>Ga0081538_10005847_pt1 | contig 10961 bp, 10 predicted proteins | sample TabmetS5T2R1_FD_71022 | JGI IMG/M metagenome (GOLD analysis project Ga0081538, IMG submission 71022) | Tabebuia heterophylla rhizosphere microbial communities from the University of Puerto Rico - S5T2R1 | ecosystem: Host-associated > Plants > Roots > Rhizosphere ...
CCGCCCCCGCCGCCCCAGGCCCCCCAGCGCGCCCAGCAGCGGGCCCGCCCCCAGCCGCTCGGCGATCTCGTGGGCGGCCCTGGCCTGGGTGGCCGCCTGCTCGCGGCGGCCGTCGCCGAGCAGCGCCTCGGCCAGGCGCCAGCGGCACCTGGCCTCCTCGTACAGGTAGCCGTAGCCGAAGGCGTCGGCCGCGGCCGACCAGCGGTCCGGGTCGGGCCGGCCCTCGACCCGGGTCCACTCGGCCTCGGTCCTGGCCAGCCAGGCCAGCGCCTCCGGGCCGACCTGGCGGCCCAGGTCCCTGGCCCGCTGGAGCGCCGCCCTGGCCCGGGCCAGCAGGTCCTCCCCGGTGGCCAGGTGCTGCTTGGCGGCCGCCTGGTCGCCGGCGGCCCTGGTCCGCTCGGCCAGGTCGCCCTCGGCGGCCAGGGCCAGGGCGGCCGGCCAGATGGCGCTCAGCACCCAGGGCGCCCCGGCCTCCTCCTGGGTGGCGAGGGTCTCGCGGGCCAGCTCGCTTGACCGCTCCGGTTCGCCCTGCCAGCGGGCCAGGTCGGCCTCGTTGCCGCCGGCCAGGTAGGCGACGTACGGGTCGGCCCTGCGGTAGGGGGCGAGGCGGCCCAGCCGCTCGACGGCGGCCGCGCGGCCCCGGCCCACCTCGACGTACAGGGCGGCCGCGGACACCGCCGGCCGGCGCTCGTCGGCCGTGGCCGCCACCCGCTCGGCCTCGTCCCAGTTCCCGGCCTCGTAGTGGGCGAGGCAGCGCAGCACCCGGCTGTCGATCCCGTAGCCGCTCCACACCAGCCCGCTGCGCTGGGCCAGCTCGGTCGCCTGGTCGAGGGCGGCGCAGGCCGCGGCCAGGTTGCCCAGGTCGAGCTCGAGCAGGCCGAGGGCGTGGCGGGCCTCGAGCTCCAGCGGCCGGTTGCCCGCGGCCGCGGCGGCCAGGTCGGCGTCGCGCAGCAGCAGCCGCGCCGCCTCCACGTCGCCGAAGCGCAGCTCCAGGAAGGAGAGGGTGATGAGGGCCCTGCTCTCGTCGCCGGCACTGCCCACGGCCTGGGCCACGGCCAGCGCCTCCTCGCCGCGGCGCCTGGCCCCCTCGTAGTCGCGCATGTAGTACAGCGAGCGGGCCAGCCCGGCCGCCACCCGGGCCCGCAGCGGCGTCGGCGGGTCCTCGGGGACCAGCTCGGCCGCCCGCTCGGACGCGGCCAGCATCTGCTCGCGGAGCCGGCTCAGCTCCAGCTCCGGCTCGGCGTCGAGCAGGTAGCTGCTGAGCCGGTCATGGGCCATGGCCGCCCGCAGCGGCTCGGCGTCCTCGTCGATGGCCTCCACGGCCTCCCTGGCCAGCCCGACGGCCTGCCGGAACTCGCCGGAGTGGTTGGCCGCCTCGGCCGCCCGGACCAGCACTTCGACCCGGTCGACGCCGGCCACGGCGGCGGCGTCGGGCACCCGGCTCCACAGCTCCAGGGCCTGGGTGAGGTGACGGAAGGCCTCGCTGGGGGCGAACACGGTGGCGGCGTGGTCGGCCGCCCGGACCAGCGCGGCCAGCCCGCCCGGCAGGTCGTGGCTGGCCAGGCAGTGCCAGGCCAGCTCGGCCGCCGAGCCGTCGTCGCCCTCGGGGCCGGCCTCGGCCAGCAGGCGGGCGTAGGTGGCGTGCAGCCGGGTCCGCTCACCGGGGAGCAGGTCGCCGTAGACGGCCTCGTGGAGCAGGGCGTGGCGGAACCGGTAGCTCTCGGTGGCGGCGCTGGCCACCAGCACCTGCCCGGCGACGGCGTCGCGCAGGCCCCGCTCGACCTCGGCCTCGGGCCGGCCCGAGGCCGCCACCAGCAGCCGGTGGCCGACCCGGCGGCCGGCCACCGCGGCCACCTTGAGGACCTCCTGGGCCAGCTCGGGGAGGGCCTCGATGCGGCCGAGGAGCACGTCGGCCAGGGCGTCGGGCAGGGCGATGTCGGCCCGGATGGCGCCGGCCGCGACCAGCTCCTCGGCGAAGAAGGCGTTGCCCTCGGAGCGGGCCAGGATCCGGTCGACCACGGCTGCCGGGACCGCCTCGCCGACCATCGCCTGGAGGTGCTCGGCCAGCTCGACCCGGCCGAAGGGGGCGAGCTCGATGCGCTCCAGGTCGGGGAGGCGGACCAGCTCGGCCAGCAGCGGCCGCAGCGGGTGGCGGCGGTGCAGCTCGTCGGACCGGTAGCTGGCCACCAGGGCGACCCGGCCGCCGCGCAGGGTCCGGACCAGGAAGGCCAGCAGGTCGCGGGTGGAGCGGTCGGCCCAGTGCAGGTCCTCGATGACCAGCAGCAGCGGGGACAGCTCGGACAGCCGGGCCAGCAGCGACAGCACCCCGTCGAACAGCTGGACCCGTTCGAAGCCGTCCCCGGGCGGCGGCGCCGGGCCCTGGTCGGTGGCCAGCTCGGGCAGCAGCCGGCCCAGGCTGGGCAGGGCCGCGGCCAGCGGGCCGGCCACCTCGGCCTCGCCCGGCCGGGTGCCGAGGTCGCGGAAGGCGTCGACGAAGGGCACATACGGCAGGCCGACGTCGCCGACCTCCATGCAGCCGCCGACCAGCACCCGCACGCCCCGGCCCTCGGCCCGGGCGGCGAGCTCGTCGAGCAGCCGGGTCTTGCCCACGCCGGCGTCGCCGGCGATCAGCCCGACCGCCGGCCGCCCGCGCTCGGCCCGCTCCAGCAGGCCGAGGAGGCGCTGGAGCTCCTCGGTCCGGCCGACGAAGCCGGTGGTGGTTGCGGAGGTCACGCCGGAAAGTATGGCCCTCCGGCCGACAGCCGGGCACGGGCATTGTCGCCGGCCCACTTGAGCACCCGGCCGCCCTGCATGACGAAGGGGACGTCGGCCAGCAGCGCCAGGTCCTCCAGCGGGTCGCCGGGCACGGCGATCATGTCGGCGTAGCGGCCCGGGGCCAGGGCGCCGACCCGGTCCTGCCAGCCCAGCAGCTCGGCCGCGACCACCGTGGCCGACCGGAGCGCGCCCATCGGGGTCATCCCGTGGCGGACCATGTAGGGGAGCTGGCGGGCGTTCCAGCCGTGGGGGTAGACGCCGCTGTCGGTGCCGTAGGCGATCCGCACGCCGGCCTTGACCGCCCTGGTGAACCCGTCGCGCTGGGCACGGGTGGTGGCCTCGTTCTTGGCCAGGGTCTCGGCCGGCCAGCCCATCCTGGCCCCCGCCTCGGCGATGTAGTCGCCGTTCCAGATGTCGGCGACCAGGTAGACGCCGCGCTCGGCGAGCAGCCCGGCCGCCTCCTCGTCCAGCAGCGAGCCGTGCTCGACCGAGCGGGCCCCGGCCAGGGCGGCGTTGACGATCCCCTCCTTGCCGTGGGCGTGGGCGGCCACGAAGGCGCCGTGGGCCGCCGCCTCCTCGACCGCCGCGGCCAGCTCCTCCGGCGACAGCTCGGGGGCGCCGGGCCGGGTCCCGAGGGCGAGCACGGCCCCGGTGGCGATCACCTTGATGAAGTCGGCCCCGCCGTACAGGATCGCCCGCACCCGCCGCCTGACCTCGGCCGGGGAGGCGGCCTCCCCGAACCGGAGCTCCCGCGGCAGCTCGATGTCGGGGGCCAGGCCGGTGACGGCCCCGCCGCCCCCCGGGACGGTCACGTACGCGCCGGCCACGGCCATGCGGGGCCCGACCACGGTGCCGTCGCGGATGGCGTCGCGCAGGGCCACGTCGACGAAGGCCCGGAAGGTGCCGACGTCGCGGACGGTCGTGAACCCGGCCAGCACGGTGGCCCGGGCGTTGGCGACCCCGCTGAGCGCCTCCTGGGCGGCGCTGCGGTCGATCGCCGGGATGCCGGACCCCTGGAGCTCGCCGACCAGGTGGGTGTGGCAGTCGATCAGGCCCGGCAGCAGCGTGTGGCCCGGCAGCTCGACCAGGGCCGCGCCCTCGGGGACCGGCCGGCCCGGGTCGAGCACGGCCTCGATCCGCTCGCCCCGGACCAGCACCACCGGGCCGGCCCGGACCTCCCCGGCCTCGACGTCGACCACCCGGTCGGCCCGCACCGCGACCAGCTCGCCATCCCGCGCCATCCCGCCTCCTCGTGCTCGCCCTGCTCACCCCATGATGACCCACCGCAATTTCCCATTGGGTCGGACAATCCGTAGGATCCGGAGGCCAGGCCAAAGTCGCACCATCCGGCAGCAGCCCATGCCAACACGAACCCCCCGCCATCTCGCCGAGCACCGACTGCCCGTGCGGCTCATGCTGGTCGCCTTCGGGCTCACCTTGGCGGTCCTGGCCGCGATGGTGGCCTCGGCCGCCCTTGTCCCCGAGGCCCCGCCGGCCCCCACGGGCGTCGGGGCCCTGCCGACCCAGACCACCGCCGCCCCGGCCACCGCCGGCCCGGCGCCCTCGGTGGCCCCCGCCAGCACCGGCCCGGCCGGGTCGTCCACCACCGGGGCGCCGGCCGAGCCGCCGGAGCCGCCGGCCGCGGCCGCCCCGGCCTCGCCGGCCGGCCGGGCCCCGGCCGCCGCCGCCCCTCGGCCGACCGCCCCGGTGACCGACCCGCCAAGCTCCTCCAACCCGCCGCCGGCGGCCGCCCCCACCACCACCGAGCCCCAGCCGGCCCCGCTCAGCACCATCGAGCCGACGACCACGACGGTCGAGCCGACCACCACCCTGGAGTCGACCACGACCACGGTGGAGGCCACGACCACGACGGCCGCCCTGCTGGCGACGACCACCACCTGCCCGCCAGGGGTCGACCCCTGCCTCAGCTGAGGTCGCGGCGCACCACCAGCCGGCCGCCCACCAGGGCCAGGGCCAGGCCGTAGGCGGCGAGCAGCAGGCCGCCGGCCCACATGGTCAGGGTGGCCTCGCCCGGTGCGATGAGCGCGGCCGCGGCGCCGTCGGGCAGCCAGCGGCCGAGGCCAGGCCGGCGCAGGACGGCGACCAGCAGGTCCTCGACGCCGCCCTGCCACCACAGCAGGCCCACGATCACGGCGGCGAACTGGTTGCGGAACAGGGCCCCGAGCCCGGTCCCGAGCCCCGCGTACAGCGCCACCGCGGCGGCCAGCCCGCCCACCCGGGCGGCCAGGCCGGGGTCGGCGAGGTCCACCTCGACCCCCTTGGCCGGCAGCCAGGGCAGGGCGACGGCGAGCACCACGGCCACGGCCACCAGGGCGATGGCCAGGCCGGCGACGGCCGCGGCGAGCAGCTTGGCCGCCACCACCCGGCCCCGCACCGGGGTGACCAGGAAGGTCGAGGTGGCGGTGCCGTGGCGGAACTCCCCGGCCATGGCGAGGACGCCGAGGACGAGCGCGGCCAGGGTGAGCGGCCCGTTCGGGGCGGCGACGAGCTGGCGCAGGGCGTCGTCGCCCAGCGTCGGCTGCCCGGGCCGGCCGGCGAAGACCAGCACCAGGGTGATCAGGCCGGCGGTGCCGGCGGCGGCCAGGCCGAGCAGGACGCGGGCGGTCCGGGTGGTCCAGAGCTTCAGCAGCTCGGCCTGGACGAGCCGGGTCATGGTTGGGCTCCTTTCCCGCCGGTGAGCTCGAGGAAGACGTCCTCGAGGTTGGAGCGCTCGAAGCGCATCTCGTGGAGCACGACGCCGCCGGCGGCGGCCGCCTGGCCGACCTCCTCGGCGGTCACGGCCCCGACCAGCAGCTGGTCGGGGCCGTCGAGGTTGACCGTGGCTCCCCTGGCGGCCAGCAGGTCGCGCAGCGCCTCGGGTTGGGCGGTGCGCACCCGCACCGTCCGGTCGGCCCCGGCGGTCAGGGCGGCCAGGGTCGACTGGGCGACCAGCCGGCCCCGGTCGATGATCACCACCTGGTCGACGGTCTGGGCGACCTCGGCCAGCAGGTGGCTGGAGACGAGCACGGTCCGGCCCTGGTCGGCCAGGCCGCGGACCAGGCCGCGCAGCCAGTGGACGCCCTCGGGGTCGAGGCCGTTGGCCGGCTCGTCCAGGACCAGGACGTCGGGGTCGCCCAGCAGGGCGGCGGCCAGGCCCAGGCGCTGGCGCATCCCGAGCGAGAAGCCTCCGACCCGCCGGCCGGCGGCCGCGGCCAGCCCCGTCTGCTCCAGGACCTCGTCGACCCGCCGCCGGGCCAGCCCGGCCGCGGTGGCCAGGGCCCGCAGGTGGTCGCGGGCCGGGCGGCCCGGATGGAACCCGCTCTGCTCCAGCACGGCCCCGACCCGGCGGGCCGGGTCGGCCAGCTCCCGGTAGGGCCGGCCGTCGATGGTGGCCGCGCCCGAGGTCGGGGCGACCAGGCCGAGCAGCATCCGCAGGGTGGTGGTCTTGCCGGCCCCGTTGGGGCCGAGGAAGCCGGTCACCGTCCCCGGGTCGAGCTCGAAGTCGAGGCGGTCGACGGCGAGCACGTCGCCGAACCGCTTGGTGAGTCCCTGCACGCTGATGGCCGCCATGGCGCCGCTCCCCGGTGAGCCGTTGCACGCCTGTGACGCTACGGGCGGCGGCGGCGCCGGTCGTCGGCCTGGCGGCCGCACTTGCCCGTCGGCCTGGAGGCGGAGGCGGGGCCGGTCGTCGGCCTGGAGGCGCAGCCGGCCCGCTTCACCCGGCGCCCCGCCTCCCTCATCCGGAGCCGGGGGTGACCAGGCCGGTCTCGTAGGCGAGCATGACCAGCTGGGCCCGGTCGCGGGCGCCGAGCTTGGCCAGGACCCGGCTGACGTGGGTCTTGGCCGTGGCCCCGCTCACCACCAGCAGCTCGGCGATCTCGGCGTTGGACAGGCCCCTGGCCACCAGGGCCAGCACCTCCCGCTCGCGGTCGGTGAGGGCGGCCAGGGCGGCCGGGGTGACCGCGCTCGGCTCGGGGCGGCGGGCGAACTCGGCGATCAGCCGCCGGGTGACGCTGGGGGCGAGCAGGGCGTCCCCGGCCGCGACCACCCGGATCGCGGCCAGCAGGTCGGCCGGGGGCGTGTCCTTGAGCAGGAACCCGCTCGCCCCGGCCCGCAGCGCCTGGTAGACGTACTCGTCCAGGTCGAAGGTGGTGAGGACCAGGACGCGGACGCCCTCGGCCCGGTCGAGGGCGACGATCCGCCTGGTCGCCTCCAGGCCGTCCAGCCGCGGCATGCGGATGTCCATCAGGACCACGTCGGGCAGCTCCCGGCGGGCCAGCTCGACCGCCTCGACCCCGTCCCCGGCCTCCCCGACCACCTCCAGGTCGGGTGCCGACTCGACCAGCACCCGGAACCCGGCCCGGACCAGCGTCTGGTCGTCGGCCACCAGGACCCGGATCACGGGAGGTCCTCGACCGGCAGGCTGGCCGCGACCCGGAACCCGCCGCCGGGCCGGGGCCCGGCCTCCAGGGTGCCGCCGTACAGGGCCGCCCGCTCCCGCATCCCCGCGATGCCGTGGCCCTGGTCACCGGGGTCGCCGCCGCGGCCGTCGTCCACGACCTCGACGGCCACCTGGCCGGGGCCGTAGCGGACCGCGACCCGGGCGGTGGCCGGCCCGGCGTGCCGGACCACGTTGGTCAGCGCCTCCTGGACGATCCGGTAGGCCGACAGGTCCAGCCCGGCCGGCAGCCTGGCCGGCGTCCCCTCGATCCGGACCTCGACCCGCACCCCGGCCCTGGCCACCTCGGCGGCCAGGGCCTCCACCTCGGCCAGCCCGGGGGCCGGGGCCAGGCTGCCGCGCGGCTCGGCCTCCTGGCGGAGCACGCCCAGCAGCCGCCGCATCTCGACCAGGGCCTGGCGGCTGGTGGCCTCGACCGCGACCAGGGCCTTGCGGGCCTCCTCGGGCCGGCTGTCGAGCACGTGCACCCCGACCCCGGACTGCACGGCGATGATGCTCATGCTGTGGGCGACGACGTCATGGAGCTCACGGGCGATCCGCAGCCGCTCCTCGGCGACCGCCCGCCTGGCCAGCTCCTCCCGGGCCCGCTCCAGCTCCTCGGCCCGCTGCCGGGCGGTCACGACCGCCTCCTGGCGCCGCCGGGCCCCGTCGCCCAGCCACCAGCCGGCGACCATGATCAGGCCGTCGAGCACCAGGGTGCCGCCGTCGCCGATCAGCCGCGGCCTGGCCAGCCAGACCAGGCCGAGCAGGGCCTCGGTGGCGGCCAGGCCGGCCAGGGAGACCCGCCGGGGGCGGTGCGCGGCCACGGTGTACACGTAGATCACGACGGCGAACGACAGCGTGACCAGGCTGCGCCCGAGCGCGGCGAACGCCGCCCCGGTGGCCAGGCCCCAGGCCAGCACCGCCACCGGCCAGCGCCGGCGCACCGCGATGGGCAGGGTGTGGGCCACCACCAGCAGGTAGGCGGCCCAGGCCCGCGGCGACCCGGGGTCGAGAGGGAGCACGGTGGCCAGGGTGGCCACGCCGAGGCAGGCCGCCGCCACCGCCAGCAGCCCGTCGAGGACCCAGGGCCCGGCGGTTCGCAGCCGTCGCCGGCGCGCGTCCGGGATGCGCATCGCTGCACCGTACCGCCCCGAGGGCGTGGCCGCGTCACCCCCGGGGCCGACCCGCCGGCTCCGCCTGGAGATGTACGCCGACGCCCGGTCAGCCGGCCGCGGCCGCCGGGTCGACCGGGACCTCGACCGACTGGCCGACCGTGGGCTCCATCTACAGGCGGCCACCAGCTCCCCGACCCGGGGCCGGGGAGAAGTGGCGAGGGTCGCCGGCCTGCGCGAAGATGCCGTCATGACCGAGCAGCCGCCGCAGCAGCAGCCGGCCGAGGCCCCCGTCCCAGGCGTGGTCGTCGTCGGCCAGCCACAACCGCAGCCCGCCGACCAGCAGTCGACCGAGTCCGTGGCCAGCCCGGCCAAGGTCATGCGCATCGGCGCCATGGTCAGGCAGCTCCTCGAGGAGGTCCGCCACGCCCCCCTGGACGAGGCCGGCCGTGACCGGATGCGCGAGATCTACGACATCTCGGTCCAGGAGCTGTCCGACAGCCTGTCCCCGGACCTGGCCGAGGAGCTGGGCCGGGTGGCCCGCCCCTTCGTCGGCGACGAGACCCCGAGCGAGGCCGAGCTCCGCGTCGCCCAGGCCCAGCTCGTCGGCTGGCTGGAGGGCCTCTTCCACGGCATCCAGGCCACCCTGTTCGCCCAGCAGATGACCGCCCGCAACCAGCTCGAGGAGATGCGCCGCCGCGCCCTCCCCGGCCGCGCCGTCCCCGACGCCTCCGGCCAGTACCTCTAGGACGGAGCCTGCTTGGCCGCCGTCGGTATCTGATGGCATGAAGACGGTCAATGCGACCGAGGTCGCCCGCAACTTCTCCGAGGTGCTGGACGGCGTCGAGCGTCGGCATCAGACCTATGTGGTGACCCGGGCCGGCAAGCCCATCGCCCGCATCACACCGGTCCCGTCTCCCAATGGCGTCGAGGTCAAGCGGCTCCTTCGGGACCATGCCGCCGACGCGTCGTGGCCGGATGAGCTGGCCGCGCTGCGCGCCTCGCCGACCGCCGAGGAGCGGGACTGGACCGGCTGATCCTCGACACGACGGTCGTGGTCGCCGGAGAGCGCGGACGGCTGCGTCTCGACGACCTGATCGAGGACAAGGACGACGTCGCCGTCGCCGCGGTCACGGTTGCGGTGGGTTCGGCGACCTCCCCGGAGTTGCCGTGCGGCCGGTGTCGGGTCAGCGGCGGAGGGCTGAGAGGGCGGGGAGGGGCAGGGGGCGGTTGGAGGCGAGGACGACGATGGTGCCTCGCATGCCGGCGGCCCAGTGGCCGAGGACATGGCAGCCGTAGAGGACGATCCCCGGGTCGTGGAAGGTCCAGGCCAGGCGTCTGGTCTGGCCCGGGGGGACGGTGAGGGTGCCGGCCGCGGCGTGGCCGGTGTGGCCGGTGGGGCCGTGGCTGTGGAGGTGGGTGTGGCCGCCGGCGGTGGCGGCGGCCTGCCGCATCTGGCGCTCGTGCTCGAGCTGGGTGGCGCGGTCGCCCAGGATGAACTCGTGCGGGAGCTTGCCGGCGTTGGTGACCGCGAAGGTGACCCGGCGGCCGGCCCGGACCATGATGGCGCTCGGCCGGTAGCGGAAGTGGTCGTTCATCACCACCCGCACGGGGGCGCCGGTGGCCCAGGTCGGTCCGGGCCTGCCGGCCGCCCGGGAGGCGCGGGTCGGCGGCGGCCGGTCCTCGCCGTCGGGGGCGGGCAGGTGGGTCAGCGAGCAGGCGGAGGCGAGCAGGGCGGCGCCGGCCAGCAGGGCGGCGAGCGGGAGGATGCGGCGGTGGGGCATCGCGACGGCTCCTGTCGGGCGCGGTCGGAGCGGGCGGCGGCGCGGGATGCCGTCGGCGAACCGTCGCAGGCCGACCTAACGGCCGGGTAACCGGTAGCCGGGGCTGGCCGGGGTCAGGGGTCCCGGGGTGGGAAGGGCTGGCCGTGGTTGTGGGTGATGGCCAGCCGGGCCAGCTCGACCCGCAGGGCCCGCTCGGTGAGGGCGGTCAGGGTGGTCTGGTCGGCCGTGCCGGCCAGGTGGGCGACCGCGTCCCTGGCCGTCTCGATCAGGTCGGCGGGCAGCCGGAAGCTCACCCGGGCCCTGGCCGGGGCCGGGGCGGGCTGGGCCGGCGGGGGCCCGTCCAGCGGGTTCCAGACCCCGAGGTGGCGCCCGGCGCTCCGCGCCCGCGGCGCCGTCCCCAGCCGGCGCCCCTGCGGGACCGGCGGCCCGGGGACCAGGTCGTCCGCGTCGCCGAGTCCCCAGGGGCCCGGGAGCAGGTCGTCGAGGGCGTTGGCCCCCTGGCGCCGGCGGGGCGGCCGGTCCGGGTCGGGGACCGGCTCCAGCCTCGGCCGCCGCGGCGGCGCCGGCTGGTCGTCGGGGTCAGCGGGTTCCAGGTCCCAGGCCGGCCCCTGGTCTCCGGAGGGGCCCCAGGCCGGACCGGGCAGCAGGTCATCGAGCGCGTTGTAGGCGCCCATCCGCTTGGGTCTGGCCATCCGCGGCACTCCTCGCGTCGAACTCTGCCGCGGCGGCCCGGTAGTCCTCCGCCACGGAGCTGTCAGGGGCGTAGATGGTGACCGGGAGGCGGTGCCCTGGCGCCTCGGCGACCCGGACGCTCTCGCGGATCATGGTCTGCATGACCACGTCGCCGAA
>Ga0081538_10005848_pt1 | contig 10959 bp, 8 predicted proteins | sample TabmetS5T2R1_FD_71022 | JGI IMG/M metagenome (GOLD analysis project Ga0081538, IMG submission 71022) | Tabebuia heterophylla rhizosphere microbial communities from the University of Puerto Rico - S5T2R1 | ecosystem: Host-associated > Plants > Roots > Rhizosphere ...
CGCGGCGGGTGTGGCCACGACCAGCCCCGACGGCCGGATTGCGGCACAGCAGCTCCTGGACATCCGCGACCGCCTGGACAAGCACCTGCCACGGATGCAGGCGGTGTTCCTCGACCAGGTGGCGCCGGCGCTGGCGGCGGCCGGCATCCGGCTGTCCTCGTGGGCCGACCTCGACGAGGAGGACGAGAAGTTCCTGGTCGAGACGTTCGAGGAACGGATCTTCCCCATCCTCACCCCGCTCGCGGTCGACCCGGGCCACCCGTTCCCGTACATCTCCAACATGTCGCTCAACCTGGCCGTGATGGTGCGCGATCCGGAGGAGCGGGTGCGGCGCTTCGCCCGGGTCAAGGTGCCGTCCCTCCTGCCCCGGTTCGTGGTGCTGCCCGACGGCGAGCGCTACGTGCCGCTGGAGCAGGTGATTGCGGCCCACCTCGACCAGCTCTTCCCGGGCATGGAGATCGAGCAGCACCACGCCTTCCGCGTCACCCGCAACGCCGACCTGACGCTCGAGGAGGAGGAGGCCGACGACCTGCTGGCCGCCGTCGAGATCGAGCTGCGGCGCCGGCGCTTCGGCCGCGCCGTGCGGCTGGAGATCGACGCCGCCATGTCCGACGAGGTGCGTGAGCTGCTCCAGCGGGAGCTGGTGCTGGCGGACGACGACGTCTACGCGTCCGTGGCCCCGCTCGACCTGGGGGGCCTGTGGGCGGTGCACGGCCTCGACCGGCCCGATCTCAAGGACCCGCCCTACACGCGGGTCACGCCGGCGCGGCTGTCGTCGGACGAGGGCGAACGGGTGGACACCTTCGCGGCAGTGCGTCGGGGCGACATGCTGGTCCACCACCCGTACGAGAGCTTCCGCACCTCGGTCGAGGAGTTCGTGCGCCAGGCGTCGACCGATCCCCACGTGCTGGCGATCAAGATGACGCTGTACAGGACGTCCGGCGACAGCCCCATCGCCCGCTCGCTCATCCGCGCCGCCGAGCGGGGCAAGCAGGTGGCGGTCATCGTCGAGCTCAAGGCGCGGTTCGACGAGGGCGCCAACATCGAATGGGCCCGCGCCCTGGAGACTGCGGGCGTCCACGTGGCGTACGGCTTCGTCGGGCTCAAGGTCCACGCCAAGACCCTGCTCATCGTGCGGGAGGAATCCGACGGCCTGCGGCGCTACTGCCACATCGGCACGGGGAACTACAACTCCCGCACGGCGCGCATCTACGAGGACCTGGGGCTGCTCACGTGCGACCCCGACATCGGCAGCGACCTCACCCAGCTGTTCAACGAGCTGACCGGTTACGGCCGCAACGTGGACTACCGGCGGCTGCTGGTCGCGCCCCGGATGCTGCGCTCGGGAATCGTCGACCTCATTCGGGGTGAGGTGGCCGCGGAGCAGGCGGAGCCGGGGCAGGGCCGCATCACCATGAAGATGAACAGCCTGGTCGACACCGAGCTGATCGACGAGCTGTACGCAGCCTCGCAGGCGGGCGTGCAGGTCGACCTCATCGTGCGGGGCATCTGCTGCCTGACGCCCGGGGTGGAGGGGATGTCGGAGACCATCCGGGTGCGCTCGATCGTCGGCCGCTACCTCGAGCACTCGCGGATATACCGGTTCGCCAACGGCGGCGGTCCGGGTGTCCCCCGCGTCCTGATCGGCTCGGCCGACCTCATGCCCCGCAACCTCGATCGACGCGTCGAGGTGCTGACGCCGGTGGTCGAACCCGAGTTGCAGGAGCGCCTGGACGAGGTGTTCGAGGTCGAGCTGGCCGACGACGTGCTGGCGTGGACCTTGGGCGCCGACGGTCGCTGGACCCGGGCGGCCCCGGGAGGCTCGATCGAGACGCACGCCCGCCTCCAGGAGCTCACCACCGAGCGCGGCACGATCGCGGCGTCGGCCGCCACGCTCTGATCGACGCTGGCGGCGGTGCGCACGCCTCCTAATTGTCAGTGCGCGCTCGTAAGTTGCGCGCATGGACGGAGCACCGCTCGTCGTGGGCATCGTGGCCGGGCTCGCCGCCGGGCTGGCGGTCGCGGGCGCGATCGCCCGCTCGGTGGCGTCGACTGCCGCCCACTCGGCGGCGCGGGCGACGGCCGACGCAGCGGCCGACCGGCTGCGGTCCGACGCCGGTGCCGACCGCGAGGCGATGGTGCGCGCGGCCGTGGAGACCGTGGTGGCCGTAGCCGGGGAGCGGTTGGGCGCGCAGGCCGAGGCCGGAACGCGCGAGCTCGAGGCGCGCCAGCGGTCCTTCGAGCAGCGCGTCGGCGAGATGCGGGGCCGCGTCGCCGAGGAGCTCGAGCTGCGCAACGTCGCCGTCGAGCAGCGCATGGGCGACATCCGCAGCGAGCTCGCCAAGGTCGCCGAGCTCGTCGCCTGCCTCCAGCGCGAGCGGGCCGAGCAGCAGGGCCGGGTCGAGTCGCGGCTCGCGGAGGTGGCGGCGGTGGGCGCCCGCCTGGCCGACACCACCCAGTCACTGCGGCAGGCGCTCGCCAGCCCACAGGCCCGCGGCCAGTGGGGCGAGCGCATGGCCGACGACGTGCTGCGCGCCGCCGGGCTGGTCGAGGGCATCAACTACCGCAAGCAGTCACGGATCTCGGGAGCGGGCACCGTTCCGGACTTCACGTTCATGCTGCCCGGGGGTCGCGTCCTCCACATGGACGTGAAGTTCCCGATCGACAACTACCTCCGATACCTCGAGGCGGCCACCGACGGTGAACGCGACCGCCACCGTGTGGCGTTCGTGCGCGACGTGCGCGCCCGAGTCAAGGAGCTGTCGGGTCGCCTCTACATCCATCCCGACGACACGGTCGACGAGGTCCTCCTGTTCATCCCCAACGAGTCGGTGTACGCGTTCGTGCACACCCACGACCGAGACCTCGTCGAGGTGGCGCTGCGGCAGAAGGTGGTGCTGTGCTCGCCGAGCACGTTGTTCTCGGTGCTCGCCGTCATCCGCCAGGCGGTCGAGCAGGTCCAGCTGCAGCGCACGTCCGACGAGATCCTGGCCTGCCTGGCGGCTTTCGAGCAGCAGTGGGGCAAGTTCACCGACGCGCTCGACAAGGTCGGCCGCGGGCTCGACACCGTTCGCCGCGGCTGGGACGACCTGGCGGGCACGCGCCGCCGCCAGCTCGAGCGTCAGCTCGACCGCGTGGGCGACCTGCGCTCGCGACGCGAGTTGACGGGCTCCACCGGCGGGAAAGCCGCTCACACCGCGATCGACCCTGGTGGGGTCTTGGCGGCCACCGATGGCGAGGGGGAGGTGCTCCGCCGGGCGGCGGGCGATGTCCGCGAGCTGCCGCGGCCGCCCGGCCCGCCCGGCACCGCAGCCGCCGGGTGACGCCGTCGTCATGCCGGGTGCTATTACTTCGCCACGGGTGAGCGCCGTCAGATGGAGGGATCGCGATGCGCCGTTTGCTCTGCGCCTTGGTCGGCGTCCTTGCCTTGGTGGCGGTCGGTTGCGACTGGCAGAAGCTGGTCCCGCCCGGCGCGGCGCCGCTCCGCTACCGCGACGCGGTGTTCTCGGGGGTCACCACCACCAGCAATGTGACCTACGGCAGCGCCGTGAACCAGCAGGGCCAGACCGTCACCCTCCAGCTGGACGTGTACGCGCCGACCGGCGACACGGTGGCCGACCGTCCGGCCATCGTGTGGGTCCACGGCGGCTCGTTCGCCTTCGGCAGCAAGACATCCCCCGAGATCGTCGAGGAGGCCAGGACGTTCGCGCGGAAGGGCTTCGTCAACGTCTCCATCAACTACCGGCTGTCAGAGAACGGCTGCACGACGGTGACGGCCGAGTGCCTGACCGCCATCGTCGACGCCAAGCACGACGCCCAGGCGGCGGTGCGGTTCCTGCGGGCCCACTCCGACGACTACCGCGTCGACCCCGATCGCATCGCCATCGCCGGCACCTCGGCGGGCGCCATCACTGCGCTCAACGTCGGCTACGGCCCCGAGGACGTGGGCAACAGCGGCAACCCCGGGTTCGCCTCCACCGTTCGTGCCGCGGTGTCGCTGTCCGGCGCCAGGATCCTTACCACCCCGAATCCCGGGGAGGCCGCCGCACTGCTGTTCCACGGCACCGCCGACACCCTCGTCCCCTACCAGTGGGCGCTCGACACCGTGGCGGCGGCCGACGCCGCCGACCTCATCGCGAACCTCACCACGTTCCAGGGCGCGGGCCACGTGCCCTACACGCAGCACCGCACGACGATCCTCGACCAGACGACCAACTTCCTGTACTGGACCCTCGGCCTGACCAACGCCGCGCGCTGAGCGGCCGGTCGTGGACGGTTGGTCGTTCCCGGTGCGGGGGAGGAGGTAGACCGCGCCACCGTGTCCGCTCGACCAGCCCGCCCTCTGCGAACCAGGCAGCCGAGGCCAGATGTGCGCGCCGCCGGCGGCGTCATCTGGCGGGAGGCCACGGTCGCCGACGAGACCGGCGACACCCGGCGGAGCGGCGAGATCGTGCTCATCCACCGGCCGCGCTACGACGACTGGTCCTTCCCCAAGGGCAAGCTCAACCGGGGCGAAGCCTGGAAGCGGGCGGCCGTCCGCGAGGTCCGGGAGGAGACCGGATTGCTGTGCGAGCCGGGGGACGAGCTGCCGTCGACCGTGTACACCGACGGCAAGGGCCGCACCAAGCTGGTCCGCTACTGGGTGATGCGGGTGGTCGGGGTCGAGCCGTGGTCACCGAACAACGAGGTCGACAAGCGCCGGTGGGTCCCGATCGACGAGGCCGACCGGCTCCTCACGTACGCCCACGACCGGGAGATCCTCGCCGGCCTCGTCGCGACCTTCGGGGGCGGGCCCCCGATTCGCCCGGGCCACGCTGACGAGACGCGCGAATAGGCGCGCTCGGCCTCTGAACGGGAACGTTCAACCAGCCGTCAACGCAGGTTCGCCTGGCGGCAAGGGTGGTGATGCCTGCCACCCCTAGCGTCGCCCGCGACCTAATGCCGCGAGCAAGGGGACGCTCCATGTCAACGCTCGACCGCCGCTCCTTCCTCACGCGGGGAGCGGCCGCCGCCGGCACCGCCGCGGTCAGCACGACCTTGTTCCAGACCCTCAACAATGCCGCCGGCGCGTCGCGGTCGGCCCTCGGCCACGGCGGGCCGAAGGGGCGCAAGGGCGATGGGGGCTACGGCCCCCTCGCCCGCAGGGCCGATCAGAACGGCGACGAGATCCTGGCCCTTCCCGACGGCTTCGAGTACGTCACGTTCTCGAAGATCGGGGACATCATGAGCGACGGCACGCCGGTGCCGGTCTCACACGACGGCATGGCCGCCTTCAGGGGGCACCGCAACACCACGCTGTTGATCCGCAACCACGAGGTCCGCTCGGGCCCGGGAACCGTCGAGGGCGCAGTGCAGGCCCCGGACGACACGAAGTACGACGTCCTGGGCGTCGGCGGCAACGTGTCCGTGGTGTTCGACACCCGGCGGGGCAGGGTGGTCCGTGAGTTCGTCAGCTTCGCGGGCTCCTTCACCAACTGCGCGGGCGGGGTGGCGTTCCGCGACGCCGGGTGGATCACCTGCGAGGAGACCGTGGAGGGGCCCACCGACGGCTGGGCCCAGAAGCACGGCTACAGCTACCTCGTGCGCACCACCGCCGACGGTCCGGAGAAGTCACCGCCGATCACGGGCATGGGCCGGTTCTCGCACGAGGCCGTGGCCACCGATCCGAGGACGGGCTTCGTGTACCAGACCGAGGACGATGGCAACGACAGCGGGTTCTACCGCTTCAGGCCCCGCGACCCGCGCCAGCTGACGCGTGGCGGGCGGCTCGAGATGCTGGCGATCAGGGGCGAGCCCGCCCGCCAGATGATCACCGGTCAGCAGGTCGGCGAGTCGCTACGCGTCGAGTGGGTGCGCATCGACGACCCCGACCCCGACCTCGAAGGCGGGGCGACGCCCGTGGCGCTCCAGGGCATCGCCAAGGGCGGCGCGTTGTTCAACCGGCTCGAGGGGATCTGGTACGACGAGCGCTCGAAGGGGTTCTTCTTCACCTCCACCAGCGGCGGCGACGCCGCACTGGGCCAGGTGTGGCACTACGACACCCGCGCCGACCGGCTGACGCTGTTCTTCGAGTCCGCCGGCGGCTCGGTGCTCGACTCGCCGGACAACCTGCTGGTCACGCCTCGCGGCGGCATCGTGCTGTGCGAGGACGACGCCACGGGCGCCGACAACGACACCCACCCACTCGCGCCGGGCATCGTCGACATCAACCGGCTCATCGGCCTCAACCGCAAGGGCGAGGCCTTCGAGTTCGCCGTCAACGTGTTCAGTGACAGCGAGTTCGCCGGCGCCACCTTCTCGCCCGATGGCGACGTGCTGTTCGTCAACATCCAGGGCAATGGGTCCACGGTGCCCGGCAGCGGCATGACCTGTGCCATCACCGGGCCGTGGCACAGGGGTGCGCTGTAGGTCGGCCCGTCCGTCCACCGAGCCCACCCAGGCACCCGCCGGAGCAGGCGACCGCAACGGAGCGGCCGCCTGCTCGGCGCGCGCAGCGTGCCGTGCTGACGCCCATCCGCCCTCGTCAGCGGCGAGCCCCCTCGCCGTTTCGGCAACGTTCCGGTCTCGTTCACCCGTCGTTCATCAGTGCTCTCCCCGGTCGTTCACCTCGTCTTCCTACGGTGCCCACGACAAGGAGCGTCCTGCTCATTTGCGACAGCAAGCCCAAGGGAGGGCATTCGTGGAGCTCATCAAGAAGCGCCGATTGGCGTGGCTGGGGATCTTCCTGGCGTTCACCCTGGTTGCAGCCGCATGCGGCGACGATGACGACGACGCCGGGACGGACTCGGGTAGCGGTGGCGAAGACAGCGGTGGCGACGTTTCCGGCTCGATCAACATCTCCGGGTCGTCGACCGTCGAGCCGATCACGTCGCTGGCCGCGGAGGCCTTCACCGGCGAGAACAGCGGCGTCGACATCGCCGTCGACGGACCAGGAACCGGGGACGGCTTCGAGCTGTTCTGCAACGGCGAGACCGACATCTCCGACGCCTCGAGAACGATCGAAGAGGAAGAGGTGGCCGCCTGCGAGGCCAACGGGATCGAGTACGTCGAGCTGCAGGTCGGCTACGACGGCATGTCGGTGCTGACCAACGCCAACAACCCCGACACGCCCGAGTGCCTGAGCTTTGCCGACCTCTACGCACTGATCGGTCCCGAGTCCGAGGGCTTCGACAACTGGTCCGATGCGCAGGCCCTGGCTACCGAGCTGGGCTCGACGACCCAGTTCCCGGACGCACCGCTCGAGCTCACCGGCCCGGGCACGGAGTCGGGCACCTACGATTCGTTCATCGAGATCGCATTGTCCGGTATCGCCGAGGAGCGCGGGCTCCCCGAGGATCAGATCGAGACCACGCGGCCCGACTACGCCTCGAGCGCCGACGACAACGTCATCATCCAGAACATCGAGGCGTCGGACACGTCGCTCGGTTGGGTCGGCTTCGCCTTCGCCGAGGAGGCCGGCGACCAGGTCACCGAGATCCCGGTCTCCGAGGAGCCGGCGAGCGATCCGACACAATGCGTGGCCCCTGCCGACGACACCATCTCCGACCAGAGCTACCCGCTGTCACGGCCGCTGTTCATCTACGTGAGCACGGCCGCGGCCGACGACAACGCCGCGGTCGTGCCCTTCGTCGACTTCTACCTCGAGAACCTGAACCAGTTCGTCGAGGAGGGCGGCTACGTGACGATGCCCGACGACCAGGTCCAGGCCACCGTGACGGCCTGGGAAGGCCGCTGATCGGTACCCACGCCCCCCGGTGTGGTGGGGCCGGGCAACATCGGCCCGGCCCCATCGCATCGCTCATCGGCACCGGCAAGCCCCGGCCATGAATCCGACCCCCCAGCACCCAGAGGCCTGATTTATGGCGACCACCACGCTCCCGCCGCCCGAACCGCCGGTCGACCTGTCCGGCGACCCCCGCCGCCATCGCCGCGAGCGGACGATGGGCGTCATCTTCGCCGCCGCCGCGCTGCTGTCGCTGGTCATCAGCGCGCTCATCCTGGTGTCACTGTTCAGCAACGGCCTCGAGTTCTTCACCGACGTCGAGTGGTCCACGGTCTTCGACGCCGGAAGCTGGGCCCCCCGGCAGGGCGAGTTCGGCATCACCACGATCCTCGCGGGCACCCTTATCGTGACCGGGATCGCCATGCTCGTGGCGGCCCCGCTCGGCCTCGGCGCCGCCATCTACCTGTCCGAGTACGCCCAGCCCCGCGTGCGCACGGTGCTCAAGCCGATCCTGGAGGTGCTCGCCGGTATCCCGTCGGTGGTGCTCGGGGTGTTCGCCCTCAACTGGATCGCGCCCGAGGTGGTCGGCCGCATCTTCGGCGACCAGCACAGCAGCGGGAGCATGATGGCGGCCGGCATCGCGGTGGGCATCCTCACGATCCCGCTGGTGGCTTCCGTCTCCGAGGACGCCATGCGGGCGGTGCCCAACAGCCTGCGCGAGGCGTCCGCCGGCATCGGTGCCCGCCGGATGTCGACGACCCTGCGAGTTGTGCTACCGGCGGCGGTGTCGGGCATCGTGGCGGCGCTGATCCTGGCGGCGTCGCGGGCCATCGGCGAGACCATGGTGGTGTTCATCGCCGGCGGTGCGGCCGACGCCGCCACCTACACGGCCAACCCGCTCGACGGGAGCCTGACCATGACGGCGGCGATGGCGTCGCTGGCGGTCGGCACCGAGAACGTGCGCGGGGCGGGCCTAGCCGTTCCCAGCCTCTACTTCGTGGGCATCGTGCTGTTCTTCTTCACCTTCGCCCTGAACCTGATCGCCAACACCGTCGTGCGCCGCGTGCGCCTGGTCTACTGAGGTCGAACTGGCATGGCGTTCACCACCGTTGCGGGTAGCAGCGAGGCGGCGGTCGAGGCACAGGTCGCCGCGGCGCTACGGGGGACGCGAGCGGACGTGCGCGGGCGGGTGTTCGAGATCGGCCTGCTGACGGCCCTCCTCGTGTCGCTCCTCATCCTCGCCGTGCTGCTCTCCCGGGTGGTGATCGACGGACTCCCCGTCTACACGGATCGGGGCTGGGAGTTCCTCGACGGCAGCCTTTCGGGGAGCGCGGAGCGGGCAGGCATCTCCCAGGGCATCATCGGATCGCTCTGGATCGCGATCTGCGTGATCGTCATCGCCTTCCCGCTCGGCATCGGTGCCGCCATCTACCTGGAGGAGTACGCCCCGCGCAACCGCATCACGTCGTTCATCGAGCTCAACATCCGCAACCTTGCCGGCGTGCCCTCGGTCGTCTACGGCCTCCTCGGGTTGGCCATTTTCGTCGATGCCTTCAGCGGCTTCGCCGGTGCCTCCGGTGTCGACCGACGGACGCTGGCGGCGGCCGGCGTCACGCTTGCCGTCCTCGTGCTGCCGATCGTCATCATCACGTCGGAGGAGGCGATCCGGGCGGTGCCACAGTCGCTGCGGGAGGGTGCCTACGGCGTGGGGGCGACCCGCTGGGAGGTCATTCGCTCGGAGGTGCTCCCGTACGCAGCACCCGGCATCCTCACGGGTGCCCTGCTCTCGATCGCCCGGGCGGTCGGCGAGGCCGCGCCGTTGATCGTGGTGGGGGCGGTGACGGGCTTCTTCAGCCAGGGTGGGGGCCTCAACGCATCCAACGTGGTCGACCCGGGACATTTGACCGAGCGGTTCGTGGCCCTACCCTCGATCGTGACCACGTTCGCCAAGCAGCCCGAGGAAGCGTTCAGGGTGGCCAACGCGTCCGCCACGATCATGGCCATGTTGGTGTTCGTGCTGCTCGTCAACTCCATCGCCATCATCCTCCGCAACCGTTTCGAGAGGAAGAGGTCGCAATGACCGATCCCGCCGCGACCGACGCCGCGACGACAGCTCCCCCGGGTCCGCTGCCGCAGGGCCTCGAACTCGGGCACCACGAGCAGCGCCAGCCCACGGAGCTGCCGATCGTGTTCGAGGTCCGCGACCTGGCGGCGTACTACGGGGACTTCCGGGCGGTGCGCGAGGTCGACCTCGACATCCGCAAGCACGAGATCACCGCCTTCATCGGTCCCTCCGGCTGCGGCAAGACCACGGTCATACGCTGCTTCAACCGCATGAACGACCTCATCCCCGGGGCGCGAGCCGAGGGCACCCTCAACTACCACGGGGTGCCCCTGTACGGCCCGGGCGTCGACCCCGTCGAGGTGCGCAGGCGGATCGGCATGGTCTTCCAGAAGCCCAACCCGTTCCCCAAGTCGGTCTACGACAACGTCGCCTACGGGCCCCGGCTGCTCGGCACCAAGAAGCGGGCGCAGCTCGACGAGGTGGTCGAGACGTCGCTGGAGAAGGCGGCGTTGTGGGACGAGGTGAAGGACCGCCTCAAGGAGTCCGCGATCGGGCTGTCGGGCGGCCAGCAGCAGCGGCTCTGCATCGCCCGCGCGATCGCCACCCGCCCCGACGTCGTGCTCATGGACGAGCCCTGCTCGGCCCTCGACCCGATCGCGACGGCCCGCATCGAGGACCTGATGCAGGAGATCAAGTCCGAGTTCACGATCGTGATCGTGACCCACAACATGCAGCAGGCCGCCCGGGTGTCCGACGCCACGGCGTTCTTCTCGACCGAGGTCAACCCCGAGTCCGACCGCCGCACCGGCGTCCTGGTCGAGTTCGACCGCACCGAGACGATCTTCTCCAATCCCTCCGACGATCGCACCGAGAACTACATCACGGGGCGGTTTGGTTAGCGCGGCATGACCTCCCCGGAGCCCCTTCCCGTCCATGTGCGGAGCGCCTTCCAGGCGGAGCTCGACCAGCTGCGGTTGCAGGTCGAGCTGATGGGCGTGCGCGTCGACCAGAACCTGGAGCTGATGCGCGAGGCCCTGAGGACCGGCGATCTGCGCCTGATGGACCAGGCGTTCAATGCCGACGACGAGATCGACGGCATGCACCTGTCGCTGCTGGAGCGCTGCTACCAGCTGCTCAATCGCGAATCTCCGGTCGCCAGCGACCTCCGCTT
>Ga0081538_10005849_pt1 | contig 10959 bp, 13 predicted proteins | sample TabmetS5T2R1_FD_71022 | JGI IMG/M metagenome (GOLD analysis project Ga0081538, IMG submission 71022) | Tabebuia heterophylla rhizosphere microbial communities from the University of Puerto Rico - S5T2R1 | ecosystem: Host-associated > Plants > Roots > Rhizosphere ...
CAGCATCATCAGTTGTCCGTTGTGTCTCCCATCGCGGTAGAGCGGCTCGAAGCTGTCGGTGAGCAGGGGCGCCTCACGCGTCACGGGTAGGTGCCGCTCGCCCATGGCGTGGAGGTCATCGAGCTCCAGCAGGAGCGGCAGCGCACAGAGCTCGGCCTGGGTGGTCTGCAGGCGGGAGGGTTGTTCGTCCTTGGCCCAGTCGCACACGTCGCGCATGCCGGCCTGTGCCAGTCACGGTGGCGTGCGCGCCGACTCGCCATAGTCTGGGCCAAACCAGCCGACGGGCGGCTGACCGGTGGCCCGGGTCAGCGTCTCCATGGCGGTCTGGATGGAGTCGCGTTCGGCGGCTTCCGACATCGTGCTGTTGATCAGTTGGCTCGCCGAGATGCCGTGTCCGATGATCTCACAGCCGCGCTCCCGGCAGTGGCGCACCAGATAGGGATAATGCTCGGTGGTGAGCTTTTACCTGAGTCGCGGATGGCCAGCCAACCAGTCTGTTTTCTGTATCATCCGCTCATGGCATTCCCGCGAAGATATCCCCCAGCGAGGTCGACAGATGATGCTCGGGATCAGCTAACTCGTCTTTCATGTGGTTCTGAATGCTCTTAGAGTAGCTCTCTAAAGTTACTGATGTTCGGTTTAAGACCGACGATATCTGCCAAAAGGAGGCGTTTGAATAGTTTGCCTGCCATCTCATCTTGGATTTTCTGTGGGACGACTAGGGCTTCCAATAACATAGGTCTGGGAAAGTTTCTCGTATTTTTCTTGCCCATATCCTACTCGCCTCTTCACTTTGTTGAGTGGTATAACCTTAACGAACATGGCAACTATGACCCCCATGGATCTTTCGTCTGACTTAACTGCTGCCGATGCCCCTTCAACTGCTGGCTGAAACGCCCAAGTGTTTTGTGAAGGTCTGAGAGGCTCGTCACAGCTTCATTCACCAGGGTGACCTGAGACCTCACCTTATCTTCGTATGCTATCCCTTCATAGGTCTCCAGTTGCGTCCAATTGCGGAGCAATCGATCAAGGAGCGTTTTAGCCCACTCGAGAGCTAACCGATGTTGGACGAGTTCATCCTGAATCGCTTCTGCCTCTACCAGGTCCGTCAGCGTATCACCCGAGCTTTGCTCCTCCATGTTGCCCTCCTCTGAAATGATCAGCCTCCACCTTAGACATAGTCCGTACTCGTTTCACACCAATACTCTCAGCAGGGCTGTTCAGATGATCGCAGGGAAACTAGGCGTCCCCCTGACGGGGACGCCTAGAAGGGAGGTGGGATCAACATATATGCGTCAGCGTTCTCGTGTGCATGTAGACTTCAGCACTCCGTGTAGCCACACGAGTAGCACTTCTGGCAGCCTTCCTCGAAGACCAGCGTGGCCTGGCCGCATTCGGGGCAGAGATCGCCGACGCTTTCGGGCATGGGTTGCGGCGGCGCCGTTTCCTCGACCTCGGTGATACCCAAGTGCTCGGCCAGGACCTGGGCGATGGCATCCGGCAGGGAGCGAATGCGGGCGCGTCCGTATCCCAGATGTCGCCCGCCACCGATGCCCTTGAGCTGTCCAACCACCTCTCGCAGGCGCTCCGTCGGCGTCAAGGGGGAGGGTAGGCGGAGGATCATGGAGATCAGTCGCCCCACGGCCTCTGAAACCGAGGCGGTATCACTGCCGGCCTTGCCGACGTTGGCGAAGACCTCAAAGGGCTCCTCGTTGCCGTTGATATTCACGGTGATAAAGGCCGTGCCGAGGGGCGTCGCCACCCGATACGTCACCCCCTGCACCTTACGTGGCCTGGGCTTGACGACCTGGCGCTCGCTCTCGGGCGCCGGAGGCTCAGCCGTCTGTGGGCCTCCTTTCGCCGCGGGCCGGTCGACCGTTGGCGCGTCTTTGCCCGCTGTGCCAAGGCGCAGGACTTGATCCGTCTTGCAGCCGTCGCGGAACACCGTGATGCCTAGGCAGCCCGATTCATAGGCCAGCAGGTAAGCCTTGCTGACATCTTCGACGGAGGCCGTCTGCGGCAGATTGATCGTCTTCGAACAGCCATTGTCGAGATGACGCTGAAACGCCGCCTGCGTTCGCACGTGCCACTCCGGGGCGATTTGATGTGCCGTCACGAAGACCTCCTGCACGTCGGCTGGCACCTCTGATAACCCCTGCACTGTGCCGTGAGCGGCGATTTTGGCCATCAGCGCTTCACTATAAAAGCCGCGGGCTTTGGCCAGGCGCTCGAATTGGGGATTAACAAAGGTCAGGTGGCGGTCCCCCACGATATGGCTATAGGCCACGGCAAACAAGGGTTCGATGCCGGATGAACACCCGGCGATGATGCTGATGGTGCCCGTCGGTGCGACCGTCGTCACGGTGGAATTCCGTAGCGGCTTCTCGTGGCGGTAGATGCTTTGCGACCAGCGTGGGAACGGCTCGCGCTCCGTCGCCAGACGGGCGGACTCCTCATGCCCGACGCGCTCGATGAAGCCCATCAGACGATCGGCCAGGGCGAGCGCCTCCTCGCTGCCATAGGGAATTCCCAACTCGAGCAAGAGATCGGCCCAGCCCATCACCCCCAGGCCAATGCGCCGATTGCGCTTGACCTCCTCATCGATCGCGGGCAACGGGTAGGGGTTGACCTCGATCACATCGTCGAGGAACCGTACGGCTATGCGCACCACGCGCTCCAACTCCGCCCAATCGATCCGATCGCTGCGCCTATGGCCGTTGCGGTAGGCCTGATCGCTCGACTTCGCAAACCTCACCAGGTTGATCGACCCCAGGTTGCAGGCGTCGTTCGGGCCCAGTGGCTGTTCGCCACACGGGTTCGTCGCCTCAATCTGCTCGATGTCCGGGATGGGGTTGGCGCGGCTGGTGTTAATGCGGTCGATGAACACCATCCCCGGATCGCCCGTCTGCCAGGCCGCTCGAATGATCTGTTCAAACACCTGGTGGGCTGGGAGGGTGCCGGTCACCTGGTTAGTGCGGGGATCGATGAGCTCGTAGCTTTCGTTCTTGGCCAACGCCTCCATGAAGCGGTCGGTGGCAGCTACGGAGATGTTGAAGTTGGTAACGCCTCCCTGCAACTTGGAGTTGATAAACTCCAAAATATCCGGGTGATCCACCCGCAGGATACCCATATTGGCGCCGCGCCGTCGCCCCCCCTGTTTGACTTGCTCGGTGGCGGCATCGAAGACGCGCATAAACGACACGGGCCCCGAGGCCACACCCGCCGTCGTTCGCACTTGGCTGCCTTTGGGGCGCAGGCGACTGAAGGCGAAGCCGGTTCCGCCCCCCGACTTATGAATCAAGGCGGCGTACTTGATGGCGTCGAAGATACCCTCAATGGAGTCTTCGATGGGCAAGACGAAACAGGCGGAGTAGCCCAGGCCATTGTTGGTCCCGGCGTTCATGAGCGTGGGCGAGTTCGGCAGGAAGAGGTTATCGACCATGACGCTGTAAAATTCCTCAGCGATGGCCTCGATTTCTTCGGAGCTTCGACCCCACTGCTCTTCCGCGGCTGCGACCGCAGTCGCGACCCGCCAGCACATGTCCTCGGGAGTCTCCTGCCGCCCTTGGCTGTCGCGGGCTAAATAGCGCTCCTTCATGACTTTCAGGGCAGATTCTGTCCATTGGCCTACGTGCATGGGTCGCGACATCTTACTCATGAGATACCCCCTCCCGACATGGACGTACAGCGTGCAACGGCCCAGCCGGTCGCGCAGGACCGTGAGCCGGTCCCTGTGCGCCTCACCGTTCGACCAATAGCGAGCGGTAGATGAACTGCCGGCCTCCATCTGGCAAGCGCTCGCTGGAGCGTTGCACCAAGCGCGCTTTGAACAAATTGAGGAGCTTCGTGCTCGCCAGGCTGATCTCGACTTGCGTGTCATCGGCGAGGTCACGGGCGGTGATCTCTTTCTGGTTCATGACGAACTGTAGGGCCTCATTGAGGTAAGGGTTCAAACTCCCCAACAAGCGCCAGGAGCCATCAGGACGGCTGACCAACACGGCGAGCTTCTTGCGCTCCAAGGCGACGGCGATGTTCTCTTCATGCGTGGGCGTCAGGCCGTGGAGGACGACATACTTATCGCCATACTCCAACCCCTGCAAGCGTGCCACCAGCTTGCTGATGATCTCATCAGCGCAGGAGAAGTCGATAATCCCCACGTGTGAGAAGTCTAGTGCCACGACCGTCCCCTCGGGTTCGCGTTCCAGCCGCGTTTCAATCGACTCGCGGATAGAGCGTCCGGTGTCGCGCGTCACCAGGTTGCTTGTCACCAGATGTTCGTCCATGAGATCTCGCAAATCATAGGTTGCCCGCGTGGTAGTCTCCATAGCCCCAGTTCCTTTATCGTGTTCAATTGAACAAACAGAATTCTACTCACGGTGCCGAGAATGTCAAGCAAAAAATCCTGCAAAATAGGGTGCGGTCTATCTCCGCTGATTTTCAGTATAAACCATTTAAAGCGCGTTGGCGAGAGGGGCGGCGATCCACTGGGATCGGGGGTTGCCGTCTCCAGGTCGGTTTGGCACCGTCAGGCGGTTTAACTGGCTCAGGCCGCATGGCCCTGGGCCATGAAGTGAGAGGATTATAGCTCGGGAAGCACTATACTCACCTGAGTTCCAGGGAAGATGGTCAGCTTGCTTTGTTGCGGGGCACTGCGATCCCAGGCGGGACTAAGGCCTACCCGCGCCGAACCGGAGCGAATCATCAGCTTGCCGTGCCAGCGTTCGACGAAACGCCGCACGGCGCTCAATCCCTGGCCCCGCCCGGGATCGTCATAGCGCGAGGCGCCTTCGAATATCGCCAGCCGTAGGGCGGTCAAGTCCGACCACGCAGCGGACTGGGCGGCGTATTTCGGGGCCAAGGACACGCGAAAGCCGACGCCGAGGTCCATCACGGCGATTTTGACCAGATTCTTGCCGAGGCGACGCCCATAAAAATACTTTTGGATTGCCACATAGCCCACATCCTCGCTATGTTCAGGGATGTTCTGACAGACCTCGGAGAGCGCGACGACAAAGCCGTCGATGGCAGCCTGTTCGTAGCGTAGGTTCTGGGACAGGATCGTTTGGGCACGTTCGCGCACGCGGTCGACGATGTAGTGAATGTCCTCCGAGCGAGCGACGGGGGTGATTTCCAGCAGCACATCCGAATGCGCGCTGCGGGAGTATTCGCCATCCGGCCAGAGGGTCGTCAGATCAAGGGCGCATAAGCGCTCGGCATGGCGAGAGAAGTCCATGCGATCGAGGTATTTCATGACCTCCTCCGAGCGCGGCAACATGAGCACGGGTTCACAGCCCCGCTGCCGCAGGAAACGGGCCAGCGCCAGCAACCCTACCATGCCATAGGGATCGACGAAGCGCACCTGTTCCAAGTCGATGATGATCTGCCCCGCGACAAGTCGCTCCGGACTCCCAAGTTGGCGAATGAGCCGCTCAAAGGTGACTTCGTCCAGCGAGGCTGAGGGGAGGAGATGGCGTTCCATGCACTGTTCTCCCGGATGTTATGCTCGTGAAGCCGGCCAACGATCCCAGCGCGATGCGTGCTGATCAGGGCACAGAGTGGCATCGCCTGATCTCATTCGATTCCGCAATGGATGGCCTCGCTGTGCTTGAGTTGTGGTCACACGCGGGCAAAAAGTAGTTGACGCCGCCGAAGCGGTTTGGTAGAAAGCCTTAGATTCTTCTCTACAAGATGCAAAGACCCTCGTCCGGTTCGAGATGCTATCCCCTTCCCAACCGTCACCTCAGCCAGTAGGAGTCGGACACACGCCCGTGCGTCTTGTAGAGGGTCGCTCTGACCGCCCGTCCCACAACTACCTACGGCATCTCTAGGCACGGCTCTCATGCCCACGGTGGAGGAATCAACAATGGTTAGGCACGCGGTACCGTACACCAGACGGCATGTTGTGACTCGCCGTCAGTTCCTCGGCATCGCCCTTGGTGCCAGCGCCGGGCTGAGCGGCGTGCTGAGGCTTCACCAGCCCCCGGCCGTTCATGCCCAGAAGCGTGCGCTCAACGTCCTTACGACCGCCAATTATGTCCCGGCGTCGGATAAGAAACTCGAAGAACAGGTACAAGAGTTCGCCAAACAGGCCGGCGTGACCATCAAAGTCGATCACCTCCGCAGCGAACAGATGCCCGCCAAACTCGCGGCGGAGGTCACCACACAAGCCGGTCATGACGTCATCGAATTAGACCTCATGGCCGCATGGCTGCATCAGACGAACCTGGTAGATGTCAGTGACCTCGCTGCGGAAATCACCAAGGGCATGGGGGACTTTTATCAATTTGGACCTGACTCCGCCTTCGTCAATGGGCGTTGGTTGGGGATTCCCTATTTCTGGATCTCTCTGCCGGGCAGCTATCGTAAAGACCTCTTCGAGCAGGTCGGGGAAAAACCTCCGGATACTTGGGATGATCTGCTGCGGGCTGGGAAAAAGTTGAAGCCGATCGGTCATCCCGTCGGAATAGCGATCAGCCAATGCACCGACGCCGTGCAAAGTATGCTCTCCATCCTGTGGAGCTATGGTGGCAAGGTCATGGAAGCGGATGGCGCCACCATTGCCCTGAACTCGAAAGAGACGGCGGAGTCGATCGAGTATGTCAAGGTCCTCTATAACGAGACGATGGAACCCGAGGTGCTGTCGTGGGATAATGCCGGCAATAATCGCTTCATGACCGCCGGCAAAGGCTCTTGGATTCAAAACCCCTCTAGCCATTATATCTCGGCCAAGACGTCGAAACTGAAGATCGCAGAGCAGATCTACTTCCATCAAACCCCCGCTGGTCCTCACGGGCGGCATACGGTGGTGAATCTCCGCAGCATGGGAGTGTGGAAATTCTCCAAAGAAGTGGAACTCGGCAAGGATCTCATCCGCCATCTGTTCAACGAGGAACGCTACATCGACTACGTCACCTCGAGCGATAACTATAATCATCCCATCTTTAAGAAATTCGAGACTCACCCAGTCTGGAACATCGATCCGAAATATGAGCCGTTCAAAACGATCGGCCAATACTCGCATCTGTACACGTGGCCAGCCGCCCCAGACCCGAAGGCGCAGATTGTCATCTATAACTACATCATTGCCAATATGTACGCCAAGGCGGTCACAGGAACGCCCACCAAAGATGCCATCGCCTGGGCTGAGGGGGAAATTAAGCGCATCTACGAAAAAAGCTAGCCGGGGGGAGTGGGGCGGCTGGAGATATCATAGATCGTTGGGCAGGCGCGTAGAAAAACCGTTAGCCAAATGAGGCTGACCACCACAATGACCCAGGTGCGGTCGAGGCCGCCCATCACAAAAGCGATGAGGCCATTGGTGGCCAAGCTGGCGATGAGCGCCCACATGATCGACGCGATCCAACGCATGTCCGTGGTTCTTTCAGTCGCCTGCGCATCACGGTTATTGACAGCATCCACAGCGATATGTCCCGGAGGTGGACTGATTCTACACGAGGGGGGCAGTCGCTGTAAATAGCGGGCCTACTCTGAACGGCGCTGGCAGCACTCGGCAAGTTGATGCCCACCTCTGCTTGGCGACGGGTAGGAGGGCTGAGAGTCACAATGAGCAAAAACGCTCTGCTCGGCATGGCTTTAGGGAAAGTGCAGAATCGCTTCTTGTTGGTGAACCTTCTCACCAAGCGGATTCGGCAGCTCAAGGACGGGGCAAGACCCCTGATTCAGGGGGGAACCAATCTTTCCGTCGATGAGATTGCACTACAGGAAATCGCCGCGGAGAAAATCGTTCCGTCTGCTACCTTAGACCGATGACGCGAGCGGGGAGCCCCCGGTCGGTATCCCCGTGTCTCCCCCTTCGTGCTGCACCGATGACATGCTGCTCGCGTGCGCCTAGCAAACCATGCTGGGCGTCTGCCGGGCCCCCCTTAGTACTCCTCAATGACCGTCTCTGGGTAAGTTGGCATCACCCGGGGGGACCTCACCCAGACCTCGATCTTGTGCTGCAACTCTTGGAGTTCCGCCTCGGAAAAATCTTGCATCTGTCGATGGAGGAATTTCTTCGGGTCACGCCCCTCGGTGAAGTCAAGTGCGCGTCGTTTATCGGCATTTTGAAAGATGAACCCTTTGTTTCTCCTGATGGGTTTATCCTGAGGTTCTCGTTCTATCATGCTTCCGTATTCTCCTCCCCTCCTTTCCCACATCAGCCCTGACCCGGGCCGAAAGGGGCGGGGGATCGCTCACCCTTCAGAAGAACGGCCGATGCGATGTATAGCCCTAATCCAGTATACTATGGTGCATACGCTGATGCCCATGACTGGACGGCACAAGGCTGTATACAGGCGATCTTCATCGTATGAGGGGAAAAAACTCTAACACGCCATTTCACGTTTGTCAAACCTCCGACGGTCCCCTATAATGGAGGCCTAGCGGGTATCGACGGTAGCACGATACCCCGCGAACGAGACACCAGAGGAGCACCAAGGTATGGAACGAACTCGGTTTCAACCATTAGATGCGTTGGTCTACCCTAGGTTTGCTGCGATTCCGACCTTTATGCGCCTGCCACACGTCCCAGACCCTCAGGAGTTGGACATCGCTCTTGTTGGGGTGCCTTTTGACGGTGGCACGACTTATCGGGCTGGGGCTCGCCTCGGTCCTCGGCATATCAGGGTGCAATCGGCGCTGATTCGGCCCTATCATCCCAACTTGAAAACCAATCCCTTCGACCGCTATCGCATTGCCGACTACGGAGATATTCCCGTCAATCCACTGTCGATTGAAGACACTTTCCAGCGCATTGAGGTCGCTATCGAGGAGTTGCTAGTCCACGGCGTGCGACCGATCTGTGTCGGTGGTGATCATTCCGTTGCCCTGCCGATTTTACGCGCTATAGCCAAGCATCACACGGGCTTGAGCGTCATTCATTTTGACTCGCACTCCGACACTTGGGATGAGTATTTTGGCTCCAAATATTCCCATGGGACCCCATTCCGCCGGGCCATTGAGGAGGGATTGATCGATCCCACGCGAATGCTGCAGGTGGGCCTACGCGGCCAAGTCTACGGTGAGGATGACTTTGATTTTGCTCGCAGCAAAGGCATCGAGTACATCTTCACGGAGGACATTTTCGAGCACGGAGTACCATGGGTGATCGAGCGCTTTCAACGCTTCCAGGGATCCCCTTGTTATCTGACCTTCGACATCGACGTCGTTGATCCGGCGTTTGCGCCGGGGACCGGTACGCCGCAAGTTGGGGGGCCTACGAGTCGAGAAATCATCGCGCTCATCCGCGGCCTACAAGGTCTCCGATTCGTCGGTGCAGACCTCGTCGAAGTTTCACCACCGTATGATAGCGCCGAAATTACCTCCTTACTGGCTGCTAACCTCCTGTTTGAGTTCTTGTGCCTGATGTGAACTGCTCCCCTCCTTACTCCTGGCTACCACACCGCTCCCATCGTTCTCACACGACCGCGGGAGGATGTTTGCACGCTAAACGCTATGAGTTGAACGTATCGCCCTTGAAGACGGAGATCTGTTATGCAGCCTCTCTGGGCACCCTGGCGCATGGAGTATATCCTGGAGGCCCAGGATCAACCGTCAGACGGATGTGTTCTCTGCTTGCTCCCACGTGCACAAGCAGATCGTGACAATCTCATCTTGTGGCGTGGTCGGCGAGCTTTCGTCATCCTCAACAAGTTTCCCTATAACCCAGGCCATCTGATGATAGTGCCCTATACCCACACAGCCGATCTCGATGGCCTCATGCCTGACGAGCTGACCGATCTCATGTTAGGGGTCCGCCGGGCCATTGGCTGTCTTCGGCGGGCGATGAATCCTGAGGGCTATAATGTCGGCATCAATCTCGGTCGCACAGCTGGCGCCGGGATACCAGGGCATGTGCACTATCACGTCGTACCGCGTTGGGACGGGGATCATAATTTCATGCCCATCCTCGCCGAGACGAAGGTCATCCCTCAGCATCTGTTGCGAACCTACGATCAGCTATCCCCACTCTTCCAGGAAGTGGCTCGGAGAAATCCGGCCTGAATGGTGTACAGCAGGGGAGGGAACATCCTCGCTTCAGGGATATCCTGTCCGCCGGGACAAGACCCCTGAAGCATGCAGGGTTAGGCTCGTCGCCAACGAGCCTAGGAGGGCTGGCCTCAGGAAAGAGCCGAGGGAGCACAGGCAAAGCCTCCCGTCTCAGATGAGGGAGAGCTGAAACGAGAGACCAACTGGCGCGTTTGGACAGCCTGACACCTTGGGCATGGCGGTACCGTACCCCCGCTCCGAACCAGCAACACCTTCTCGAAGATATGTCCGCATCCTTGACACTGGTACTCGAAAATCGGCACCGTCTTCCCTCCACAGGATCAATCCGTCCTGGCACTCTGCGCGGCTGAATTCGCCGACCTGTCTTGTGACGCCCTACCACTCCAGAATTTCGAGCTCGATTTTGCGCTTGATCTTGGCGCCAGCTGCGCCGAGAATGACACGAATGGCCTCCGCAATTCGCCCCTGCTTGCCAATTACCTTGCCAACGTCCTCCTTGGCTACTCGCAGCTCAATCACCGTCGTCCGCTCTCCATCTACCTCCTTCACCTCCACCGCATTCGGATAGTCGACAATAGCCTTCACAATCGTCGTCACCAAGTCCTTCATCATTGCCCTTCCCCTCTGGAGAGACCTCGTTCCGGGATATGCTTCTTCAATCTTAACATGCGCTGCCGCCCGAAGCCACAGCTATTTTTGTCACGAAAAATGAAAATAGAGGTCACTTGATAGAGCCTTAACAATCGGACATCTGCTCACCAGTGAGACTGTCAACGGCTTTTGGATCCCACACCATGCACTCCCGCTAGGCCTGTTGCGCAACATTCGGAGAAGGAGGTTCGTTCGCATCTATATTGACACGCAAGGCGTCGTAGGTGTTCCATCGCTCACGTTCATGCATCCTGAGTTTGTCAAACACAAGCTCGTTTCTGTCCACGCACCGCCAAA
>Ga0081538_10005850_pt1 | contig 10957 bp, 12 predicted proteins | sample TabmetS5T2R1_FD_71022 | JGI IMG/M metagenome (GOLD analysis project Ga0081538, IMG submission 71022) | Tabebuia heterophylla rhizosphere microbial communities from the University of Puerto Rico - S5T2R1 | ecosystem: Host-associated > Plants > Roots > Rhizosphere ...
GCCCAGGCCCACCAGGCCCTGGCCGAGGCGATCGAGGTGATTCGCAAGGTGTGGAGCGGGAAGCGGAACCTCCGGTTCGAGGGCGAGCACTACCGGCTCGCCGGGGCCCATTCCGGTCCAGTGCCGGACCGTCGGATCGGCATCTGGCTCGGGGTCTATGGGCCCAAGGCGCTGCGGCTGGCGGGCCGGGTGGCCGACGGCTGGGTGCCGTCGTTTCGCGGTGAGCTGCAACCCCTGCGGGAGATGAGCCGCCGGCTGGAGGAGGGCGCGGTCCAGGCGGGACGCGACCCTGGGGAGATCCGCCGGATCCTCAATGTGGGCGGCGTCATCACCGACGGAGCCTCCGAGGGGGCGCTGCGGGGTCCGGTGGGCCAGTGGACCGAGGAGCTGACCGGGCTGGTGGTTGAGCTGGGCTTCGACACCTTCGTGCTCGGGACCGAGGAGCCCGGGCAGCTGGTGCGGTTCGCCGAGGAGGTCGTGCCCACCGTCCGCGAACAGGTCACCAAGCGTCGGGCCGGCACGGGATAGTTGGCCTCCGCCGCCCAAGCGGGGTCGGCCTCAACTGCGCCCTGGCGGCCAGCTCCCACACGTGGCTGGCGCCGGCCCACTGCTGCTGCGGCTACCCACCCTTGAAGGTCAGCGTGAGTCCGCTCAGGAGCCCCTTGAGCACCTGAAAGGATCCTCGAGCCGCCCGACCCGTATTGCGGGATCGTCGAAGGGGAGGCCGGCTCGCTGGTACTCGGCGCGCAGCCAGCCCGCCCCGACGCCCAGCTCGAAGCGGCCCTCCGACAGCAGACCAAGCGTCGCTGCCTCCGTGGCCAGCATCACCGGGTGCCGGTAGTCGTTGTCGAGGACCAGGCTGCCGACCCGCAGGGTCCGGGTGGCGCCGGGGGCGGTGGTCAGCGCCAGCATCGGTGCGAGCTGGTCGCCGAACGGCTCGGGTACGAAGTGGTCGCGCAACAGCAGGGTCGAGTAGCCAGTGCCTCGGCCCGGCGTGCCTCGCCCAGCAACCGCTCCCGAGCGGTGATCGCCTCGCCGATCACCCCGAACCGAAAGGGTCATCGTCCTCGGCTCATCAGCGCCTTCCTCCGCCTCGCCATCATCTGTGGAACACGAACGAGACGGCAGCAGTTTCGCCCAGCGCATTGTCAGTCAAGGGCATGAAGCGAGGCTTGGGTCGGGCTTCTAGAGATGCGATGGACGCGCTGTCGTCGGCGTCGATGAACGGCTCGGCCAGGTCCGGGTCGGCCGGGAAGGCGACCTCGCCGGCCCGCAGCGGCTCCAGGAAGAAGCCCTCGTTGAAGTTCTGGGCCATGAAGGCGGACCGCACGATCGTCCAGTCGGCGCCGGAGTCGCGCACCGCCTGTTCGCCGCGCAGGGCGCCGTCCTCGCCCCGGCCCGAGAGCAGCACCAGCCGCCGGGCCCCGGTTGTCACCGCCAAGTCGGCCAAGGCGCCGACCCTCTCGTCGGCCCCCGGGACGCAATGTCGGGGTAGTAGGTCACGTACACCGAGGCCACGTTCTGGAGCGCGGGTGCCCAGGTGGCCTGGTCGTTCCAGTCGAACGGTGGCTCGGCGGAGGGGGTCCCGAGCCGGATCGGCAGGCTGCGGGCCCGCAGCCGCTGGGCCACCCGGCGGCCGGTCTTGCGGTGCCGCCAACCACCAGTGTCGTGTTCACGTAACTCTCTCTCGTGTGGGTCACTCCGAGAACGTCTGCCTCCTGTGGCCAGCCGCGTACTCGTAGGAAAGCGCAGGAGGCCACTCGGCGGGCGCGCGAGGCGGTCGACGCGGTCCAAGGCCTGCTCCGCGGGACGCTCGCAATCGGGATCATGCAGCTGGTCGATCCCATCGACCTGCCGACCCTGCTTGGTGGCTTCCGCGCTCGGCATCCCGGCGTCGACCTGCGCCTGCGCCAGGCCGGCGCCGCCGTCCTCGTCGAAGAAGTCCGCACGGGCTCGCTGGACCTCGCCTTCGCCGCGGTCCCACGCGGCCAGCTGCGCGGCGTCGACGCGCGAACGCTCGCCGACGAGCCGACCGTCGTCGCCTGCGCCACCTGGCATCCGCTCGCGACGCGCGGGCAGGTGCGCCTCCGCGACCTGCGGGAGGAGACGTTCGTGGAGTTCCCGCCGGACTGGGGGGTTCGGATCGCGGCCGACCGCGCCTTCGCCGCCGCCGGCCTCCAGCGCCACAGCGCCTTCGAGCTCAACGACGTGCGGACGCTGCTTGAGCTGGTGGCCAACGGCCTCGGGATCGCTATCGTCCCCCGCTGGGCATCCCGCTACGGGCTGCCCGTCACCCTGCTTCCGATCGCCGGCCGCGCCCCCCGCTGGGAGCTACACCTCGTCACGGGCGCCGACGATCGGGTTAGCGCCGCCGCCAGGGCGCTCGTCGAGCTGCTCCCCCAGTAGTACCTCGATAGGGGTCTCGCAGCCAGTGGGCACCTCTGGGTCGGGCCAGACACGTCCTGGCGGCATGTGGCGGCTCGGCGCTGTCACCGGGAAAGGGCGAACCTCTGTAATAGGCTAGAACCGCTGGCTCGCAGGCTGCGGCGGGCAATGGCGATCTATGGATGGAGGCGCGCCTTGGCCACTCACCTGATCGGGCTGCTGCTCGGCACCGAGGACGACTGGCCGACCGCCTTCGAGCAGTATCTCGCGCGGCTGGCGCCCCGCATCGAGCACGGCGGCGACACCCATGAGGTGGCCACCGAACGGGTCACGATCGAGCCGTTCGACCTGCGCCAGCCGGTGCGGCACTCGCTGGTGGTCGACCGCCTGGCCTACTGGTACGACCACCCCCGCGAGTGGCTGAAGAAGATCGCCCTGATGGACCGGGCGTACCTGCTCAACAACCCCTTCACCTTCCAGTCGATGGAGAAGCACGCCGGCTACTGCGCGGCCATCCGGCTGGGGTTCAACATCCCCGAGACCTGGCTGCTGCCCCACAAGGTCCCGCCCGAGAACGAGCGCTTCGCGCCCACCGCGGCGCGCTACAACCGCGCCTTCGACCTGCTGGCGGTGGGGGAGCGGGTCGGCTACCCGGCCTACATGAAGCCGTTCCACGGTGGCGGCTGGGTCAACGTGTACCGCATCGGCGACCCCGGCGAGCTCCAGCGGGCCTACGACGCCTCCGGCCGGGAGCTGATGCACCTGCAGGCCGGGGTGGAGGGCTACGACATCTTCACCCGCGGGCTGGCCATCGGCCCCCAGACGATGGTGATGCACTACGACCCGACCAGGCCGCTGCACCTGCGCTACCAGGTCGAGCACGGGTTCCTCACCCCCGAGCTGGGCAACGAGATCGTCACCTTCGGGATGAGCATCGGGGCGTTCTTCCGCTGGGAGTTCAACTCCTTCGAGGTGATCGTGCGCGACGGCCGCTGCTATCCGATCGACTTCGCCAACGCCACCCCGGACATGGCCATCATCTCGCTGCACTACTACTTTCCCTGGGCGATCACGGCGCTGGCCAAGTGGTCGCTGTACTGCGTGGTCACCGGGCGGGCGATGCGGCTGGACCAGGAGATCGGCCGCTGGTATCAGGTCGCCGACGACCCGTCGACGTCCTGGCAGGAGAAGCTGGCCGCCTACCGGCGGCTGGTCGACGACTACTACGAGGCCGACCGCTTCCACGAGTTCTGCGAGCGTCACCTGGCCCACGCCGAGGACTGCATGGTCGAGTACATCGGCAGCGCCGAATTCGACGCCCACCTGGTCACCACCATCCAGCGGGCGTTCCCGCCGCACGAGCACGAGCAGTTCATCGCCCACTACCGCGGCCTGCTGGGCGCCTGGGCCGCCGACCAGGGCACGATTGTCCGCGAAGAGAGCTCATGAGATGGCTGCTGGGATGCGGGCTCCTGCTCGCCGTTGCCTTCGTCCTCTTCCTGGTTCCCGCTCGGCTCGAGGGGCCCGTGCTGGTCCCGATCGGCCCGGGACACGGGTTGTCGCTGCTTGACGTGGTGGCGCTGGCGCCCTTGCTGGGCGGAGTCGCACTGCTCTATCTCGGCCTCTGGCAACGTCGCGACCGGCTGGATACCGCCCTCAACCGCCGGGCCTGGTTGGCCCGGGCTGCCGCCTTCGGCGCCGGGGTCGGGTTGGGTCTCCTGATCGCGTCGGTGTTCACCTTCTTCTGGTGGTGGGCGATCGGCGCCGCGCTGCTCGCGGCGCCGCTGCTGGCGGCGGCGGTCCTGGCCGCTGCCAGCGACCGTGCCCCCACGACCCCAGCTCGCCGGCGGTAGCAGGCAAGGCGACCGCCCGGGCACACTGGGGGCATGGCGGTCTCGTTACATCATGTCGTCATCGACGCCCACGACCTGCCGGCCATGGCCCGGTTCTGGGCGCAGGTCCTGGGTTGGCGGATCCTCTCGGAGCAGGAGCGGGAGATCGTGATCGGCGCCGATGCGACCGCGCCGGTGGGCATCTGCTTCATGCCCGTGACCAACGCCAAGACGACCAAGAACCGCCTCCACCTGGACCTGAGCCCCGATCCTGGCGAGCAGGAGGCCGAGATCGAGCGCCTCCTTGCGCTGGGTGCCCGGCGGGTGGACATCGGGCAGACCGGCGCCGAGTCGTGGACCGTCCTCGCCGACCCCGAGGGGAACGAGTTCTGCGTGGTCCGTCCCAAGCGGACCCTCATCGACTAGCAGACCTCCGCGAGGGCGCTGCCCCGTGGGCGAGCACGACGCTGCCTTCTCCCGCGGCCCGCTGGGTGCCTGGGTGCCGCCCAGGAACCTCCTTGACAAATCCATAGTGACGCTATTTGAATAGCGACACTATGGCAACGCGGGTGTCGAGGCGGGACCGCGCCGCCGCCAACCGGGCGGCGCTGCTGGCGGCCGCGCGCAAGGTGTTCCTGGCGGCCGGCTACCACGGCGCCACGGTGGACGCGATCGCGGGCGAGGCCGGCTTCACCATCGGCGCGGTCTACTCGCAGTTCGGCGGCAAGGCCGAGCTGTTCCTGGCCCTGCTGGAGCAGCGCATCGAGGAGCGCATCGCCCAGATCCGGTCGGTGGTGGACGGCGCCGGCCCGGCCGCGGACCTGGTCGCGATGGCGCGCCAGTGGGCCGGCGTGCTGCGGACCGACCTGGACTGGACGCTGCTGGTGATCGAGTTCCGCGTGCACGCGGCCCGCGACCCGGTGCTGGCCGCCCGCTTCGCCGAGCTGCACGGGCGCCTGCTGCACGCGCTGGTGCAGGTCATCACCGCCTCCCTCGGGCTGCCCGCCGCCACACCCGAGGCCGAGGACCTCGCCCGGGTGCTGCTGGCCGCCGGGCCGGGGGGCGCGCTGGCCCGCGCCGCCGAGGGCGAGGCGTTCCGCGACGAGCTGATGGAGGAGACCAACGTGGCGCTGGCGCAGCGGCTGCTGCGCGGGCTGCCCGGCCACCACGCCAGGGGAGGCGCACCATGACCACACCGACGATCGCCGGCCGGCAGCGCGGCACCTGGAACGCCCGGCTGCGGGCGGCCCTGCCCGCCCACCTCGAGCGGCTGACCTGGGACGCCGACCGCATCCGCGCCCACCAGCGCGACCGGCTGCGGGCCCTGCTGCGGCACGCCAAGACGCACTCGCGGTTCCACGCCGAGCGCCTGGCCGGCGTGGACCCGGCGCGGTTCGAGCTGGACGACCTGCCGGCGCTGCCGACCATGACCAAGGCCGACATGATGGCCGGCCTGGACGGCCTGCTCACCGACCCGCGGCTGTCGCGCGCGCTGCTGGAGCGGCACCTCGCCGGCATGACCGAGGCCACGGCGCTGCTCGGCGAGTACGTGGTGCTGGCCTCCGGCGGCAGCTCCGGCGAGCGCGGCGTGTTCGCCTACGGGACCGGCGCGATCGTCGACTACACCCTCGGGCTCGTCCGCGGCGGCCTCGCCCGGCTGCTCGCGCTCGGGCCGCCCCCGCCCGGCGGGGTGCCCATGGCGATGGTCGCCGCCGGCTCGCCGATCCACGTCACCCGCGCCCTGCCCGAGCTGTTCTCCGGCGAGCTGCTGGCCGTCACCTCGATCCCGGTCACGCTGCCGCTGCCGGAGATCGTCGACCGGCTCAACCGGCTCCAGCCGATGCTGCTGCAGGGCTACCCGTCGGTGCTGTCGCTGCTGGCCGGCGAGCGCGCCGCCGGCCGGCTGCGGATCGCGCCGCTGGCCGTCACCGGCAGCAGCGAGCAGTTCCTGGCCGACACGCGCGCCCGCGTCGCCGCCGCCTTCGGCGTCGGCGTGGTCGACCAGTTCGGCTCCACCGAGGGCGTGGTCGGCGCCAGCGCGCCCGACGACCCGGCCATCGTCCTGGCCAGCGACCTGGCCATCGTCGAGCTGGTCGACGGCCACAACCGGCCGGTCCCGGCCGGCACGCCCGCGGCCAAGGCGCTGGTCACCAACCTGATGAACCCGACCCAGCCGCTGATCCGCTACGAGCTGCCCGACCGCTTCGTCCGCCAGCCCGACGCCGCCGGGCACGGCCACCTCCGCGTCACCGTCGAGGGCCGCGCCGACGACCTGCTGCGCTACGGGGACGTGGTCGTCCACCCGCTGGCGCTGCGCAGCGTCCTGGTCGACACCCCCGAGGTCGTCGAGTACCAGGTGACCCAGACCCGCCGCGGCGCCCACGTCGCGGTCGTCGCCCCCGGCGGCGTGGACGAGCCGGCGCTGGCCGCACGGCTGGCCGCCGCGCTGCGCGGCGCCGGCGTCCCCGGCGCCGAGGTCACCGTCGAGACGGTTGCCGCCGTCGCGCGCGACCCCGACACCGGCAAGAGCAAGCGCTTCGTGACGCGGCCGGCCTGACATGCCCAGCGAGCCCGCAGCTCCGGGCCCGCGCGGCTCCCTGCTGCTCGGCATGGCCCGCGAGCTTCGCCGCGACCAGCTCGGCACCTACCGGCGGGCGATGACCGCCCACGGCGACGTGGCCCTGCTGGCCGCCGGGCCTCCCGGACGGCGGGTCCGCCTGCACCTGGTGACCCACCCGGACGGCGTCCAGCAGGTCCTCGCCGGCAACGCCGCCAACTACGTCAAGGACACCCCCTTCTACCGGGAGCTGGCCGCGGCCGTCGGCGACGGCCTGCTCACCAGCGACGGCCAGCGGTGGCGGCGGCAGCGGCGCACCCTCGCCCCGCTGTTCGCCCACGGCCGCCTCGCCGACTACGTCCCGGTGATGGCGGACGAGGCCGTGCGGCTGCGGCGACGCTGGACCGCGGCCGCCGGGTCGCCGGCGCGGGTGGACCTGCACGCCGAGATGGTCGAGTACACCCTGCGGGTGGTCGGCCGGGCGCTGTTCGGCGCCGCCGTCGACGAGGCCGTGCCCACCATCCGGGCCACCTTCCCGGCGCTCAGCCAGCAGATCCGCCGCCGAGCGACCGCCGCGCTGCCCCGGCCCTGCCGGCGGCTGACCGCGGCCCAGCGCGCGCTGTACGCCGCCGTCGACGCCGTCGTCGAGCGACGCCGCCGAACACCGGGCGGCGGGGACGGCGACCTGGTGTCGCTGCTGCTGGCCGCCCGCGACCCGGAGACCGGCGCGCCGCTGTCCAACCGGGAGGTGCGCGACCAGCTGCTGATCTTCCTGATCGCGGGGCACGAGACCACCGCCACCGCCCTGACCTTCGCCTGGCACCTGCTGGGCCGCCACCCGGGCGTGCAGCGGCGCGTCCACCAGGAGGTCGACGAGGTCCTCGGCGGCCGCGTCCCCACCGCCGAGGACGTGCCCCGGCTCGCCTGGACCGCAATGGCCGTCAAGGAGGCGCTGCGGCTGTACCCACCGGCCTCCGCCTTCGGCCGCCGCAGCGTGGCCGCCGACCGGATCGGCGGCTACCGCATCCCGCCCGGCTCGGTGGTGGTGCTCAGCCCGTGGGCGACCCATCGCCGCCCCGACCTGTGGCCGGACCCGGAGCGGTTCGACCCCGAGCGGTTCGACCCGGCCGCGGCGTCCGGCCGGCACCGCTACGCCTGGTTCCCGTTTGGCGGCGGCCCCCGCGCCTGCATCGGCGCCCAGTTCGCGCTCACCGAGGCGGTGGTGGCCACCGCGGTCGTGCTCGCCCGCCACGAGCTGCGCTCCGCCGCCGCGCCCGTGCCGCTGGCCACCGCCGTCACCCTGCGCCCCGCGGGCCCGGTCTGGTGCCAGGTCGCCGCCAGGCGACCAGTCGCTACCGCGCCGGCGCTCAGCTCGCCACGTCGATCGCCAGGCGCGGCGGCCCGCGCAGCTCCAGCACCCGGAAGCCGACCCGGCGTTGCAGGCCGACCCCGAAGGTGAGGTGGCCCTCGAAGTCGTCGACCCACCGCACCTGCCGCAGCGTCGGGTAGTCGGGGGTGAGGGAGCGCGGGCCGGTGTAGGTCGCCTGGTACGGCGCGGTGTCCTGCTCGTGCCCCCAGGCCGGGCTGACGTCCACGAACAGCCGCGCGGCGCCCTCCAGCGGCACGGTCGCCCCCGACTCGCTGGTCACCTCCTCCACGTAGCCGACCCGCCAGCTCGGCAGCGCGTTGCGGAACTCCAGCACCACCCGGTCGTAGCCGTCGTGGCTGCCGGTGCGGATGTCGACCAGCATCGGCATGTCCTCGGGGACCCTGGGGTTGTTGGTCCCCGCCTTGGTCGCCGTGGTCCATCCCGCCGACGCCGCGGTGGTCCCCGGGCCGGTGGTGTCCGAAGGGCCGCCGGCCGCGGTGGTCGCCGGCGGGGAGGTGGCCGTCGCGGAGGAGCCGCCGGAGTCGCCGGAGCCGCCCGTGCAGCCGGTGGCGGCCACGGCGACGAGCAGGCAGGCGGCAGCGACGCGGACCGGCCGCATGGCACCTCCCTCGCGCGGGTCAGGCGGCCGGGCCAGGATACCCGGTCGGGTCGTCGCCGCGGGCGCGGTCGTGGAGGCGGGCGTCGCAGCGGGACCGCTGGGGCGGCCGGCGCAAAGGATGGATGCCCGAAAAGTTCCTGGCTATCTGTTCAGTCCGCAACCATCCGAATATGCTCTTTCAGCTGGATGCCCACCGGGGGGAACGGAAAGGCGGTTGCCTATGTATCCGGCCAGCTTCGAGTACGTCGCGCCGACGACGCTGGAGGAAGCGCTCGACACCCTGGGTCGGTACGAGGACGACGCCAAGGTCCTCGCCGGCGGGCAAAGCCTCATCCCCCTCATGAAGCTGCGGTTCGCCGCCCCGCAGGTGGTGGTCGACATCAACCGCCTGCCCGGCCTGGACACCCTGGCCGAGGAGGACGGTGGGCTGCGCATCGGCGCGCTGGTCCGCCACAAGACCTGCGAGAAGTCCGAGCTGCTGGGCGGCCGCTGGGGGACCCTCGGCGCGGCGGCGCCGCTGATCTCCGACCCGATCGTCCGCAACCTCGGCACCGTCGGCGGGTCGCTGGCCCACGCCGACCCCCAGGGCGACTGGGGCTCGGCCCTGCTGGCCATGAACGCCGAGGTGGTGGCCCGCGGCCCGGACGGCACCCGCACCATCCCCCTGACCGAGCTGTTCCAGGGGCCGTTCGTGACCTCATTGCGGCCGACCGAGATCATCACCGAGGTCCGGGTGCCCGATCCGGGCCCGGTCGCCGGTGGTACCTACCTGAAGCTGGAGCGCAAGGTGGGCGACTTCGCCACCGTCGGCGTCGCCGTCCACCTCTCCATGCAGGACGGCAGGGTCGGGCGCGCCGGGATCGCCCTGACCGCTGTCGGACCGACCAACCTGCGCGCCACCGACGCCGAGGCGGTCCTGACCGGCTCCGAGCTGACCGAGGAGGCGATCCGGGAGGCGGCGAGGCTGGCCGCTGCGGCCGCCCAGCCGCACGGCGACACCCGCGGCAGCGAGGACTTCAAGCGCAACGTGGTCCGGGTGTTCACCGAGCGCGGCCTGTGGGCGGCCGCCGAGGTGGTCGGGGCGGCGCCGCGCCGGACCGCCGCCACCACATCCGGCCAGCCGTCCAAGGGAGGTGCGACCGTGACCCGGCACTGCCCGAACTGCGGGGCCGAACTGCCCCAGGAGGAGGGCCAGCACGCGCTGAGCCCGTCGGCCGGGGTGATCCGGTGCCCGTCCTGCGGGGCCACGGTCACCCTGGAGGGGCCGCCGGGGGCCGAGGGCGGCCCGCCGCGGGAGGAGCCGGCCGGCGCCGGCGAGCCGGTCACCACCGAGGCCGCCCTCGACGCCACCGAGCGGCACGACTACTTCAGCGGCGAGGAGAGCGTCGCCGGCGTGATGGACGAGCTCGAGGACAAGGAAGGCGGACCGGACGGGGGAGAGCGATGAAGGTCACCGTGGTCGTCAACGGGCAGGAGCGCTCGGCGGAGGTCGAGCCGAGGCTGCTGCTGGTGCACTTCCTGCGGGGGCGGCTGGGACTCACCGGCACCCATGTCGGCTGCGACACCACCAGCTGCGGCGCCTGCACGGTGCTGCTGGACGGGACCCCGGTCAAGTCGTGCACGATGTTCGCCGTGCAGGCAGAGGGCCGCGAGGTGACCACCGTCGAGGGCCTGGCCGCCGGCGGCCAGCTCCACCCCGTCCAGGAGGGGTTCAAGCAGGAGCACGGGCTGCAGTGCGGGTTCTGCACCCCGGGGATGCTGCTAGCCTCCAAGGCCCTGCTGGAGGAGAACCCCGACCCCAGCGAGGAGGAGATCCGCTGGGCCCTGTCCGGCAACCTCTGCCGCTGCACCGGCTACCAGAACATCGTCAACGCCGTGCAGTGGGCGGCCAGCAAGCTGCAGTCCGACCGCGCCACCGCCGGCGCCAGCTAGAGGAGGCCGGGATGACCGAACAGCACACGGCCGAGCACTGGCTGGGCAAGAGCGTCAGGCGCAAGGAGGACGACCGCTTCCTCCAGGGCAAGGGCAACTACGTCGACGACATCAACCTGCCGGGCATGCTGCACATGTCGATCCTGCGCAGCCCGGTGGCGCACGCCCGGATCAACTCGATCGACACCTCGGCCGCCGACGCCCTGCCCGGGGTGGTGGCGGTGGTCACCGGCGAGCTGCTGGCCCAGCACAACCTGGCCTGG
>Ga0081538_10005851_pt1 | contig 10953 bp, 10 predicted proteins | sample TabmetS5T2R1_FD_71022 | JGI IMG/M metagenome (GOLD analysis project Ga0081538, IMG submission 71022) | Tabebuia heterophylla rhizosphere microbial communities from the University of Puerto Rico - S5T2R1 | ecosystem: Host-associated > Plants > Roots > Rhizosphere ...
GGGCGGCCAGGGTGCGGTCGTTGAAGACCACGTAGGCGGGCACGCCGTCGGCCTCGGCCCGCTTGCGCCGCCAGGCCCGCAGCGCCTCGGCGACCGGCCCGCCGGCCTGGGCGCTGGAGCGGCCCGGCCGGGCCATGCCGGTGGCCACCGCCTTGGGCCGGACCCGGGCGCCGCCGGGGGCCACCACGTCGTCGAGGAAGCGGGAGGGCCGGCGGGCCTGCTCGCGGCCCGAGGGGCCGGCGCGCCTGGCCGCCCAGGCCAGCCACAGGTGGACCCGGGCGCGGGTCAGGCCGACGTACAGCAGGCGCCGCTCCTCGGCGACCTCCTCCGGGGTGCTGGCCTGGCGGATCGGCAGCAGGCCCTCCTCGAGGGCCGGCAGCAGCACGGCGTCGAACTCCAGGCCCTTGGCGCGGTGGTAGGTGAGCAGGTTGACCCCGCCGCCGACCCCGTCGGCCTCGGCCGCCGCGCGCCGGCCGACCTCGTCGAGGAAGGCGGCCAGCCCGGCCTCCCCCGCCGGCGGCCCCGGCTCCTCCGCCTCGCCGGCGGGCGGCTCCCGCTGCTCCGCAACGCCGGCGGGCGGCTGCCCTCCCACTTCCCTGTCCGCGGCGGGCGGTTCCAGGCGCTCGGCGATGCCGAGCAGGGTCACCAGGCTGGCGTGGCGCTGGCGGGCCTCCTCACCGTCCGGCTCCTCGTCGCGGCGGAAGCCGAACCGCTCGAACCAGATCGCCTCCAGCGCGTCCACCAGCCCGCCGCCCACGGCCCTGCCCACCCGCGAGCGCAGCACCCCGATCGCCCGCAGGACCTCGGTGCGGCGGTAGAACAGCTCGCCGCGGACCTGGTAGCGGATGCCGGCGGCGGCCAGCGCCTCCTCCAGCGGCGGGATCTGGGCGTTGGTGCGGACCAGCACGGCGACCTCGTCCAGGTCGACGCCGAGCCCGGCGAGCCGGCCCACCTCGGCCACCAGCGCCCTGGCCTCGTGCTCGGCGCCCTCGAAGGCGGCCACCGCCGGGTCCGGGCCGGGGGGGCGGGTCGCCACCAGCCGCTTGCCGCGCGGCTGGCCGGGGGTGCGGGCCAGCAGCCGGTTGGCCATGGCGAGCACCTGGGGGGTCGAGCGGTAGTTGTCCTCGAGGCGCACCACCCGCGCCTCGGGGAAGCGCCGCGCGAAGCCGGTCAGGTAGTCGGAGGTCGCGCCCGTGAAGGTGTAGATGGTCTGGTCCTCGTCGCCGACCACCGCCAGGTCGCGGCGCTCGCCGAGCCAGGCGTCGAGCAGGGCCTGCTGCAGCGGGTTGGTGTCCTGGTACTCGTCGACCGAGAACCACCGGTAGCGGCCGCGGACCTCCTCGGCGACGTCGGGGTGCTCGGTGATCGCCTGGATGGTGCCGGCCAGCATGTCCTCGAAGTCGATCCGGCCCGAGCGCTCCTTGGCGCGCTCGTAGCGGCGGAACAGCCCGGCGAACAGGTCGGCGGGCACCGGCGGGGTGCGGCCGGTGGCCGCCACCGTCGCCTGGTAGGACGAGGGGTCGAGGCGGCGCGCCTTGGCCCACTCGAGCTCGTCGGCCAGGTCCTTGACGGCGGTGAAGCGGTAGCCGCCCGGCAGCGAGCGCTGCAGCGGGGCCAGCAGGGGGGCCTTGGACTCCAGCACCTCCGGGGCGCGGCCGCCGGCCAGCCGCGGCCAGAAGTAGCGGAGCTGGGCGAGCGCGGCGGCGTGGAAGGTGGCGGCCCGCACCCCTGGGAACCCCAGCGCGGCGAGGCGCTCGCGCATCTCGTTGGCGGCCTTGTCGGTGAAGGTGACCACCAGCACGTGCCCGGGGTGGACGGCGTCGGTGGCGATGGCGTAGGCGACCCGCCGGGAGATGACCCTGGTCTTGCCGGTGCCGGCCCCCGCCAGGATGCAGACCGGCCCGGCGGTCGCCTCGACCGCGTCCCGCTGGGCCGGGTTCAGGTCGTGGGTCAGGAACTTGGGGTGCACGGCTGCCGAGTCTGCCATACCGCCCCGACGCTGGGACCGCCGGCGTCCACAGCAGGACGGCCGGGCGACGGGTCAGCCGGCCCGTGCCCGCTTCCGCCCCGGGGTGCGCCAGGACCGGTGGTCCGGGGCGCCCGCCCATGGTCACGCCTGCCGCACCCGTGCCTGGAACGTGCGGCTCCCGGCGAGGTCGCGCAGCTCGACGCGGGCCACCTCGTCGAGGCCCACCGGGATGGTGCGTCCCCAGCCGGTCTGGTAGGCCTGCACGCTGAAGGTCCCGAGCGGCACCCGGCGCCCCCCGGTCAGCACCAGCTCGCAGGCGAACGGGCCGTCGCCCGCCGACGGCTGCATGCTCACGAACATCCACGACGGCGAGCCCTGGTAGATGAACACGGTGCCGGCGTCGCCGAGGCGCCAGGCGCCGAAGGCCTGGCCGTCGGCGGCCGCGAGCGTGCGGCGGTACTGCTCGGCGACGCCGCGGTCGCCGCTGCCGGCGGCGAACACCCCGCTGCCGCCGACCGTCGCGGCCAGCAGCAGCGCGGCGGCGGCCAGCGCCAGGCGCCGCCAGCGCCGCGGCCGGACCCTGGCAGATAGCCGCCCGAGCACCCGCGACTCGAAGCCCGCCGGCGGCTCCCTGGCCGGTGCCAGCAGCAGCAGCGCGTCCGCCACCCCGGACAGCTCCTCCACCCGCCGCCGGCAGTCGCCGCAGCGGGCGAGGTGCGCGAGCGCGCGTGCCCGCTCGTCCGCGGGGACGATCCCGAGCGCCAGCTCCGGGGCGAGCTCGGTGAGGGCGTCGCAGGTCATCGGCTGGCTCATCGTGCCACCCCCAGCGCGGACCGCAGCCGCAGCATCGCCGTCCGGATCCTCGTCTTGGCCGTGCCGAGCGGCACGTCCTCCAGCCGGCTGATCTCCCTGGCCGTGTGCCCGTAGAAGCCGGCGAGCACGATCGCGCGGCGCTGCTCGGTCGGCAGGTCCGCCACCGCCCGGCGCAGCCGCTCGGTCTCGTCGACCGGGAACTCACGCTCGCCCGGGTCCGCCTCCGGGCTGACGAGCCCCAGCGCGAGGAACGCCTCCGGGGCCATCGGCTCGGAGCGGCGCAGCCGGGTGGCGTCGACCGCCAGGTTGCGGGCGATCGTCAGCAGCCAGGCCGGCACCGAGCCGCGCCTGGGGTCGTAGGCCGCCGCGTGCCGCCATGCCCGCACGAAGGTCTCCTGCGCGACGTCCTCGGCGCCGCCAGGGTCCCGCACGATCGCCAGCGCCAGGCCGTAGACACGGGCCTGGAAGCGGCGCACGAACGCGGTCGCGGCGGCCCGGTCGCCCGAGGCCAGGCCCGCCAGGAGCGCGTCGTCGGAGATGGAGGAAGACCACACCACGTAGGTACTACGGCACACCGGTCCAAAGGGATTGCCCGAGTGTAGCGGCCAATCCCCCAGGGCCCCTGGCCCGTAGCAGCTGTCGGCAGGCAACAACGCCGTCGACAGGAGGTCGAACTGCCATGAGACGACCCGGACCCCGCCTGCGGCTGCTGCTGATCGGTGCCGTGGCGCTGCTCGCCGCGGCCTGCGGCGAAGGCGGCGGCCTCGGCGACGACGGCGCCGCCGGCGCCGGCGGTGCGGGCATGACGATCGGGATCGCCAGCCCGGCCGACGGGGCCGAGGTCACCCAGCCGTTCACGCTCAAGGTCACCGCCAGCGTGCCGCTCGGCGACCCGGACACCGGCCGGCACCACGTGCACGTCTGGTTCGACGGGCAGGAGGCCGACTACAAGATCAACTACACCGACACCTTCCAGGTCGAGGGGCTCCCCGCGGGCGAGCACGTGGTCACCGCCGCGCTGGCCAACGCCGACCACTCCCTCGCCGGCCCGAGGTCGGAGGTCACCGTGGCCGTCGGTGGCGGGGACGGCGGCCGGACGGCCACCACCAGCGGCCAGGGTGGCGGCGATGGCTACCCGTGAGCGGCGCCGAGGCCCCGGCCGCGCGGGCCGCCGGATCGAGCGCTACGCGCGCCCGGCCCGGTGGCTCCACGCGGCGGTCTACCTGAGCACCCTGGTGCTGCTCGGCACCGGCTGGTGGCTGCTGCTCGGCCGCGAGGGGCAGCCGACCGTGCTGGCGAGGCTGCTCGGCGTCCCGGACGCGGTCACCCACAGGAACGTCGGCTGGGCCCTGGCGGGCCTGGGCGCGGCGCTGCTGCTGGTCCGCCCCCTGGCGGTCGGACGCTTCGTCGCCGCGTCGCTCCGCTTCGACCGCGGCGACCTCGGCTGGCTCCGCCGCTGGCCGCGCGCGGCCTTCTCCGGCCGGTTCCGCCACCACCGCGGGCACTTCGACCCGGGGCAGCGGATCGCGAACCTGCTGCTGGCCGCGGGGCTCGTGGTCCTGGTGCTGAGCGGCCTGGGGCTGGCGCTGGTCCACGGCGGCCCGGCGTTCGTCTGGCTGGTGCGGGTCCACCGCCTGGCCACCTACGTGGTCACCCCGATGATCGTCGGGCACGTCGTCATCGCCTCCGGGGTCCTGCCCGGTTACCGCGGCGTGTGGCGCTCGATGCACACCCGCGGCGGCGTCGGCGAGGAGACCGCGCGACGGCTCTGGCCCGCCTGGACCCGCCGCAAGCTCGACGCCGACCACGCGCGGTAGGCGCCTCGGGCCGGCCGGGGTGGGCCACGCCCTACCCGTGGAGCGCTCCCAGCGGGTCGTGCTCGGGCGTGCGCTCCACCACCCGCTGGGCCTTGCCCAGCTCGACCCGGGGGATCGTGCCGCCGGGCAGGACCCGCACCTCGGTGGTCAGCCCGAGGCGCTCCAGCATGGCGGCGCCGACCTCGGCGGCGACCCGTTCGCGCTCGGCCTCCTCGGTCTCGGCGCAGATCGTCCACCCGGCGGCCAGCTCGCAGGCCACCACCAGCTTCGGCATGGTCCCGCTGCGGTCGACGACCAGCAGGTAGTGGGGCGCGACCGCGCGCTCGGCGACCAGCACCGCCTCGACCTCGCTGGGGTAGACGTTGACGCCGCGGATCACCAGCATGTCGTCCCTGCGCCCGGCCACCTTGGACATGCGGACCAGGGTCCGCCCGCAGGGGCACGGCGCGCGGTCCAGCGAGGCGATGTCCCCGGAGCGGTAGCGGACGACCGGCATGGCCTCCTTGGTGAGGGTGGTGAAGACCAGCTCGCCGCGCTGCCCGTCCGGCACCGGCCGGCCCGACGCGGGGTCGACCGCCTCGACCAGGAAGTGGTCCTCGTTGACGTGCAGGCCCGCCTGCGCCTCGATGCACTCGCAGGAGACCCCCGGCCCGATGACCTCCGAGAGGCCGTAGATGTCGAGCGCCCTGAGCGGCAGCGCCGCCTCGATCTGCGCACGCATCGCCTCGCTCCACGGTTCGGCGCCGAAGATCCCCGCCCGCAGGCTGATCTCGTCCCTGGCGACGCCGGCCTCGGCGAGCGCCTCACCGAGCCGGGCCGCGTACGACGGCGTGCAGCACAGGACCTCCGGCTCGAGGTCGCGGATCAGCGTCACCTGCCGCTGCGTCTGTCCCGCGGAGGCCGGGATGACGGTGCAGCCCATCAGCTCCGCGCCCTGGTGCAGGCCCAGCCCGCCGGTGAACAGGCCGTAGCCGTAGCCCACGTGGGTGATCGTGCCCGGCCCGGCCCCGGCGCAGCCCAGGGCGCGGGCGCACACCTCGGCCCAGACGGCCAGGTCGCCGCGGGAGTAGGCGACCAGGGTGGGCCGGCCGCCGGTCCCGGAGGAGCCGTGGACGCGGACCACCTGCTCGCGCGGGACCGCCAGCATGCCCCACGGGTAGTGCTCCCACAGGTCGGCCTTGGTGGTGAACGGCAGCGCCGCGAGGTCGTCCAGGGTGACGGGGACGCCGGGGTCGACGCCGGCGTCGGCGAGGCGTCGCCGGTAGAACGGGCTCGAGGCGGCGAGGCGCTCCAGCAGCCCGCCGAGCCGTCCCGACTGGAGGGCGGCCCGCTCGTCGGCCGACATCGTCTCCGCCTGCTGGTCCCACACCGGCATCGTCGCCTCCTCCGTCGTCGGTGTCGCGGCCATGCTAACCAGCAGCCACCCACCCGTCCGACTGCACCGCCCGCTGCGGGGGTATCGTTGGGTATCCGGCGGGCGACCGCCGGCGGCGACGAACCCCGGCAACGGCGCTGGGCGGGTCCCCCTGCCCCGGCGTGCGCACCGCGAGGAGGCAAGGTGGGCGTCTTCGACAGGATGGCCGAGCACGGCCACGAGCAGGTGGTGTTCTGCTTCGACCGGCAGACCGGCATGCGGGCGATCATCGCCATCCACGACACCGCGCTCGGGCCCGCCCGCGGCGGCACGCGCTACCGGGCGTACGACTCCGAGGAGGCCGCGCTGGAGGACGCGCTGCGGCTGTCGAAGGGGATGACCTACAAGTTCGCCTTCACCGACATGCCCCGCGGCGGCGGCAAGGCGGTGATGCTCAAGCAGGACGGCACCGCCGACAAGCGGGTGCTGCTGCGCTCCTTCGGGCGTTTCGTGCAGCTGCTGGCCGGCCGTTTCGGCACCGGGCCGGACCTCGGCACCACGGCCGAGGAGATGGTCGACATCGCCCGCGAGACCGACTTCGTCTGGGCGATCGACCGGCGCTTCGGGGGCACCGGGGACTCGACCCCGCTGACCGCCGAGGGGGTCTTCGCCGGCATCGGCGCCGCCCTCGACGAGGTCTTCGGCTCGCCCGACGTGGCCGGGCGGCGGGTCGCCGTGCAGGGGCTCGGGGGGGTCGGCGGGCGGCTGGCCGAGCTGCTGGTCGCCGGCGGCGCCGTGGTGGTCGGCGCCGACCTCGACCCCGCCCGCGCCAAGGAGCTGGCCCTGCGGCTGGACGTCGCCGTCGAGGACCCCGACGCGCTCTACGACGTCCCCTGCGACGTGTTCAGCCCCAACGCGGTCGGCGGGGTCCTCAACGAGCACACCATCCCACGCCTGCGCTGCCGCATCGTCGCGGGGGGTGCCAACAACCAGCTCGGCAGCGCCGCCGACGGCGCCAGGCTGCTGGACCGGGGCATCCTGTACGCCCCCGACTACGTGATCAACTCGGCGGCGCCGTACGCGGTCATCGGCGCCGGCGAGCTCGGCTACTCACCGGAGCGGCTGGCGGTCTCGGTGCAGGGGGTCGCCGAGGCGCTGCGGCTGATCTTCCGCCGCGCCCGAGCCGAGGGGCTGCCGACCGCCGAGGTCGCCGACCGGATCGCCGAGGAGCGCGTCGCCGCCGCCGCCCACCTCCGCGCCATGGCCAGGGGCACCGGGGCCACCCCGCGCGCCTGAGCCCGCCGCCCGGCGGCGCCGCGAGCACCCGGGACCGGGCCGGTGAACCGTGGCAAACTGCGCGGTAGGGACGTTCGAGGAGGAGCCGCTCAGCCGATGGAGGACCACGCCGGCCGGATCACCATCATCGCCTCCTCGACGATGGTCCACCACCGCGTCAAGTGCATGATCTGCGGGCAGCCGGTCGACCACCGGGTGGTGTTCATGACCAACGACGCCCGCGTGCTCCACGCCGGCTGCGTCCCCGACCACGTCAAGGTGCCGGTCGCGGTGCTGCTGCAGGCGATCCGGCGGCTGGAGCGGATGGTCGAGCGGGCCCGCACCGACGACCGCTACGACCCGCCCGGCCCCGACGGTCGCTGAGCCAACGCGCCGGACGGGCGCGCCGCGTCGGCGGCGGGTCGTGCCCGCCGCCGACGGGTGGCCGCCGCCGCCGGTCAGGCCGTGCGGCGCCGGAAGAGCACGCCGGACAGGGCGACCGAGGCGACCAGGAGGCCGACGGACCAGGCGACCGACAGCCAGGGGCTGTTCCCGACCGGGAGGTCGAGCAGCAGGCCCCGGATGCTCTCGATGGCCGGGGTCACCGGCTGGTGCTCCGCGAACCCGTGGATCCAGGTCGGCATGGTGTCGATCGGGACGAAGGCGCTGCTCGGGTACGGCAGGAACGCCATCAGGAAGACGAACCCGCCGGCGGCCTCCGGCGACCGGGCGAGGACGCCGACCGCGGCGGACAGCCACGAGATGGCCAGGATGAACAGCAGCAGGACGCCGCCCGCGGCCAGCCAGTCGAGCGGCCCCGCGCTCGGCCGGAAGCCGATGAGGAACGCGACCCCGAACACCAGGACGGTGGAGACGAGGTTGCGGGCGACGCTCGCCGCGACGTGCCCGGCGAGGATGGCCGCGCCACCGACGTCCAGCGACCGGAACCGGTCGATGATCCCGCCGCTCAGGTCCTGGCTCACGCTCACCGCCGTGGACGCCGCTCCGAAGCCCGCGGACAGCAGCAGGACCCCCGGGACGACGTAGGTGACGTACCTGGTGCCGGTCTGGATCGCGCCGCCGAAGAGGTAGACGAACAGCAGCATCAGCAGGACCGGAAGCAGCAGCGAGGTCAGCAGCCCGTCCGGGGTTCGTAGGGCCAGGCGCATGCTGCGGCCGACCATGGTCAGCCAGTCGGCCGCGACCGACGCCAGCCTGGTCGGGGCGCGACGGCGCAGGGCGCTGTCGGGAAGGGCGATGTCAGACATCGGCGGTCTCCTTTTCCTTCTCGTCCTCGGGTTCCTTCTCGTCCTCGGGCCGGCCGGCACCGCGGCCGGTCAGGGCGAGGAACACGTCATCAAGGGTGGCGCTGCGCACCGCGAAGGTCCGGACCGCGCGCCGGCCCGGGTCGACCTCGTCGAGCAGCGCACGCACCTGCGCGGCGCTGCCGTCGGTGGCGACGCCGATCGTCAGGCGGCCGGGGTCGCTGTGGACCGCGCGGCCGTCGACGGCGCGGACGACGTCCTGGAAGGCCGCGGCGTCGGCGAGGACCAGCTCCAGGCGCTGGTCGGCGATCCGCCGCTTGAGCTCGGCCGGGGTGCCCTCGGCGACCACCCGCCCGCCGTCGATCAGGGCGATGCGGTCGGCCAGCCGGTCGGCCTCCTCCAGGTACTGGGTGGTGAGGAACACCGTCACGCCGGACCCGGCCAGGCCGGTGATGACCTGCCAGACCGCCTGGCGGCCGCGCGGGTCGAGGCCGGTCGTGGGCTCGTCGAGGAAGATCACCGAGGGCCGGCCGACGAGGCCGGCGGCGAGGTCGAGGCGCCGGCGCATGCCGCCGGACCAGGTCGCGACCCGCCGGTCGCCGGCGTCGGCGAGGTCGAACTGCTCGAGCAGCTCGCGGGCGCGGCGGCGGGCCTGGGCGCGGGGCAGCCGGGACAGGCGCCCCATCATGCGGAGGTTCTCCTCGCCGGTCTGCAGGTCGTCGACGGCCGCGAACTGGCCGGTGAGGCTGATGGCGCGCCGCACCCGGCGGCGGTCGCGGACGTCGAAGCCGGCCACCCGGGCCTGGCCGCCGTCGGCGCGGATGAGGGTGGACAGGATGCGCACGGTGGTGGTCTTGCCGGCGCCGTTGGGGCCGAGCAGCGCGAACACGCTGCCGCGCTCCACCCGGAGGTCGACGCCGCGCAGCACCTTCACCTTGCCGTAGGACTTCTCGAGGCCGCTCGCCTCGATCGCAAGCTCGTCGGCCATGTCTGCCGTCTCCTTGCCTCGGCCGCGCTCGGCGGCATCTTCTGCGTATGGCATACACTCCACTGCGTATGGTATACACAATGAGTGGTGGCGTCAACCCACGAGGAGGAAAATGGACGACGACAGCGGCACCGGCCTGCCGGCGTGCATCGAGGTGGCCTGGGGGCTGCGCGAGCGCCCCGGCAAGGGCCCCAGGCCGGGCCTGAGCCTGCAGCGGATCGTCGACGCCGCGGTGAAGGTCGCCGACGCCGAGGGCCTCGCGGCGGTCTCCATGGGCCGCGTCGCCGCCGACCTCGGCGCCTCCACGATGTCGCTCTACCGCTACGTCGCCGCCAAGGACGAGCTGCTCGCGCTCATGATGGACGCGGCGGGCGGGCCGGCCCCGGCGGCGCTGGCCGCGGGCGAGGGCTGGCGGGCGGGGCTGTCGCGCTGGGCCCGGGCCGAGCTCGACTTCCACCGCCGGCACCCCTGGGTGGTGCGCATCCCGATCAGCGGGCCGCCGGTCACCCCCAACCAGATCGCCTGGCTGGACCGCGGGCTCGGCTGCCTGCGCGACACCGGCCTCGAGGAGGGCGAGAAGCTCTCGGTGATGCTGCTGCTCACCGGGTACGTCCGGAACTACGCGACGCTCGAGGCCGACCTCACCGAGGGCGCCAGGGCGTCCGGCTCCGACCCGCAGGCGGCGTCGTCCAGCTACGGCCGCCTGCTGGCCAAGCTGACCGACGCCGAGCGCTTCCCCGCGCTGCACACCCTGCTCGCGTCCGGCCTCTTCGACCAGGAGGCGCCGGAGGACCCGGACGCCGAGTTCACCTTCGGCCTGGAGCGCGTGCTCGACGGCATCGACGCCCTGGTTCGCGCGCGGTCCTGAACGACGGCGCGATGCGGCATGATCCGCCTGACCCACACCTGCATCGCCCCCCGATGGCTCGATCCACGCCACGGAGGCGGCTCGGTGCCCACCGGCTTGCAACTCCGTAGGGCGTACGGTAAACTAATCTTCGTACAGCGTATCGAGTTTATGAGCCGGGTCGACCCAGAGCCCCGGAGCGGCCAGTGAGGGTTCCGCGATGACCAGCACGATCCGCGCTACGCGCGGGCGCCAACCGGCGGAGCTCGACCTGTTCCGGTTGTACCTGGACGAGGTCGGGCGACGCCCGCTGCTCACCGGGCAGGACGAGGCCCGGCTGTCCCAGGCCTACCAGCAGGGCCTCGACGCCCAGCGCCAGCTCACCCAGGCCACCAGCGACGCCCTCGACCCCGCCACCCGCGCCCGCCTCCACGCCACCGCCGAGCGCGGCGAGCGGGCCCGCCGCACCATGGTCGAGTCCAACCTGCGCCTGGTCGTCTCCATCGCCCGGCGGTTCTCCGCCACCGGCCTGCCGCTGGGCGACCTGGTCCAGGAGGGCAACCTGGGGCTGCTGCGCGCGGTCGAGAAGTTCGACTGGCGCAAGGGCTTCAAGTTCTCCACCTAC
>Ga0081538_10005852_pt1 | contig 10952 bp, 7 predicted proteins | sample TabmetS5T2R1_FD_71022 | JGI IMG/M metagenome (GOLD analysis project Ga0081538, IMG submission 71022) | Tabebuia heterophylla rhizosphere microbial communities from the University of Puerto Rico - S5T2R1 | ecosystem: Host-associated > Plants > Roots > Rhizosphere ...
GCGCTGACGGGAGATCGAGGCCCCCCGGGCGGCCACGGCGCCCTCCAGGCCCAGGGTGCCCAGGGCACGGACTCCGTTGGCGGGCAGGTAGATGCCGGTCCCGGCGACACCCCAGCCGGGTTCGCGTTCGATCACCTGGGGGGCGAACCCGGCCTCGTCCAGCGCCCTGGCCAGGGACAGACCAGCCAGCCCAGCCCCCACGACCAGGATCCGGTAGTGCTTGTCGTCCATCGACGTCCTCCCTCAGCGGTCCATCGGCTCCGAGGCCACCCGGCGAGGCACGGCCGGTTGGGCGCCATGGATGGCGCCGGCGTTGGCCGGCACCGGGACACCTGAAGGCGTCGGCGGTGTCGGTGCGGGACGGAGCGCGCCGACGTAGACCCCCGCCAGGACCAGCAGACCTCCCAGCGCCAGCCTGACGCCGACCGGCTCGTGGTCCAGCCAGGCCGACAGGGCCACCGTCACGAATGGGATCAGCACGAACACGTACGCCGCCCGCGAGGCACTCCAGGACCGGAGCACGACCAGGTAGAGCACGAACACCAGCACCGAGCCGACCACGACCAGGTAGCCGAGGGCGGCCCAGGTGGCGGGATGCCGAGGCAGCGCCAGCGGCTCGTCAGCCAGCAGCGACCCGGCGACCAGCAGGGCCGCGCCGGCGGTCATCCCGACCGCGTTCATGGTCACCGGGTGGACGGGAGGGAAGCGGCGCACCAGCACCGTGGCTTGGGCGAAGCACACCGCGGTCCCCAGCGCGGCCAGCAGGGCCGCCGGCGGCACCAGCTCACGCACCGGCGCGCGCGAGATCCAGGCGACCCCGGCCAGGGCCAGCAGCGTCCCGATCACGGCCGCCACCCGCAGGCGTTCCTGCCGCCAGGCCACGGCGAGCAGCAGGGTGGCCAGCGGCACCAGGGCCAGCACCGTCTGGGCGAGCCCCGCGTGCAGCCGCAGGAGTGCGTAGTAGGCCAGGGCAAAGCCGGCGCCGAAGTTGACGATGCCGTACAGCAGCGCACCGGCCAGCGCCCGCCCGCGTGGGAGCTCCAGCCGCAGCATCGTCATGGCCACCAGCAGCAGGGCCGCGGCCAGCGAGAACCGCAGGCCGGCGCCCCAGAGCGGCGCCAGCTCGCGGTTGCTGAACCGGATGGCGACCGCATTGCCGCCGGCGAGCACCGCGTTGGCGATGAAGGCGGCGAGCGCCAGCCGCTGACGATCGGCGATCATGCGCGAACCCCTCCAAGGAAGGCCGGGGCGCTGGGCCGGATGTTCTGGTTGTGGCGGAACAGGTTGGCCGGGTCGTACTCGTCCTTCAGGGCGACCAGTCGCCGGTAGGTCGCCGGGGTGTAGGCCGCCCGGACGCGGTCCTCGCCCTCGGCGCCGAGGTTGTTGACGTAGACGCCGCTCGCGAACGGCTGCATCGCCGTCCAGAGGTCGCGTGACCAGCCGATGTGCTCCGCCGAGGTTGCCGGGTCCGGCCAGACCGAGAGGATGTTGAAGTCGAATGCGGCGTCGCGGTGGCCGAACGCGGTGTCGCCGTCGCCGACCCGACCGATGGCGCCCTGCAGGTGCTCGAAGTAGCAGGAGGACAGCGGCGAGGTCATCCCGGACGCGTGGGCGACGGCGGTGTCGATCGCCTCGTCGGTGAGCGCGTCGAGGTAGCTCGACTTCCAGTAGTTCTGAAGCCCGGAGGGAGCATCCGCAGACTGGAGGACGGTGTAGGGCATCGGCCCGACGAGGTCGGCGAGCGGCTTCCCGAACGACCGCAACGGCCGCAGCGAGCGTTTGCCCTCGTGCAGGTCGCCGGCCCAGCAGACCCTGAGGGTCACGATCAGTCGGCCGTGGGCGCGCTCGGGCAGGTGCGGCTCGGTCCCGGCCCGGCTGATCACGGCGACCACCGTCAGCTCGTCGGGAGCGGATGCGACCTGGTCGCGGAAGCAGCGCAGGACGTCCCCGGCCCGCTCGAACGGGTGGACGACCTCACCGGCGAGCACGGTCGGCCCGACTGGGTGCAGGCGATACTCGAACGAGGTCACGATGCCGAAGTTCCCGCCGCCGCCCCGCAGTCCCCAGAACAGCTCTGGGTGCTCGGTCGCGCTGGCGGTCATGATCTCGCCGCTGGCCGTCACCAGGTCGACTGAGAGCAGGTTGTCGCATGTCGTCCCGTGCTTGCGGGCGAGCCAGCCGATGCCCCCGCCCAGCGTGAGCCCGGCGATGCCCGTGCTCGCGACGAACCCGCCGGTGGTGGCCAGCCCGAACAGCTGCGTCTCACGGTCGAACTCGCCCCAGGTGACTCCCGGACGGGCACGGGCCGTGCCGGCGTCCGGGTCGACCCGGACGCCCTTCATCCCGGACAGGTCGATGACGATGCCGTCGTCGCAGACGGCGTTTCCGGCAACGCTGTGGCCGCCGCCGCGGACGGCGACGAGGAGGCCGTGATCCCTGGCGAAGGTGACCGCCGCGACGACGTCCGCCACGCCCGTGCAGCGTGCGATGATCACCGGTCGCTTGTCGACCATCCCGTTCCAGACCCGGCGGGCGCGGTCATAGCGCGCGTCGCCTTGAACGATGAGCTCGCCGTGGAAGGTGGCTGCGAGCGCCCCCACGGCGCCGTCATCGGGTCCGCCGGCGCGAGCGCCACGCATCAGTTCGCTGGCCATGTCTTCGCCCCCTCGGCCGTCTTGGGTCAGGTGAGCCCGGTTGGTCGGACGCTGACCGGGCCTTCCCATTTCCGGACAGGGAGCTACTGTGTGCGGGGCTGCTCAAGATTCGCTCAAGGCGGGGTGTACTGGTGCCATGAGCCAAACTGCTTCGTCGCCGTTTGCCGAGGTCCGGCTCCTGGGGCCGGTCGAGCTGGGACGTCGGGACGGCTCGGCCGCGACCGTCGGCAGCGGCCTGGAGCGCACGCTGCTGGCGGTGCTGGCCGTCAACGCGGGACTGGTCGTCTCGACCGACGTGCTGATCGAGGCGTTGTGGGAGTCGAGCCCACCGGCCACGGCACGGCACGCGCTGCAGGTCCATGTGTCGTCGCTGCGGCACCGGCTGGGTGTGTGGCCTTCGCCGCTGGAGGCTCGACCGTCCGGGTACCTGCTCAAGCTGGACCCTGGTCAGCTCGACACCGAACGGTTCGAGTCCCTCGCCGCCACCGGTCGCGCCGAGCTGGCCAGTAACCAGGCGGTGCGGGCGGCGGACGTCCTCGAGGCTGCGCTCGCCGTGTGGCGGGGACCGGCCCTGGCGGACGTCTCCCGCGGCCCTGTCACCGAGACCGAGGTGGCCCGGCTCGAGGAGGTTCGCCGGGTGACCGAGGAGGACCGGCTCGACGCCGAGCTGGCCGCCGGCCACAGCGGCCGGGCGGCTGTGCTGGCCGAGGAGCTGGCTGGCGCCGAGCCGCTACGGGAGCGGCGCTGGGGCCAGCTGATGCTGGCGCTCTACCGCTGCGGGCGCCAGGCCGAAGCCCTGCGCCGCTTCATGCTCGTCCGCGACCTGCTCCGCGATGAGCTGGGCGTCGACCCTGGCCCGACCCTGCGGGAGCTCCACCGCAGGGTGCTCACCCACGATCCCAGTCTCGACCTCGTCCACCCTTCGGCATCGCCCGGGAGGCCGGCGGACACCGACATGCCGGTCACCCGGTTCACGCGGCGCGGCGGGTTCGCCCTCGCCTACCAGGTGCTGGGTGAGGGGCCGATCGACCTGGTCTTCATCCCTGGCTTCACCGGTCACCTGGAGGTCCGCTGGGAGGACCCCACCCTCTCCCGCCTCTTCCGGCGCCTGGCCACCGGCTGCCGGCTGGTGCTGCTCGACAAGCGGGGGACCGGCATGTCTGACCGTGACGGAGGCTACCCGCCGTTGCCAGAGCACGTCGACGACCTTCTCGCGGTCATGGACGCCGTCGGGTCTCGGCGAGCCGCGCTGTTCGGCGTCGTCGACGGTGGCGCGATCGCGCTGCTCACTGCCGTGGCCCACCCCGACCGCGTGGCCGGCGTGGCCACCTACGCCACCGCTCCGGTGCTGAGCGCTTCGGACTACCCGCCAGGGGTGACGCGCGACCAGCTCGCCACCCTGCAGATCCTCTTGAGCCGGCTGCTCGACGTCGACGAGGTCCTGCCCCTGTGGGCCCCGAGCCGGGTCGGCGACGCCGCGTTCTCCCGCTGGTTCACCCGGTACATGCGCATGGGGGCGGGGGTCGGCGGCGCCGCCGAGATCGTCCGGCGCCTGCTGGAGATCGATCTGCGGGAGGCGTTGCCGGAGGTGGCCGCGCCAACGCTCGTGCTGCACCGACGCGGTGACCGTGCCATCAGCGCCGGCAACGCCGAATACCTGGCCGAGCACATTCCGAACGCCCGGCTCGTCCTGCTGTCCGGCGAGGACACGGTCCTGTGGGCCGGCGACGTCGACTCGATCGCCGCAGCGATCGAAGCCTGGTTGCCAAGCCTCGAGCGCACCCTCAGCTCACCACCTGCCCACCGACCGTGACCTGACAGACCGTCCCCTTCGTCCAACCAGCCAATGACCGCGGGCTGCTCGCCCGACTCGATGCCCTGGTCGAGCTCGTCGCCGACCGCCACGGGCTCGCCGACCGCACCCCCTTGATGGTCGGGAACAGCCGGGGCCAGTTCGTGTAGCCGGCGTAGATGGCCGCCACCCGCTGCTTCGGCGCCCTGATGGTGATCGACGCCTCCACCTGCAGCACGGGGGCCACCGGTCAGCCGGAGGGGTGCTCGGCCGGGGCCGGACGGACCGGCCTTGCCCGTCGGGCGACCCCGACCCGCCGGGCGAGCCTGGCCAGCGCCTGCGAGGCCCGGGACGGGAACGAGTCCGGTGCCGGCAGGGTCTGGGGCCGGACCCTTGAGTTATGAAGGGCCGCGAACCGCCAGCCCTCGGGGGTCCGGACCGCGACCAGGGTCTGGCGGGAGAACCGTCGCCGCGGCAGCTTGCGGCGCCAGGGCATCAGCACCGACCCGTTGGCGTGCACGATGGCGACGTCGGGACGCAGGTACCGGATCGACTCGACCTCGCCGACGAGCGCCGACCCGGCGAGCACGCCTCGGAACAGGCGGTCGTGGTTGGCGACCATGGGCGCCCGGCCGACGGCGCGGGTGCCGTCGTAGGAGACGTAGTCGGCGTCGGGGGTGAAGCAGTCGCCGTAGGCGTGGGCGTCCCCGTCGGTCCAGGCCTGGAGCAGGCGGTCGAACAGGGTCTGGATCTGCTGGTCGTCAGTCGCGGTCATGTCGGCCTCCCTGTGCGTGGCGTTGCTGGCCAGGACGGTAGGGGAGCGGCTGCGGGGCGGGATCACCCGATGGTGGGAAGCGGGGTGGGATCTGGCTGTGCGGCTGGCCGCCTACCGGAGCAGCCGCAGCTCCCGGGCGCGGGTGACGGCCTGGGTGCGGTTGGTCACCCCGAGCTTGTTGAACAGGTGGCTGACGTGGCGTTTGACGGTGTCCAGGCTGATCACCAGCTCGGTGGCGATGGCCTGGTTGGACTTGCCCTCGGCCACCAACCCCAGCACCTCCAGCTCGCGAGCGCTGAGGGGCTCGACCAACCCTGGGGCCATGGCCCCGCCGGGTCGGGGGCGGGACAGGACGGGCAGGCCCTGGCGCTCGAAGGCCTGGACCAGCCGGTCCAGGTGGGCGCGGGGCAGGGGGGCGGCGGCCAACGCCTGCGCCTTGGCCGGGCTGGTGACCAGCGTGCCAAGCAGGGCGGCCATGGGGGCGCCCTCGTCGACGAACACCCGCAGGTAGCCCTCGGGTGCGCCGAGGGCGAGCGCCTGGGCCAGCGCGTCCAGCGCGCCGGTCGGGTCGCCGCCAGCGTCCAGGGCCAGCGCCTGCAGTGCCTGGATCTCGACGAGGCTCCCCGTTCGTCCTTGGGCGGCCGCGTCGGCACACAGCCGCTCCAGCAGGCGAAGCGCCTGCCTGGGCGCCTGCTGGGCGAGCAGCACCCGCACCAGCACCAGGTACTCCCGCTCGCGGGGGTAGCTCAGCTCGCTATCCACGCCCAGCCCACGCTCCTGGCTCCAGCGGGCGGCCTCGGCGACCTGGCCGTGGGCCAGGGCCAGCCGGGCCCGCAGCGCCGGCACCGGGTTGAGCAGGCCGACGATGGCCGGGTTCAGCTCGAACCGGTCGGATTCCCGCAGCGCCTCCAGGGCGCCGGCCGGATCGCCCTGGGCCTGCCGAATTCGGGCCAGGATGGCCAGGCCCGCCAGCAGCGGGAGGTTGTAGGCAAGGTGCCGGCACAGCCCGACACCCTGGCTGGCGTGATGCAGCGCTGCCTGCAGCTCGCCTCGCTCGTACAGCACCTCGGCAAGGCCCACGTGCGCCATGCCGGCGGGCGGTAGCGGCCGGCCAGCCTTGACCGCGATCTCCAGCGTCCGCTGATAGGTGCGCAGCGCCGCACCCAGATGGCCCCGGGCACGCTGCACCTGGCCGAGGTCGTACGCGGGACGGACGGCCAGGTAGTGCTCGCCGGCCACCCGCTGTGCGGCGACCAAGCCAGTGAGGGCGTCTTCGGCCTCCGGAAGCCGGCCGCGCAGCCAGTCGCCCACGGCCAGGTACCAGTCGACCAGCAGGCGCAGCGCCCGGTCGTCCTCGGTCAGGTGGGCCAGGGCCCGCCGCCCGAACGCGATGGTGCTCTCGGCGTCCCCTCGCCGCCGCGCCAGGTCGGCGCGCATGAGCGCGATCGACGCGGGCGCATTCGCGACCAGGCTCGCCGCTCTGCCGACCGATGGCTCGTACGGCTCATCGCCACTGGCCGCCAACGCCCGCTCGGCGTCCTGGAGCAGCGGCTCCACCTCGTCCAGACGACCCCCGATGAGCGCCCAGACGGCCTGGGCCAGGCGCAGCCGGGGCCGGGAGCGGACCAATTCCGCGGGCAGCGCCGCCAGCCATAGGTCGAGCGTCGCCCCCTCGGCATGCCGCACCACCGCGTCGAAGTGCTGCTCGACCATCCACGCGGCCCAGGCAGGGTCCCCGGCAGCCAGGGCATGACGAACGGCATCGTCGACCAGCCCGTGCGCCTCTGACCAGCCTGCCGCGGCCCGGTGCAACGCTGGCACCCGGTCGGGGCCCGTCTGCTGAAGGCGGGCGCGGAGCAGGTCGGCGAACAGCTGGTGGTAGCGCCACCAGCGGCGTTCCTCGCCCAGCGGCACCAGGAACAGGTTGGCCCGCTCCACCCGCTCCAGCAGTAGCTGGCTGTCGGCCCGGCCGGTGACCGCCTCGCACACCGGCCCGGACAGCCGCTCCAGGATCGAGGTCTCCAGCAGGAACGTCCGCAGCGGCTCGGGCTGGCGGTCCAGCACCTCCTCGGCCAGGTAGTCCAGCACATACCGGTGGCTGCCCGAGAACCCCTCGACAAACGCGGTGACGTCACCACGGCCCCGCAGCGACAGCCCGGCCAGCTGCAGCCCGGCCACCCAGCCCTCGGTACGGTCCCGCAGCGCCGCGACGGCCGCCTCAGACAGGTCCGGCCCGACCGCGGTGCGCAGCAGCGCGGCGGCCTCCTCGGGGGTGAAGCGCAGGTCGCGCTCGCGCAGCTCGGCCAGCTGGCCGCGAGCGCGCAGCCGGGCCAGCGGCAGCGGGGGATCGGCGCGGCTGGCCACCACCAGCCGCAGCTGTGGCGGCCCGCGCTCCAGGAGCACTCCCAGGGTGTGGTGGATCGGCGCCGCCTGGATCAGGTGGTAGTCGTCCAGGACCAGCATGATCTCCCCTGGTTGAGCGGCTAGCTCGTTGATCACCACGGTCACCACCGCCTCCAGCGAGCCCGGCTCCGGGCCACGCAGCAGCGCACCGATCTGCGCGCCGATCCCGGGTCGCACCTGGTCCAGGGCGGCGGCGACATACCGCCAGAACCGGGCGGGATCGTTGTCGCCTCCATCCAGTGACAGCCAGGCGACCGGCCGGCTGCTGCTCCTCGCCCACTCGCCCAGCAGGGTTGTCTTGCCGAACCCGGCCGGGGTGCACACCAGGGTCAACTCGCGTGCCGTGCCCTCGGCCAGGCGCTCAAGCAGGCGCGCCCGGGACAAGAACTCCGGACGCGGCCGGGGGACATACAGCTTGGTGGCCAGCAGGACATCGCGCTCGGCGACCTTGGCGGTGTCCACGAGCGGGCCGGACGTGGTCGGCTCTGCCATCGCCGCCTCGCGGGTTCTTCCCATCCAACACCCAGTCCTGCTGGACGACCCATTGTAGGGCGGGCCGGGCGTGAAGATCCCACCCGCCGTCGCACTTTCGGGTGATGCCCCGATCCCGGGCGCGTCCCTAGCCTGCTGGCGAGAGAACGCCGGACGACGGGGCGTCCCCGTCGTACCACGGACGTGAGAGGTGGTTCATGAACCAGCAGGTGGACCGAGAGCGGGTCGCCTTCAAGTCGGAGGGCGATGTCACCCTTGCGGGATACGTCTACCGGCCCGCGGGCCGGCCCGCAGGGCCCCTGCCCTGTGTGGTCATGGCCCACGGGTTCAGCGGCACCATGGACCGGCTGTTCCGGTACGCCGAGCGGTTCGCGGCCGCCGGCATGGCGGTGCTGGTCTTCGACTACCGCAACTTCGGAGTCAGCGGCGGGGAGCCGCGGCAACTGATCGACATCCCGGGCCAGCGGGCCGACTGGCGCGCCGCCATCGGCTTCGCCCGCGACCAGCAAGGACTGGATCCCCAACGCATCGCCCTGTGGGGATCCTCGCTGGGCGGGGCGCACGCCATCACCATCGCGGCCACCGACCCGGCCCTGGCCGCGGTCGTGGTGCAGGTTCCCTGGTTGGGCGACGGTCGCTCGACCGGGCGCAAGCTGCGCCATGCGCTGCGGCTGAGCTCGCTCAAGCTCACCGTGGCCGCCGTGCGCGACGCCATCCGCGCCAGGCAGGGCCGTGAGCCGCTGCTGGTGCCCGTCCTCGGCGAGTCGGGGACCACGGCGATGTTCACCGATCCGCAGGCCCGGCAGGCGCTGGCCGCCAAGGGCACCGAGGGGACGCTGTGGCGCAATGAGTTCGCCCCCCGGATCGTGTTCGCCCTGGCCCGCTATGCGCCCGCCAAGGTGATCGACCGCCTGACTATGCCGCTGCTGGTATGTGTGGGGGAGCGGGACGAGGATATCCCCGTCGACTACGCGCAGGCGGTGGTCGCACGGGCGCCCAACGGAGTGCTGCGGCGCTACCCCGGCAGCCACTTCGAGCTCTACTACGGGCCGCTGTACGAGCGGGTCGTCGCCGACCAGCTCCAATTCCTCACCGCCCACCTGCTCTCCGCCGCGGCAGCGGCGTAGCGGTCCCCAGCATGGACGCCACGACTCGAGCGCGGAGCGGTGCGGCCGCCGGCCGGCCGCGTCGACCGGCCAATGCCTACAACGCCCTCGCCCACCTGGCCACCCTGCTGCGCCCGGTGGCTGTCTGAACCTGGTCGACGCCGCCGGCACCGCCAGGGGCGATGACAACGCGGCCGGCCTGCGCCTGGCCGAGCGGCTGGCCAGGGCTGGTCTTGAGCTGGTCGAGTTCCGGGGCCGCTAGCGAGGCACGGTGGGGCGGACCCTAGACGCCTTTGATCTTCCAGATCTCCCCGCCGAGGGTGACCACGTACCCGGTCTTCCCGATGAGCTCAAGCGAGGTCGGCTGGTTCAGCCGGTCGATGACCACGGTGAAGGTGCCGTCCCGGCCAGCCTTCACCAGGGCGCCGGTGTTCGGCAGCGCGGGCGAGCCCTCAGGGTTACCTGGCGGGAAGTCACCCTGGGAGAGGGCGTACAGCCGGTGCCCGCGACCGAACTCCACGTCCACCAGCAGGCGGCCACCAGCTGCGACGTCCCTGGCCGTGGGCGACGTTGGCCGGAACGCCACCACCTTGCCGTCCTCGGGCAGGTGGGGAACGGGACCGGCCTCGGCCATGTAGATGGTCCTGCCCCGGACCTCCAGTCCGGTCGGGACGATGTTGCCGAACGCTCGCAGCTCGGTGATCTGGCCGTCGCGGGTGACCCGCAGCACCCGGTTGTGGTGCCCATCGGTGACCAGGAGCCCACCTCGATAGGTCTGCAGCGCGTACTGGACGCCGCTGGGCACGAAGAAGTCGGTCTCAGGCGGGTTGTTGATGGAGAAGGCACCGATGTCGGCGACCACGGTGAAGCGGTCTGGCCCGTCCACCCGGTAGATGCCGACCACATCGCCCCCGCCAACGTCGGGGCCGACCAGGGTCACCAGCGCGTACGCGGTCCGGCCGAGGAAGGCGACGTCGACCGGCCCACCAAAGCCGACCTCGGGGATCAACGTCGGCAGCCCGCTGGCGTAGGTCGTGGTCGCCCCGCTCTTGGGATCGACCCGGGTGATCCTGCCGGCGGCGCTCTCGGTGACATACAGCGCCCCATCAGGGCCGATGGTGCTGCCCGAGCCACCCTGCAGGCCCGCGACCAGGCGGTGCGCGGTTGGGTCCCCGGAGGGTCCCGCAGCAGTGGCCGCGGACGGCACGACCGATGCGAGCAGCGCCAGTAGTATGAGGATCAGCCATCCGGACCGTCGCGGCGTCTCCATGGGACTCCTCCCTGCATAGATGCGTTGCCTGCAGGATGGGTCGCCGAGGTTGCGGCAACGTGGAGTGAAGGTTGGCCAGACCTTGGCGTGAGCTAGGTGAGGAGCTTGGTGTGGGCGTCCTGGACCGCCTGGCTCGGGTTGACGCCCAGTTCCTCGCGCAGCAGGACCCGGAGGCGCTCATAGGCGGCAAGCGCCTCGGCCACGTTGCCGCTCGCCGCCAGCACTCGCATGAGCAGCAGATGGCCCGTCTCACGGAGCGGTGCGACTTCCAGCAGTTCCCGCGCTGCCCGTCCCGCTCCCGGCAGTTCCGATCCACCCAGCTGGAGGCACGCCGTCGCGTAGCATTCCAAGGCACGCGCGTGCACATCGGCGAGGCGACGGCGCCACGACTCGGCCCACGGCGCGACGGCCTCGGGCAGGAACTCTCGGCGTGCCACAAACAGCGCGGTCTTCGAGGACC
>Ga0081538_10005853_pt1 | contig 10951 bp, 8 predicted proteins | sample TabmetS5T2R1_FD_71022 | JGI IMG/M metagenome (GOLD analysis project Ga0081538, IMG submission 71022) | Tabebuia heterophylla rhizosphere microbial communities from the University of Puerto Rico - S5T2R1 | ecosystem: Host-associated > Plants > Roots > Rhizosphere ...
TCAGCATCCCGAACGTATCGCCGAGCGGGCCGAGCGCACTGCTGCCGTGGCTCATCCTCGTCGGCGGGGTGGTCGTCGCCGCCCTGACGGCGTCGCTCGGACCCAATGCGGCACGCCGGGCGAAGGCGCAGGCAGACCTCGATCGCCTGTTCACTCTCTCGTCCGACCTGATTGCGGTCCAGGACTTCGACGGTCGCTTCACACGCGTCAATCCGGCCGCGGAAGGCATCCTCGGCTATTCGGAGGACGAGCTCCTCGGGCGGCGGTCTATCGACTTCGTCCATCCGGACGACCGAGCGACGACAACAGCGGAGATCGCCAAGCTCGGTGCAGGAGTCACGACACTTTCGTTCGAGAACCGCTACGTCCGCAAAGACGGCTCGGAACGCGTGCTCGAGTGGACAGCGACCCCAGTCGTGCAGGACGGGTTGATGTACGGAGTCGCGCGCGATGTGACTGAGCGCCGGCAGACCGAGCGCGAACAGGATGCGTTGCGACGGGTCGCGACACTCGTCGCGGAGGGTGTGCCTGCCGCCGAGATCCTCTCAGCGGTCGCCGAGGAAGTCGCCGCGCTCGTCGGCGTCGAGGCGGCCGCGGTCGTCCGATTTGAGGCGGACTCGTCTGTCGTGGTCGCGTCCGTCAACGAGCCCGGCTTCCCGGTCGGCAGCCGCTGGCCGCACGACGGCCCCAGCCTGAATGTCGAGATCCTCGAGACAGGGAAGCCCGCGCGGATCGACAATTACTGGGCGCTGTCAGGGGAGATCGCCGCCGCATCGCGCTCCGCCGGGTCGAACTCCGCGGTGGGCGTTCCCATCTCCGTTGACGGCAGGCTCTGGGGGATGATCGCGGTGGGCAACAGGCGCGACGCCCTGCCCCTCGAGACCGAGGCGCGTCTGGTCGCCTTTACCGAGATTGTCGCCACAGCGGTGTCGAACGCCCAGGCAACCGACGACCTGCGCAGACTCGCCGACGAGCAGGCGGCGCTGCGGCGGGTAGCCACCCTGGTGGCGCGGGGAGCGTCGCCCCAAGACGTGTTCACGGCCGTCGCGGAGGAGGTCGGCCGTCTGCTACCGGTCGGAAGCGCGGCGATGGGACGCTTCGAGCCGGGCGACACCGTCCTCACCGTTTCCGCGTGGAGCACGGACGAGGTCGCATTCGCCGCCGGGCGACGATGGCCCACCGAAGGCAAGAACGTCACAGGGATCGTCTATCGAACAGGTCGTTCCGCTCGTCTCGACGACTTCTCCGATGCCTCCGGCGCCATTGGTATCCAGGCACAGCGGGCGGGCTACCGGTCTGTCGTGGGGAGCCCGATCACGGTCGAGGGCCGCCTCTGGGGCGTCATGACGGCCGCCTCGACCGCAGAGGAGCCGCTACCGGCGGACACGGAGGCGCGTCTCGCGTCATTCACCGAACTCGTCGCAACGGCGATCGCGAACGCCGAGTCGCGGGACTCCATCGAACGGCTCGCACAGGAACAGGCTGCGCTGCGGCAAGTTGCAATGCTCGTCGCACAGCAGCCGTCTCCGGATGAGGTCTTCACCGCCGTCACGGAGGCGGTCGGACCCCTACTCGGCGCCGACCTCGCCGCGATGCACGTCTTCCGCGGCGACGGGGCGGCAACGGCGATCGCCGGCTGGAGCGAGGGCGGCCCGATGCTCCCCATCGGAACGCAACTGCCGTTGGACGGCGACAGCGCTGTCGCCCGCATCTTCCATACGGGCGCGGCCGCCCGAATAGACACCTATGCCGACGTCGAGGGCGAGACGGCTGCCCGCGCGCGCGGCCTGCGCCTGCGCTCGACCGTCGGCGCGCCGATCCTCGTCGAGGGGAGGCTGTGGGGCGCACTGATGGCGGCGACCCGAGGCGAGGAGCCGCTGCCGGGCGACGCCGAAACACGCATCGCCGCGTTCACGGAGTTGGTGGCGACCGCGGTCTCGAATGCCCACGCGCGCCAGGAGGTGTACACACTCGCCGAGGAGCAAGCGGCTCTCCGCCGGATGGCGACGCTGGTGGCACGTGGCGTACCGCCTGCGGACATATTCTCGGCGGTCAGCGAGGAGGCCGGTCGCCTCGTTGGCTCTGACACGGCGGCGGTCGTCAAGTTCGAGCACGATCCGCCGGCGATCGTCGTGGTCGGCGTCGGGCAGAGCATTCCAGGGATCCCGATCGGAACACGGTCGGAGCTCGACGATGGACTGGCGTCGACGCAGGTGTATCGCACCGGACGCTCTAGCCGCATCGACACGAGGGACTGGGCGTCGGTCGGCGGGCCGCTCCACGAGCCAGGGCGTCGCGCGGGCCTCTCCTCGACGGTCGCGAGCCCAATCTCGGTGGAAGGCCGTCTTTGGGGCACGCTATCCGTCTCGGCGAAAGCGCCCCTGCCTCCGGATACCGAGGAACGCCTGGAGAAGTTCACGGAGATCGTCGCAACGGCGATCGCGAACGCGCAGAGCCGGTCGGAGCTCGCCGCGTCGCGCGCCCGCGTCGTCGCGGCTGCCGACGAGACGCGGCGGCAGGTCGAGCGCGACCTGCACGACGGCGTGCAGCAGCGTCTCGTCTCGCTCGCGCTCAAGGCGCGAAAGGCCGCCGCCAGCGATTCCTCGCCGGCGGTCGCGAGCGCTTTCAGCGAGTTCGCCGGCGAGATCGACTCGTCGATCGACGACGTGCGCGAGATCGCGCGCGGGATCCACCCACCGATCCTGTCGGAAGCGGGTCTCGAGTACGCCCTTAGGGCGCTGGCGCGTCGGTCGGCGGCGCCGGTCGCGCTCGAGCTTGACTTCCAGGCCTCCCCGAGCGAGCCGGTCGGCGTCGCCGCCTACTACATCGTCTCCGAGGCGCTGACCAACGTCGCCAAGCATGCGGCGGCATCGGCGGTCGACGTTCGCGTCGAGTCACGCGACGGCCGCCTCTCACTCGAGATCCGCGACGACGGCGTCGGCGGCGCCGATCCGCGCGGTTCCGGCCTCCTCGGGCTCAAAGACCGCGTCGAAGCACTGAACGGAACGATCTCGCTCGTCAGCCCCGCAGGCGAGGGAACGACGCTTCGGGTGCAGCTGCCGGCGGACGCCCCGCAGACGGTCGGCTCGGATTAGGCCGCGTCGGCACACCGCGTTAACAAGCCATAGCTAGTCCGTAGCGTCAGCGTTCCGCGGATGCAGGTCACGAGCCCGTCGGGGCATCGGCATGAGCTGCGTGTGGTGCTCCCGGTACCGACTGCGAAGGCAGGGGCGCGCGCCGGCCGGTGCGTGTGATCTGGAGAAGCCCCATCATCCCGCCGTCCTCGTGTTCACCGATGTGGCAGTGGTACAGCACGGGGCCGACGAAGTCCGCGAGATGCGTGCGGAGCCGTGCTACGCGCCGAGCCGGAACGTTGACCGTGTCCTGCAGGCCGCGAGCGCCGTACGGCCTGCCGTTGATCGACATGACCTGAAAGTCGTTGACGTGGATGTGGAAGGGGTGGTCTTCGCTCGTCGCGTTCCGAACGACCCATTCCTCATACGCACCCAGCTTCGAGACGGTGTCGACCCGGCGGGGATTGAACATGTTGCCGTTGATGAAGTACTTGCCGGCCTTGTCGTTCTCGCCGAGTGTGAAGTGGCGGACCCGCGCGATGCGTGCACGCCCAAGCTGCGGCATCGGGCCCAGCGCGCTCGGCCAAGCAACATGCGCGACTGGCCGGCCCTCGACCCGCACCGTGGCCAGGCGTGTTTTCGGAAAGGAGTCGCCGCCGGGTCCTGTTTGGTACCGAAGCGTCCGCAGGCGGTAGGTGCCGGGCCGCGGCCAGCGGACGAGCACGTCGTAGCGTTTGCCCGGTGGCACCACGAGGATCGCGGCGCGCCAAACTCGACCGACCGGATTGGCGTCCTCGGCGATCACGGCGAAGCGCACGCCGTCGAGCTGCAGGCGGTACGTGATACCTGAGCTGATGTTCGCAAGGCGCAGGAGCTGCGTCTGGTTCGTCCTTGCGCGGAGAAGTGGGTCGACCAGGCCGTTCACGGTGCGCGTCGTCGGCTTGGCGATGTCGAGGCGAGTCGTTCGGATCGCGCCGTCGCGGATCTGAGCGTCTTTCAGGGCGATCACGCGGTCCGGGATGTTCCGCAGCGCGCGGGGTAGTCGCTCAGCGAGACTGTCGACGACGATCACGCCTGACAGACCGGACGCGATCTGCTCCTCGGTGCGGCCGTGCATGTGCGAGTGGTACCAGTAGGTGCCGGGCGGGAGGGGGCGGTGGATCTTCACCCGGACGATGTTGTCCGTGCCGGGCGGCATCACGCGGAGGACGTTGTCGGCGATGCCCCTGGGCGAGACGTGAAAGCCGTGCAGGTGCAAATTGGTCGGCTCACCGAGGCGGTTCACCAACCTGATCTCGATCGTGTCTCCCGGCTTGACGCGGAGCGTCGGGCCGATGAGCTCGCCCTGGTAGGTCTTCGCACGGCGGACCCGGGCCCCCGCAATCGTGACTGATCGCTCCTCGACGGTGAATGTCGTTCGCAGGAGGCCGTTGCGCGACTCAATCACCGGCGGCTCTTCAGCGCGGACGCGGTGCGGTTGAGAGACTGCGGGCCGCGACGTCTGCTCGGTGCCCGTCGCGGCGACGACTGCGACGACCGCTACTCCGGCGACAAGTAGGACGGCGCCAAGACCTAGAAGGCGTGCGTTCATGACTTGCGCCAAGGGGGCCGCCCGACGCTACTCGAGCGTCACGGGCAACGACTCGGCTGCGACGCTGTCTTGGGCTGCGTCGACGCCGGGCGCGCTCAACGCGTCCTCCCGTCCGTCACCGGCCGGACTCGCGAGTGCAGCCCCGGCGCCTTCCAGCCTGCGTCGAAGACGAGCGAGGCGGCCGCGACCACCGCGGCCGTCGTCAAGAGGGGGAGGATCGGTGCGTAGACACGGGCGTAGAGGAGCAGGACGGCGCCGGCGGCAGCTCCCGCGACGAGGCCGGCGAGCACCGCCGCGTACCGGCGACGATCCTCAGCCGCCTGCCGCCAGCCGGCGGCGTCGCTCGCGAGCATGATGACGGTCGCGGTCGCCGCCGTCGTGAAGACGCCCTTGACGTCGAGCGACATGATCGCGCCGCTCTGCATTCCCATCGAGGCCGCGGAGAATGCGATCAAGAGGTCGCCCGCAGCTGCCGAGGGCCGGCCGGACGTGACGAGCCAGCCGACGAGGAACACCGCCTGGGCCAGTGCCGCGAGGCCGAGCGCAACGGACACGCGTCTCGGCCAGATGCCTGATCCGCTCGACGGCTTCACGATCCGAACCGCGACGAAGACTCCGACGGCGAACGCCGCGAGGGCCGAGACCACGCGCAGGAGATCGGGGTCGTCGGCGCCGGCAGCTGCGAGACCGAGAAACACGAGGTTCCCGGTCATGAACGCGCTAAACACCTTGGCCAGGCCCAGGAACGCGATCGCATCGACTGTGCCGGACGCAAACGTCAGGCAAACCAGCAGGGCGTCACGAACGGTCTCGTGCTGCGGCCTGCGACCGACGAGAGATCCGGGCGCGCTCGAGGAGCGCATCTCGTTCACCTGGCGCTTCGGGGCCCGGACGGGACAACGACCTGCTTCTCTTCGCGCAGAGCGGCCGTCGTTGCCTCGTCGAGGTTGAGGTGCGCCTGAACGAGCTCCGGCGGGGTCAGCGCCATCCACTGCTGTAGCGAGATGTCAGCGAACCGGTCGCTACGGAACATCTCCAGGAAGCGCAGCGGCTTCTCACCGGTGTTCTCGACGTAGTGCCCCATTGCGAAGGGGACGTAGCCCACGTCTCCCGCCTGGAAGTCGAACGTCCGTGCCTTCCCGCTCGAGGCGAACACGGTCATCCGCGCCTGTCCGGCGATGTAGTACTGCCACTCGTCGGTGTTCGGATGCCAGTGGAGCTCACGGAGCGCAGCTGGCTCGACCTCGACATAGGCGGCGGCGATCGTCGAGGCAGCCGGGAAGGTCCTGGAGTCGACGATCCGTGCCGTTCCGCCCGGCGCGACGACCGGGTCCTGGGTGAGGAAATGGTGAGCGTAGGCCTGTCCCGCGGGCGATGCGACCGCGTCGGATGCGAGTGGGCCGGGCATCGGGCCGGGGAAGATGTAGCGCTCCCGCTCGACGTCGATCGGAATGTTCGCGAACGCCGACTCAGGCACACCGAAGTTCTTCGCGAGCACGTCGCGCGGCGTGTGGACGAACCAGTCGCTGATCAGGAAGGTCTCGTTCTCGGAGAAGTTGCCGTCGTCGAACACGAGCAGAAACTCGCAGCCTTCCTCGAGTCCCTGAATCGAGTGCGGGATGCCCGCAGGGAAGTTCCAGATGTCGCCAACACCGACGTCAGCGATAAAGTTCCGTCCGTCCTGGTCGACGGCGGTGATGCGGGCGCGTCCCGCAAGCATGAACGCCCACTCAGCTTCCTTGTGCCAATGCAGCTCACGGACGCCGCCCGGCTTGAGGCGCATGTTGACGCCGGCCAGCTGCGTCGCGATGGGCAGCTCGCGGGCGGTGATCTCGCGCGCCCACCCGCCCGTCAGGAGCCGGTTCCGCGAGGCGGCGTAGGAGAACTTGAGGTTCGGGATCGTCCCGGAATCCGTCTCGGGCGAGGCGAGGAGACTGGGATTCTCGCGCTCGAGCGGAATGTTTCGCGGCCCGAGGATCGAGGCGCCGAGGTTCTCCCGCATAGGCTGCGGGTTGGCGTTGAGCCCGGGCGAATCGAGCGTCGTCACGAAGCCCAGGCTACGAGCCGAACGGCGGCGAGGTGATCGTCCGCCGGCCGGTCTCGATACGCGTTTCCTATCGTTGGGCGGCGCTACCGGCGCAGCGTCTGGAATGCCCGGAACGCGGGCTTCCGCGCACCGCTCGCCGCCAGGACGCCGGACTGCCACCCGGAGAGTCTCTGCTCGTCACGGACGAGGAACCACACGATCATGTCGATTCGCCGCGTCCTACGCGCGATCGCGAACGCCTGGTGGACGTAGTTCGCCTGCGCCGAGTACGACACGCCGAAGTAGCGGTCCGGAGGGCGGGTCTGGTAGCCGTACTCGGTGATCCAGAGCCGCTTGCGCCCGCCGTACAGGCCGTCGAGTCGGCGGATCAGCACGCCGATGTTTCCGAGCGTGACCGCCTTCTTCGAGCGCGGAGCCGTCCCCGGCCGCTCGAAACGGCTCCCGTAGTAGGGGTGGTGCGCATAGGCGTCGAAGCGCTTGAGGTTGACCCGACGCAGCCAGGTCAGGAAGACGAGAGGCGAGGTCGACGGCCGTGAGCTGCGCGGCGCGTCGTTCCCGCGCGGCGCGGTGGCGCCGCAGGCAACCTTGTCGCCGGCGACGCGCGTCGCATGCACGCCTGCCCAGACGGCCGAGCAGATCTTCGCGTAGTCGATTGCGCTCTGCGGGCGCCACTGGCCGCGGAAGAGCTTCCACTGCGGCTTCAGGAAGACCGGATTGTTCGGCTCGTTCCAAGCGAGCCAGTAACGGACGGCCGGCAGCACCCGCTTGGGCTCGTTTTCGCTGTCCGCGACGCGGTAGCCGCCCCGGTAGCGCCATGCCGCGGCGTACGCGAAGGAGCGCAGGTCGGTGATCCGCCGCGGTAGCCGGTTCTTGGCCGGGCCTGCCCAGCCGGGGGTTCCGTAGATCACGGCGAGAATGCGGACCTTGTTCACCGCCGCCTGCGAGACGACGTTGTCGACCGCGGTCCAGTCGTAGGCCGGATCGGCCGGATTCGCCGGCTTTGCCGGCCGCCGCCGGGCGACGGTCGCCCAGTCGATCGTGATGCGAACGATGCCGGTCCGAAGGCTCCTGAGTTGCGTGAACGCCCAGTCGCTGCGGCCGTAGACCTGAGCGTCGTCGAAGAATCCGACGAGCATGCCGGACTGCAGTGTTCGGTACGTCGCGGCGCTCGAGCTCTCGGCTGAGTCCGCCTTCGGGGTCGTCGCGACCGAAACGCCGACCGCAGTCAGAACGACCACCGATGTCAGAACAATGCGTCTGAGCACAGATTGACCCCTTCCTCGGAAACGAGTCCCTGCCGCTGACGCTACCGGCGGTCGTGAAGCGCAAACTGGATGCTTACGAAGGTCTTACCGGCTTAGTATCGGTACGGGGCCGCACCCGTCGCCGTCCTCGAGCAGGTCGGTGATCGCTGCGGCTGACACTCGGTACTTGGAGACGAAGCCGCGTGCCGGGCTCGCGGCGATGAGATCGACGAAATCGTCCTCGGAGTACGTCGAGATCATGATCATGGTGATAGGCGGCATGCCGTTCGCGGCGGCCAACTGCCTGGCGAGATCGAAGCCGCTCTCGTCTCCGAGCTCGACGTCGATCAGGACGACGTCGGGCCGCAGCCGTCTGGCTTCCTGCTCAGCCTCGGCGCTCGACGACGCAGCTCCGACCATGGTGATGCCTTCCTCCTCCAGCAGCTCCGTTGCAGCCTCGAGGAAGGTGGGGTCGTCGTCGACGATGAGGGCGCGAATTGTCACCGCCCCAGCGTGCCATCGAGAAGCTCCGGCCGCATCGCAGCTAGTTGATATTTCCGTCCCGAAGCGAGGAGCCATCTCTGCGTGCAGCCAGCAGCAGGCAACGATTTGCCGTTGGCAGGCAGGCGGCCGTTCCAGACGAGTTACGAACGCACCGGGGAGGCGTAAGCGGCACTCGGCCGGGGGCCGTCTGCGCTCCGCACGAGAGGATGGGCCGAGGCTGCGACTTCGACGAGCGCCGGGGAGAGCTCGCGGGTGTCGTAGGTGCAGACAAACGACGCCGGTAGGTCCGCCAGCGCAGCGCTGATCCCCGCTTCGTACGTCGCCCATCCGGGAAGCGTCATGGACGGAGTCGCCTCGGCGACGATCCGTATACGGCGCGCTCCGCGCGCGACTTGATCGTGGATATAGCGGTGGTAGGTCCGGAACGCGTGGTCTGTGCTCGTGTACCACCCGACGGCGTCGGCGAACTCGATCTCCGCTGCATCTCCGTCGAGCTCCTCTCGCAGGAGCGCCCGCCCCTTCTCTCTCATCACCACGAGAACGCTGTCGTCTGCCGCGAGGCCCCGGCGGACGAACGCCGCCGTGCCCGCGAGCAGCTCCTCATCCGTCGAGTGCACGAAGGCCTCGTGTCTGCAGCCAAGGCCGTGATCACGGTCCTCGAGGAAGTCGCCGATCGCCGCGGCAGAAAGCGCTTGCTTGGGGAGGAAGCCGAGGACCGGGCTCACCGCGACGGGGTCGAGCAAGTCCTCGGCGGCGTGTGTCGAGATCATGATCATGTTCGTTGCAGGCACCTCATTCGCGCCGGCGAGCTGCTTGGCCAGAGCGAAGCCGCTCTCGCGTCCGAGCTCGACGTCGATCAGGACGACGTCGGGCTCGAGCCCCTTCGCTTGCCGCACGGCCTCGGCGCTCGACGAAGCAGCGCCCACGATGTCGAGCCCTTGCCCCTTGAGCAGCTCGACCGCCGCTTCGACGAAGGTCGCGTCGTCGTCCACGAGCAGAGCGCGGAAGGTCATCGCTTCATCGTCGCACGCGGAATGCTCCGGCCGCATCCCAGCTAGCTGGTATGTCTTTCCACAAGCACCGCGGCGGGCCTAGGGCTCCGACCCCTTGTCCGCCTCTGGGCTCTCCCCCTGATCTGCGTCCTGGGCGTCCGGTTCCTCTCCGCTATCGCGATCTCCATCTTGCTCGTCACCCTGAGAGTTGACCGGCGAGCCGATGCTCGTAACGACGTTCCGTAACGCGGAGGCTCCGGCGCGGATATCCAGCCCTCCTGCACCGAGTGCCGTGGCCACCGCCACGACCACAGCCGCGATCGCAAGCAGCTTGATCACGTTCCCATCCTCGTTGCAGCCGGTGCATTCGTCGTCGGTCGAGCGTCGACTCTTCTCGCTGCTTCTCTCGGCGTAGCCGCCTCATCGCTAACCGGTATCAGCCGATCGTGCGGCCGCGTCTAGGTCGCGCTTTCCGTCGGCCAGACTCGCGGAATGAGGCGCGATGCTGCCGCACCGTTCGATCGTGCCCGAGGGAGGCTGTACGCGGCGAGCGCGGAGGCGGACCGGGTGTGGCACCTCCTGGGCGACGCGGGGCGGGAAGCGAACACGGCGAAAGGCCGCTCATCGGCGCTTCGCCATCAGCTCGCCGCCCTGATTCCGGAATTCCTGCGTGAGGCCGAGGAAGGCCACCCAAGTGCTGTCGGCGATCGGCCGTACACGCGCGAAGAGCTGCGCGCGCTCCGCGCGGCGATGATCCATATCTCTACGGAGCTCGGAACCATGGGCGTCGAGGACGTTCGTGTGTGGGACGTACGCTCGCTCATCGACCAACTACGTGAGGCCGGCCTCTCGAAACGCCGGCTGCACTGGGTCATCGAGGGATTTCAAGCGCTCTTTGCCTATGCGGTGCGTCGGCGCCTCGTCGAGCGGAGCCCGGTGCCGGCGCTCTCGAACGTCGGGCAGGACGATCGGCCCGGCCGAGACTTGGACGAGCGCGGGACGCCGACCGACGCGATGCTCGCGCTCGGCGGCAAGGTCGTCAACTGGACGGAGCGCCTGGTGATGGTCGCGTTCGTCGTCCTCATCCTTGCGCTCGGCGTCGAGCTCGGGCTCGTCGACATCCCAATCCCGTGAGCGCCTCGGCGCCCTCCGGCGCTCGGGCCGGACTGGCGCCGTGGCAGGTCCGGCTCGCGTTGACCGCCGCCTGCACGATCCCGGGTCTGCTCGTGCGGTTCACGGGCGCAGGCGTTTCGCCCCCTGTGCAGCTCGTCGCCTACGGCGCCGCCGTCGTCGCGGCCGCGTTCATGCTCGCGTGGGCTTGCGAGGCGGCGCAGGTGGACTTCGCCAACGGGCTCGTCGTCTCGGTCGTGGCGTTCGTCGCCATCCTCCCGGAGTTCGTCGTCGAGCTCAATTTCGCCTTCCGAGGTCACGCCGAGTACGTCACCGCGAACCTGACCGGCGCGAGCCGCCTGCTGCTGGGCTTCTGCGTCGCGATGCCG
>Ga0081538_10005854_pt1 | contig 10951 bp, 14 predicted proteins | sample TabmetS5T2R1_FD_71022 | JGI IMG/M metagenome (GOLD analysis project Ga0081538, IMG submission 71022) | Tabebuia heterophylla rhizosphere microbial communities from the University of Puerto Rico - S5T2R1 | ecosystem: Host-associated > Plants > Roots > Rhizosphere ...
GGCAAGGTCGATGAGCCGGCGTTCTCGGGGCTGGCGGAGCGGCACCGCCGAGAGCTGCACGTGCACTGCTACCGGATGCTCGGGTCGTTCCAGGACGCCGAGGACACCGTGCAGGAGACGTTCCTCCGTGCCTGGCGGTGGCGGGAGACCTTCGAGGGGCGGTCGACGTTTCGGGCCTGGCTGTACCGGATCGCCACCAACGCCTGCCTGGACCTGCTCGCTGAGCGCCGCCCGGAGCCCGCGACCGGCGGCGAGGTGCTGTGGCTGCAGCCCTACCCGGACCGGCTGCTCGACGAGCTGCCCGCGGACGACGCGGACGAGCCGGAGACCGTCGCCGTCGCGCGGGAGACGATCGAGCTGGCGTACCTGGTCGCAGTCCAGCACCTCGCGCCGCGCCCGCGGGCCGTGCTGATCCTACGGGATGTGCTCGGCTGGCCGGCGAAGGACGTCGCGGAGCTCCTCGGGGACTCCGTCAACTCCGTGAACAGCGCGCTGCAGCGGGCCCGCGCCGGCATGCGGGAGCACCTGCCCGCCGAGCGGCAGGACTGGACCGGCGGCGAGGAGGACACCGGGACGCGCGAGCTGGTGCGCCGCTATACCGACGCCAGCGTGGCCACCGACATCGACGGGCTCGCCGCGCTGCTGCGCGACGACGTCCGCTGCTCGATGCCGCCCACGCCGGGCCTGTCCGTCGGCCGCGACGCAGTCTTGAACGACTGGGTCGAGAGCGGCTTCGAGGGCATGAAGCACCTGCGCGCCGTCCTCACCTCCGTGAACCGGCAGCCCGCCGTCGCCTTCTACCTCTGGCGGAAGCGGGAGGGCGCCTACCTGCCGCTCACGATCGACGTTCTGCGCGTCACCGGCGGGGCGATCACCGAGATCGTCACGTTCCACGACGACCAGTTCCCGCGGCTCGGGCTGCCGGAGCGCCTGCCGGCGGACGACACGGAGTAGTCCCGGTGTGGACGCTCGCGCTGCGCGGTGGCGCGCGTGTCGCGGTGGTCGCGGCGGAGTGGTGCGACGCGTTCGGCGTCGTCACCCGCGGGCGGGTGCAGCTGGAGCTGCGCGACGGCGAGCCCGGGCCGGTCCTCGGACGCGACGCCGGGTTCTGGCTCCGCGGCACCGGCGTCCGCGCCCTGCGGAACCCCGGCCGTTCCACGGCGAGGGTGCGCATCGTCACCCCCAGGGTCAGGACCGCCACATGCCGGTCAACACACCCCGTACGCCAGGTACCGAATGATGGAGGAACGACATGAACAGCATGAACGACAGCGGGGTCGTCGCCGGCCTGGCATCGGGCCAGACCAGCCACACCCACCGACTCCGCGGGCTCGCCGGCACCGGCTTCATTGCCGCGCTCGCGGCGATGGTGGCCACCACCCTCGCCGCTGCGCTTGCCCAGGCCGTTGGCGTCGACTTCGAGGTCCCCGATGGTGGCGAGACGATCCCGTTGGCCGGGTTCGCCGTGGTGACCGGGTTCTTCTCGGTCGTGGGCATCGTCATTGCCGTCGCTCTTCTTCGTTGGAGCGCTCGCCCCGCCGAGCGATTCGTGTGGACGGCAGTGTCGCTGACCGCGATCTCGTTGGTCCCGCCCCTCCTCTCCGGGGCAAACACCGCCACCACCACCGCCCTCCTCGGGCTACACCTCGTCGCTGCGACGGTGATGATCCCCACCCTGGCGAGGAGCCTCCGCACCCGGACCGCTTGACGATCCCCGTTCGGAACAACCTCGCCGAAGACAGGTACGGGTGCTCTGTCGGTCGGTCGAGGACGTGACTTCGACGGCCCTGTGCATGTTCGTCCTGCATAGCTATGCGGGCCGCCGCAGCTCTCGAACATCCGCATCTGCCGCTGTCGGCGCTGGCGCCGATCGGACAGTTGCAGCGCGGGGTGGCAGCACATCAGCAGCAGGGCGAGGGAGTCGTCCCGCCCGGATGGCGCCGCCTGGTCGGGCGCTTCCAGCGCGGCGACGGCCTCCTCCCGGCAGCGGCGGGCGCGCACGCTGCGCCACCCGTCGACCACGGCGCGGCTGGCGGCGGTGACCAGCCACGACCGCGGGTTGCTGGGGACCCGCCGGCAAGCCCGCCTCCACATGACCGACGGCCGCGGATCGACCCCAACCAGGTCCGCCAGCTGCACCCCGGCGAGGCCTTCCTGATCCACGGCGGCCGCGCCGTCAAGCTCTCGGTCCTCCAGGCCCCATCCCGGCGAGCGTGCAAGAGGAAGCCAGCGCGCTGCGCGCGGTTGCCATGCGCGCCGCCGAGCCGGTCTACGTGGCCGAGGGCATCGCCGGCGCGCCGCCCCAGGTGGAACTCTGGCGGCCTATCGCGCCGCTGCTGGACCAGCCGGACCAGGCCGCGCCACTGCCGGCCCTGGAGGCCCCCAGCGACGACGGCCAGGCCGCCGAGCAGCCCGGTGCCGGCGCTGCCCGCCACCCCGCGTCCACGCATCCTGCTGGCCCTGCGCCGCGCGGTCGCCCAGCACGACCAGGCCACCATCGCCGCAATCGTCCAGGCCGCCCGGCGCGATGCGCCCGGCTGGGACCCCACCGCGGAGCTGCAGCGCCGCCGCGCCCTGGACCGCTGGCGGCGCTGGCGACGCCGGCCCGGGTTCCTGCGGTTCCTAGTCCGGGTCGTGCACCTGCGCGGGGTCCGCGGTGGCTAACCGCGCGGCTGCCGGCTGGGGTGGGCGGCGGCGGCCACGAAGCAGCCGGCCGAGCCGGTCCAGGTGCACCAGCAGCGCCACCAGCGCGCCGAGTCTGTACACGCGGACCGCTCCTGCTCCTGATCGGGGGAGGCCGCCGGTAAGTCTGCTCCCCCACCGCCCGCCTGGCCAATCCGCCCGGTGGCGCCGATCAGCGGCCAGCCCGCCACCGGTCGACCAGCACCGCCCACAGGAACGCGGCAGCCACCGCCACCACCAGCAGCACCACGCCGGCGCCAGCAAGCGCATCCAGCATCGCGGTTCCCCCACCTTGGGCCCTGCCGGCAAGTCTGCGCGCGTTCTGCCCGCGTGGGAAGACCGGGCGGCCTGCGGCGGCGACCGACCCACGGCCGGCTTCTTTGGGCCAATCCGCGCTTGACCCGGCGTGGGGTCCCCGGCCTGCAACAGAGGACCAACAGGCAGCCCAGCTGCAAGGAGGAGCCATGACCACCATGCCCGCCACCGAGTGGACCCGGTTCGGGGGGCGACCAACGCCCCCGGAGGCCCAGGAGGAGGCCGAGCTGCTGGAGCTGGGCCGCCGCGTGGCCCTGGAGCGCGGCTACCAGTCGGCCCTGTTCGACGACTCCGCCGACTACCCCTGAGGAGGTGACGCCTACCCAGCTGTCCGGACCGCCACCGCAACCAACCGCAAGCACCACAAGGGCCCAGCCGGGCCCATCGAGTCCCAAGGAGGACCCGCCATGCCCGAGACCGAGCGCGTGACCCTGGTCGGCAACCTCACCGCCGACCCCGAGCTGCGCTACACCCCCAGCGGCCTCCAAGTCGCCAACCTCCGCATCGCCGTCACCCCCGCACCCGCCAGGAGGACGGCAGCTGGACCCAAGGGGAGACCAGCTTCCACACCGTCACCGCCTGGCGCGACCAGGCCACCAACGCCGCTGAGGCCCTCACCAAGGGCACCCGGGTGATCGTGGTCGGCCGGCCCAAGCAGCGCAGCTGGACCGACCAGGACGGCACCGAGCACCACGTGGTCGAGGTCGACGCCGAGGAGCTCGGCCCCTCGCTGCGCTGGGCCACCGCCACCCTCACCCGCACCAACGGCCCCAGGAAGGCCAGCGCGTCGCCGGCCTAGCCGTCCCGACCCGGGAGGGGGGCGCGACCCCTGCTGGGCAAGCCGGACGCGCCCCCTCCCCCAACACCACCCGTGAGGAGGTGGCAATTCTTGTTCTACACCACCCGACCGACGACGGGACCATCGCCGTCACCTGCGACCGCTGCCTGCAGTCGGTCGGCTGCCCCGACCCGTACGCGGCCGCCACCGCCATCACCCATCACCACTGCCAGCCCGACACCGCCATGGCCGGGCTCGATGACACCGGCCCCGCGGTCGACGGCGACCAGCCGCCGGCGCTGCACCTGCTGGCCGGCTGGTGGGTGGCCTCCTGCCCGGCCTGCGGGTTCCAGCTGGCCAGCGCCCGCAGCCAGGCCCGCTGCGAACGCCGCGCCGCCCGCCGGGCCTGCCCCGTCTGCCACGAGGTCGCCTGATGAACGGCCACCCGCGCTACCCGGGGGCTGCGGCCGGATGACCCGCGCGCCGAGTTCCACCTGGCCGTGGACCAGCTGCGCGCCAACGCCGTTCCTGCGGCGCTCGACCACCCAGCCCCGAAGGGGCCTGTGTCAGGTCGATGTGTGGTCGTGCTCGCGAGTTCGCCCGCTCAGGAAGTAGGTGCGCATCTCTCCCTTGCCCTTGACCTGGATCCTGCCCCGCTCCCAGAACAGGTAGCGGTCCCCGAGCAGCTCACGGGTGCGCTGGGTGACCTGGATGCATCCCGGGACCCCGGTCGTCTGCATCCGGCTGGCGGTGTTCACCGTGTCGCCCCACAGGTCGTAGCTGAACCTCCGCCGACCGATGACGCCGGCCACCACCGGCCCGGAGTCGATCCCGATGCGCAGCCGGACCGGCCCACCATCGGGGAAGCGTCGGCGGCTGGCGAACTCCAGCATCTCCAGCGCCAGCTCCGCCACCGCCCCGGCGTGGTCGGCCATCGGGTCGGGCAGGCCGCCGGCGACCATGTAGGCATCCCCGACGGTCTTGATCTTCTCCAGTCCACGGGCCTCGACCAGCGCGTCGAACTGCGAGAACAGGTCGTTCAGCAGCGCCACCGTCGCCTCCGGCGGGCTGCGTTCGGCATGGGGAGTGAAGTCGACGATGTCGGCGAACAGCACCGTCACCCGCGGGGAGGCGTCGGCGATAACCTCCTGCCGCCGCTTGAGCCGCTCGGCGATGGACGCCGGCAGCATGTTGCGCAGCAGCCCCTCCGACCGTGCCCGCTCCACCTCCAGCAGCCGATGCTCGCGGGCCAGCGCGCGGCGGCTATGGACCGCGTCGCCGAGCAGCAGGATCGCCAGCCACAGCGAAGCGTCCCGCAGCAGCTCGCTGAGCACCACCAGCACCGGCGATTGCCGATTCACGAACAGCAGGAAGACGCTCGCCCCGCCGACCGCGACGGCCGCGACCAGCAGCGCCCACCGCAGGTGCCCGGCGGCCCCGGCGGTATACAGCGCCACCGCCAGCGGCACCGCCGCCGAGATGCCCGGGTAGTCAAGGACGTAGTAGAGCTGCAGGGTCGCAAACGACACCAGCAGCACGATCAGCGGCCAACGCCGCCGGGCCAGCAGCAGCGCGGCGATCGTCCACCCCAGCGCGTAGGCGAGCAGGTCGGGGGGTCGCGTGTTGGGCTCGTACGCCGTCCGGATCGCGATCGTGACCGCCACCGCGACCGCCACCGCCCACCCTGCGTCAACCGCCCACGCGGGGACGTACATCGGGCGGTGCCGCAACCACCCCACGCTCATGCCGTCACCGTACGGGACCACCGCCGTCCCGCACACACAGGCCAGCGGCACGCCGTCGCCCTGGCAGGGACCACCACCACGCGGCCCCACCTGCAGAGCCCGCACCAGCCCGCGTACGCCGCCACGTCGTTGCCCAGCGACGGGCAGGCGGCCCCGTGTGAGGAGGCATCGTGAACGTCGACCTGCACCTGACCGACACCACCGACCTGCGCGCTGACGGCTACGTCCTCGACGGGCGGCTGTTCGCCGAGGTCCGCTGGGGCTTCCCCGACCCCGCCAGGCTCGGCGACGGCGCACTGTGGGGCACCCCCGAGGCGATGCGGCGGCTCGCCGAGCTGGCCGTCCAAGCCGCCATCCAGGCCGAGGAGGAGGCGTGCTGGCAAGCCCACCAGGCCGCCACCGCGGCCCCCACGGAAGGGAGGGTGGCATGAGCGCGCGGCTGGGGGCCGCCCTGGGCTACGCCGCCCGCGGCATCCCCGTCTACCCGGTCCACTGGCCCCGCCGCATGCTGGGCGGGGCCAGCCTGGCCTGCTCCTTCCCCCGCGGTCCCGCGTGCGACCGGCCGGCCAAGCACCCCCTGGTCCGCCACGGCGTCAAGCAGGCCAGCACCGACCCCGAGGTCATCGGCCGCTGGTGGCACCGCTGGGCGGCGGCCAACCTCGGCTTGGCCACCGGCGTCGTCTTCGACGCCCTGGACGTGGACGGCCCCGCCGGCCTCGCCGCCCTCCGCCAGCTCGCCGGGGCGGCGGGCCTGCGGCTCCCCGGTCCCCTGGTTGCCACGGGGGGCGGTGGCTGGCATGCCTGGTTTCGCCCGACCGGGCTGGGCAACCGCCCACCCCGCGGCCTGGCCCACGTCGACTGGCGCGGCCGCGGCGGCTGCGTGCTCGCCCCAGCCAGCCGCCACATCTGCGGCCGCAGCTACCGCTGGCTGGTCGGCCTCGACCAGGCGCCGCTGCCCGCGGTCCCCGGCGCGCTCCGCCAGCTGCTCGACCGCGACCCGCCAACCACCTCCGAGCTGGCGGGTCCGACCGGGCCGGTCGCGCCGAGCCGGCCGCCCGCACTCGGCCACCCGTACGGCCGCCGGGTCCTGGCCGCCGAGCTGGCCACCCTCGGCCGGGCCACCCCGGCCAGCGCAACCACACCCTCAACCGCACCGCGTTCAAGGCCTACCGCTTCTGGAAGACCATGGGCACCAAGTTCCTGGCCCCCATGCTCTACGCGGCCGCGGTCAAGGGCCTGGCCATGCGCGACGTCCTCCACTGGCTGGACTCGCGCGAGGACCAGCAGGTCAAAGACATCCTCGACGCGGCGGGTGTCCCCGCAGCGCTGGATGCCTGGGAGTCCAGCCAGTACCGCACCGACCGGGCGGTGGACTCGCTGTACGCCACGGCCGAGGAGGTCCTGCACGTCCACGCCAACCAGCAGGTGGCGGCCTCCACCGAGGGCCACGACCTGGACCTCGATGCCTTCCTCCAGGGTGACAACACCATCTACCTGTACGCCCCCGCCCACCAGCAGCGGCTGCTCAGACCCTTGTTCGAGGCGATCTGCCAGCAGGTGGTGGCCGCCGCCCAGGAGCAGGCCGCCGTCTCACCCGACGGGATGCTCAACCCGCGGCTGGGGCTGTTCCTGGACGAGGCCGGCAACTGCGCCGCCCTCTCCGACCTGGACGTGCTGGCGACCACCGCCCGGGGCCAAGGCATCCAGCTGGTGACCGTCTGGCACGACAAGAGCCAGCTGGAGGCGCGCTACGGCCCCAAGGCCTCCACGATCCTCAACAACCACCGCGCCAAGCTGTTCCTCTCTGGCTTGGCGGACCTGTCGGCGCTGGAGCTTGGCGCGCGGCTGATCGGCGACCAGGCGCTGGTCGAGCGCAACCGGTCGATGGGCTCCGATGGGCGCCATAGCCTGAATGAGTCCACCTCCTACCGGCCGTCGCTACCGGTGGAGGACCTGCGGCGGCTGCGGCCCGGCGAGGGCGTGCTGCTGTACGGGCACCTGCGCCCGATCCCGATCCGGCTGCGGCCCTTCTACCAGCCGCGGGAGCAGCACCGGCGGGAGCGCGTGGAGGAGCGGGCGGCGCGGCGGCTGGCGCGGGCGCAGCGGCGCCTTGGCCGCAAGAGCGAACGCGCCTTCACCCGCGTGCAGCGCCGGCGGCTGCGGCAGCAGGACCAGGCGGCCAAGCCGCGGGTGGTCTGGCCGCAGCGGAAAGGGGGCCGGCGATGACCCCCACGCCCGACCCCACCACCATCCCGGTTCAGGACCACGAGGGGCCGGATGATCCGCGGCCGGCGTGGGAGCGGGTTGCCTACACCTGGCTTGAGCGCGAGGTTGACGCCGGCCAGCCGGTCGACCCGGCCACCCTGGCCCGCGAGGTCAGCGTGGCGCCCGACCTGGCCCGCGACCTGCTGCGGGTGCTGCGCGCCCAGCGGGACCGTGATCCTGGGCTGGGGGAGCTGCGGGCGCGGCTGGTGCGCGACCGGATCACCGACGCCTACCTGCGGTGGGAGCTGGCAGGCGACCAGGGGCTCGACCCTGCTGAGTTGGCGGCCGAGGTCGGCACCTCGCCGGCGGTGGCCCACCAGTGGCTGGCCGGGCTACGTGCCCAACACGAAAGCCCCCAGGGCTTGGAGGTCCTCCGCGAGCCGGTCAGCCACGGCCAGCCTTCCTCCGAGCAGCTTGCGGGGTTGCAGGCGCACTTTGCTTTAGGCGGCCACCAGCAGGCCGCGGTGATCGGCCGCCCTGCGACCTCGAGCGGCTGGCGGCCGCGGTGGAGCGCCACTACTGGACCCGCGAGGTCCGCTCGGGCCAGCGGCTGCGCCCGCGCCAGCTTGCGGGGGAACTGGGCGGCCACCCCCGACAGATCAGCCATCAGCTCGCCGAGCTGCGCGCCGGCCCCGCCACCCCCGCCCAGCGGATCGCGCAGCTGTGGCACGCCCAGCAGCAGGACCCGGCCGCGCGGCCGGTGAGCTCCAGCCGGCTGGCCTGGCGGCTGGGCGTCTCGGACAGCTACGTGCGGCACCTCACCTGGCAGCTCCGTACCAGGTCCGGGCAGGCGCCGCTGGGGGAGCGGCTGGCGGCCACCCGCCAGCAGCTCGCCAGCCCACCACCGGCCACGGCAGGCGATGGAGAGCGGGACTGGCGCCTGGACGCCGCCTGCGCCGAGTCGACCCCGAGCTGTTCTTCCCCGAGCCCGGCCAGGTCCCCCAGGCCGCCCAGGCCAAGGCGGTCTGCGCCGGCTGCGCGGTCCGCAGCGCCTGCCTGGAGGCCGCGTTGCACGGCCCGCAAGCCCGCGACGACCACAGCGGCATCTTCGCCGACACCACCGCCCGCGAGCGCGTGGCGCTGCGCGGCCGCGCCTCGATGGCCGAGGGCACCCGGTTCGTCCACGACCGTGCCGCCGCGGAGGCGGCGCTGGCATTGGCGAACCAGGTGAGCATCGACCGGGCCGCCCAGCAGCTCGGGGTGTCCAAGCAGGCGCTGCGCCGCGCCTTTGACCACCACGGCCTGCCGCAGCCGCAGGTGTTTCAGGGCGGCCCAAGGCGCACCCGCTTCTACGACGACCGTGACGCCGCCGAGCAGGCGTGGCGGCGGGCGGCCGAGGTCGGCATCAACCAGACCCGTAAGGAACTCGGCGTCTCCGACCGGGCGCTGCGGACCGCCTGGCGGCGGCACGGCCTGGGCCTGCCACCCCGGCCCACCAGCACCAGCACGCCGGCCACCCGGCGGCTGGACGCGGCCTTTGTGGCGCTCAACCGCAAGCTGCTGCCGGCCCGGGCACGCTCGGAGCAGGAGCTAGCGGCGCGGGTGCGCCGCGCCGAGGAGTACGCGGTCTTTGGCGCCGAGGTCGTGGTGGAGATGGGCAGCGAAACCTACGGCAAGCGGCCGGCCACCCGGGTATGGGCGATCACCCGGCGCGCCCAGCGCACCCACCGCCGCACCAGCGGCCGCCAGCAGCGCGACCAGCGCCGCCGGGCCGACCGCGCCAGCCGGACCGACCGGACCGGCCGGGCACGCGCGGAGGTCCAGGAGCGGGAGGTGCCCGCCGACGCCCGCTAACCCGCGGCCAGCGCCGCAGGCCCCGGCGACTGGCGGTGGTGGGGGTATGGACGCGCCGTCGGCGCGTGCTGCTTGGCTGGCAAGCTCCGCAGCCCCTGCCGGTCGGGCCCGGTTCAGCCGTGGTCAGGGCGCTGGGACCCTTCGAAGGTGCGCTTCGCGCGATCGATCCATCGGCGCGGCCGCGCCTTCTAGCCGGCCTTCGGCCGGCGCCGCCCACGGCGGCAGTCTGAGCCTGCCCTGGTTGCCACCGAGGGTGGTGCCCCAGCAGCAGCACTGCCGAGGTCGACGGTCGACCACCGGCAGCCGCCTGCCGCGATGCCTGCCAGCTGGAAGGCGAGACGGCGGCTAGCCCCGATGCCCCACCGCCGCCGCAGGGCGATCCTCGCGGGGCCGAGCGTCCAGCCCACCAGGACAAGCAGGTCACCTGGGAACGCGGTGGCGTGGTTGGAGCTCGTCGGGACCGGCGGCGCAACCATCCCACCGTGCTCCCTGTGACCACCGGTCCCGGCAGCGCAGGAGGACTAGCCCATGCTCAGACGCGCTGCCATCGTCGTGGGGGCGGTCGCGGCCGCGGCGGCCGCGGCGGTGGTGGTTCCGTCAGCGATCGCGGGCTCCTCCTGCCGCCTGCCCAGCTTCGGCCCCGGCCGGGACTACCACCCGCGCGTCGACCCGGCGGACTTCAGCCCCAACGTCACCAACCAGTACCTTCCCCTCACGCCAGGCAAGGTCCTGGTCTACGCCGGCACCAAGGACGGCAAGAAGGCGCTGGACCTGGTCGTCGCCAGCTCCAGGACCAGGGTGGTCGACGGGGTCACCACGCGCGTGGTCGAGGACCGCAACTACCTCGGCAACGTCCTGGCAGAGCGCACCAGCGACTACTACGCCCAGGACCGCTGCGGCAACGTCTGGTACTTCGGCGAGGACACCGCCGAGCTCGACGCCCACGGCAGGGTCGTCAGCACCGAGGGCACCTGGCACGCCGGCGTCGGCGGCGCCCAGCCCGGCGTGATCATGCCGGCCCACCCCCAGGTCGGCCGCAGGTTCCGCCAGGAGTGGTACCAGGGCCACGCCGAGGACGTCTTCAGGGTGCTCGACCGCTCCGCGCCGGTCGCCGTGCCCTTCGGCTCCCTCCACGCCCTGCGCACCGAGGAGACCACCGCCCTGGAGCCGGGCGTGGTCGACAACAAGTACTACGCCAAGGGCATCGGCGAGGTCGCGGAGCGGTCGGTCAAGGGCCCGCGGGAGGAGTTCAGGCTCGTCGAGGTCATCTCCTGACCCGACGCGCCGCCAACACGCTGGCAACACCTGGACCTGCACGAGGCCACCGCGACGGCAACCAGGAGCGACCAGGTCGCGTAGGGCCACCAGCACC
>Ga0081538_10005855_pt1 | contig 10950 bp, 9 predicted proteins | sample TabmetS5T2R1_FD_71022 | JGI IMG/M metagenome (GOLD analysis project Ga0081538, IMG submission 71022) | Tabebuia heterophylla rhizosphere microbial communities from the University of Puerto Rico - S5T2R1 | ecosystem: Host-associated > Plants > Roots > Rhizosphere ...
CGCCACGGCCGGGCCGCCCGCGCCGGCCCGCCCGGGCTTCGCACCGCGACACTCGAGCCGCGCTCGAGCAGATGGGCGACGGTGACCACGCGCCCCGGACCCGCCACGAAGCCGCTGCCGACCGCCTCCGGGCCGCCGGGCGCTCTCACGGTCACCGTCAGGACGCGCGGGAGCGGCGCCTCGGCCGGCCGCGCCGCCGGCCACGCCAGCGCGGTCGCCAGCACCGACAGGACGCAGACCGCGGCGAGCGCGGAGCGCTTCACCGGGCGGGTCCCGAGCTGCTGCGCACGACTAGCGACGGCTCGGTCAGCCGTACCTCCGGCTCGCGGCGTCCCTCGACGCGCTCCAGCAGCATCCCTAGCGCGACCCGGCCCATCTCGAGGCGCGGCTGGTCGATCGTGGTCAGCGACATGTGGTGCAGGGCGGCGAGGAAGGTGTTGTCGTAGCCGACGATCGAGACGTTCTCGGGGACCCGCACCCCCTCGTCCTCGAGCCGGTCGAGCACGCCGGCGGCGACCAGGTCGTTGGCCGCGAACACGGCTGTTGGAAGCTCGCCGTCGGCGAGCAGCTGCTCGACGCCGCGCACCCCGGCGGCCTCTGTGAAGTCGCCGGGGATCACGGCTGCGCGGCGCTCGAGCCCCACGTCGCGCATGGCGCGCAGGTAGCCGGCCCGCCGCGGAGCCGCACCCGCGCCTTGCCCGCCGTCGATGTGCACGATTTGCTCGTGACCGAGCTCAACGAGGTGCCGTACCGCCAGCCGCGCCCCGAGCGCCTCGTCGACCTCGACGCAGTCGAAGGCGGGGTTGCGGACGACGCGGCCCACCACCACCGTCGGGGCCGAGCCGACCGAGGCGGCCAGCTCTTTGGTGCGCATGCGCGGGCTCAGCAGGATCAGCCCGTCCGTCCTGTACTCGAGCAGCGCATCCAGCATGTCCCGCTCGCGGCGCTGCCGTCGCCCGCCCGTCGTGATCAGAAGTCGATAGCCGAGCGCGGAGGCGTACTCCTCCATCCCGTCCATGATGTCGGCGAAGAAGGGGTTGTGCAGGTCGTTGAGCAGCACGCCCACGGTCTGCTTGCGCCTGCTGGCAAGGCTGCGGGCCATCGCGTTCGGCCGATAGCCGAGCCTGTTGGCGGCGGCGAGGACGCGCCCGCGCCGCTCCCTGCTGACCTTCGGGCTGTCGCGAATCACGAGTGACACGAGCGCCCGGGAGACCCCCGCCTCGCGTGCCACGTCCTCGATCGTTGGAAGCCGTGAACGATTGCGCTTGACAGCCATGGCCGCGGTGGCATACTACCGCCGTTAGAGCGCTCTAATCAATAGAGCGTTCTAACCATGGGGAATGGTCAGAGGGCTCAGCATCAGTGCCAACGGGCCGACGCGCACCCGCCGATTGGCGGGAGCGCCGATCTCCTGGGGCGTATGCGAGGTCCCCGGATGGGGCCGCATGTTGCCGCCGGATCGGGTTCTCGCCGAGATGGCCTCGCTCGGCCTGTCGGCCACGGAGCTCGGGCCAGTGGGATACCTCCCGTCCGAGCCGGCGCGGATCCGCGAGCTGCTAGACCGTCACGGTCTGCGAGTGATCGCCGGCTTCGTCCCGCTCGTGCTGCACGAACGTGCGCTCAACGGCGCCCAAGTAGCCGATGACGTCGCGTCGCTGCTCGCGGCGCTCGGTGCCGAGGTGGTGGTGGCGGCGGCGGTGACCGACGCCGACTGGTCGCCGCGCGTGCCGCTCGACCAGACCGCGTGGCGGCGCCTGGCGGACCACCTGGCCGAGATCGGCGAGCTGGCGTCGGGATACGGCCTTACCCTCGCCGTCCATCCCCATGCCGGGACGCTGCTCGAGACCGAGGAGGACGTCGAGCGGATCCTCGCCCTGAGCGACGTCCCGCTTTGTCTCGACACCGGGCATTCCGTGATCGGCGGGGCGGACCCGGCGGATCTGGTCCGCCGTCACGGCGAGCGGATCGTCCACGTCCATCTGAAGGACGTGGACCGGAGTCTTGCGGAGCAGGTCCGTGCCGGCACGCTCTCGCTCGTCGAGGCGACGCGTCGGGGGCTGTTCAGGCCGCTCGGCACGGGGGACGCCGACATCGGCGAAGTCGTTGGTCTGCTCGACCAGGGAAAGTATGAGCGCTGGCTCGTGCTCGAACAGGACCTGACCCTTACTGGGGAGGAGCCGCCGGTGGGGAGCGGTCCGGTTCGAGATGTTCAGCGGAGCATCGACTACCTGGCCAACCTGGCTCCAGCAAACACAGGAGGAGGGGTTCACAAAAAATGAGACGAGTTCTGCAAATCGTCCTCGCGGCGCTGCTCGTGCTCGGCATGGCCGCTTTCACCGCGGGCTGCGGCGACGACGACGACGGGGGAGACGGCGGCGGTCAGGAGGACGTGTCGCTGACCCAGGGCCGCGACCTGACGATCGCGGTGATCACTCACGGCCAGGGAGACACGTTCTGGGCCGTCGCCAAGAAGGGTGCTGAGCAGGCCGGCAAGGACATGGGGGTAACCGTCAAGTACAGCGAGTCGGACAACGACCCCCAGAAGCAGGCCCAGCTGATCGATTCCGCGGTGACCGAGAAGGTGAACGGCATTGCAACCTCGGTGCCCAGCGCCGACGCACTCCGCGACTCCTTGAAGAAGGCCGTGGACGCCGGCATCCCGGTGGTTACGCTCAACTCCGGCCAGGCGGACTCGGCCGAGCTCGGCGCGTTCGCCCACGTCGGGCAGGACGAGGAGGTGGCCGGTGAGGCTGCCGGAAAGCGGCTGGCCGAGGGCGGCTCGCAGAAGCTGATCTGCGTCGTCCACGAGCAGGGCAACATCGGGCTCGAGCAGCGCTGCGCGGGCGCCAAGAAGGGCTTCGGCGGCGAGGTCGAGAACCTCCAGGTGAAGGGCATCACCGACATCTCGACCACGCTCACCGAGATCCAGTCGAAGCTCGAGTCGGACGACTCGATCGACGCCGTGCTGTCGCTCAACCCCGACATCGCGGTGGCGGCGCGCGATGCGGTCCGAGGTGCGGGGTCCGAGGCCAAGGTGGCGACGTTCGATTTGAGCGGCGACGTCGTAAAGGCGGTCAAGGACGGCGAGATCGAGTTCGCCGTGGACCAGCAGCAGTACCTGCAGGGCTACCTGCCGGTCGTGTTCCTCACGCTCTACAACACGAACAACAACACCGTCGGGGGCGGCCTCCCGGTGTTGACCGGGCCGGGTTTCGTCGACAAGACGAACGCCGCCCAGGTCGAGAAGCTCGCCGAGGAGGGCACACGCTGAGCCAGGCCGAGCGCGGCCGGCCCGGGGAGCCGGGCCGGCCGCCCGCTTCGGAGAAGGAGGACATGGAATGACCAATCCGGCCACCACGGCAACGCCGCCCACACCGCCGCCGACCTCCGTGGTGGACGAGCGCATGGCTCGGGTCAGCCTCTTGACGAAGCTCCTGCGCCGGCCCGAGCTCGGGGCTCTGCTGGCGGCCGCGGCGATCGGGCTCTTCTTCGCGGTCACGACGGACGAGTTCGGCACGCTCGACGGCGCCGCGAACTGGACCGATGTGGCCTCCACGCTTGGTATCCCGGCCGTGGCCGTCGCGCTGCTCATGATCGGAGGCGAGTTCGACCTCTCGGCCGGCGTCATGACCGGGACGGCGGGCCTGTTCATGGGCATCCTCGCCACCGAGGTCGGCATGGACATGTGGCCGGCGATCCTTCTGACGCTCGTCGCCGCGGCGGCAGTTGGGTTCATCAACGGCTACATGGTCGTGCGTACGAAGCTGCCCAGCTTCATCGTCACGCTGGCCACGTTCTTCGTGCTGCAGGGCGTGAACCTGGGCGTGACCAAGTCGATCACCGGCACCGTGCGCGTCGACGGGCTGGCGGACGTGAACGGATACGACAGCGCGTTCAACCTGCTCGGCGGCTCCTTCTCCAGCTACGACTATCGCGTCTCGGTGCTGTGGTGGGTGGGCATCACGATCCTCGCCACCTGGGTGCTGGCTCGCACGCGCGCCGGCAACTGGATATTCGGCGTGGGCGGCGACGCCGTCGCGGCCCGCAACATCGGCGTCCCGGTGTCGCGCGTGAAGATCGCGCTCTTCATGACGACCGCTGTCTGCGCGGCGCTCGCCGGCATCATGGTCGCGCTCCGCCTCGCGTCGGTGCAGGCGAGTCAGGGGGTAGGCGACGAGTTCAACTACATCATCGCGGCCGTGGTGGGCGGCTGCCTGCTCACGGGCGGCTTCGGCTCGGCCGTGGGCGCGGCCCTGGGGGCGCTGATCATCGGGATGGCGTTCATCGGCATCCAGTTCTCGGGCTGGAACACCGACTGGCGCTACCTGTTCCTCGGCGTGATCCTGCTGATCGCCGTGCTGGTCAACAACTTCGTGCGCCGCAGCGCGGAAGGAGCCAGGAAATGACCGCGGGCGCCCCACTGCTCGAGATCGAGCACGTCTCGAAGTACTTCGGGAACGTCATTGCCCTCAACGACGTCTCCACGACGGTGGAGGACGGCCAGGTGACATGCGTGCTCGGTGACAACGGGGCCGGGAAGTCGACCTTCATCAAGATCCTCTCGGGCGTGCACCGCCGGGACGAGGGCGAAATCCGGATGGCGGGCGAGCGCGTGGACTTCGCCTCTCCACGCGAGGCGAAGGAGGCCGGCATAGCCACGGTCTTTCAGGACCTGGCGACCGTCCCGCTGATGTCGATCTGGCGCAACTTCTTCCTCGGCTCCGAGCCGACGCGGGGAGTGGGGCCGCTGCGGCGCATCGACGTGGACGACGCGAAGCGCACCATGCGCGAGGAGATGCGGAGGATGGGGATCGATGTGCGTGATCCCGACCAGCCCGTGGGGACGCTGTCCGGAGGCGAGCGCCAGGCGGTGGCCATCGCACGCGCGATCCACTTCGGCGCCAGGGTCCTGATCCTCGACGAGCCCACCTCCGCATTGGGGGTTAAGCAGTCGGGGATCGTTCTCCGCTACATCGTCCAGGCGCGCGAGCGCGGCGTCGGGGTGATCTTCATCAGCCACAACCCGCACCACGCCTACCCGGTGGGCGACCGCTTCGTGATCCTGAACCGCGGGAAGCTGCAGGGCTCCTGGAAGCGCGGCGAGATCAGCCGCGACGAGCTCGTGCAGATGATGGCCGGTGGGGCGGAGCTCGACGAGCTCACCCATGAGCTCGAGCAGGAGCTGCAGAAGTCCCAATGACGACGGCTCGCGTGTCAACCTCCTCGGGGGCCGGCGCGGACGGGCATACCCGCCGGCGACTGGGCATCGGACTGATCGGGTTTGGCTGGCTCGGCCAGGCCCACAGTCGCTCCATGCAGCGGATTCGCACATTGTTTCCCGAGCGCGAGTTCGATCCCGAGCTGGTGATCTGCAGCGACGTCGTGCCGGCGCGCGCCGAGGAGGCCGTCGGCTCGTTCGGCTACCGGCGGGCGACGGAGGACTGGCGGGCCGTGGTCGACGATCCGGAAGTCGACGCCGTGGTGATCGCCGCCCCGAATTCGCTCCACGTGGAGGTGATCGAGGCGGCCGCGGAGGCCGGGAAGGACATCTTCTGCGAGAAGCCGGTCGGCGGCACCCCGGCGGACACCGCCCGCGCGGAGCGGGCGGCGCGGCGGGCCGGCGCGATCACGGGTGTTGGCTACAACTACCGCTGGGCGCCGCTCGTGCGCTACGCGGCGGAGCTGGTGCGCGAGGGGAAGTTGGGCCAGGTCACGAACTACCGCGCCCGCTTCTTCTCGATGTACGGGAGCGACCCGCTCGGCGTGCTCTCCTGGCGCTATCGCCGCGAGGAGGGTCACGGCGTGACGACCGATCTGCTGAGCCACGCGGTCGACCTCGCGCACATGCTCGTCGGGCCGATCGTCCGAGTCGTCGGCTCGAGCAAGACGTTCATCCCGGAGCGGCCGCTTCACGATCCGGCGGCCGGCACCCACTACGGTCGCGGCCGGCCCGGGGACCCCGTCGGCGAGGTCACGAACGAGGACTACGCGGCGATGCTCTGCGAGTTCGAGAACGGTGGGCGCGGGACCTTCGAGACCGCGCGGACGCTGATCGGCCCGGAGAGCCAGATGGCGTTCGACCTCTATGGGAGCCGCGGCGCCCTCGGCTGGAACCTCGAGCGCATGAACGAGCTTCGGCTCTGTCTCGCCACCGACGAGCGGCACTCGGGGTACACGACCGTGTTCGGGGGCGACCGCTTCCCGCACCACGGGCGCTTCGCGCCGGGAAGCGCCAACGGGATCGGGTTCGAGGACCTGATCGTGATCGAGGACTACGAGTTCTGCCGCTCGGTGCTGGAGGGCCGTTCCCACCGCCCGGGCTTCGAGGACGCGCTGGCCGCGGTGAGCGTGCAGGCGGCGCTGCTCGAGTCCGAGCGCTCCGGGTGCTGGGAGCCGGTCGTCTCGCTGCGGGAGGACTGATGTCGCAAGCCACCCAGACGCGCAGCGGCGCCAAGGCGGGTTCGGCGCGGGGCGCGCCGCTTCGGATCGGCGTGATCGGCGTGGGTCGCATCGGCAGCCTGCACGCCGAGCTGATAGCGGGTCCCGTGAAGGGCGCGACGCTGGCCGCGGTGCACGACGTCCGCCCGGACGCTGCGGCCGCGCTGGCCGCGGAGCTTGGGGTGGCAGCGGCCGACAGCGCCGACGAACTGATCGGCTCAGCCGACGTGGAGGCCGTGGCAGTCTGCTCCAGCACGGACACGCACGCCGATCTGATCGTCGCCGCGACCACCGCCGGCAAGGCCACATTCTGCGAGAAGCCGATTTCGCTCGACCTGGAGGAAGTCGATCGCGTCCTGGCGGCCGTGACACGCGCGGGAACGCCGTTCCAGATCGGCTTCAATCGCCGCTTCGACCCCGCTCACCAGGCGGTCCGGGACGCCGTGACCGGCGGCGAGGTGGGCGATCCCCATCTCGTGCGCATCTCGAGCCGCGACCCGCTACCGCCGCCGCTCGACTACGTGCGCACCTCCGGCGGGATCTTCCTCGACATGACCATCCACGACTTCGACATGGCCCGGTTCGTCACCGGGAGCGAGGTCACCGAGGTCTACGCCCGCGGGACGCGGCGCATCGAGCCCGCGTACGCGGACGCCGGCGACGTGGACACCGCGCTGGTGGTGCTGACCCACGAGAACGGCTGCATCACCGCGATCGACAACAGCCGGCGAGCCGCCTACGGCTTCGACCAGCGGGTCGAGGTATTCGGCTCGCGAGGGATGGCGGCGTCCGAGAACCCGCTGAGCCACTCGGGCCTGGTGCGCACCGAGGAGGGCACGCGCATGCCGACCCTGCCCTACTTCTTCCTCGACCGCTACGTCCCGAGCTACGTCGCCGAGTGGGAGGCGTTCGTGGGCGCCGTGCGAGCGGGCCGGGCTCCCCCGGTCGGCGCGGCCGATGCGCGCGCGCCGCTCGTGATCGGCCTGGCGGCCTGGCGTTCGCTGAGGGAGGGGCGACCGGTGTTGGTAAACGAGGTGGAAGGCTGAGCCCCGTGCGCGTTTACCTGACCGGCGCAACCGGATTCGTGGGCAGCAACCTGGCGCGGGTCTTCGGCGAGCGTCACGGCGCCACGCTGTTCTGCCCCGTGCATCGGCGCCGCCCGGCGGCCGGCGCGCCGTACGAGTGGGCGCCCGTGGATGTGGCCGACCGGGAGGCCGTGGGGCGAAGCGTCGCACGCTTCCGGCCCGACGCGATCGTGCACGCCGCCATCCTCAACGACTTCGCTCGGCTGTACGAGGACCGCCGCCGGTCCTGGGACGCCTACGTGGGCGCCACCCGGAACGTCGTGGACGCCGCCAACGAGACCGGCGCGCGGGTCGTGCTCGTCTCGACCGACTGGGTCTTCGACGGCACGCAGGCCCGGGCCACGGAGGACACGCCGCCGAACCCGATCAACCTCTACGGCTTTCTCAAGGCCGCCAGTGAACTTGTGGTGTCGGAGCGTGCCGCGCACGGGGCCGTGGCCCGGATCGCGGGCGTGAACGGCATGCACTGGGCGCGGCCCGAGGCGCCGCGGCGCCAGGACGCCGGCTTCGGCTACTTCGTGCTCGCGCTCGTCGAGGCGCTCCGTGCGGGCCGTCGCTTCACGGTGTGGCGGAGCCCCGCGATTAACATGGTCGCCACGCCTACGCTCGCCAGCGACGCGGCGGAGTTGATATGGAGGATCGTCGTGCAGGAACGCAGCGGCACGTTTCACTGTTGCGGCGGTGAGAGCGTGGACCGGGTCGAGCTTGCGCGGCGCGCCGCCGAAGTGTTCGAGCTCGACGCCGAGCTGCTCGAGCCGGGCGCTCCCGACCCGGAGGCGCTGCCGCCGGGGCCGGTGCCCTACGACACGAGCCTTGACGCCACGGCGACGTCCGCCACGCTGGGCATCGAGCCTCCCGCATTGGACCCGGCTCTGCGCCGCATGCGCGCCGAGCTCGAGACCGGAGAGCTCGCCCTCGAGCCGCAGCTCACCGAGGTGCGCGCGGCATGACCACCGACACCTTCGACGTGATCACCATGGGTCGCGTCAGCGTGGACCTCTACCCGCAGCAGGTCGGCGTGCCGCTCGCCGAGGTGGAGGCCTTCGCTAAGTCGCTCGGCGGCAGCCCGACGAACGTGGCCGTGGCGGCGGCGCGCCTGGGCGCCCGCGCGGCCGTTGTGACCAAGGTGGGCGACGATCCGTTCGGCGAGTACGTTCGCCGGGCGCTGGAGGGATTCGGCGTCGACCCACGCTGGGTCAGCACCGACCCCAAGCTGCGCACGCCGCTCGCCTTCTGCGAGATCCACCCGCCGGACTACTTCCCGCTGCTCTTCTACCGGGAGCCCAAGGCGCCCGACCTGAACCTGGGCCGGCCGGACCTCGACCTGGAGGCGATCGGCGGCGCCCGCCTGTTCTGGACCACCGGCACGGGGCTGTCGGCCGAGCCGAGCCGCTCGGCGACGCTGATCGCCCTCGAGGCGCGCGAGGCCGTCCACCACAGCGGGATAACCGTGCACGACCTCGACTACCGGGCGGTGTTCTGGAGCGACAGGGCCGAGGCGGGCCGCTGGGCGCGCGAGGCGGTACGCCACGCGACGGTCGCGGTGGGGAACCAGGAGGAGGTCGACGTGGCCGTGGGAACGGGCGATCCGTACGAGGGGTCCGCGGCGCTGCTCGAGCTCGGAGTGGGGCTCGCGGTCGTGAAGCTCGGGCCCCAGGGCGTGCTGGCGCGCACCCCCGCCGGCGTGTTCGAGCTCGAGCCGGTTCGCCTGAAGGTGCTGAACGGACTGGGCGCCGGCGACGCCTTCGGCGGCGCGCTCGCCTGGGCCCTGCTGGAGGGCTGGGATCCCGAGGAGGCGGTGCGCCTCGCCAACGCAGCGGGCGCCCTCGTGGCATCGCGGCTTGCCTGCGCTGACGACATGCCGACGCTCGACGAGCTCCGCGCCCTCGTCGGCGAAGAGGTGTCCACATGAGTCTTCGCTTGACCGTGGGCCAGGCCCTCGTGAGATTCCTGGCCGCCCAGGAGGTCGAGCGCGACGGCGACCGGCATCGCTTCTTCGCCGGCTGCTTCGGGATCTTCGGCCACGGCAACGTGGCCGGCCTGGGCCAGGCGCTCCAGCAGCACCAAGACCTCCTCCCCTACCACCAGGCGCGCAACGAGCAGGCGATGGTGCACGTGGCGTCGGGATACGCGCGCCAGCGGAACCGACTCGGCGCGTTCGCCTGCACCACCTCCATCGGCCCGGGGGCGACCAACATGGTCACGGGCGCCGCGCTCGCCACGATCAATCGCCTGCCGGTTCTGCTCCTTCCGAGCGACACGTTCGCCTCGCGACGGCCGCACCCCGTGCTCCAGCAGCTGGAGGTCCCGCACGACGCCACCGTCTCGGTGAACGACTGCTTCCGTCCCGTCTCGCGCTACTTCGACCGCATCGAGCGGCCCGAGCAGCTCCTGCCCAGCGCGCTCGAGGCCATGCGCGTGCTGACCGACCCGGCCGAGACCGGCGCCGTGACGCTGGCGCTTCCCGAGGACCTTCAGACGGAGGCCTTCGAGGTGCCCGAGTCGTTCATCGAGTCGCGCGTGTGGACGATGTGGCGCCGGCCCCCGGCGCCCGAGGCCCTCGCCCGCGCGGTCGAGCTGATGCGCGCCGCCCGCCGGCCGCTGATCGTGGCCGGAGGCGGCGTCACCTACTCGGAGGCCGCCGGCGCGCTGTGTGAGCTGGTCGAGGCCACGGGAATTCCCGTGTGCGAGACCCAGGCGGGGCGAGGGTCGCTTCCTTCGGACCATCGTCTTTCGCTGGGCGCTGTCGGCGCCACGGGCACCGCGGCGGCGAACCGGTTGGCGCGCGAGGCCGACCTGATCATCGGCGTGGGAACCCGCTGGAGCGACTTCACGACAGCCTCGAAGTCCGCCTTCCAGGACCCGGGCGTGCGCTTCGTGAACATCAACGTGGCGGCCTTCGACGCCGCCAAGCTCAGCGGCCTCGCCCTGACCTGCGACGCCAGGGCCGGCCTCGAGGCCCTGCGCGGGGCGCTCGCCGGCCATCGCGTGGACCCGGGCTGGGAGGAGCTGGGGGCCCGCGAGGCCTCCGCCTGGGCGGACGAGGTTGCCCGGCTCGTCGGAGCCGGTCGCGCGCCGCTGCCCAGTCAGGCCGAGGTGATCGGCGCCGTGAACGATGCCGCCGGCGCCGACGGCGTCGTGGTCAGTGCGGCGGGCTCGATGCCGGGAGACCTCCACAAACTCTGGCGCGCCCGGGACCCTAAGAGCTACCACGTCGAGTACGGCTATTCGTGCATGGGCTACGAGATCCCGGGCGGGATGGGCGTGAAGCTCGCCGCACCCGAGCGCGAGGTGTTCGTGATGATCGGCGACGGCTCCTACCTGATGCTCCCGGGCGAGCTGGCGACCGCCGTGGCCGAGGGCATCGGCATCGTGGTGGTGATCGTGGACAACCACGGCTACTCGTCGATCGGCGGGCTTCCGCGGG
>Ga0081538_10005856_pt1 | contig 10947 bp, 13 predicted proteins | sample TabmetS5T2R1_FD_71022 | JGI IMG/M metagenome (GOLD analysis project Ga0081538, IMG submission 71022) | Tabebuia heterophylla rhizosphere microbial communities from the University of Puerto Rico - S5T2R1 | ecosystem: Host-associated > Plants > Roots > Rhizosphere ...
CGCGGCGCGGACGAGGCCGAGCGTGCCCTCCTGGATGAGGTCCAGGAACGGCAGGCCCTGGTTGCGGTAGTTCTTGGCGATCGAGACGACGAGCCGCAGGTTGGACTCGACCATCTTCTGCTTGGCGTCGAGGTCGCCGCGCTCGATCCGGCGCGCGAGGTCGACCTCCTCCTGCGCCGTGAGCAGCCGGACCTTGCCGATGTCCTTCAGGAACAGCTGAAGGCTGTCGGTGGTCATGTCCGGCTTCAGGTCGAGCGTCGTCTTCTTGCGACGCCCGCGCTTGTCCGGCGCGCGCTCGACCTGGGCGGCCTCGAGCGCCGGGTCGAGCTCCTCGACGAGCTCGATCTCGGACCGTTCGAGGTAGCCGTGGAGCTCCTCGACGTCGGCTTCGTCGAGGTCGATCTCCGCGACAGCGGTCGCGATCTCGGCGAAGGTGAGCACACCGACCTGCTGCCCCTTCAGGAGCAGGCCCTTGACTTCTTCAAGCTCTTGGAGATCCACTACAGACATTCAAGTCCTGTTCTCGGCGACGCCCTGCTGGGGCGACAGGTTCTGATGCGTACACCGCCTGGATCGCTGCTCCTGACCCGGAGCAAAGCTGGGGAGCACGACCCTAGGCCGTTGAGTCTAGGCGCTATATTTTTTGAAGTCAAAGCGGAGGCGCCCGCCTCGCCCAATGACTGTATCCATGAGCCAGAAGACCGCCAAGAAGAAGTCGAAGAAGTCTTCCAAGGGTGGCGCGCAGACCAGCGTCCTCGGCACCCTGCGCTCGACCCGGCCGGAGCGCCTCGGCGGCGACCGGCGGGCGCGAGCGGCGAGCTCGCCGCGCGCAACCGCCAAGGCGGCGCCGAAGAAGGCGGCCGCGAAGGCGAAGCCGGCCGCCAGGAAGCCGAAGCCGGCCGCCAAGCCGAAGGCGGTCAAGAAGGTCGTCAAGTCGCCGGCCGCCGCCACGCAGCGCAACGCGACCGCCGCCCAGCGGCCCGCCCCGCCGCCCCCGCCGCCCCCGCGCAGCGACGGCCGCGCGAGCAGCACGGAGATCGTCACGACCGCGGTGCAGGCGGTCGGAGAGCTGGCGCAGATCGGCGCTACGGTCAGTTCCCAACTCCTCCGGCGCGCAGCACGGCGGATTCCGCGCCCCTAGGCGCCAACTTCTGCTAGCTTGCCCGGCGCCGAATCGCCGGGGTCGAATCCGCGGCGAGCGGGGGAACCACAGCGGCACGACGCCGCGGGGGCGAATCGACAGGGGGTCCGGTCGTAGCGCTGCTTTCTCTGCGCGAGCCCGTCAGCTCACCTCGTAGGCACCGGAGAAAGCATCGTGAAGAGCCTCAAGGGTCGAAGACTGCTGCTGTGCGCTGCCGCCGCCGCGCTCGCCGCGCCTGCGGCGGCCGCCGCCGGCGACCCGCCCTCCTCGGGCGGCGTCCAAGCGCCCCCGCCGCCGGCCACCGACAGCGTGGTCAGCACCCAGAGCCCGCAGGTCTCGCTCACCGCCCGCGCCGGCACCATGCTCCGGAAGGTCGCCCGCTTCCGCGGCAGCGCGCCGGCCGGCAGCACGGTCGCGATCGAACGCCTCGACGGCACCACCTGGGTCGCCGTGACCACGGCCACCGCCGCCGCCGACGGGAGCTACGTCGCCGCCTGGCGCGGTGATCGCGTCGGCGAGCACCGCGTCCGCGCCGTGCTCGCCGCCAGCGGCCAGGCCGTGGCCGCCTCGGCCACGCCGGAGCTCGCGGTCACCGTCCACCGCCCGGCGAAGGCGACCTGGTACGGCCCGCGCTTCTACGGCCGCCGCACCGCGTGCGGCCAGCGCATGAGCCGCACGCTGCTCGGCGTCGCCCACAGGACGCTGCCGTGCGGCACCCAGGTCGCGGTCCTCTACAAGGGCCGCCGGATCACGGTCCCCGTCGTCGACCGCGGCCCGTTCGCCAACGGCGCGCACTGGGACCTGACGGCCGCCACCGCCCAGGCGCTGCGCTTCGAGCACACCGACCGCGTGGGCGCCGTCCGCGTGGCCTCCGCTCAGCCCTAGTAACGTCGCCCCATGCAGCGCCGCCGCCCCGCGGACGCGGTGATCAGCGACCTCGACGATCACACCGTCATGGACTCGCGCGGCAGCGTGCGCTCGATCCAGGCGGCGACGGTCACGACACCCGAGGGCCAGCTCGAGGCGATCTGGACGCCGACCTACCTCGAGCGCCTCGCGCGCACCTACTGGAAGTTCCTCAGCCGCGTCTCGCTCGGGCTCATCCGCGTCGAGTACACGGAGACCGAGCGCCGCGTCGTGCTCCTGCGCCGCCCGTTCGTGCTGCTGCGCTTCCGCGCGCCCGAGTACGAGATCGGCGACGACCGCGGGATCGTGCGCTGGCGGATCCGCGACGGCGTGCTCGTGGCCAAGCACGACCAGGGCTACCTGGAAATCGACGTCCGCCGCACCGATCCCGGCAAGGACGGCTACGACCAGGCCCACGTCGAGGTCGAGGTCGCGAACTTCTACCCCGCGATCGCGACCTGGGTCGCGCGCTGGTTCTACACGGCCACGCAGTCGCGCATCCACGTCCTCGTCACGCACGGGTTCCTGCGCTCGCTCGCCGACCGCGAGCTCGAGATGTCCGCGGTCGGCCGCTTCGCCGGGCCGGGCGAGAAGCCGGTCAACGTCGGCGACACGCCGTGGGCGGTCGTGCTCGCCCTGCTCGCCGCCTTCGCCGGCGTCGTCCTGCTCGCCTACCGGTTCATCCGTAGCGGCCGGTGAGCGACCGCAGCTTCGTGCGATCGTGGCGCGACTGGATGCGCCGCACCGTGCCCGACCGGCTGCGCATGACCAGCGACTCGGTGCTCGCCCCGCGCTCGCCCTGGTAGCGGACGCCCTCGAGCACGTCGCCGTCGGTCACCCCGGTGGCCGAGAAGAAGCAGTTGTCGCCCTTGACGAGGTCGTCCTGGGTGAGCACGCGGGTGACGTCGTAGCCGGCGTCCTCGGCCGCCTTGCGCTCCTCGTCGTCGCGCGGCCAGAGCCGGCCGATCAGCCCGCCGCCGTAGCACTTGAGCGCGGCGGCGGAGATCACGCCCTCGGGGGTGCCGCCGATGCCCCACAGCAGGTCGGCGGGGCGGTCGGGGGCCACGGCGAGCAGCGCGCCGGAGACGTCGCCGTCGGGGATCAGCCGCACGCGCGCGCCCGCCTCGCGGATCGCCTTGATGCCCTCCTCGTGGCGCGGGCGGTCGAGCACGACGACCATGACGTCGCGGACGTCGGTGGCCTTGCGCTCGGCGACGAGGCCGATCGTGTCGGCCAGCGGGCGGTCGAGGTCGAGCAGGTCCGCCAGGTGCTCGCCGCCCGCCATCTTCTCCATGTAGACGCACGGGCCGGGGTCGAACATCGTGCCGCGCTCGGACAGGGCGATGACGGCGAGCGCGTTCGGGCGCCCGTCGGCGGCCAGCCGCGTGCCCTCGAGCGGGTCGACGGCGATGTCGACCTCCGGCGGGCTGCCGTCGCCGACCTCCTCGCCGTTGTGGAGCATCGGCGCCTCGTCCTTCTCGCCCTCGCCGATGACCACGATGCCGTCCATGTGCACGGTGTGGAGGACGGCGTGCATGCCGTCGACGGCCGCCTGGTCGGCGGCCTCCTTGTCGCCCTGGCCCACCAGCCGCGCTGCGGACAGGGCGGCGGCCTCGGTGACGCGCACGAGCTCGAGCGCGAGGTTGCGGTCGACGGGAGCTGACATCGGGACGCGAGCCTATAAGGTGCCCGCGTGCGTTGGGGCCTGACGCTCCCGTTCGCCGGCGTGCCGCTCGCCGCGCACGAGCCGCTCGTGCGCCGCGCCGAGGCCGCGGGCTACGACGACCTCTGGACGGGCGAGACGAACGGCGCCGACGGGTTCACGCCGCTGGCCCTGGCGGCGGCGTGGACGTCGCGCATGCGGCTCGGCACGGGCGTCGTCAACCCGTTCACGCGCGGGCCGGCCGTGCTCGCGCAGCACGCGGCCGCGCTGGCCGACGCCTCCGGCGGCCGGTTCGTGCTCGGCCTCGGGTCGTCGTCGAACGTGATCGTCGAGCGCTGGAACGAGCGGGAGTTCTCGAAGCCGCTCACGCGCGTGCGCGAGAGCGTCACGGTGCTGCGCGAGGTGCTGGCGGGCGGGCGCGGGCCGGGAGGGTTCAAGCTCGAGACCCCGCCGGCCGAGCCGGTGCCGATCGTGATCGCCGCGCTGCGCGACCGGATGCTGCGCCTCGGCGGCGAGCTCGGCGACGGCACGTTCGTGAACTTCCTGCCGCTGTCGGCCACCGAGCACGTCGTCGAGCGCATCCACGAGGGCGCCGGCGGACCGACGGAGATCATCTGCCGCTTCTTCTGCATCCCCGGCGACGGCCTGGACGTCGCGCGCTTCATGTTCGCCGCCTATGCGACGGTGCCGGTCTACGAGGCGTTCTTCCGCGCGCTCGGCCACGGCGAGCAGATCGATCCGATGGTGCGGGCGTGGCGGGACGGCGACCGCAAGCGCGCCGTCGCCGAGGTGCCCGAGTCGCTGGTCCGCGAGATCTTCATCTTCGGCTCGCCGGGCGAGATGAAGGAGCGGCTCGGCGAGTTCGCCGCGCGCGGGATCACCACGCCCGTGCTCACCCCGATGAGCGCCGACCTGATCGACGAGCTGGCGCCGTGAGCGAGGGCCTGGTCGACGGCCGCTGCTGGTGGGCGGCCTCGATGCCGGAGTACCACGACGAGGAGTGGGGCCGTCCGGTCCGTGACGACCGCCGGCTGTTCGAGAAGCTCTGCCTCGAGGCCTTCCAGTCCGGCCTGTCGTGGAGCACGATCCTGCGCAAGCGCGAGAACTTCCGTGCCGCCTTCGCCGGGTTCGAGATCGAGCGCGTGGCCGCGTTCGGGGACGACGACGTGGCGCGGCTGATGGCCGACGCCGGGATCGTCCGCAACCGCGCCAAGATCGAGGCCGCGATCGCCAACGCGCGAGCGGCGGCCGGCCTGGGGCTGAGCGAGCTGCTCTGGTCGTTCGCCCCTGATCCCCGGCCGCGGCCGCGCACGCCGGCCGACATCCCGGCCGTCACGCCCGAGTCGACCGCCATGGCCAAGGAGCTCAAGAAGCGCGGCTTCCGGTTCGTGGGACCGACGACCGCCTACGCGCTGATGCAGGCGTGCGGCCTCGTCGACGACCACATCGAGGGGTGTCTCGTGCCGGTCCGCGGGTAGGCTCGCGCCATGGACGCCGCCTACGTCTCGCGGGTACGGATCGAGCGGCTCGGGGGCCCGCAGCGGCTCGCATACCTGCCCGCCGAGGACGAGCCCGTGGCCTTCGGCGTGCACGACGAGGTGGCCGAGCACTACGGCGTCAGCGCGGATCAGTACCCGCCGCACGCGACGACGCTCGACTACGTGGTGGCCGCCGCCGGCGGCTGACTGGCCGGCACCTTCGCCGGCGCGCTGGAAGCGCGTCAGATCGAAGTCGATCCGGAGCGCTACGACGTCGAGGCGATCGGCGAGATCATCCTCGACGACAAGGTGCTCGTCATCCGCCGCATCACGGTGCGCTACCGGCTCGCCGTGCCGGAGGAGCGGCACGACGAGGTCGAGCGCGTCCACGGGTTCCACGCGCGCTTCTGCCCGGTCGCGCGCAGCCTCGAGGGCGGGATCGAGATCCGCACCGAGCTCGAGCTGGTCTGAACCGCCCGGTGCCGCCCTGGGCTTCCGGGTAGACCCTGCGCATGTTCAAATGGATCGCACGCATCTTCCTGATCAAGCAGGTCATCGACTTCTTCCGCTCGCGCCGGCGCACGCGCTCGGCCCGGCGGGTCTGATGGCGGAGGAGTTCAAGGCGGGCGACAAGGTCGTCTGGAGCTCGCACGGTCGCGACGACACGCCCGGCGTCGTCGAGCGCAAGATCACCTCCGACACGACCCTCGCGGGCCGCCAGGTCAGGGCCTCCGAGGCCGAGCCGCAGTACCTCGTGCGCAGCGAGAAGGGCGGCGGCGAGGCCGTGCACAAGCCGGCCGCGCTCAAGCGCCGCTAGGGCTTTCCGAGGAAGCGCTTTCGCTTCAGCCCCTGGGCGATCGCCTTTCGGCTCTGCGGGTAGCGGCTGAGCCGGAACGGGCCGTTGCTCGTGTTGCCCTGGTTGTAGAGCAGCATCCGCACGCGCTTGTGGGTGTTGACGAAGTGGAAGAAGCGACGGACGAAGCCGGGGTCGTCGCCGTCCCACAGCGCCCACTCGCCGAACACGAACGGCTTGTTCGGGAAGTCGTCGTAGAACGTCTCGAGGTCGGTGAAGTTCGGGAACTTCGAGTAGAAGTCGGTCCCGACCCAGTCCACGTAGCGGCCGCCGGGCCAGTAGGCGCGGGCGCGGTTGGCGCGGATGTTCGGCGTCCCCTCGGTCTGCGGGACCCAGAGCATCGCGACCGGCGGGACCGGGAGGTCGGTCGCGTCGGTCTGCAGCGGCGGCAGGCCGAGGCCGTCGAGCGCGGCGTTGATGCTTGCCACCGGGCCGCCGCGCAGGATCAGGGTGGCGCGCCGCCAGGCCTGCTTGAACTGGCGGGTCGAGTGCGACGGCCCGCGTGAGCTGCCGTCGTGGTCGTAGGCGCAGTAGCCGTTGTTGGCCTGGTTCATCTCGGCCAGGAAGCGCACGTAGGTCGGCCGGCCGTACTCGGCGATGCGGCGGTTGGTCTTGATCAGGTAGGCGTCGCCCTGGCCGTCGGCGATCCCGCGCGGCGTGACGGCCTCCGGCGTGCCGTAGCCGTCCTGGGTCGAGATGTGCAGCATCAGCCGCGACTCCGCGCGCGTGACCGAGTCGTAGATGTACTCGACCGGCCCGTTCCAGCGCGTGAAGAAGCCGAACACCGACGGGTGCTTGCCGACCTGCCGGGCGAACGGGCCGACGGACTTCGAGCCGGTCACCCCGGTGTAGACCTTCTTCTTGGGCGGGAGCAGCGTGTCGGCCGAGGCGCTCGCGGGGAGCGCGGGCCCGAGCAGCGCGGCGGCGAGGACGAGGCGGCGCATCGGCCGACTGTAGTTTGCGCGCGGTGGAGAAGCCACCGCAGGAGCGCGCGCCGGCCGACCGGCCGTTCGTGTTCGTGAACATGATCTCGACCGCCGACGGCCGGGCGGCCCGCGACGGGCGCAGCGCGACGATCGGCGGCGAGGCCGATCTCCAGCTGCTGCTCGAGCTGCGCTCCGCCGCCGACGCGGTCCTGATCGGGACCGGCACGCTGCGCGCGGAGGGCTACGACCGGCTGGTGAAGCGCGCCGAACGGCGCGAGCGGCGGGTGGCGGCCGGGCTGGCCGAGGACCCGCTCGCGGTGCTGGTGTCGCGGCGCTTCGACGTGCCGTGGGAGGCGGGGCTGTTCCAGGCCGCCGAGCAGCCGGTGCTCGTCTACACGGGGCTCGACGCGGGCGACCCGCCGGAGGTGCCGGCGGCGGTCGAGGTGGTGCGCCTCCCGGTTCCCGGGCTGACCGAGGTGCTCGCCGACCTGCGGGCGCGCGGCGTCCGGGCGCTGCTGAGCGAGGGTGGGCCGACGATGCACGGGGCGCTGTGGGCCGCCGCCCTCGTCGACGAGCTGTTCCTCACGGTCGCGCCGCTGATCACCGGAGACGCGGACGAGCCGAACGTGGTCGAGGGCGGGCGGCTGCCCTCGGCGGCGTCGCTCGAGCTGCTGTCGGTCGACCGGGTCGGGTCGGAGCTGTTCCTGCGGTACGGTCGCGCGTCATGAGAATCGAAGGAGCGAGCGCGCTGGTGGCCGGTGGGGCGTCCGGGCTCGGTGCCGCCACGGCACGGCGGCTGCGGGCGGGCGGGGCGGAGGTCGTGATCGCCGACCTCAACGCCGAGCGCGGCGAGGCGCTGGCCGGCGAGATCGGCGGCCGGTTCGTGGCGTGCGACGTGACGGACGCGGACGCCGTGGCCGCCGCGGTCGAGGCCGCGGGCCCGCTGCGGATCTCGGTGTGCTGCGCCGGCATCGGCTGGGCGGAGAAGACCGCGGGGCGGCGCGGGCCGCACTCCTTCGACCCGTTCGAGACGGTCGTCCGCGTCAACCTGATCGGCACCTTCAACGTGCTGCGGCTGGCGGCGGCGGCGATGCTCGCGGGGGAGCCCGACGAGGAAGGCGAGCGCGGGGTGTGCATCAACACCGCCTCGATCGCCGCGTACGACGGGCAGATCGGCCAGCTCGCCTACTCGGCCTCCAAGGGCGGCATCGTCGGCATGACGCTGCCGGCGGCGCGCGACCTCGCGCAGTCCGGCGTGCGCGTGGTGACGATCGCCCCCGGGCTGTTCGACACGCCGCTGCTGGCCGGGCTGCCGGAGGAGGCGCGGGCCGCGCTCGGCGAGCAGGTCCCGCACCCGCACCGGCTCGGGCGGCCGGAGGAGTACGGCGACCTCGCCGCCCACATCGTCGAGAACCCGATGCTGAACGGCGAGGTCATCCGGTTGGACGGCGCGCTCAGGATGCCGCCGCGCTGATCATCTCCCTGGCGGCGCCGCCGGGGCGGAACATCGGCAGGCAGTCGGCGTCTCGCTCGATCGGCACGCGCAGGAGCGCCGGTCCGGGCTCGGCGAGCGTCGCGGCGATCGCGTCCTCGACGTCGTCCTCCGCCTCGCGCGCGGCGATCCCGAAGGCGGCGGCCAGCGCGATCCAGTCGGGCGTGGCGCCCAGGTCGACCTCGCTCCGGCGGCCGCCCCAGAACATGTCCTGCTGCTGGCGGACCATGCCGAGCGACCCGTTGTCGAGCATGACGAGCTTCACCGGCAGCCGCTCGTGGGCGGCCGTGGCCAGCTCCTGCACGTTGAGCAGGAGCGAGCCCTCGCCCGTGACGCAGACGACGGTGGCTTCGGGGACGGCGACCTGGGCGCCGATCGCGGCGGGGAGGCCGAAGCCCATCGTGCCCAGTCCGCCGGAGGTGATCCAGCGGCGCGGGCGGTCGAAGCGCAGGCGGTTGGCCGCCCACATCTGGTGCTGGCCGACGTCGGTGGTGACGATCGCGTCGCCCTTGACGGCGTCCAGCGCGTCGAGCGCCGCCTCGGCGCGGTTGCGGGGCGCCGGGTCGGCGCGCCAGCCGTCGATCCGCTCCCACCAGGGTGCGAGGCGGGCCTGGCCGTCCGCCGCGCCGTCGCCGCCGGCGGCCACCGCCTCGTAGGCCGCCGCGATCGCGGCCAGGGCGCGGCGCGCGCAGCCGACGATCGGCACGTGCGCGGCGACGTTCTTGCCGATCTCGGACGGGTCGACGTCGACGTGCACGACCTTCGCGCGGGGCGCGAACTCGGACAGGTCGCCGGTCACGCGGTCGTCGAACCGGGCGCCGATGGCGACGATCAGGTCGGCCTCGTCGATCGCCCAGTTGGCGACCGGCTGCCCGTGCATCCCGAGCATGCCCAGCCACTGGCGGTCGCTCGCCGGGAACGCCCCGAGCGCCATCAGCGTCGTCGTGACCGGCGCGCCGGTGAGCCGGGCGAGCGCGGTCAGCTCGGCCGCCGCCTCGGCGTGCACGACGCCGCCGCCGGCGTACAGCACCGGCCGCCGGGCGGCGGCCAGCGCCCGCGCGGCGATCCGCACCTGGCGGCCGTTCGGCTTCGCCCGCGGGCGGTAGCCGGGGAGCTGCGGGGCGTGCGCCGTCGCCCGCGCGGGCCCGTTCGCGACGTCCACGGGGACGTCGACGAGCACCGGGCCGGGGCGGCCGGCGCCGGCCAGGTGGAGGGCGTCGGCGATCGCCTGGGCGACGTCGTCGGGGCGCTCGACGGCGATCGAGTGCTTGACGATCGGCGCCGTGATCCCGATCACGTCCGCCTCCTGGAAGGCGTTCGTGCCGCGCAGCGCGGTCCGCACCTGGCCGGTCACGAAGACGGTCGGGGTCGAGTCCATGTGGGCGTCGCAGATCGGGGTGACCAGGTTGGTGGCTCCCGGCCCGCTGGTGGCGAAGGCCACGCCGACGCGGCCGGTCGCCCGCGCGTAGCCCTCGGCGGCATGGCCGGCGCCGGCCTCGTGGCGCATGAGCACGTGGCGGAGGCCGGAGTCGAGCAGCGCGTCGTAGAGCGGCAGGTTGGCGCCGCCGGGCATGCCGAAGACGGTGTCGACCCCGGCGCCCTCCAGCGCGGCGATCAGGGCGTCGGCGCCGCGCATGGCGATCGCCTCCAGTGGCGAGCGTCGCGGCGAGCAGGAATGGCGATGAGTACGAGCATGGGACGGCCTTTCGGTCGGGACGAACGGGTTGGGTGTGCCGAGGGGGCTCGGCTCAGCCGGCTACTCGCACGCCGACGAGAGCGCCCTCGGCGCTCGCAATTCGGTCGGCGTGGGTGGCAGCGGCCATCACCCACAGCATGCCGGACTCCGGCGCCCCTGCCAACCCTCAAGGGGGTCAGACCCCGTTGAGGGTGTCCTGCCAACCCTGAAGCAACCCTGAAGGGGGTCAGACCCCCTTGAGGGTGGTCGAGGGTTCGGAGGGCGTAGAATCTCAGTCAGGGCCACTGAGATCGCGCTTGCCGTGGGTCACTTGCCACGCTAGACTTACGTACGTTGCGTAAGCACCTACAGAGAGTGAAGCTTTAGATGACCTCGTTGATCCTCGTCCCGCTGGACGACACCGTGGTCTTCCCCACCATGGACGTCACGCTCCCCGTCGACGTCGGCGACGACACCCGCGTGCTGCTCATCCCGCGGCACGACCAGGAGTTCGCCAAGGTCGGCACGGTCGCCGAGGTCACGGACCAGGTCCGCCTCCCCGGCGGCGCCCGCGCCGTGCAGCTCTCCGGCGTCTCTCGCGGCGTGGCCGGGGCGGCCCACACCGACCAGCTCGGCCGCCTCCGCGTGGAGGTCACCGAGTCCACCGACACCGTCCCCGTCGACGGCCGCACGCGCGAGCTCGAGCGCGAGTACCGCGCCGTGGTCGAGGAGATCCTCGAGCTGCGCGGCGTCGACGACCGCGTCGGCGCCTGGCTGCGCGCCATCGGGGAGCCCGGCCCGCTGGCCGACACG
>Ga0081538_10005857_pt1 | contig 10947 bp, 19 predicted proteins | sample TabmetS5T2R1_FD_71022 | JGI IMG/M metagenome (GOLD analysis project Ga0081538, IMG submission 71022) | Tabebuia heterophylla rhizosphere microbial communities from the University of Puerto Rico - S5T2R1 | ecosystem: Host-associated > Plants > Roots > Rhizosphere ...
TACGCCACGGACAAGCGGCACTACGCGCATGTCGACTGCCCCGGGCACGCCGACTACGTGAAGAACATGATCACGGGTGCGGCGCAGATGGACGGGGCGATCCTGGTGGTGTCGGCGGCGGACGGGCCGATGCCGCAGACGCGCGAGCACATCCTGCTGGCGCGCCAGGTCGGGGTTCCGGCGCTGGTGGTGTACATGAACAAGGTCGACATGGTTGACGACCCTGAGCTGCTGGACCTGGTCGAGCTGGAGGTGCGCGAGCTGTTGAAGAGCTACCAGTTCCCGGGCGACGACATTCCGGTGATCCGGGGCTCGGCGCTGATGGCGCTGGAGGACAAGAACGCCGAGCAGGGCGAGCAGTCGATCCTGAAGCTGATGGCGGAGGTCGACCGCTACATCCCGCAGCCGACGCGCGACAAGGACAAGCCGTTCCTGATGCCGATCGAGGACGTGTTCTCGATCTCGGGCCGCGGCACGGTGGTTACGGGCCGGGTCGAGCGCGGCGTTGTGAAGGTCGGCGAGGAGATCGAGATCGTGGGTCTGAAGGCCACGACCAAGACGGTGGTGACGGGTGTGGAGATGTTCCGCAAGCTCCTGGACCAGGGCGAGGCGGGGGACAACATCGGGGCGCTGCTGCGCGGTGTTGGCCGCGAGGACGTCGAGCGCGGCCAGGTGCTGGCCAAGCCGGGTTCGATCACGCCGCACACGAACTTCGAGGCCGAGGCCTACATCCTGACCAAGGAGGAGGGTGGTCGTCACACGCCGTTCTTCACGAACTACCGTCCGCAGTTCTACTTCCGGACGACGGACGTGACGGGCGTCGTGTCGCTGCCCGAGGGCACGGAGATGGTGATGCCGGGCGACAATGCGCGCATGACGGTCGAGCTGATCCAGCCGATCGCCATGGACGAGGGCCTGCGCTTCGCCATCCGCGAGGGCGGCCGAACCGTCGGCGCCGGCGTCGTCACCAAAATCGTCAAGTAACGTCTGCCAGCGCCTGAGCGAGCAAAGACCATGGACAACACCAATATCCGAATCCGGCTGAAGGCCTTCGATCATCGCGTGCTCGACACGTCGACGAGCGAGATCGTGAGCACGGCCAAGCGGACGGGCGCGCAGGTCCGCGGCCCGATCCCGCTGCCGACCGGCATCGAGAAGTTCACGGTCAACCGCTCGCCGCACATCGACAAGAAGTCGCGCGAGCAGTTCGAGATCCGCACCCACAAGCGGGTCCTCGACATCGTCGATCCCACCCCGCAGACGGTCGACGCGCTGATGAAGCTCGACCTCGCCTCGGGCGTGGACGTCGAGATCAAGCTCGGCGCCTAAGGGACAGGGAAGAGAAGGAACAGGACCATGCGTTGCGGTCTCGTCACCCAGAAGGTCGGCATGACCCGCGTCTTCAACGACGCCGGTGAGCATGTGCCCGTGACCGTTCTGAAGGTCGACCAGCTCCAGGTCGTCGCCGTCCGCTCGGAAGAGAAGGACAAGTACACCGCCGTCCAGCTCGGCTACGGCAAGGCCAAGGTCAAGAACGTGAGCCAGCCCAACCGCGGCCACTTCGCCAAGGCCAAGGTCGAGCCCAAGAAGAAGCTGGTCGAGTTCCGCGTCGCCAAGGACGCCGTGCTCGAGGTCGGCGCCGAGCTGGTGCCGAGCCACTTCGTGCCCGGCCAGTTCGTCGACGTCATCGGCACCACCATCGGCCGCGGCTTCACCGGCTCGATGGTGCGCTGGAACTTCGGCGGCCTGGAAGCCAGCCACGGCGTGTCGGTCTCGCACCGCAGCCACGGCTCGACCGGTAACCGCCAGGATCCCGGCCGCACCTTCCCGGGCAAGAAGATGGCCGGCCACTACGGCCACGAGCGCGTGACCACGCAGAACCTCAAGGTCGTCGCCGCCGACGACGAGAAGGGCCTGCTGCTGGTCTCCGGCGCCGTGCCGGGCCCGCGCGGCGGCTACATCATCGTCAAGGACGCCTCCAAGCGCGCCCGCCCCAAGGATGCTCCGTACCCGGCCGGCCTGCGCAAGGCTGCTGGCGAGGCGGCGGCTCCGGCGGCGGAAGCGCCGGCGGCTGAAGGTCCTGCGGCTTAAGGACGGGGAACCATGAAGATCGCGGTCAAGACCATCGAGGGCGGCAGCGCCGGCGAGATCGAGCTCGCCGACGGCGTGTTCGCCGTCCCCGTCCGCAAGGACATCCTGCAGCGCTGCGTGGTGTGGCAGCTGTCGCGCCGCCAGCAGGGCACGCACAAGACCAAGGGCCGCTCGGAAGTGACGGCCACGGCCAAGAAGATGTACGCCCAGAAGGGCACCGGCCGCGCCCGCCACGGCAACGAGGCGGCGCCGCAGTTCCGCGGCGGCGGCAAGGCCTTCGGTCCGGTGGTGCGCAGCCATGCCTCCGACCTGCCGAAGAAGGTGCGCAAGCTCGCGCTGCGCACGGCGCTGTCGGCCAAGGCGGCCGAGGGCAAGCTGATCGTGGTCGAGGCGGCGACGCTGCCCGAGCCCAAGACCGCCCAGCTCAAGACCCACTTCGGCAAGCTCGGCGTGTCGAGCGTGCTGGTGATCGCCGGCGCCGAGGTCGACACCAACTTCGCGCGCGCCGCGGCCAACATCGCCCACGTCGATGTGCTGCCGCAGCAGGGCGCCAACGTCTACGACATCCTGCGCCGCGACACGCTGGTGCTGACCAAGGATGCCGTGAAGCATCTCGAGGAGCGCCTGCAATGAGCGTCAAGGCGAACAGGGCCGCCGTGGGAGCCACCGTTTCCCGCGCCCGCATGTACGAGGTGATCCGCTCGCCGCTGATCACCGAGAAGACGACCAACGGCTCCGAGCACGGCCAGGTGACCTTCCGTGTGTCGATGGACGCCACCAAGCCCGAGATCAAGCAGGCCGTCGAAGGCCTGTTCAAGGTCAAGGTGAAGGCGATCAACACCGTCACCGTGAAGGGCAAGAAGAAGATCTTCCGCGGCCGTCCCGGCGTGCGGAGCGACTGGAAGAAAGCGATCGTCTCGCTGGTCGAGGGTCACAAGATCGACGTGACCACGGGCCTGTAGGACGGGGGACAGAAGTATGGCTCTGAAGACTTACAAGCCGATCACGCCGTCGCTGCGGCAGCTGGTCATCGTCGACCGTACGGGCCTGTGGAAGGGCAAGCCGGTCAAGGCGCTGACGCGCGGCAAGAAGAAGAGCGGCGGCCGCAACAACCACGGCCGCATCACCAGCCACCACATGGGCGGCGGTCACAAGCAGCGCCTGCGCCTGATCGACTTCAAGCGCCGCAAGTTCGATGTCGCCGCGACCGTCGAGCGCCTGGAGTACGACCCCAACCGGTCGGCCTTCATCGCCCTCATCAAGTACGCCGACGGCGAGCTCGCCTACATCCTGGCGCCGCAGCGCCTCAAGGCGGGTGACGAGGTCGTGTCGGGCCAGCGCGTCGACATCAAGCCGGGCAACGCCATGCCGCTCGCCAACATGCCGGTGGGCACCATCGTGCACAACGTCGAGCTGAAGGTGGGCAAGGGTGGTCAGATCGCGCGCTCGGCCGGCACCTACGCCCAGCTCGTCGGCAAGGACGCGGGCTACGCCCAGGTCAAGCTGAACTCGGGCGAGCTGCGCATCGTGCCGGGCGAATGCCTGGCGACGGTCGGTGCGGTGTCGAACCCCGACAACCAGAACATCGTGATCGGCAAGGCCGGCCGCCAGCGTTGGCTCGGTCGCCGCCCGGTCGTTCGCGGCGTCGCCATGAACCCGGTCGATCATCCGCACGGCGGCGGCGAAGGCCGCACCTCGGGCGGCCGCCACCCGGTCACCCCGTGGGGCAAGCCGACCAAGGGCAAGAAGACCCGCAAGAACAAGGCGACGGACAAGTTCATCATCCGCCGCCGTAGCGCGACGCGCTGACGAGGAGACAGCACAGTGGCACGTTCCGTTTGGAAGGGTCCCTTCGTCGAGGGGAGCCTGATCAAGAAGGCCGAGAAGGCGCGCCAGACCGTGCGCAGCGAGGTCATCAAGACCTGGTCGCGGCGCTCGACGATCCTGCCGCAGTTCGTCGGCCTGACGTTCGGCGTCTACAACGGCAAGAAGTTCATCCCGGTGAACGTCACCGAGGAGATGGTCGGCCACAAGCTCGGCGAGTTCTCGCCGACGCGCACCTTCCACGCCCACTCGGGCGACAAGAAGGTGTCGAAGGAGTAATTGGCGATGAGCAAGCCATCCAATCCCCGCCGCCAGGCGGACAACGAGGCCAAGGCCGTGCTGCGCACCGTCCGCGTCAGCCCGCGCAAGCTCGACCTCGTGGCCGCCACCATCCGCGGCAAGAAGGCGGCCTCGGCCGTCAACGAGCTCACCTTCTCCAAGAAGCGGATCGCCCGCGACGTGAAGAAGGCGCTGAACTCGGCGATCGCCAACGCCGAGAACAACCACAACCTCGACGTCGATCGCCTGGTCGTCGCCGAGGCGTCGGTCGGCAAGGGCCTGGTCATGAAGCGCTTCCATACCCGTGGCCGCGGTCGCGCTGCCGGCATCCAGAAGCCGTTCAGCCATCTCACCATCGTGGTGCGTGAGCGCGCCGAGGCGGAGGAAAAGTAATGGGTCAGAAGGTCAATCCCATCGGCCTCAGGCTCGGCATCAACCGGACCTGGGATTCGCGGTGGTACGCCGAGGGCGGCGAATACTCCAAGATGCTCCATGAGGACATCCACATCCGCAAGGTGCTGCGCGAGCGCCTGGCCCAGGCGGGCGTGGCCAAGATCGTCATCGAGCGTCCGGCCAAGCGCGCCCGCGTCACCATCCACACCGCCCGTCCGGGCGTGGTGATCGGCAAGAAGGGCGCCGACATCGAGAAGCTGCGCGGCGACCTCGCCAAGATGACCAAGGGCGAGGTGGCGCTGAACATCGTCGAGATCCGCAAGCCCGAGATCGACGCCACGCTGATCGCCGAGAACATCGCCCAGCAGCTCGAGCGCCGCGTCGCCTTCCGTCGCGCCATGAAGCGCGCCGTGCAATCGGCCATGCGCCTGGGCGCCCAGGGCATCCGCATCAACTGCTCGGGTCGCCTGGGCGGCGCCGAGATCGCCCGCATGGAATGGTACCGCGAGGGTCGCGTGCCGCTGCACACGCTGCGCGCCGACATCGACTACGGCACCGCCACGGCCTTCACCACCTTCGGCACCTGCGGCGTCAAGGTCTGGGTGTTCAAGGGCGAGATCATGGCCCACGACCCGATGGCGCACGACAAGCGCGCCGAGGAAGCCGCCCCGCAGCGCACGCCCGCCCGGGTCGAGCGCTCGGAGCAGAGGGACGCGTAAGACATCATGCTGCAACCCAAGCGCACCAAGTACCGCAAGGCCTTCAAGGGCCGCATCAGCGGCGCCGCCAAGGGCGGTTTCAACCTCGACTTCGGCGCCTATGGCCTGAAGGCGATGGAGCCCGATCGCCTGACCGCGCGCCAGATCGAGGCCGCCCGCCGCGCCATCACGCGCCACATGAAGCGCGCCGGCCGCGTCTGGATCCGCGTGTTCCCCGACGTGCCGGTCTCCAAGAAGCCGGCCGAGGTCCGCATGGGCTCCGGCAAGGGTGCGCCGGAATTCTGGGCGGCCCGCGTCAAGCCCGGCCGCGTGCTGTTCGAGCTCGACGGCGTGTCGGTCCAGGTGGCGCGCGAGGCGCTCGAGCTCGCCGCCGCCAAGCTGCCGATCAAGACGCGCTTCGTCGCCCGCATCGGCGCCGAAGGCTGAGGAGAGAGCCATGAAGGCCAGCGATCTTCGCGCCAAGACCAACGACCAGCTCAAGGAAGAGCTGGGCAACCTGCGCAAGGAAGCATTCAACCTGCGTTTCCAGAAGGCCGGCGGACAGCTCGGCAAGACAGGCCGCGTGCGCCAGGTGCGCCGCGACATCGCCCGCATCAAGACGGTGCTGGGCGAGAAGGCCGCCGGTTAAGGAGCAATAGATGCCGAAGCGAGTTCTCGAGGGCGTCATCGTCAGCGACAAGATGGACAAGACCATCGTCGTCAAGGTCGAGCGGCGCGTGCAGCACCCGATCTACAAGAAGTTCATCCGCCGCTCGAAGAAGTATCACGCGCACGACGAGGCCAATGCCTACAAGGGCAAGGTCGGCGAGCTCGTGCGCATCCGCGAGTGCCGCCCGCTGTCCAAGACCAAGAGCTGGGAAGTTCTGGTCGAGGCAGCCAAGGCCTAGGACGGAGCGACAGTCATGATCCAGATGCGTACCAACCTCGAGGTCGCCGACAATTCCGGCGCCCGTCGAGTGCAGTGCATCAAGGTGCTGGGCGGCTCGCGCCGCAAGTATGCCAGCGTCGGTGATGTCATCGTCGTCTCCATCAAGGAGGCGATCCCGCGCGGCCGCGTGAAGAAGGGCGAGGTGCATCGCGCCGTCGTCGTGCGCACGTCGTTCCCGCTGCGCCGCGTCGATGGCAGCGCCATCCGTTTCGACCGCAACGCCGCCGTCCTGATCAGCAAGCAGGACGAGCCGATCGGCACCCGCATCTTCGGACCGGTGACGCGCGAGCTGCGCGCCAAGAAGTTCATGAAGATCATCTCGCTCGCGCCGGAGGTCCTCTAGGCCATGGCCAACAAGCTCAAGATCCGCAAGGGCGACCGCGTGAAGGTCATCGCCGGCCGCAGCCGCGGCAAGATCGGCGACGTCCTGCGCGTGCTGGCCGCCGAGCAGCGCGTGGTGGTGTCGGGCGTCAACGTCATCAAGCGCCACACCAAGCCCAGCCGCACCGAGCAGGGCGGCATCATCGAGCGCGAGGCCGCGATCCACGTCTCCAACGTGGCCGTGCTCGATCCCAAGACCGACAAGCCGACCAAGATCGGCTTCAAGTTCCTCGAAGACGGTCGGAAGGTGCGCGTCGCGCGCGGTTCCGGCGAAACCATCGACCGCTAGGAGAACGGGCCATGCCCGCGCGTCTGCAAGAGCACTACACCAAGACGGTCCGAGAGGCCCTCATCAAGGAGTTCTCCTACAAGAACGCCTTCGAGGTGCCGAAGATCGACAAGATCGTGATCAACATGGGCGTTGGCGAGGCGGTCAACGACCGCAAGGCCGTCGACGGCGCTGCCGCCGAGCTCGCGGCCATCACCGGCCAGAAGCCGGTGATCACCAAGTCGCGCACATCGATCGCGACCTTCAAGCTGCGCGAGGGCATGGCGATCGGCGCCAAGGTCACGTTGCGCCGCGACCGCATGTACGAGTTCATCGATCGCCTGATCAACATCGCCCTGCCGCGCGTCCGCGACTTCCGCGGCCTGAACGGCAAGTCGTTCGACGGCAATGGCAACTACGCCATGGGCCTGAAGGAGCAGATCGTGTTCCCCGAGATCGACTACGACAAGGTCGACCAGGTGCGCGGCATGGACATCATCATCTGCACGACGGCGAAGACGGACGCGGAAGCCAAGGCGCTTCTCCGTGCTTTCGACTTCCCCTTCGTGAACTGAGGCCGGAGACCAAAAATGGCCAAGACGAGCTCTGTCGAGAAGAACAACCGGCGCGCCAAGATGGCGAAGCAGTACGCCGCCAAGCGCGCCAAGCTGAAGGCGATGGCTGTCGACGACAGGCTGACGCCGGAGGAGCGCTTCGGCGCGCGGCTCAAGCTTGCCAAGCTGCCGCGCAACTCCTCGCCGACGCGCATTCGCAATCGGTGCGAGATGACCGGCCGCCCGCGCGCCGTCTATCGCAAGTTCAAGCTGTCGCGGCTGGCGCTGCGTCAGCTGGCCTCGCTGGGCGCTCTGCCCGGCGTGGTGAAGTCGAGCTGGTAACGGGGGCCGTAGACCATGTCTATGACAGATCCTGTCGGTGATTTGCTGACCCGCATCCGCAACGGCCAGGCCGCACGCCTCGACAGCGTGACCGTGCCGGCCTCGCGACTGCGGTCCAACGTGCTCGATGTGCTCCAGCGCGAAGGCTACATCCGCGGCTGGTTCGAGGAAGAACTGCGCCCCGGCGTGAAGGAGCTTCGCGTCGAGCTGAAGTACGACAACGGCCGTCCGGTCATCAAGGAGATCAAGCGCGTCTCCACCCCGGGCCGCCGCGTCTATTCGAAGATCCGCGAGCTGCCGCGCCACTTCAACGGGCTCGGCATCTCGATCCTGTCCACGCCGCGCGGCGTCATGTCCGACGCCGAGGCGCGTGCCGCCAATGTCGGCGGCGAAGTCATCTGCAGGGTGTTCTGATCATGTCGCGCGTCGGCAAGAACCCGGTCGTCGTCCCCGCGGGGGTGACGGTCGATCTCAAGGGCCAGCATCTCAAGGCCAAGGGCAAGCGTGGCGAGCTGCAGTTCACGGTGCACGACGACGTCGAGGTCACCCGGGACGGCAACGAGCTCAACTTCAAGCCGCGCAACGACAGCCGTCGTGCCCGCATGCAGTGGGGCACGGCGCGCAACCTCGCCAGCAACCTGGTGAAGGGCGTGTCGGACGGCTTCACCATCAACCTCGAGATCAACGGCGTCGGCTATCGCGCCCAGGCCGATGCCAAGAACCTGAAGCTGCAGCTCGGCTTCAGCCATGACGTTGAGGTGCCGATCCCGGCCGGCATCCAGATCAAGGCGCTCAAGCCGACCGAGATCGAGATCACCGGCGCCGACCGCCAGAAGGTCGGCCAGCTCGCGGCCGAGATCCGCAGCCTGCGTCCGCCCGAGCCCTACAAGGGCAAGGGCATCAAGTACTCGACCGAGACGATCCGGCGCAAGGAAGGCAAGAAGAAGTAGAGGCCGACCATGTCCAAGACCAACGCTCTTTTTGCTCGCCGCCAGCGGCGCACGCGCCACGCGCTGCGCCAGGCCGCCGGCGGCCGTCCGCGCCTCAGCGTCTTCCGCTCGGGCAAGCACATCTACGCCCAGGTCATCGACGACAGGAAGGGGGCGACGCTGGCTTCCGCCTCGTCGCTCGACGCCGACGTCAAGGGCAAGATCAAGACCGGCGCCGACAAGTCGGCGGCGGCCGAGGTCGGCAAGCTGATTGCCGCCCGCGCGATCGCCGCCGGGGTCAAGGAAGTGGTCTTCGACCGCGGCGGTTACATGTATCACGGCCGCGTCGCTGCGCTGGCCAATGCCGCCCGCGAGGGCGGCCTGTCGTTCTGAGGAGTTAGCACATGGCTCGTTCACCCGGAGGTTCCGGCCGTGGCCCGCGCGATCGTGGACGCGAGCGCGACCGCGACGAAGAAAGCGAACTGACCGACAAGCTGGTCACCATCAATCGCGTGGCGAAGGTGGTGAAGGGCGGCCGGCGTTTCGCCTTCGCGGCGATCGTCGTCGTCGGCGACCAGCGCGGCCGCGTCGGCCACGGCGCCGGCAAGGCGCGCGAAGTGCCCGAGGCGATCCGCAAGGCGACGGAGGCCGCCAAGCGCGGCCTGATCCGCGTGCCGCTGCGCGACGGCCGCACCCTGCATCACGACGTCCGGGGCCGCTTCGGCGCCGGCAAGGTGACGCTGCGCGCCGCCCCGGCCGGTACCGGCATCATCGCCGGCGGCCCGATGCGCGCGGTGTTCGAGACCCTGGGCATCAAGGACATCGTCGCCAAGTCGGTCGGCACGTCCAACCCGCACAACATGATCAAGGCGACGTTCGCGGCCCTGCAGCAGCTCAACTCGCCGCGCATGGTCGCGACCCGCCGCGGCAAGAAGGTCGGCGACCTGCTGGGCCGCCGTGACGAGACGACCGCCGCCGCCGAGGCGACGGCTTAAGGAGCACGGTCATGGCCGAAGGCAAGAAGATCAGGATCACCCAGACCGGCAGCCACATCGGCCGCACGGACGACCAGCGCGCCACGCTGATCGGCCTGGGGCTGAACAAGCGCCATCGCAGCCGCGAGCTCGTGGACACCCCCGAGGTGCGCGGCATGATCAACAAGGTGCGCCATCTGGTGCGCGTTGAAGACGACAAGGCCGCCTAAGTCGGTGGCTTGAAGGGATCGACGATGAAACTCAACGAAATCGCCGACAACGCCGGAGCCCGCAAGGCGCGCATGCGCGTCGGCCGCGGCATCGGCTCGGGCAAGGGCAAGACCTCGGGCCGCGGCGTGAAGGGCCAGAAGTCGCGCACGGGCGTGGCCATCAAGGGCTTCGAAGGCGGCCAGATGCCGCTCTACCGGCGCATTCCCAAGCGCGGGTTCCTGCCGCCGCACCAGAAGGCGTGGGCCGTGGTCAATCTCGGCACCCTGCAGAAGGCGATCGACGAGAACAAGCTGGATGCCGGCAAGACCATCGACGCTGCCGCCATGCAGGCCGCCGGGCTGTTCAAGAAGTCGTTGGATGGCGTGCGCCTCCTTGGCAAGGGCGAGATCAAGACCAAGATCGAAGTGAAGGTCGCGGGCGCCTCGGCGTCGGCGATCGCCGCCGTCGAGAAGGCCGGCGGCAAGGTCGAGCTGCCGCCCAAGGCCCAAGCCGAGGCGGCCTGAACCCTTCACGCGTGAGGTTCCATGGCGTCCGCGGCTGAGCAACTTGCATCCAACCTGAACTGGGGCGCGATCGGCAAAGCGACCGAGCTCAAGAAGCGCCTGTGGTTCACCGTGGGCGCGCTGGTTGTCTTCCGCATCGGCGCCTACATCCCGGTGCCCGGCGTCGACCCCCACGCCCTGGCCGAGATCTTCGCCCAGAATGCCGGCGGCATCGCCGGATTGCTCGACGTGTTCTCGGGCGGCTCGATCGGCCGCATGTCGGTGCTGGCGCTCAGCATCATGCCGTACATCTCGGCCTCCATCATCATGCAGATCCTGACGACGGTCGTGCCGTCGCTCGAGGCGCTGAAGAAGGAGGGCGAGGCCGGCCGCAAGAAGATCAACCAGTACACGCGCTACGGCACGGTGGTCCTCGCCGCCTTCCAGGCCTACGGCATCGCGGTCGGCCTGGAGAGCCAGGTCGCCACCGCCGGACCGGTGGTGATCGATCCCGGCCTGTTCTTCCGTTTCGTCACCGTGGTCACGCTGGTT
>Ga0081538_10005858_pt1 | contig 10946 bp, 14 predicted proteins | sample TabmetS5T2R1_FD_71022 | JGI IMG/M metagenome (GOLD analysis project Ga0081538, IMG submission 71022) | Tabebuia heterophylla rhizosphere microbial communities from the University of Puerto Rico - S5T2R1 | ecosystem: Host-associated > Plants > Roots > Rhizosphere ...
CGAGCCGCAGGAGGAGGCCGGGATGGTGCTCCTCGGCCACTTCCGCGACCTCGGCGACCCGAATCGCTTCGTCTGGCTGCGCGGCTTCCGCGACATGCCCTCCCGCAGGGCCGCGCTCGAGGCGTTCTACGGCAGCGAGCTGTGGTTCGAGCACCGCGACGCCGTCAACGAGACGATCGTCGACTCGGACGACGTTCTCCTCCTGCGCCCGGCGACCGAGTGCGAGTGGTCGTCGGGCGCGCGCCCTGCGGACGAACGAGGGCCCCTCGCGGCGGCGATCTGGTCCTTCGCCGAGCCGGTCCCGCCCGACACGATTGAGGTGCTCGCCGACGAGCTCGCCGCGGCCGGCGGGACGACCGTTGCGCTCCTCGTCACGGAGCCGAGCGAGAACGACTTCCCCCGGCTCCCCGTCCGCGAGGGCGAGAACGTCGTCGCCTGGCTCGGGCGCATCGACGAGGCGGCGCTCGACTCCCTATCCGTCGGACCTCTCGAGACGCTGCGACTGGCACCGTGCTCGAGGTCGGCCCTGACATGAGCTATTTCGCCGTCATCCGCGAGACCGGCCCCGGCTGGGATCATGCGAAGGGGCTGCGCGAGCAGGCGGCCTGGGACGAGCATGCCGAGTTCATCAACGCGGCCTCGGTCGACGGGCTCGTCCTCCTCGGCGGAGCGCTAGGCGCCGGCGACAGCTTCCTCCTCATGCTCGACGTGGAGAGCGAGGCGGAGATCCGCCGCCGTCTCGACGACGACCCCTGGACGGAGATGGGCCTGCTCCGGATCAGGAGCATCGAGCCGTGGCAGCAGCTCACCGGGCCGGACTTGATCGCGGCGGCGGCGAGTACGCTCACGTAATGGCCGTGTTCGCGCTGACGGAGGTCGCCGGGCCCAACTGGGACGCCTCCCGCGCGCGCCGGGAGCAGGAGGGCTGGGACGAGCACGCTGCCTTCATGGACGGGCTCGTCGACGACGGCTTCGTCATCCTCGGCGGCCCGATCGGCGACGGTGAGCGGGTTTTGCTCGTCGTCGAGGCCGCGGACGAGGCCGAGGTCGAGGGGCGCTTCGCCGCCGACCCGTGGTTGCCCGCTGGCATCCTGCGGATTGCCAGCATCGAGCCGTGGACGATCTGGCTCGACGCGAGACACTCGGACTGAGCCAAAGCGTCCGATGAGTTCGCCGCCCACCCGGGGTCGAAGGGGTGAGCGCAGAGCACCTACGGAAGGAGATCCCATGAGGAAGCTGGTCGAATCGACGTTCATGACACTGGACGGCGTCATCGAGAACCCCCAGAACTGGAGCCCGCCGTACTGGGACGAGGAGCACTCGGGCTACGCAAGCAAGCTGCTCGACTCGGCCGACGCCCTCCTACTCGGGCGCGCGACGTACGAGGGCTTCGCCGAGGCGTGGCCGCCGCGCAGCGGGGACATGGCGGACCGGATCAACAGCCTGCCGAAGCACGTCGCCTCGAAGACGCTGAAGGAGGCGACCTGGAACGCCACGATCATCGAGGGCGACGTCGCCGAGGAGGTCGCCAAGCTCAAGGAGCAGCCCGGCGAGAACCTGCTCAAGTACGGTACGGGCGAGCTCGACCGGACGCTGCTCGCACACGGGCTCGTCGACGAGTTCCACTTCTGGATCTTTCCGGTTCTCGCCGGAGGCGGACAGCGGCTCATCGAAGGCATCGAGACGACCCACCTCGACCTGGTCGAGACGACGAGATTCGGCTCGGGCATCGTCGTCAATGCCTACGCGCCTAAGTAGGCCGGGGGATGCCGCTGCAGAACCGGGTCACGCCCCTCGGTGAGCTGATCGCCGATCCCGCGCGGGGGCTTGTCTACGGAAACCGCGGCTGCCTGCACGACGCCTCCGGCAGGATTCGGCGCCGCTACGCGGTCAGGCGCTGGATCGCCTGCCGGCTCGAGTTCAAGGGCTGGCGGCGGCGGCCGCTCCTGCAACCGGGGCGCTTCACGGAGCTCTTCTTCCTCGACGAGGCGACCGCGTTCGCAGCCGGGCATCGACCGTGCGCGCTCTGTCGGCGCGAGGACTACGAGCGGTTCTCGGCGATCTGGCGCGAGCTCCATCCCGGCCAGGGCGGCGCCGACGCGATCGACGCGCAGCTGCACTCGGAGCGAGTGGACCCGGCGACGCGGGGACATCGGCTCCACGAGGCGGCCGTGGACAAGCTTCCGAACGGCGCCTTCGTCCTCGTCGACGGCCGGCCGTGGCTCGTGCTCGATCGCCGCCTTCTCGCCTGGACGGCCGCGGGCTACGCCGATCCCGTCCCCCTCCCGCGCGCGGCGGCGCTGATAACGCCGCCGTCGCTCGTCGCCGTCCTGCGCACCGGCTGGAGCGGCGCCGTGCCGCTCCTCCATCCGAGCGCCGCTTGACCGCCGTCCTGCCCAACCGCTAGGACTGTGGGATGACGCGCTACGAGCTCTTTCTCTTCCTGCACATCTCGGCCGCGATCATCTGGATCGGAGCGGGATTTCTGCTCAACGTCCAGGGCGCCCGCGCCGACAGGCGCGCTGACAAGGAGGGCATCAGGCGGGTGCTCGACGACGCCGGCGCTTTCGCGAACACCCTCTTCATCCCGGCGTCGCTCGCCGCGCTCGTCACCGGGCTCGTGCTCGTCTTCGACGGGCCATGGTCGTTCGACGAGCTCTGGATCGTCCTCGGGCTGGCGGGCTTCGCAGCCACGTTCGCGACCGGCCTCTTCGTGCTCAAGCCGCGCTCGGAGCAGCTGGCGGCGATCGTCGAGCGCGACGGTGGATTCAGCCCCGAGGCGCTCGCCGCGGCAGCTGATGTCCCCGGGCGGACGGATTACATCGTCCTCTTCCTCGTCGTCGCCGACATGGTGCTGAAGCCGGCGGCGGACGACGTGGGCACGCTCGTCGTCATGGCGGCAATCCTCGTCGCCGGCATCGCCTATGTCGTCGTCAAGGCCCGGTCGGTAGGAGTCCAGGAGCAGACCGCGTGATTCGGGAACACGCCACAGTGGACGAGCTCCTCGCCGGGCTCGAGCATATCCGCTCCTCGCCCGCCGACCGGGGAACGCTCGAGCTGATCGTCAGGCGCCCGGCCGAGAACGAGCGCGAGGTCCTCGACGAGGGCGAGCTCGACCTGGAGGTCGGGCTCGTCGGCGACCGCTGGCATCTCGGCTCCTCGCCGACCAACGACGCGCAGCTGACGCTGATGAACGCCCGCCTTGCCGGAGTGGTGGCGGGAGAGCGCGAGCGGTGGCCGCTCGCGGGCGATCAGCTCTACGTCGACTTCGACCTCAGCGTCGAGAACGTCCCCGCGGGCACGCGGCTTGCGATCGGCGAGGCCGTGATCGAGCTGACGGAGGTACCGCACACAGGCTGCGCCAAGTTCAGCGCGCGCTTCGGAACCGAGGCGCTCAAGTTCGTGAACAAGAGCCCCGGACGGGAGCTCCGCTTGCGCGGCGCGAACGCCCGAATCGTCACGCCCGGCACGGTCCGCGCCGGCGACGCGGTCAGCAAGCTCATCTGAACGCGCGCCCGCTCCGTAGGACCCGCTAGCCGCCAACGCCGACAAGGGGGTTTCAGCGAAAACGACACGTCTGTTGACGCTGCTTGCCGGGCTCGTGCTCTTCGCCGTCGCGCCCGCCTCGGCGACGAGCTCGTGGCCCGAGACGATCCCGCTTCCGACCGGCTTCCAGCCAGAGGGCATCGACGTCGGGAACGGCCACACGTTCTACGTCGGCTCGATCCCGACGGGAGCCGTCTACCGTGGCGACTTGCGAACGGGCGAGGGCAGGATCTTCGTCCCGGCCCAGACCGGCCGCGCCGCCATCGGCCTCGACTTCGCCGACCAGCGTCTCTTCGTCGCCGGCGGGCCGACCGGTCGCGCGTGGGTCTACGACGCCCGCACGGGCGCGACGCTCGCCTCCTACCAGCTGGCCACCGGGCCGCCGACCTTCGTCAACGACGTCGTCGTGACGAGAGACGCCGCCTGGTTCACGGAGTCCCAGGGCGCCGTCCTCTACCGCGTGCCGATCGCGTCCGACGGGACGCTCGGCTCGCAGGCGGACGTCGAGACGGTGCCGCTCACCGGCGACTTCACGCTCGCGCCGGGGTTCAACGTCAACGGGATCGACGCGACGCCGCAGGGCGACACGCTTGTGATCGTCCAGTCGAACCTGGGTCGCCTGTACACGGTCGACCCGGCCTCGGGCGAGGCTGACCTGATCGCGCTCGCCGGCGGGGACGTCGCGATGGGGGACGGGATCCTGCTCGACGCGAAGACGCTCTATGTCGTCCAGAACCGTCTGAACCGCGTCGCGGTCGTCCGGCTACGGCCGGATCTGAGCTCGGGAAGGATCACGGGCCACCTGACCGATCCCGACCTGGACGTGCCGACCACGATCGCCGAGTTCGGCAGGGCGCTCTACGCCGTGAACGCGCGCTTCGGCGTGGAGAACCCCGCCACGCAGCCGTTCAGCGTGGTGCGCCTGGAGCGCTAGGAGGGGTTGGCGGAATGTCGCTCGTCGTCGGGGTGCGATGGTCGTTCCGAGGCTAGGACGCAGGGAGCGCTCGTAGCCGTAGTGCTACGGGCGCGACTGAGGACGCAGTCCTCGGGGCGAGCAGCGCGGCCCGACGGCACAGCCGTCATTTCGTCAAACCCTCCTAGTCCTAGGGCTCGGCGACAGCTCGATCTCGGCGGGTAGCTCGCGCCGCTCGACGAGCGGCTCGAGCTCCACCCGCGTGCGCGTGTCGAGGTACACGTATGCGGTCACGAGCGCGACGAACGGGAGCGCGGCCGCGTTGACGAGCCCGGCGACGATGTTGAGCGTCGCCGGGGGCGCGTCCACGACGAAGATGAGCAGGGCGCCGAGGAGCGGGCCGATGCTGAGGGAGATCGCCGCGCTCAGACCGACCAGCGAGGCCGTGCGCCACCATCGTCCCCGCACGAGCTCGCCGCTCCGGCGGAGCGCGGCCGGGCCGCGACGCTCCTCGAGCTCGACGACCGGCGCGAGCAGGCACCAGCGGACGGCGAACCAGATCGCTACCGGGATCAGGAAGGTCGTCAGCGTCAGCAGGACCCACGCGAGGACGAAGAGTCCGATCGCGCCGAGCAGCGGACGGAAGCGGCGGAAAGCCACGGCGTACGCGGAGACGGCGTTCACCTGCCGCCCCTCGTCGATCTCCACGAGCGCGCACGCGGTCGCCGCCTGGACAAGGCCCAGCCCGAGGAGCGTGAGCGTCGTGCCGACCACCACCGCGAGCAGCGCGGAGCCGCCCGCGGCCTCGCCCGTGTCGCTGATGCCGAAGACTCCGAGGCCCTCGAGCGAGAGCCAGTGGAGGAGGGCGATGAGGAGGCCGATCGGGATTAGCAGCAGCCCGATCCCGAGGAAGACCGGCGCGCGTCGGACGTACATCGAGGCCGACGCCGACAGGATCTGCCCCCAGCTCCGGCGCCTCCCCAGACGCAGCGGCGCCACCGGGGTCCACGTCGCGCGCACCGTCACGAAGGCGACGAGGGCGACCGCGAGCGCCACGATGACAGCGACCACCTGCGGGTTGCGCAGGGCGAGGATGAGCCCGCGCGAGCCCTTCTCCACCGCCGTGCAGAAGAGATCGGTCGCGCCGGTTCCGAGGAGGCCGCCGGTCGGCACGGCGTAGCTCCACTCGCGCCATTCCTCCGACCACGAGATCGGCTCTACCCACTGCCGCTTCAGGTTCGGGCCGGTCGGCCCGTTGAAGAACGCCTTCTGGAGCTCGCCCCACCGTCCCTCGTACTCGATCCAGGGGAACGCGGCCACGGCGGCGTCCGGGTCGCTCGGGATCGTCCCGACGGCCGGACGGAGCTCGCGGTGCGGGCCGGTCGTGTCGTCGCAGCCGACCCCGGCCTCGCCGGAGCTGCCCAGGTAGAGCGCCTCCGTGTACTTGTTCGCGTGCGAGCCGGCGCTTGGATACACGACGGGGTGCGTCTCGTCGACGAGCTCGAGCTTCTCGTCGTCCCAGCCCGACCGCTCCGCACCCTCGTGCGAGCTGTAGCCGATCGAGGCCGGCTCCTGGCCGAGGGCCTCGCCCGCGTCGTCCGCGTCGAAGACGAGCTGGATCATCTCCCAGTCGCCCTCGTGCGTGTTGTTCCAGTCGTTGAACGCGTAGAAGAACCAGTACTGGAGCGCGAGCTTCCCCGGGTAGCCGGCCTCGGTGGCGACATGCGCGTAGACGGTCGGCTCGCTCCCCTCGGCCAGCCGGCGCGACCAGCGCTCGTAGTCGCAGCCGGCGTCGAGGGGGTCGCCCGGGAAGTCGAGGTGGTAGTCGAAGCGGTTCCGCAGGTCTTCCGCGCTGGGGCCGATCTCGACGAGGTCGGTGGGCCGCCAGGGGCCCCGTAGGGAGACCGTCGGCTCCTCGTCGAGCAGCAGATCGATCTCGAGCGGGTCGTACGGCTCCCCCGGGCCGCTGCACTCCTCCTCCTGCTCGACGAGCCTGACGACCGGCGCGAAGCGCTCCGCGAGGGCCTGCTCGTCCGCGAGGTCGGCCTGGGCTCGGGCGGCGCCCGAGCAGACGAGGGCCAGGCCGAGCGCAACCGAGACCGCGAGCGAGCGCACGCCGGAACTATGCAGGTGGCATCGGCCGCGGCCTGCCGAGCTCAAGCTACTCCTGGTTCTTCCAGCTCCAGACGTCGACCATGGGCCTCAGCCGGCGGACCACCTCCTTCGCCACAAGGTCGCCGCCGGCCCGCTTGAGGTGGACGCCGTCGTCGGCGCGCACCTTCACCAGCCGGCCGCCCGCGTCGGGAAGGTAGGGGGCGTAGCCGCCGTCGTCGTCGGAGAGGAGGGAGTACATGTCCACGTAGGCGACCGTCTCGGAGCGCCTGGCCGCCTCGGCGGCCGCCGCCTTGTTGAGGATCCTGAACCGCCGCGACTGAGAGGAGTCGCCCGTGATCGGGAGCCCGAGCCAGACGACGAGCGCCCCGGCCTGGTTGGCCGTGTCCATCAGACCGCCGACCCGACGCCGGTACTCCTTCGTCCACTTCGGCCCGCCGAAGCCGTCGAGCGAGACACCCACCGGCACGCCCGTCATGTAGTCGTGGTCGTCGTTCCCGCCGAACCCGAAGACGACGGTGTCGATCTCTTCCTCCCGCACCTGCTCGTCCACGTGCCGGAACCAGTTGAAGACATCCGGCCGGGTCAGCCCGGTGGCCACGCGTCCGTCGACGTCCCCGACCGGCTCGACGGCGTCGTTCCGGCCGAACGCGCGATAGACGGCGTAGCCGGGCGTGATCACGAGCGAGTCGCCCGCGACCCACAGGCGCATGGGATCGAGCGGCGTCAAGGGCGTCGTCTGGGTGAACCTGAAGGCGGTCCGCCCGGACTACACGAGGATCAACAGGACCATCAACCGGGCCCAGAACCGCTGGCCGCAGCTCTACCTCGCGAACTGGAACAAGTATTCGCGCGGCCACCCGGCGTGGTTCTGGCCCAAGAGCGACGGCGGTGACGGCATCCACCTGACCACGAGGGGGGCCGTGAACCTCGTCCGGCTCGTGCGCGCGTGGATCCCGCGTGCCGCGGAGGGCGCGCGAACAGCCCCCGCTCCCGCCACGGTCGCCTTCGACTACCCGGCCGGTCGAGACGCCGCCGCCGGCGCAATCGTCGTCCCGCGGCCGGTCCCGGCCGCAGACGTGCAGGCGGTCGCCAACAGCCCGCCCGTGGGCAGTAACCTCGGCGGTTCTGGCGATTCCGCCGGGCTGCCGAGCTTCCTCCCGTTCGCGGGCGGGGCCGCGCTCATGCTCTTCCTCGTCTCCGTGACGGCGCTCGCCGCGCGCCGGCGCCTGAACTAGCCCGGGCGCTCGGGCTCCTGCCGCTCGGGCTCCTGCAGCACCTCCGCGACCGGCGCCTCCGGCGGTGGAACGATCGCGCCGCGCACGTACTTGTGAATGCCCACGGCGAGAATGGCTCCGAGGGGCGGTGCGATCAAGTAGATCCAGAAGTCGGTCCACCGGTTCCCGACGAGCGCAGGGCCGAGCGAGCGCGCCGGGTTCACGGACGATCCGCTGAAGGGAATCGCGGCGAGGTGCACTGCGACAAGCGTGAGCGGTATCGCAAGCAGCGCGGTCGCGCCGAACTGCTGGCTGACGCTGGCCTGAAGGATGACCAAGACGAAGATCGCCGTGAAGACGAGCTCGATGAGAAACGCGGTCCCAGCGCCTTGTGGGCCGGGAACGGTCGCGGTCGCCTTAACGGCGAGCCTGCTCGTCGCGATCAGAAGGACGAGAGAGCCGAGGATCCCTCCGACGAACTGCGCGCCCCAGTAGCGGACGAGGTCGGCGCTCGACAGGCGTCCGTCGAGGAACATTGCGAGCGAAACCGCCGGATTGTAGTGGCCACCCGAGACCTCGCCGAAGGCATAGAGGCCTGCCAGCAGCGCAAGGCCGAAGGCGAAGGCGATAACGACGAGCTGAAGCCCGGAGCCCGTCGCTGCGATGATGGCCGTGGTGCCGCCGAAGACGAGGACGAAGGTGCCGAGGAGCTCAGCTGCGTACTTCTGCCAGGTGTCCATCCGAACCTCCAGGGACGTGGTGACGTCGGCGCTGTCGCAGCCTGATCTTGACGCCGGGATCGGACGCCGCAGCTAGTCGAGGACGCGCTCGCGGGTCGACGCAGAGCGTCCGCGGAAGGTCGCCACGAGCCCGCCGTCGGCACGGCGAACGGCCACGTCGTAGACGCCGTTTCGCCCCTCGCGGTGGGTCTCCTCGGCGTCGGCGACCAGCTCGTCGCCCTCGTGCGCCGGCGAGAGGAACTCGATCGAGCAGCCTGCGGCCACGGTGACGACCCCGTGCGAGTTGCAGGCGAACGCGAAGGCGGAGTCGGCCAGCGCGAAGACGAGGCCGCCGTGGCACGTGCCGTGCCCGTTGAGCATGTCCCCGCGGACCGTCATCCGCAGCCGCGCGTACCCCGGCCCGACTGCCTCGAGGGTCATCCCGAGCGCCTGCGACGCCGTGTCGCGGGCGTACATCGCCTCGCCGACGGCGGCGGCCAGCCGCTCCTCGGCGGACGTCATGCGCGGTCGACGAGCTCGTCGAGCGACTTGCGCCCTGCGCCGGCGCTCCACTCCTCGGCGGACTTCTTCGCTGGGTCGCGCGGCCTGGCCGGGTAGCCGAACGTGAGCACGATCACCGGCCGCTCCCCCTCGCGCAGGCCGAGCAGGGCGCCGACCGCGTCAGGGTCGGGCATCCCGTTCGGGCTCGAGCCGACGCCCTCGCTCCAGGCCCCCAGGAGCATGTTCTGCGCGCAGCGGCCCGCGTCGAAGGAGACGGGCCCCTTCCCGCTCACGGCGAGCGCGACGATCAGCTGCGCGCCGCGGATGTTTCCCGGCTCGTAGACGAGCTCGGCCAGCTGCTCGCAGACGTCGGGGCTCTCGATGACGACGAAGCGCCACGGCTGCCGGTTCTGGGCGCTGCCGGCGAGTCGGCCCGCGTCGAGGATGCGCCGCTGCACGTCCTCCGGGATCGGGCGGTCGGCGTAGTCCCGCACCTCCCGCCGGGACGCAATCGCCAGCCACACCTCCATGGCCGGGAGTCTAGTCCCGAAGGAGCAGGCCAAGAACGACGCCGAAGAGCGCGTGCGCGGCCGCCTCGTAGGCGAAGACGCGCGGATTGGTCGCGAGCGGCGGCCAGGCGCCTGTGCGGCGGTCCGGATGGATGCGCTCGACGACCGCCATTCCGGGCCAGAGCGCGAGGTTCTCGACTTGCGCGGCGGCGAGGCCCTGTCTCCAGCCGCGGCAGCCCAGACGGGCGAAGACGGCGCCGAACACGGCTCCGTTGACGAGGTGAGCGCCGAGGCCGACCGGCTTCCAGCGGTCTCCGCCACCGGGGAGCACGGCGCCGAGAAGGCGCACGTCCGAGTAGCCCGGCGGCGGGCGGACGACGCGTGCAACCACAGGTTCGGCCGCAGCCCACGCCGCCGCGGCGACCACACCCGCGAGAACTCCCCGGCTCACGTGCGGCAGCGTATCCTCCGCGCGTGGACACGCTCGGGCTCGACGCGCGCCGGCGGCTCACCCTCGCGGCGACGATCCTCGGCTCGTCGCTTGCCTTCATCGACGCCACGGTCGTGATCGTCGCGCTGCCGACCATGGAGGAGGACCTCGACCTCGGGCTGACCGGCCAGCAATGGGTCTTCCTATCCTACTCGCTGGCTCTTGCCGCCCTCTACCTCGTAGGCGGCGCGGTGGGCGACCGCTACGGGCGCCGCCCCGTGTTCGTCGCCGGCGCGGCAGGCTTTGCACTCGCCTCGCTGCTCGCGGGCGCCGCCCCGAACGAGGCCGTCCTGCTCGTCGCCCGTGCTCTCCAGGGCGTCGCCGGCGCCTTCCTGACGACGAACTCGCTCGCACTTCTGCGCGGCGTCTACGGGGCCGAGGCCGGACGCGCGATCGGGCTGTGGACGTCGTTCACGAGCGTGGCGACGATCCTCGGCCCGCCGGCTGGAGGCGCCCTCGTGGAATGGGTCTCGTGGCGCTGGATCTTCCTCCTCAACCTCCCGCTGGCCGCGGCGGCGGTCGCGCTCGCGCTCCTCGGCCGCGGCGAGGAGGCCGCTCCTGAGCGCACCGGGCGGCTGGATCTCCCCGGAGCGGGCCTCGCCGCGACCGGCTTCGGGTTCCTGACCTACGGGCTCGTCGAAGGCGCGGAGCGGGGTTTCTCCGATCTCTGGTGGGCCTTCGTCGTCGCCGCGGCCGCGCTCGCCGCCTTCGTCCTCGTGGAGCGCCGGGTCGCCCAGCCCATGCTCCCCTTCGAGCTCTTCCGGGAGCGGAACTTCGCCGCCGCCAACGCGGAGACGTTCCTCGTCTACGCCGGCCTGTACGGCTTCATCGTCTTCTTCACGCTCTACCTCCAGTTCCTTGGCTTCACGCCGTTCGAGGCCGGGCTGCTGGAGATCCCGACCAGCATCATCATGATCGCGCTCGCGGCCCGCTTCGGCG
>Ga0081538_10005859_pt1 | contig 10946 bp, 9 predicted proteins | sample TabmetS5T2R1_FD_71022 | JGI IMG/M metagenome (GOLD analysis project Ga0081538, IMG submission 71022) | Tabebuia heterophylla rhizosphere microbial communities from the University of Puerto Rico - S5T2R1 | ecosystem: Host-associated > Plants > Roots > Rhizosphere ...
CGCTGGCCCCTGCGGGTGGACTCCGAGGAGGCGGCGGAGCCGCGCGCCCGCACCGTGCCCACCTCCATCCCCGCCCTGCTGCTGGCCCGCCTGGACCGGCTCGGGCCGCGCGGGCGGGCGGTGATCGAGCCGGCGGCGGTGGTCGGCCACAAGTTCCACCTCGGCGACCTCCAGGCGCTCCACCCCGACGCCTCCGCGGCCGACCTGGCCGCCGGGCTCCGCGAGCTGGTCCGCCTCGACCTGATCCGCGCCGACCACGGACCGGCCTCGGCCCCGCTGCCGCCCAACAGCGGCCCCGGCTACCGCTTCCGGCACGCCACCATCAAGACGGTCGCCTACGAGCGGCTGCCCGACGACCGCCGGGCCGAGCTGCACGCGCGCTACGCCGACTGGCTGGAGCGGGAGACCAGCGACCGGCGCAGCCAGTTCGACGAGATCGTCGGCCACCACTTCTACGAGGCCTACCGCTACACCAGGAGGCTGGACCCGGCCGGCGACCGGGTCACCGAGCTGGCCCGGCGGGCCGGGGAGCGGTACGCCGCCGCCGGGCAGCGGGCCGCCGTCCGTGGCGACACGCGGCTGGTCCAGGCGTGGCTGGGCCGGGCGGTGCGGCTGCTGCCGGCCGACCACCCGCTCCGGCTGGCCGCCCTGCCCCCGCTGGCCGAGGCCCAGCAGACCAGCGGCCGCCTCACGGAGGCGACCAGGGCCTACCAGGAGCTGGCCCGCTCGGCGACGGCGGTCGGCAACGAGGGCCTGGCGCTGCACGCCACCATCGGCCGGCTCGGCATCACCGCCGTCCACGACCCCAGGCAGTTCCTGCGGGAGGGGCGCGACGAGGTCGAGCTGGCCATCGCCGCCTTCGACCGCCTCGGCGACCGCCTCGGCCTGGCCAAGGCCTGGCACCTGCTCGCCTACCTGGACTGGACCAGGGGACGGCTGACCCAGGCCGAGGCCGCCGCCGAGCGGTCCAGGGCGCTGGCCAGGGAGGCCAGGGACCCGGGCTGGGAGGCCAACGCCATCGGCATGCACTGCCTGACCCTCTACTGGGGGCCGCTGCCGCTGGAGGCGGTGGAGCGGCGCAGCCGCGAGGCCCTGGCCGAGGCCCAGCGCAGCGGCGTCAACAGCCTGGCCGCCACCGCCTACCGGGTCCTGGCCCGGGTGGCCGCCCACCGGGGCGACCTCGAGGAGGCCCGGCGCTGCGTGGAGAACGCCACCGCCATCACCAGGGAGGAGGGCTCGCTGCTCCCGCGGGCGGTGGACTGCATCTCCCGGGCCATGGTGGAGCTGCTCGCCGGCGACCTGCCCGCGGCCGAGGAGGTGCTGCGCGGCGGCTACCGGCAGCTCGAGGAGATGGGCGGCACCGGGCCCCAGGTCAACGTGGCCACCCTGCTGGCCAGGGTCCGGCTGCTGCGGGGCCGCAACGACGACGCCGAGGAGATCACCCGCCTCTGCGAGCGGCTGGCCGCCCCCGACCAGGCCGACGCCCAGGTCAAGTGGCGCTCCATCCGGGCCATCGCCGTCGCCCGCCGGGGCGAGCCGGGCGAGGCCGAGCGGCTGGCCCGGGAGGCGGTCTACCTGGCCGGCAAGACCGACCAGCTCGACTCCCGGGCCGAGGCCCACCTCGACCTGGCCGAGGTGCTGCTGCTCGGCGGCCGCGGCCGCGAGGCCGAGCACGAGCTGGCCAGGGCGATCGCCCTCTACCAGGAGAAGGGCAACGAGGTCGGCGAGCGCAACGCCCGCAAGCTGCTGGCCCGCACCCGCGGCTAACGGGTCTCCCAGCTCGGGTTGGCCAGGGTCAGCAGGGCCCACAGCCGCACCGGCACCAGCAGGGCGATGTGCAGCGGCCCGTACAGCAGCAGGAACGGCACGCTGGCCCCGTGGGCCAGCAGGAAGGCGGCCGTCACGCACAGCATGGCCAGGGCAAGGGTGAGGTCGGCGGCCGCCAGCTCCCAGCCCACCAGCAGCCCCTCGGAGGCCAGGAGCAGGAAGGCGGCGGCCAGCAGCAGGGGCAGCAGCCCCCTGGCCAGCACGTCCAGGGCCAGGTAGGGATGGCGGGAGCGGATGCCGGCGAACGTCCAGCGCAGCTCCCGGTAGAAGCTGCGGTTCCAGCGCAGCTGCTGGCGCAGGTACTGCCGCAGCGACCGGGGCACCCAGGTGCTGGCGATGGCCCGCGGCTCGAACAGCACCTGGCGGCCGGTGGCCAGGATCAGGTTGGTCAGGTGCAGGTCGTCGCCGTTGGTGCAGCGGACGCCGGCGAAGGTCTGGGTCAGGTACCGGGGCCAGAGCCCGGCCAGGAGGCCGCGGCGGTAGACGGCGAACGGCCCCGAGCAGCACAACAGCGAGGTGAAGAACCCCTGGGCGGGCCGCTCCACCTGGAAGCGGAGCCGGTAGCGGTGGTGGATCAGCCGGGTGAGGAGGTTGGTGGGGGCGTTCAGCACCCCGATGCTGCCGGACACCGCCCCCACCTGGGTGTCGCGGAAGCAGGCCGCGGCCTGCCGGACGGCGTCGGGGGCGAGGACGGTGTCGGAGTCCATGAGCACGACCAGCTCACCGCTCCCCCGCCGGACGCCCTCGTCCTGGGCGGCCCGCTTGCCCGTGTTGCGGTCCAGCAGCCGGATCGTCCAGCCGCGGTCGGCCCAGCGCTCGTAGACGCCCGCCAGCGCGCCCCGGTTGCGGGACCCGTCGTCCACCAGCCAGACACGCATCGGGCCCGGGTAGTCCTGGCCGGCCACCGAGCGGCAGCACGCCTCCAGCAATGCCGGGTCCTCGTTGAAGCAGGGGATGACCACGTCGACCGCCGGCCACCCGGCCGGGTCCCGCGCCGCGGTCGACCCGACCCGGCGCTGGCGGCGGCTGCGTCGCGCGTACATCCGCTCCAGGCTGGAATGCAGCAGCACGAGCGTGACGTAGGCCACGAAGACGGCCCGCAGGGCGCCTACGACCAGCTGGTCCACCATCACCGGCCTGGTCGGATCCGGGGTGAATGTCCTGGTCTACCGCGATGCCCCACTCAAGGAACGATAGCCGCCGCCCGCGCGGGTGTCAGGAAGCCGACACCCGCCCCGTCGGGTGGGCGACAGTGCCGCCGGGTCGGCGGCGGCATCCTGGCCCGACGGGCGGCGCGGGCCGCCCGGCCGTCCCGACGGGAGGTGTCGATGCGCCTGCGTCACCGCCTGGTGCTCGGGCTGCTGGTGGCCGTCGGGGCCGCCGCCGTGCCCGCCAACCGCTGGCTGCTGGGCTACGCCGCCCTGGCGCTGCTGGCGCTGGTGCCCAGGGGCCCGCTACTCGTCCAGCCAGTTGTGGAGGGACAGGCCGCCGTCGACGGCGAGGTTCTGGCCGGTGACATAGCCCGACCAGGCGTCGCTGAGCAGGAACAGGGCGACCCGGGCGACGTCGGCCGGCACGCCGGCCTGGCCGAGGGGGATGCGCGGCCGCAGGCGCTCGTACTTGGCCACCTGCTCCGGGGTCGTGATGTCCTCCGCCGTCCGGATCCAGCCAGGTGAGATCGCGTTCACCCGGATCCGGTGCCGGCCGAGCTCCTTGGCCATCGCCTTCACGAGCATGGACACGCCGGCCTTGCTGACGCTGTAGTGCGCCTCGCGGGCGACGAACCGGTCGTGCAGCGAGGAGATGAACAGGATCGACCCGTGCGGCCGCGGCACCCGGGGGGGCGTGCGTGCCTGCGCCTCGATCAGGCCCTCCACCAGCCGGTCGGTGAACAGCCACGGGCCCTTGAGGTTGGTCCCGAACACCAGGTCGAGCTCGTCGGGCCCGACGTGCATGACCCCGTGGGGCGTGTTGATGCCGACGTTGTTGACCAGCAGCTCCACCGGCCCGTTGGCGAGGATCTCCTCGGCCAGGTCGACCACGTTCTCGTCGTACAGGTCGGCCTCCATGACCTGGCACGCCTCGGTGCGGAACACGCTCTTGACCAGGCTGTCCTTGTCGATCACGGTGACGTCGGCCCCGGCCATGATCAGCCACTTGGCGATCGCCTCGCCGATGCCGCGGGCCGCGCCCGTGACGAGGGCGCGCCGTCCACGCAGGTCCGGAATGAGCTCCAGCACGGGCAGCCCGGCCGTCACCTGGGCCGGATCGACGTCACCGTTCGCCTGCACGCGCAGCTCACCTTCCCACCTGGACGGTGCGTGCCGCCCATCCAAGAGCCTTCGCGACGGCCGCGCAGTCACCTGGCTGACACAACGGAAAAGTTCTACCGCTCCGCGAGGCGCTCTAACCGTCTCCGGTCGAGGATCTCGATGCTGCGCCCGGCGGCCCGGATGTAGCCGTGGGACTCGAGCGACCGCAGCGCCTGGTTCACCGTCTGCCGGGCCCCGTTGACCATGCTGGCCAGCTCCGCCTGGGTCACCTGCCGGGTCCGGGCGGACCCGTTGCCGTCGCCGGCCAGCACCAGCAGCTGCCGCGCCACCCGGCCCTGGAGGTCGAGGAAGGCGAGGTCGCTCACCTGGCGGGTGGTGCGGCGGACGATCGTGCCAAGGGTGCGCAGCAGGGCCTCGGCCACCTGGTCCTCGGCCCGCAGGAGGGCCAACAGCTCGGCCCGGGTCACGACCAGCAGGGTCGAGCGTTCCACCGCCTCGGCCGAGGCCGAGCGGGGCCCGCCGTCGAGCAGGGCGACCTCGCCGAAGGCGGACGGCGGGCGGTGCCGGACCAGCTCCACGATGCCGCCGTTGCGGGAGGAGACGAACAGCTTCACCACGCCCTCGGCGAGGACGTACATGCGGTCGCCCGGCTCGTCCTGCACGAACACGCACTGGCCCCGGTCGACGACCCGCTCGGCGACGTGCCCGGCGATGCGGCGCTGCGTCACCTCGTCGATCCCACCGAACAGCTCGGTCCGCGCCAGGACGGCGGCCCGTTCCTGGAGGTTCACGTCGGCCGGAGATCTTACGACGCGCCGGGCCGGCAACGTCAGCAACCTGACACCGCGGCTGTCCGGCGATGGACTGCCGCCCACCCCGCCGCGTCGGAGACTGCTCCCAGACGAACGCAGGCCGTGACCGGAGGAAGGGAGGGAGCGCCATGCTCCGCATCGTCACCAGACTGACCCTGCTGCTGGTCGCCCTGGCCGCGGCCACCGCCCTGGTCGTCGGGGGCCTGGCCATGCTGGCCTCGACCGCTCCGGTCGACGCGGCCGCGCTGCTCGAGCAGGACCAGGTCGCCAGCGTGGAGCGGGCCATCGAGACCCCGGCCGAGGAGTCCTCCGGTCCCGCGGCGCCACCGGCCGTCGTCCTGATCTTCGCCGCCATCGTGCTGCTGGCCGCCCTTCCGCCGATCCACCGGGTCCACGTCTACCACCGGTCCTACCACCGGTCCGACTGGCTCTGAGGACGGGGGAGACGTCCGTCGGGGGAGTCATCCCGCCCCCGGCGGACGTTCGTGTCCGCCGCGGGGCTACCCCCCGGCCAGGCGGCGCAGCTGCTCGCGGTCGAGGATCTCGAAGGACCGCCCGGCCGAGCGGATGTAGCCGCGCGACTCCAGCGACCGCAGCGCCTGGTTCACCGTCTGCCGGGCCCCGCCGACCATGGTGGCCAGCTCGACCTGGGTGACCCGCCGGGTCCGTTCCCCGTCCGGCCCGGTCAGGTCGAGCAGCTTGGCCGCCACCCGCCCCTGGAGGCTCAGGAAGGCCAGGTCGCTGATCTGGCGGGTGGTGCGGCGGACCATCGCCCCAAGGGTGCGCAGCAGCGCCTCGGCCACCTGCTCGTCGATGCGCAGCAGCCGCAGCAGCTCCGGGCGGGTCACCACCAACAGGGTGGAGCGTTCCACGGCCTCGGCCGAGGCCGAGCGGGGGCCGCCGTCCAGCAGCGCGAGCTCGCCGAAGGTCGCCGGGGCGTCGTGGCGGTGCAGCTCCATCAGCTCCCCGTCGCGGGAGCAGACGACCAGCTTCACCGAGCCCTCGAGGAGCACGAACATGGCCTCGCCGGGGTCGTCCTGCCAGAAGACCATCTGGCCCTTGTCGACCACCCGGCGCCCGGCGTGCTCGACCACGGTCAGGCGCGCCCGCTGGTCGAGCCCCTGGAAGGGCTCGACCCGGCCCAGCAGCATGGCGGCTGTGTTCGCGTCCAACTCCTCACCACCTGACCGGAACGAGTGCGCTCGTCCCAATCCTGGGGGATGGGAGGGCCAAATGCCAGACTCGCGCGCGTTGACACCCGGGGACGCGCTGCGCTGAACTTTCCCCGCCTTGCATCCGCTCCGGGCAAAGGATCAGCGATGACCACCGAGTCGAACGTTCGGTCCGACACACCAGGCACCCCGCCCCGGTCCGGGGTGGACGCCTACTTCAAGATCTCCGAGCGTGGCTCCACGGTCGAGCGGGAGATCCGCGGCGGGTTCGCCACCTTCTTCACCATGGCCTACATCGTCGTGCTCAACCCGCTGATCATCGGCGGCGCCGCCGACGTCACCGGCCAGCGCCTCGACCTGGCCCAGCTCACCACCGCGACCGCCCTGGTGGCGGCGGCCATGACGCTGTTCATGGGCGTCTACGGCCGCTACCCGTTCGCGATCGCGGCCGGCCTCGGCCTCAACGCCGTGGTCGCCTTCCAGCTGGCCGCGGAGATGACCTGGCCGGCGGCCATGGGCATCGTCGTGCTCGAGGGCATCATCATCACCCTGCTGGTCGTGACCGGCCTGCGCGAGTGGGTGATGAACGTCATCCCGCTCGCCCTCAAGCAGTCCATCAGCGTGGGCATCGGCCTGTTCATCGCCTTCATCGGCTTCGTCGACGCCGGGTTCGTGCGCCGCATCCCCGACGCCGCCAACACCACCGTCCCGGTGCAGCTGGGCGTCGGCAACCGCCTGATCGGCTGGCCGACGGTGGTGTTCTGCTTCGGCCTGCTGCTGACCATCGCCCTGGTCGTCCGCCGGACGCGGGGCGCCATCCTGATCGGCATCGTGGTCACGGCCATCTTCGCGATCATCCTCAACTCGATCGTCGACGTGGGCCCGCGGGTCGACGCCGCCGGCAACGTCAACCCGGCCGGCTGGGCCCTGACCGTCCCGACGGTGCCCGACGGCATCGTCGGCTCCCCCGACTTCGGCCTCATCGGCGCCTTCAGCCTCGGCGGCAGCTTCGCCCAGGTCGGGATCCTCGTGACCGTGCTCTTCATCTTCACCCTGATGCTCTCCGACTTCTTCGACACCATGGGCACGGTCATCGGGGTCGCCAACGAGGGCGGCCTGCTCGACAAGGACGGCCGGCTGCCCGGGGTCAGCCGGGTGCTGTTCGTGGACAGCGTCGCCGCGGCCGCCGGTGGGGTCGCCTCCACCTCGTCCAACACCACCTACGTTGAATCGGCCGCCGGGGTCGGCGAGGGCGCCCGCACCGGCCTGGCCAGCGTGGTCACCGCACTGCTGTTCCTGGTCGCGGTGTTCCTGACGCCGTTGGTCGAGGTCATCCCCCAGGAGGCGGCCGCTCCGGCCCTGGTCGTGGTCGGGTTCCTGCTCATGCGGCAGATCGGCGACATCGACTGGGCCGACCCCGACATCGCCATCCCGGCCTTCCTCACCATCGTCCTGATGCCGTTCTCCTTCTCCATCACCAACGGCATCGGGGCCGGGTTCATCGCCTATGTGGCCATCAAGGCGGTCCGGGGACGCTGGCGCGAGCCCGGCCTGCTGCTCTGGATCATCGCCTTCCTGTTCGTGATCTACTTCGCCATCGAGCCGGTGGAGCGTCTCCTGGGCGTGTAGCCGTCAGCCCTTGTCGAGCTCCGCGCCCAGCGCGGCCGCCTCCCGCTCGACCCGGGCCCGCAGCTCGCGCTTGTCGGACTCCTCCAGCCAGGTCGCCTCGACCCCGTCCAGCGCGATCGCCACCATGTCCTCCCACCGCCAGTCGAACGCCTCCATGCACGACTGGTACTCGCGGCCGAGGTCGAGGTCGGTGAGGGCCGGGTCGTCGGTGTTGAGGGTGGCCAGCAGCCCGGCCTCCCGCATGCGCCGGTACGGGTGCAGCTCCAGGCGTGGCACGGCGTTGGCGATGACGACGTTCGAGTTCGGGCAGACGGTGAGCGGGACCCGCTCCCCCGCCAGCCGCCGGGTCAGCTCCTCGTCCTGGAGGCTCGACAGCCCATGGTCGATGCGCTCCGACCCGAGCACGTCCAGCCCGGCCCAGATGTGGCTCGGCGGCGTCTCCTCCCCCTGGTGCGAGGTCCGCCGCAGCCCGGCCTTGCCGGCCAGCTCGAACGCGTCGGCGAAGTCGGTCGGGTCGACCCCCAGCTCGGTCGAGTCCAGCCCGACCCCGATGACCCGCTCCGTCCCGGGTGACGCCGCCTCGCGCAGCTCGACCAGCCGCCGGACCATGGCCAGGCCCGCCGCCCCGCCGTAGGCCCGGTCGATGTCGGCGATCAGCATCGCCCGGACCCCGGTCTCGGCCTCGGCCGCCTCCAGGCCCTCGGCCAGCCCGGCCACGACGTCGGCCAGGTCCTGCCCGGCGTCCAGGTGCCGCGCCGGCGTGAAGAACGTCTCCCGGTAGACCAGCCCGTGCGCGGCCCCGTCGACGATGCTCTCATACGCCAGCCGGGCCCAGTCCTCCCGGCTGCCCAGGCAGGACTGCACCAGCCAGAAGATCTCCAGGAAGGTGTCGAGGTTCGAGTACCGGTACAGCTCGGTCGGGTCCGAGGTGGGCAGCTCGATCCCGTTCCTGCCGGCGAGCTCCACGACCGTTCCCGGTCGCATCGTCCCCTCGACATGGCAGTGCAGCTCCACCTTGGGCAGCCGGTCGAGCGCGGTGACGACGTCCACCGTCCCTCCTTCGTCGGAGTGGGGTTCGGGAAACCCTAACCGGCGCCGCTGCGCTCGTATACCTCGCGCCGCAGGGTCCCGATGAAGGGCAGGTTCCGGAAGCGCTCGGCGTAGTCGAGCCCGTACCCGACCACGAACACGCTCGGGATGTCGAAGGCCTTGTACTTCACCGGCACCTCGACCCGCAGCTCGGCCGGCTTGGCCAGCAGCGCGCACACCTCCAGCGAGGCCGGCCGCCGCGGCCGCAGGGTGGCCAGCAGGTAGTCGAGCGTGAGCCCGGTGTCCACGATGTCCTCGACCAGGACCACGTGCCGCCCCTCGATCTCGCGGTCCAGGTCCTTGAGCAGCCGCACCACCCCGGACGACTCGGTCGCCGACCCGTAGGACGAGGTCGCGATGAAGTCCACCTCGTGCGGGACCGTCAGGGCCCGTGAGAGATCGGCCATGAGCACCACGGCCCCTTTGAGGACGCCGACGAGCAGCAGGTCCCGCCCCCGGTAGTCCTCCGAGATCCGCGCCGCCAGCTCGGCGACCCCCTGCCGGACCGTCGCCTCGTCCAGCAGCACGGACTCGATCTCGCGTTGCCCCATCCCGCACCCCTCACCCAGTGACCGCCCCGTCGCTGGGCGCGCTCCGCCTGCCACTCCCCCAAGCCTAGCCCGCCCGCCCAGCCCGCCGAAACCGGAGCATCATGGTCTCCCCCATGCCCACCGCTCCGAGGAGGCCGCGTGCCGGAGGACCCCCAAGCCCTCGCCCAACGCTCCGCCCAGGCGATGTACGACGCCGACCAGGCCTCCCGCCACCTCGGCATCCAGATCACCGACGTCGCCCCCGGCCGAGCCACCGCCCGCATGCAGGTCCACGCCACCATGCTCAACGGCCACGCCATCTGCCACGGCGGCTACGTGTTCCTCCTCGCCGACACCGCCTTCGCCTTCGCCTGCAACACCTACGGCCCCACCACCGTCGCCGCCGCCTGCGACGTCGTCTTCCTGGGTCCCGCCCACCTCGGCGACGACCTCATCGCCGAAGCCACCGAACGCCACCGCTACGGCCGCAGCGGCATCTACGACGTCACCGTCCGCCGCGCAGGTCCCGAAGCCACCGTGATCGCCGAGTTCCGAGGCCACAGCCGCACGTTACGCCCGTGATGCCCCCCCACCCCCTGTGCTACATTGCGCCCGCACAGCCGGAGGCCACCCCCCGCTGCGCAGGTGCACCAGCACCCGGGCCTGTAGCTCAGGCGGTTAGAGCGCATCCCTGATAAGGATGAGGTCCCAGGTTCAAGTCCTGGCAGGCCCACAATACTCGGGCTGACCTGCGGTAATGACTTCCAGGATCTCGTTCGGGGATGGTCCAGGACTTTCCCGACATGCACATTCGGCCGCACAGCGGTCATAGAGCGGATTACTTCACCTGAGCGCCACGGCCGACGCGGATCATTGCTTGTCGAGGCCGAGGCGGTGGGCGACTGCCGCCGCCTCGCCGCGGCCGGCGACTCCGAGCTTGGCCAGGATCCGTGAGACGTGGAGGCTGGCGGTCTTGGGGGTGATGAACAGCTCCTGGCCGATCTGGCGGTTGGTCCGGCCGGCGGCCACCAGGACCAGCACCTCGGCCTCCCGCCGGGTCAGGCCGAACGGGGCGAGCTCAGGTGGGGGTGCCGGTAACGCTATGGCGGCGGCCTGCTCGCGGAGGTCCAGGCGACCACGGCCGGCCAGCAGCTCGATCTCACGGCACAGCGGTATCGCCCCGAGCTCGACGGCGGTGCGGTTCGCGGTCCGGAGCACGGCCTCGGCGCGTGACCGTGGGGTCCGGGCAGCGAGGAGTGCCTCCGCTTCACGGAAGCGGGCGTAGGCGGCCCCGTACGCCATCTCGATTCGCTCCCAGCACTCGGCGGTTTGCTGCCACAGCAGCGGATCCGGCCGGCCCTCCAGCCGGGACCACTCGGCCTCGCCCAGCGCCACATAGCAGGGTGCCCAGGCATCCCCGCCGTCGCCGGCCAGGGCGGCCATTGCCCGGAGCACGGCGAGCAGCGGCTCGGCTCGCCGGCGGGCCTCCTGGACGCCGGCCGCCGAGCGTTCCGCGCGGGCCAGGTCGGCGTGGTCGGCCTCCAGCCGGAGCCCGACGGCGGGGATCCGCGCGAGGTCGGTTGGCGGCCACACCTCCTCGGGGTCCAGCGGCTC
>Ga0081538_10005860_pt1 | contig 10946 bp, 10 predicted proteins | sample TabmetS5T2R1_FD_71022 | JGI IMG/M metagenome (GOLD analysis project Ga0081538, IMG submission 71022) | Tabebuia heterophylla rhizosphere microbial communities from the University of Puerto Rico - S5T2R1 | ecosystem: Host-associated > Plants > Roots > Rhizosphere ...
CAACAAGCTCAACGTGCCAATCATTGGCGTGGTTGAAAACATGAGCTACCTCGAGTGCCCGCACTGCAGCGACCAGATATACCTGTTTGGTCAGGGCGGCGGCAAGAGGATAAGCGACGAATTTCAGATCCCATTCATAGGCGAAATCCCACTTCACCCACGCATTAGGGAAGGAAGCGACATCGGCAAGCCTGCAGTGGTATCAGAGCCCGAGTCGATGCAAGCACACGCCTTCAGCAAGGCTGCCAAGATGGTCGCAGGCAGGATAAGCATAATCGCCGCCGAAATGAAGGCGCAGGAGCAGGCCGAGGGCAACGGGCAGGACAAAAAAGAGCAGTAAATGCCTGAAAGCCCTGAAGACTTTCAGAAATTAAAACGGCCTTTTGGTACGCTCATTCCTGACAAAGAAGTAACCAAACAAAAGTTATCGTCACTGCTCAAGGACGCCAAGAAGGTGATAGCCGTGGGCGACGCAACCACCGAGCGGCTGTTTGGCTTTGGCATAATACCAGATGTTGCAGTCGTTGACGGCAAGGAGAGAAGATCAAAGCGGAGCTATCCTGCAAATTATCAAGCCCAAGAAATTCGGTGCACAAACCCTGCTGGCGTTATTTCAAAGCAAGCAGTAGATGTCTTGCAGGGGGCTCTGAAATCCAGAGAAGCTGTTAGGGTGCTCGTGGAAGGCGAGGAGGACCTGCTGGCTCTTCCGCTCTTTGTGATGGCGCCTGAAGGCTCGGCGGTTCTCTATGGCCAGCCCCTTGAGGGAATGGTGGTCGTCAAGATCACGACTGCAAAGCAGAAGCAAGCCAAAGACTTAATGGACAGAATTTGTGATAATACCAATTTATTAAATCGGGCAGGAAGCAATGGTCAATAACGTATCCCGCTCCTCCTATTGCAGAACCGCCGTCACCAAACAATCAGCCAGAGTCAGTATGCATAGTGGTCAAGCTGAAACCTCTCGTGAAAGAAGGCATTGATATCAATAACGATGAGGAGGAGGAAAGAATTCTAACTATTAGAAGAGATGACATTGCGGAGCTTGGATTGAAAGTTGGCGATATTATCATCATCCTCCTCCGACTGTGAACAGACTGGGCCTTAAACTTGGCTTTTTGCTTATGCAGCGAATACCTTCTTAATATGATCGATCTTCCTATGTTCTTCAAGGTCCAGCTGACTTGGAAATGACTTGTCGCATGTTTGACAATAGTAGACAGGCCGTACTTTGCGAGGGGGAGGAATTTTTACCTTAACTTCGGTGCCATCAATCTTGATCTTTTGCTCTTCTTTTTCCTGCTTCTCCATATTCTATTAGTGTAAAGAATTCAGAAAATGGCATTAAATAGCATTATGCTATAATATTCTGCAAGCAAAAACCAATTATAGAGCCTTCCATGCAATATTATCGCAAATCTTTATCTTTCAAGGCTTGTTGGCTTATTGTGCTGCGAGTCATTTCAACCCCCGAGCATGAGGGCCGGGCATACGTGTTTGTATCTATCGCTCTTGACACCATGCCAGGCCGGGCTTCAAAGTCTTATTATTATTATTAACTGTAGTTCCCTTGTTAGCTAATGCAAAGAGCGCAGTTGATAAAGGGCGCGAGAGTTATTATTATATCATTACCATCAAAACGCACTAAGAAAAAAATGTCGATATAAAAAGGGTGCAGCCAGCTTCTAACGTGGACTGGAGCAGCAAGATGTTATAACTTTCATGCAATGACTGCCTCTTCATCATCATCAAGGGCGGCGGCAGCGGCAGCAGCAGCAGCAACAAATACTGCAATGGGAGAGAGCAACACACTAGGGAATCGATAGCAAGAACACCACTGCCAACACCTTCTTTGTTCACAACAATCTCCACGAATATTTCCAGCCAGTATTTGATCAGCTAGACGAGTTGAATAAAGTCGTAGATTATTTAGGAGAAGAGGAGAATAATAGGGCGAGAGACAGAAAAAGAAATGACTGCCGCAGTTGGGAGTATTATTAAGAGTTGCAATGATTAGGACATGATTAATACGTAGTTTCAATCATGTCGTGACATTTTAGACAAACCTGATGAGCTGCTGCGCCTCACTATCCTGAAGCTTTTGAGTCATATGAATACCTGGAATGGAAAGGTATGGATATGTCTGTTGCATGAAGCGGCTGTGGAAGGAAAACACAAGACTATCCAGTCTCTTGCTACATATGCGATGATCAATATTGTTCAGAAAACTGCCATCTTCTAAAGCATGCAAGGCCTTGGCAGAAGTTTTGACCTGCCTCGCCTAAATGATGTAATCAAGGCGTGGATCATCGATCTCTTCTTTATCATCATCATCATCAGCTGTCTTGTAGTCCTGATAATAGACTTGCTTAATGTTATCAGCGAGCACTTCGAGTTCTTCCTTATCATTAAGGTCGTTCTTCCGTTTTGGCTGAATGTCTAGTGAAACTAATTCGTTTAGCCAATAGCCTTTCTTGTCCGACTGATTTTTAGGCTTATACATCACCAACGTCACCGCCTTTTCAGTCCAATGCTTCTGATGTCATTTAACAACTGTAGAAATCTTAACTAAATCCGAGCGTCCGGCAATTTCTCATCTTATACAGGGGAAATGACAATATTGTCCGCTAAAGCTCAACAAATATGGTGATTTTGATAAGCGGGGGGGGCGGAAGCCGGAAAAGCTGCGCCGGCAGAATTCCTTAAAAACAAAAAGTGCGAAGGCTGTCCGGCTCTCGATACAAACTGCAAGACATGATCGGAGTGACAACGTCTGGAGAATAATAACACGGTCATGGGTACTCCTTGTTATACCATGTGCCTTTTGAGGGAGGATTTACTGCATATTATGATTATAAGGACACAGTACTGCGATTACGGGTTCAAAACGAGGTATATATTGTATAATAGGACCACCATCCTGACCTGATTGGCTTAGCCTTAAGTGCCACCTTTAGAGCCTCATTCTTTGTATATTCCTCTAAAGCTCTTAACTTTCCTCATATGAGCTCATTTCGTTGAAGCAGCGTATTCCTTCATACCTGTAAAATCTACAGCAACAAATGGCTGATTTCCAACTACCCAAGCGTCATGCCCTGGAGGAACGTACATTGCGTCGCCCGGACCAAATTCTTGTTCAGTTCCATCATCCATCCTAACTCGTAGACTTCCTGAGATTACATATTGTGTATGCGGAAGTTGGCAGCTATTTGTATTGGCTATTTGCTTCACATCATTAGACCACTTCCAGCCGGGCTGAAGAATTATTCTTCCAATTACTGCATCTCCAAGATTCGCAAGCTCTACCTTACCATTTGTGAACTTTCTGACGTCGTCGGGCTTCCTGTCAAGATTTCGTGATATCATCTCATGATGCATATTGACTACACATTCTTGTGCTTAATATAATAGTTTTTTGATTTGATTACAATACAAACAAAAAGCAGTTGTTGTCGTCGCTTTAATGTTTACCTCATATACAAGCGTACCACTTGTGGAGTAATAATCTATTTTATTTTCTCTTCAAGCAGCTCTTTGCAGAATATATGTGGGGGCGCCAGGCCAAGGTCGAACACAACTGTCATCGACAACAACCACCACTTTTGAATATTTTTTGTATAAAGTTCAACGACCTGTCACGCGTGTAGAGCCGTCTGAGCTCTCAATGCAGAAGCTGAAAAGCTGTGTGACTTTTATGGGTATTGAGGAGTATATAATAAACACTAGAGAAAAATTATTATTATTATTTGGAGGAACGCCGGGGTCGGCTGCTGCTATATAGCTTCCATATCTTCTATTTCTATTGTGTTTTTATTCTATCCACATTCTGTTCTATAAAAGAATCTTTTAGATAGAGGCGGTCTATAGAGTCATCATTCGCTACGTATTTCTTGATGTAGGAGGTCTCTTAAGAAATGAGAGAGAGAGATATAATAATATGACAACACTACTTGTGGTTCTTCTTCTTCTTCTTCCGATAGCACCGTTTATGATGATGGGAGCTGTTGTGGCTGCTGCTGCTGCCAGCCCAGCGGTGGAGGCCGCCACCAACAATGACCTTGACGAGGTATCAGAGCTAGAGATCGAGGATGCAGTTTATTTGGATGGCGATGAAATAATACCTTCTTCTTCTCCTCCTTCACCTTCTTCGTTCGGTACTACTTCTCCTCCTCCTCCTCTTGGGAGCAGCAGCAGCCAGTTTGTTGAACCGCCTATCGAGCATAGAGGAAGACTTCCTAATGCGACAGGACAAGGCGACGATGCAGGTTCCGGCACTGGCATAGGGCTTAATAATACTGGTCCGACCACCTCCACCAACATCACCGAAACCACATCGACCACCTCCTTCACTGCACAACCAACAACGCAGACAAATGGTCTTCTCACGGCAAGTCTAAACGGCACACACTTTACAACTAACCAGACGATAGCAGTGAATGGCACAGTAGGAGAGGCAGCTGGTCCTTTCATTGCTGTATACGTAGAACTCAAAGACCCGCAGGATGACACTCTGGCCTTTGATTTTGCCCCCATAGTAAGAAATAATGAAATCGGCGCGGACAACGAAACCTCGTTCTCGTATAGCTTGGTTGCAGGCCACGACGATAGTGATGCCGCTAATAGTGATAGTGGTAGTCACAATAAAAGATTCTGGAAGCCAATGAATGAGACGGGCAACAATTACACTATGATAGTAGGGTATGCAACTCCAGTACTACCATCAAGTTCTTCTTCTTCTTCTTCTTCTGGTTCTGCTGAGGAGAATTCCAGGTCAGAAGTACAACTCGTATTTGATTATGAGCACCTACTACCGCCGGAAGAAGAGGGAGCAGCAGTGGCAACAACAACAACCCCAGAAGAATCGGAACCTGAACCTGTAGTCGAGTCCGAAGAACCTGAAGAAGAAGAATCTGATGATGGTGGTGATGATAGTGGTGATGATGGTGAAGACTGCGATAACTCATACCCCGATGAATGTATCCCTCCCCCGCCACCTGTTCTAGACTGCAGCGATATCGATGAAGAGGATTTTGAGGTACAAGGATCTGACCCGCACGGATTCGACGACGATAACGATGGTGTGGGATGTGAAGCAGAAGACAGTAGTAGCAGCAGCAGTGACGACAGTAGCAGCAGCAGCAGCAGCGACGACGACAGTAACGACGATAATAGCGACGACAGTAGCAGCATTAGCAGCGACGACGACAGTAGCAGCATTAGCAGCGACGACGACAGTAGCAGCATTAGCAGCGACGACGACAGTAACGACGACAATAGCAACGACGAGATAGACGGGAACAGCATAAGCAACGCTCTCACAAACAAACTAGACGACATTTTTGGTGATGATAACGACAATAGCGACGACAGTAGCGACGACGACAGCAGCAGTAGTAGTAGCAGCAGTACTAGTAGTAGTAGCAGTAGCAGCTACAAGATAGACGGGAACAGCATAAGCAACGCTCTCACAAACAAACTAGACGACATTTTTGGTGATGATAACGACAATAGCGACGACAGACCCTGAAGCAACGATGAAGATGATGATGATGATGACGACTACGACTACTAAGAAGAAGGCTCGCTCAATTTTTTCTGAATGAGTTCAAGCGCTGCCTTGGGGTCTGCCCGGCCTCTTGTCAGCTGCATTACTTTTCCAAGCAAAAAGTTGGCAGCGTTGGGATTGCGTCTTGCATCTTGAACAGCTGCCTTCTCTGACTGAAAGACCGAGTCGATAGCCTGCGCTAGCGCGCCGGCGTCGTCTATCATCGAGGCGCGCGTCTTCTTTGCCACTGAAGAAGGCATCTCGCCTGTCTTCACGATCTGGCCAAGGATCTGCTTGGCAGTCGCTCTGTTTATCACGTTCTGGTCAACCAGCTTTGCCAGCTCTGCAACGTGCTCTGGCCCTATCTTCAGGCCCTCAAAGAGTCGCTCTTCCTTTTCGTTCATAAATCCCATCAGGTCGGTGACTATCCAGTTAGCTATCTCCTTGGGCGAGTGGTACGTCTTCAGGGCAGACTCGAAAAAGTCGGCAAGCTCCTTGTTGTTGATTAGCACCTGCGCCACGTGGGCCGATAGGTCGTAGTCTAAAACAAAGCGATCCTTGCGGGCATCGGGGAGCTCGGGCATCAATTGCATGACAGACGACGAAAATTCACTGCCAAGCACCACTGCCGGGATGTCCGGCTCGGGAAAGTAGCGGTAGTCCTGCTCCTCTTCTTTTGTCCTTGACTCCTTTGTCACCTTTCTTGCGTCGTCCCAGTGACGGGTCTCAGCCTTGACCTCGATGTCGCGCGAAGCCATTGTCCTCTGCCTTGTTATCTCGTAGCGCAGCGCCTTCTCCACGTCGGCAAATGAGCTAACGTTCTTTATCTCCACCCTGTTGCCGCCGCCGCCGACCGACACGTTGGCATCACAGCGCACCGATCCTTCCAGCTTTGTGTCGCACACCTCCAAGTGCTCTATTATCGACGTTACCTTGTCAAGAAACAGCCGCACGTCCTTCGGGTCAGAAAAGTCCGGCTCTGTCACTATCTCAACCAGCGGGACGCCGGCCCTGTTGTAGTCAATCAGCGTGTAGATGCTCGTCTCCATGCTACCGCCCTCGTAGACGAGTCTGCCCGGGTCCTCCTCTAGCTGCACGCGCCTTATCCTTGTGCTTTTGCTGCCGCCGTCGCCATATTCTAGCTTGCCTTCGACGCCGATGCTCGTTATTCCATAGGCGTTATACTGCGTCAGCTGGAAGTTCTTTGGCAGGTCGGGATAAAAGTAGTTCTTGCGGTAGAACGCGATCTCGTCTGGTATCTTGCAGCCAAGGGCAAGCGAGATCATGCCTGCGCATTCCACTGCCTTTCTGTTCAGAAGCGGGAGCGTGCCGGGCAGACCTGCGCAGGTAGGGCAGACGTTTGCGTTTGCGCCCTTGCCGCGGTAGTCGCAGCTGCAGGAGCAAAAGAGCTTGCTCTTGACGCCGGTCAGCTGGCAGTGGATTTCAAGACCGATTTTCGTTTCCATTACAGCTCGGGGCTCCTTTGTACCTTGGCAGCGCCTTCAAACAGAAACGCAGCATCGAGCATCTTTTGCTCTTGGAATTCGTCTGCCATCATTTGCAGGCCGACAGGCAGGCCACCATCGTCACCGGCAGCAGCAGCAGCAGCAACAAAGCCTGCAGGGACCGAAATTGCAGGGTTGCCTGCAAGGTTTGCCACCACAGTCTCAATGTCGACTAGATACATCTTGAGTGGGTCGTCCTCTATCTTTTCTCCTATCTTGAATGGCAGTATTGGCATCGTCGGCCCTATCAAAACGTCATAGTGCTTGAAGAGCGACTTCAACTCCTTCCTGAGGATTGACCTCACCTGCTGTGCCTTCAGGTAGTACTTGCCGTAATAGCCTGACGATAGCACGTACGAGCCGACAATGATCCTTCTCTTTACCTCCTCGCCAAAGTTGCTGCGCGCTTTGGCAAAATACGAGTTCCATTCGTAACCCTCAGGGTTCAGGTCGTCAAAGCCATAGCGGACGTTGTCGTACCTGGCAAGGTTGCTACTTGCTTCTGCCATTGCTATCGTATAGTAGGAGGCAAGCGCATACTTTACGGCGCCAAGCGAGGTTTCCTCGCATCTGCAGTCTTGCTTTGCAAGCGTGTCCATTGCGCTATGAATTACCTTGGCGACCGCAGAGTCTGCGCCTTCCACAAATTCCTTGACAAGGCCGACGCGGAGCTGCTGCTGCTGCTGCTGTCGTCGTCTGCCACCATCATGCCCCGCAGAATACACCGGCCTTGCGCCTACTGCAGCAGTGGTGTGGTCGTGTTCGTCAGTGCCTGCTATGACGTTCATGACCGCGGCCACATCTTCCACTGTCCTGCCGACCGGCCCTACCTGCTCCAAGCTGTTTGCGTACGACACAAGCCCGTAGCGGCTAACCAAGCCGTACGTCGGCTTTAACCCGACAACAGAGCAAAAGCTGGCCGGGCACCTGACAGAGCCGCCGGTATCAGAGCCAAGCGAGGCTGCGCACTCGAGTGCGGCAACGCTTGCGGCGCTTCCCCCTGATGAGCCGCCAGGCACCCTGCTGATGTCCCACGGGTTTCTCGTCGGGCCGTGCCTGCTGAACTCTGTCGTCGATCCCATCGCAAACTCGTCAAGGTTCACCTTGCCGATTATTATCGCGCCGGCCTGCTTCAGCCTCCTGACTACTGTCGCGTCATAGGGCGGGACGTAGCTCTCAAGCATCTTTGAGGCGCATGTCGTCCTCAGCCCTTTTACGCAAATGTTGTCCTTGATGCTCAACGCGACGCCGGCGAGCGCGCCGGCATCTTGACCGTCCCTGATTTTTTTGTCGAGCGCCCGCGCTTGCTCAAGCGCTTCCTCGCTGTTGACTGTCACAAAGGCGTTTACCTTGGGCTCTACCTTTTTGATCCGCTCAAGCAGTTGGCAAACATATTCTTCGGCAGAGAACTCCCTGCTTTTGATGCCGCCGGCCGCCTGCCCGGCGGAAAGCCTGAAGAGCTCCAATTCAGACCATCCTCGGCCCCTTCACAAAGCCATCCCTCCTGTACTTTGTCCCAAGGGCGTCTCCTTTAAAGGCAGCCGGCTCGTCTGCCCGCAAGTTCGAGAACTTTTTTTTCGCCACTATGGGCTTGGCTTCTTCAAGTGGTATGCTGTCCAGCTTGTCAAGATATTTGATTATCCCCTCTATCTGCGCGGTGTAACGATCGAGCTCTGCGTCTGACAGCTCGATCCTTGCAAGCCAGCCAAGGTGCTTTACCTGATCTTTCGTGACTGCCGCCATGCTACGGAGCCAGCCTGTCTATGTCCCTTGGATAAAGTGTGGCATCGCGGATGTTTTCAATCTTTGTCAGCGCCATCATGAGCCGCTCAAGCCCGAGGCCAAAGCCGGCGTGCGGCGGGACGCCATAGTCGAACACCCTGAGGTGGTAGTCAAAAGCCACAGGTTTTAATCCCTGCTTTGCCATGCGCTCCACCAGCTGATCCTTGCGGTTTATCCTCGTGCCGCCTGACGATATTTCAAGTGGGCCGTACATCAGGTCAAACGACTCGCATACCCTGCCCGAGTCGTCGGCAGAGGGCTTGACGTAGAACGGCTTTGTCGAAGTCGGCCAGTCGATTATATAGTAAAAGCCGTTTAGCCGCTCCTCCTGCAGGCTCTTGAGCACCTGCGGCGAAACGTCGTCGCCCCACTGGATGCACTCGCCGGCCTCTTTCTGCTGCTGCAGCTTGTCGATGAGATCAGAGTAGGCATATCTGGGGAACGGCAGCTCTACCTTTGGCAGCTGCAGCTCCAGGTACCTCAGGTCGTCCTGGTTCTTCTCCTTGATAGAATCCACGATGTTGACTATCATGCTCTCAAGCAATGACATGATATCCTTGTAGTCGACAAACGCCCGCTCGACGTCTATTGATATCGCCTCTGACAGGTGGCGGTTGGTGCGCGAGGGCTCTGCCCTGAATATCGGCCCAATCTCAAAAACGCTTTCAAAAGCCATCGTCAATTGCTCCTTGTAAAGCTGGGGGCTCTGGGCAAGGTACGCCTCTCTGTCATAGTAGAATATCGGGAAGAGCGCTGCGCCGCCCTCAGTGGCGGTAGCTATCATTTTGGGCGTGTTGACCTCAATGAACTTTTGCCTTGCAAGGAACTCTCTAACCGAGTTGAGCACAGTCTGGCGAATCTGAAATATCGAGCCGAGGTAGTTGCGCCGGAGGTCAACTGCGCGCAGGTCAAGCCTTGTGTCAATGCCGACAGTAGAGGTCTTGCTCTGCACCAGAAATGGCGCGGCCTTTTTTGCTATTGAAAACGCCTTCAACTCGACTGGCACAACTTCTGTGCCGTTTGGCGCCTTTTCCTGCGGCCTTACCCTGCCTCGCACGCCAATGGAGCTATGCTCCTTGACTTCCTTAGCCATATGGAATAGCTCGTCTGTGCACTCGCCTTTTTTTGCGGTGACCTGCATTTCGCCGTGCATATCCTTTACTATGATAAACTGGATGTTGCCATGGTCGCGGACGCTTGCCACCCAGCCCATGATAACTACTTCCCTATTATCGCCGATAGAGGGGCTGATGTCTGTGGAGTAGTGGGTTCTCCTCCAGTGCCCGAGGTCTTGTTCCTGCAACAGGTCGCCCAATTGAATAGTGTGCTAGTACTGTGAAGAGGTTTAATTAACCTTAACCGGTGACTGCTGCTGCTGTTGTTGTTGTTGTTGTGCCGCCTGACTGGATCATCTTTTTCGTTTCGTCAGAGATAGATTTCAGCCCCACGTCTGCTGCCTTTTCTCCCACAACCTTTCGCAGCGTGTCTTCAAGGAGCTGCGGGCTGGAAATGATCTGGTCTCTGTCTATCTTGTAGATGAGCTTGAGCGTTTGGAATATGAGAGTGGCCGAGCCCGCGCCAAGGGCCCTGTCCAGACCACTGCCTATCAGCGCAATGGCGTCTCCAGGACGCCATTCCTTGTACGACCAGTCGCTTCCCATGGTGCACTGATGCGAGTTGATTATTGAGAAGAGGTTCTTTGGCGTCATTCTGGCTATCGATGCAGCAGGGTAGCAGCATATGATCTGCAGCAGCAGCCTTTTCCTCATGCTGGCGGCAACAGTCCTGCGTATACCGTCCTCGTAGGCCAAGAGGCTTTCAAGCCTGCTCGAGTCAGAGAACGCCGTGGTTCCGCCGGATATTATGACGACTCTGTCAAACCTATTTTTTCGCCGCACCTGCTCGATAAGATCTAGCCACCTTCCAAGCATCGCCTTGCCGTCAAGGTTCGTGGCCTTGGGCGAGTATACCGATCTGATATCTGCAATCGTGAGTGCCCCGCTTTCGATATAACTTTTGACGTCTTCGATGATGCCGGACTGCTTTATTCTGGTGGATGTCTTGGTAGGCAAATCAGCTTCTGCCGCATAGATAACGGCGCGGCCGCTTTCAAGGTG
>Ga0081538_10005861_pt1 | contig 10946 bp, 8 predicted proteins | sample TabmetS5T2R1_FD_71022 | JGI IMG/M metagenome (GOLD analysis project Ga0081538, IMG submission 71022) | Tabebuia heterophylla rhizosphere microbial communities from the University of Puerto Rico - S5T2R1 | ecosystem: Host-associated > Plants > Roots > Rhizosphere ...
CGAGGAGATGGTCGAGGCGGCCCGCGCCGGCGCCAAGCGCTACCTCCACCAGGGCTCCACCGCCGAGGCCCTGCGCCTGGCCGAGACCGGCCTGACCGAGGCCGACCGCGACCTCGACCTGCTGGCCGCCGCCTCCAAGGCGGCCTGGATGATCGGGCTGCTGCCCCTGGCCATCGAGCACGGCGGGCGCTGGCACGAGGAGGCCGCAGCCACCGGCGACCCCGTGCTGGAGGCCACGGCCCTGATCCACCTGGCCCGCTTCTACTGGGAGGCCAGGGAGTTCCAGCTCCAGTGGCGGACCGTCTGGGCCGCCCTCCGGGTCGCCGAGCCGCTCGGGGAGAGCGAGACCCTGGCCCGCGCCCAGGACCTGGTCGCCGAGGCCCACATGCTGAACGAGCGGGTCGAGGAGGCGGTCGCATGGGCCGACAAGGCCCTGGCCATGGCCGACGCCGTCGGCTGCCCCGTGGTGCGGGCGTCGGCCCTGGTCAACAAGGGCAGCGCCCTGGCCGACACACCGGATGGCCACGACCAGGGCATCGACCTCCTCGAGCAGGCGATCGCCGAGGCCGAGGCCGGCGACTTCGGCTACGTGCTCCACCGGGCCCTGTTCAACCTGCTGGTGCACCAGATCGACGTCTGGCCCCCGGAGCGCAGCCTCACCGTCCTGCGGCGGATGCGGGAGACGGGCGAGCGGACCGGCCGCGGGTCCGAGGCGCCCGGGTGGGCCATGCAGCGCAGCGAGATCGCCGCGATCGAGGGCGACCTGGAGGGCGCCCTGGCCGCCGTGCGCGGCGCCCGCGGCCATGAGCTCGTCCCCCTCGAAGGCTGGGTCGATCCCCTCTGGACCGACCTGCGCGAGGCCTCCCTGCTGCTGGAGCTCGGCCGGCTGGACGCGGCCGAGGCGCTGCTGGCGCGCCACCCCGACCCGCTGGAGCCCACGGCGGTGTCCTGCGACGTCGGCTGGCTGTGGGCCCAGCGGATGGAGGTGGCGGCCCGGCGCGGCGACCTCCCCGCGGTCCGGGTCGCCCTGGACGGCTACCGGTCGGCGGCGCCCTGGCAGGGCTGGCGCTGGAAGCACAGCCACCTGGGCTTCTCCGGCCCGGTCGCCGCCCTGCGGGCCGGGCTGCCCCCGGCCGAGGTGGCCCCCCTGGTCGCGGCCGTCGACCGGGACGTCCCGGCCGCTCCCGACCGCTGGAGCCCGCGCCGGGCGGCGCGGCTGCACCTGCGGGCGGCCGTGCTGGAGGCCGAGGGCGACCCGGCCGCCGCCCTGGCCGCCTACCGGGAGGTGCTCGACCACGCCGACGTCTATCGGGCCCCCTACCTGCGGGCCGACTGCCATCAGGGCGCCGCCCGCTGCCTGCTGGCCCTCGGCGACCAGTCCGGCGCCCTCGACCAGGCCCGCGCCGCCGCCCGCCTGCTGGAGCGCTGGCCCGGCTGGCGGCGCGACGAGGCCGCCGCCCTGCTGCGCCGCCTCGGCGAGGGCCCGGCCGCGGCCGACGGCCCGGACGTCCTGACCCCCCGCGAGCGCGAGGTGGCCGCCCTCCTCGCCGAGGGTCTGTCCAACAGCGAGATCGCCCGCCGCCTCTACATCTCCACCAAGACGGCCTCGGTGCACGTCTCCAACATCCTGGCCAAGCTCGGCATGGCCTCCCGGGCCGAGGTCGCCGCCTGGGCCGTCCGCTCCGGCCTGGTAGCGGGCGCGGCTCCGTAGAATGGCGGGATGCGACTGCTGCTGCTGCTACGACATGCGGTGACCGAGCACACCGGGGCGCGGCTGTCGGGGTGGCTGCCGGGGCTGCACCTGTCGGAGGCCGGGCGCGACCAGGCCGAGGCGCTGGCCGGGCGGCTGGCCCCGGTGCCGCTGGACGCGATCTACGCCAGCCCGCTGGAGCGCTGCCAGGAGACGGCCGCCCCGCTGGCCGAGGCCAAGGGGCTCAAGGTCGAGACCCTGGACGACCTCGGCGAGGTCCGCTACGGGGACTGGACCGGGCGGACCCTCAAGGAGCTGGCCAAGGAACCGCTCTGGAAGGTGGTGCAGACCACCCCGTCGGCGGCCCGCTTCCCCGCCGGGGAGTCGCTGTTCGAGATGCAGGCCCGGGCCGTGCGGGCCGTGGAGCGGCTGCGCGAGGCCCATCCCTCCCAGACGGTGGCCGTGTGCAGCCACGCCGACGTCATCAAGGCGCTGGCCTGCCACTACCTGGGGATGCACCTGGACCTGTTCCAGCGGCTGGTGGTCAGCCCGGCCAGCGTGACCGCGCTCGCCTTCGGGCCGGCGCCCTACCTGGTGCGGCTGAACGACACCGGCGGCAACGCCGACCTGGCCCCGCCCAAGCGGCCCCGACGGCGGGCCAGGAAGAAGGAGGTGGCGGCCGGTGCCGAGCCGTGACCTCGACCCGGTCACCCGGCTGACCGCCGACGCCGTCGGCGAGCCCGGCCAGCGCACCTTCTACCTCCAGGCCGCCTCCGGCGCCGACCAGGTCACCCTGCTGGTCGAGAAGGAGCAGGTGCGGCGGCTGGCCGAGAGCCTCCAGACCTGGCTGCCCGAGCTGGCCGCCGAGCGGCCCGAGGACCCCGGGGAGGCGGCCGCGGCCGAGGCCGGCGAGCTGGCCCTGACCCCGCCGCTGGAGCCCGACTTCCGGGTCGGGCAGCTGTTGCTCAGCTACGACGCCGAGCGGGACCGGGTGGTGGTGGTGGCCACCGAGCTCCAGCTCGAGGACGAGGACGAGGCGGACCCGGCCGAGCTCCCCGACCCGGTCGAGGTGCGGCTGTTCGTGACCCGGCCGCAGCTCCGGGTGCTGGCCCGCCACGGCTCCCAGGTGGTGGCCAGGGGACGGCCGCTGTGCCCCCTGTGCGGCAACCCGCTCGACCCCACCGGCCACATCTGCCCGGCCCAGAACGGCCACCGCCCCAGCGTGACGTGAGCACCGGCGCCCCCGACCCGGGCCACCACGACCGCGAGGTGGTCTCCGAGGAGCGCGCCCGCGCCTTCCTGGCCGAGGGCCAGCTGGAGCTGCTGGGCCGCATCCCCTGGGCCTCCAACGCCACCCTGCTGGCCAAGGTGACCCATCAGGGGCTGGAGGGCCTGGCCGTGTACAAGCCGGCGCGGGGCGAGCGGCCGCTGTGGGACTTCCCCACCGGCACCCTGTACCGGCGTGAGGTCGCCGCCTACCTGGTCTCCGAGCGGCTCGGCTGGCGGCTGGTCCCACCGACCCTGGCCCGCGACGGGCCCCTGGGGGTCGGCTCGCTGCAGCTCTACGTCGACGCCGACCCCGAGGTCACCGCCTTCGAGCTGCTGGCCGACGGCCATCCCAGCCTGCCCCGGATCGCCGCCTTCGACGTGGTCACCAACAACGCCGACCGCAAGGCCGGCCACTGCCTGGCCGGGCAGGACGGCCGGGTGTGGGCGATCGACCACGGGCTCTGCTTCCATGTCCAGGCCAAGCTGCGGACCGTGCTCTGGGACCTGGCCGGGGAGCCGCTGGAGGCGCCGATCCTGGCCGATCTGGAGGCGCTGGCCGCCGAGACGGCCGGTGGCGAGCTCAACGCCGCCCTGTGCGCGCTGGTGGAGCCCGGCGAGGTGGCCGCGCTCGGCCGCCGGGCCAGGGCGCTGGTCCGGGCGGGGCGGCTGCCCGCCCCCCGCGGCGACCGCGCCTACCCGTGGCCGCTGGTCTGACCGGCGGTCTGAGAAAATTCTTATGATGAGGTACCGGCACCGAGGGTACGATTCGGCCACAAATGGCTTGCCGGTCTTGCGTATCTCTGCTTACCCCCGACGAGGCCGACAGGTGGGAGGTGCGCCCAACGTAGGGTTTCGTGCCGATCGTCAGGGTTCGGGCCGCGGTGGGCGGACGGGCCTACTCCGAAACAGGAGGTTCGACTCAAGTGCATCGTTTGCGTACGGTCAGGCTGGCGGCGTTGCTCGTCGGTCTCGCGATGGTCGCCGCGGCCTGTGGCGGCGGTGGCGACGAGGGCGGGGACACCGGCGGCGGCACCGCTCAGGTCACGCAGGGCGGCACCCTGAACTACGCCGCCGACCAGGAGCCCACCGGCTTCAACAACAACACCTCCAAGGACAACGGCACCTCGGTCGCGAACGTCGTCAGGAACATGTTCCCGGTGGCGTTCAACCTGACGCCCGACTTCAAGGTCGAGATGAATAAGGACCTGCTGGAGTCGGCCGAGCAGACCAGCGAGGACCCGCAGACGGTCGTCTACAAGATCAAGCCGAACGCCGTCTGGTCGGACGACACCCCGGTCAGCGCGGACGACTTCATCTACCTGTGGAAGAACATGAACGGCACCATCAAGTCCAACGACGTCTCCGGGACCACCGGCTACGACCAGATGGAGAGCGTCAAGGGCTCCGACAACGGCAAGACGGTCACGGTCGTCTACAAGACCCCCTTCCGCGACTGGAAGTCGGTGTTCGCCTCGGGCACCTACATCCTGCCGTCCCACTACGTGGAGAAGCAGTCGGGCGGCTGGAACACCGGCCTGGACAAGAACCCGGAGAACATGCCCTCGGCCGGCTGGTTCAAGGTCGAGAACTACACCCCGGGCCAGAGCCTGACCCTGGTCCGCAACGACAAGTACTTCGGGCAGAAGTCCAACCTCGACTCGGTGGTGTTCCGGTTCCTGCCCGAGTCGACCACCCAGCCGGCGGCGCTGCAGAACAACGAGGTCGACCTGATCTACCCGCAGCCCCAGCTGGACCAGGTCCAGCAGGTCAAGGCCCTGCCCGACGTGACCAGCCAGATCAACTTCGGGCCGACGTTCGAGCACTTCGACTTCAACTTCAAGAACGAGCACCTGGCCGACCTCAAGGTGCGGCAGGCCATCGCCAAGGGCATCAACATCGAGGAGCTGGTCAACCGGACCGTCAAGCAGTTCAGCGACCAGGCCTCGCCGCTGGGCAACCGGATCTACATGAAGAACCAGCCCGACCAGTACCAGGACCACTTCGGCGAGTACGGCAAGGGCGACACGGCCGCGGCCACCGCCCTGCTCGAGGAGGCCGGTTACACCAAGGGCGGCGACGGCATCTACGCCAAGGACGGCAAGAAGCTGTCGCTGCGGATCTCCACCACCGCCGGCAACCAGCTCCGCGAGACCCAGGAGGAGCTGTTCCAGGCGCAGATGAAGGAGATCGGCGTCGACATCAAGATCGCCAACGCCGACTCGACGAAGTTCTTCGGCGAGTGGCTGCCCAACGGCAACTTCGACATCGCCAACTTCGCCTGGGTGGGCAGCCCGTTCTCGATCTCGGGCAGCCAGGCCACCTACATCACCGGCGGTGGCGGCAACTACGGCTCCTACTCCAACAAGAAGGTCGACGAGCTGTTCTCCCAGGCCATGGGTGAGTTCGACGACGCCAAGGCGACCGAGCTGGGCAACCAGATCGACCAGCAGATCACGGCCGACATGGCCACGATCCCGCTGTACCAGAAGCCGACCTTCATCGCCTGGCGCAACACCTTCGCCAACATCGGCGACAACAGCACCCAGGACGGTCCGTTCTGGAACGCCAACCTCTGGGGGCAGAAGAGCGCTTAGAACCCGGACAGCCGGGGAAATGCTTTGGACGCGGGCCGGTGGGAGACCGCCGGCCCGCGTCCGCTCATCGTCACCCGTGGTGACGTCACCTGGTGAGGGGCGCCATGCTCAGCTTCATCATCCGCCGGCTGCTGATCGCCATCCCACTGGTGCTGCTCTCCTCGGTGCTGGTGTTCCTGCTGGTGGCCAACTCCGGGGACCCATTGGCCGAGCTCAAGGGCCGCAACCCCCCGGTCCCCGAGCAGACCATCAAGAACCGTGAGGCCGAGCTCGGCCTGGACAAGCCGCTGCCGGCCCGGTACGTGACCTGGCTCGGCAACTTCGTCCAGGGGGACATGGGCAAGTCGATCGGCGGGGTCGAGGTGCGGCCCCTGCTGTTCCAGCGGCTCAGGGTGACGCTGCGGATGGTGATCCTCGCCTCGATCGTCGCGGTGGTCCTGGCCATCGGGGCCGGGGTGCTGTCGGCGGTCAAGCAGTACACGCCGACCGACTACACCTTCACCTTCCTGGGCTTCCTGTTCCTGTCCATGCCGGTGTTCTGGTTCGCGGCCCTGCTCAAGGAGTACGGGGCGATCCGGCTTAACAAGCTGTTCGGGGAACAGGTGGTGTACACCGTGGGGGCCGAGACCCCGAACCTGACCGGCAGCCTGGGGCACCGGCTGGCCGACTACGCCGGGCACCTGATCCTGCCCACCGTCGCCCTGGCCCTGATCAGCTTCGCCGCCTGGTCGCGCTACCAGCGGGCCACCATGCTGGACGTGCTCGGCTCCGACTATATCCGCCTGGCCAGGGCCAAGGGGCTGTCCCGGTCGCGCGTGATGACCCGCCACGCCCTCCGCAACGCCCTCATCCCGCTCGTCACCGTGGTCGCCATCGACTTCGGGGCGCTCTTCAGCGGGGCCGTGATCACCGAGCGGGTGTTCTCCTGGCAGGGCATGGGGGCGCTGCTCGTCCAGGGGGTCACCACCCACGACGTCAACGTCCTGCTGGCCTGGCTGATGGTGACAAGCGTGATCGTGGTGCTGTTCAATCTCATCGCGGACGTCTTGTACGCGGTGCTGGACCCGAGGATCCGCTATGGCTGACACTCGACCCCGCCCCCCGGCGCCCCAGCCGCCGGTCGACGAGACCATGGACGGCGCGGAGCTGCAGACGACCGAGCACGGCGTGCAGGTCCACGAGGTGCCGCAGACCACCACCGAGCGCGAGTTCACCGTCGTCCGGCGCAGCCAGACCCAGATGGTCCTCCGCCGCTTCTTGGCCCACAAGCTGGCCGTGGGCAGCCTGGTGGTGTTCCTCCTGGTGGTCCTGGTCTCGCTGGTCGGCGGCCGCTTCTGGAAGTACGGCTACGCCGACATCACCGACGAGTTCTCCACGCCGCCGTCGCTGCAGCACCCGATGGGGACCGACGACATCGGCCACGACACCCTGGCCCAGGTGCTGCGGGGCGCCCAGAAGTCGGTCCAGGTGGCGCTGATGGTGGCGATCCTGGCCACCACCCTCGGATCGATCATCGGCGCCCTGGCCGGCTACTACCGCGGCTGGGTGGACTCGGCCCTGATGCGCTTCACCGACCTGGTCCTGACCATCCCGTCGATCGCCATCCTGGCCGTGCTGGCCTCGGTCGTGACCAGCCAGGCCGGCAACTGGTTCTTCATCGGGCTGATCCTGGCCCTGCTGCAGTGGACCTACATCGCCCGGGTGGTGCGCGGCACCTTCCTGTCGTTGCGCGAGAAGGAGTTCGTGGAGGCGGCGAGGGCCCTGGGAGCCAGCGACGCCCGCATCATGTTCCGGCATCTGCTGCCCAACGCCACCGGGTCGATCATCGTCAACGCCACCGTCACCGTGGCCGTGGCCATCCTGCTGGAGACCGCCCTCTCCTACCTGGGGCTGGGCATCCGGCCGCCCGACACCTCGCTGGGGCTGCTCGTCTCGACCGGCCAGCAGGCGGCCACGACCCGGCCCTGGCTGTTCTACTTCCCGGGCCTGATGATCATCATCATCGCCCTGACCATCAACTTCGTCGGCGACGGCCTGCGCGACGCCTTCGACCCGACCCAGACGCGGGTGCGCGCCTGATGGCCACCACCCTCCCCGACCAGCCGCCCGCCCCGATCGCCTCGGGGCCGGTGCTGTCGGTCCGCGACCTGACCGTCGAGTTCCCCACCGACGACGGCATCGTCCACGCCGTCCGCGGCGTCACCTTCGACCTCCACCCGGGGCAGGTGCTGGGCATCGTCGGCGAGTCCGGCTCGGGCAAGAGCGTGACCTCCCTGGCCATCATGGGGCTGCTGCCCCGCTCGGCCCGCATCCGCGGGGAGGTCAACTTTCGCGACCAGAACCTGCTCAAGCTGGCCGACAAGGAGCAGTCCAAGATCAGGGGCAAGCAGATCGCCATGATCTTCCAGGACCCGATGACCAGCCTGAACCCGGTGTACACGGTGGGCTGGCAGCTCCAGGAGGCGATCCTCGCCCACCAGGACATCGGCAAGGGCAAGGCCTGGGCGCGGGCGGTGGAGCTACTCGACATCGTCGGCATCCCCAACGCCCCCGAGCGGGCCAGGAGCTACCCGCACGAGTTCTCGGGTGGCATGCGCCAGCGGGCGGTCATCGCCATGTCGATGACCAACGACCCGGAGGTGATCATCGCCGACGAGCCCACCACCGCCCTGGACGTGACCGTCCAGGCGCAGGTGCTCGACACCCTGCGCCGGGTGCAGGAGAACACCTCGGCCGGGATCATCCTCATCACCCACGACCTCGGGGTGGTGGCCAGCATGGCCCACCGGGTGCTGGTCATGTACGCCGGCAAGCCGGTCGAGAACGGCGAGACCGACGCCATCTACTACGACCCGAGGATGCCCTACACCCTCGGCCTGCTGGGCAGCCTGCCCCGGCTGGACGACAAGGGCAACGAGCCGCTCACCCCCATCCGGGGGGCGCCCCCGTCGCTGATCAACCTGCCCCCGGGCTGCCCCTTCTCGCCCCGCTGCCCGATGAGCCGCCCCCACTGCGACGCCGAGGAGCCGCCGCTACGGCCGGTGGCCGGCGTGGACCACGTCGCCGCCTGCCACTACGCCGAGGAGCTGGCCGGGGACATCGCCGCCGCCGAGGTGTTCGAGACCGCCGAGACCGACAGCCAGGCCGTCGAGCAGCTCGATCGGCTCGGTAACCTGGAGCAGGCCAAGGTCGAGCTCGACCGGGCCGAGGCGGAGGAGCGTCCATGACCCAGACCACCCCCCAGTCGGCGGGGGCCGCCCAGCAGGACGGCGGCCGCGGCGAGCCGATCCTCGAGGTCAACAACCTGGTCAAGCACTACCCGCTGATGGGCGGGGGCGTGATCCGGCGCCGCATCGCCGACGTCCATGCGGCCTGCGGCCTCACGTTCACCCTGCACAAGGGCGAGACCCTCGGGCTGGTGGGCGAGTCGGGCTGCGGCAAGTCGACCACCGGCAAGGCGATCCTTCAGCTGAGCCCGCCGACCTCGGGGTCGGTCAAGTTCCAGGGCGAGGAGCTGGTCGGCAAGACCCGCAAGCAGATGCGCAGCGTCCGCCGCGACCTCCAGGTCGTGTTCCAGGACCCGTACGCCTCCCTGAACCCGCGGATCCCGGTCAACGACATCGTGTCCGAGCCGCTGATCATCCACGGCCTCTACAAGCGTCAGGGCAAGGAGCGGGTCCGTGAGCTGCTGACCGTGGTCGGCCTCAACCCCGAGCACGGCAACCGCTACGCGCACGAGTTCTCGGGCGGCCAGCGCCAGCGCATCGGCATCGCCAGGGCCCTGGCCCTCGAGCCCAAGGTGCTGGTCCTGGACGAGCCGGTGTCGGCCCTTGACGTCTCCATCCAGGCCGGCGTGGTCAACCTGCTCGACGAGCTCCAGGACCGCCTCGGCCTGTCGTACGTGTTCATCGCCCACGACCTGTCGGTGGTGCGGCACATCTGCGACCGGGTCGCCGTCATGTACCTGGGCAAGATCGTCGAGATCGGCCCCCGCGACCACATCTACGAGCGGGCCAGCCATCCCTACACCCAGGCGCTGCTGTCGGCCGTGCCGATCCCCGACCCCAAGCTGGAGCGCCAGCGGCGCCGCATCGTGCTCGAGGGCGACGTGCCCAGCCCGGTCAACCCGCCGTCGGGCTGCCGGTTCCGCACCCGCTGCTGGAAGGCGCAGGACATCTGCGCCGAGCAGGAGCCGGCCCTGGTCGACCGCGGGCAGGGGCACCCGGTGGCCTGCCACTTCGCCGAGCCGCGCAGCCTGCTGTAGCCCGGCGGCTGTGGCCGTCCCAGGGCATCATGGTCCGGTGATGAAGTCCGCCAGGTGGCTCTCCCTGCTCTGCGCCCTCGTGCTGCTGGTCGCGGCCTGCGACGGCGGCGGCGACGGCGGCGCCGGCGACCGCCGGCCGACCCGCGGGGTCAAGCGCGGGACCCTGCTGGTCCACAGCCACTCCGACGTCGACGCCCTCGACCCGGGCGTCGCCTACGCGACCTTCGACTCCGCCCTGCTCCGGGGGCTCGTCAGGGAGCTGTACTCCTTCGACACCCGTGTCAGCGGCGAGCGCTCGCTGGTGCCCGTGCCCGACCTGGCCGACGGGCCCTATGAGCTCTCGGAGGACGGCCGCACCTACACCTTCCGGATCCGCCGCGGGGTCAGGTACGCCCCGCCGGTCAGCCGGGAGGTCAGGGCCGAGGACTTCGTCTACGCGGTCGAGCGCCAGCTCGACCCGGACCAGCCGGGACCCGGCTCCCCCAACCCGTACGCCCGGCTGATCAGCGGGGCCGACGACTTCGCGGCCGGCCGGGTCCGGTCGATCTCGGGCCTGCGGGCGCTGGACAGCCACACCCTGGAGATCACCCTCGACCGGCCGGCCAGCGACTTCCCCAGCCTCCTCACGCTGCCGTTCTTCTCGCCCGTGCCCTCCGAGCATGCCTCGAAGTTCCGGCTGGGCCGGGACTACGGCCAGGAGCTGGCCGCCTCCGGGCCCTACCGGCTCGAGCGGTACGTGCCCGGCCGGCGGATCGAGCTGGTCCGCAACGAGAACTGGGACCCGAGGACCGACCCGCTGCGCAGCGCCTGGGTGGACAAGGTGAGCGTGACCATCGGCGGCAGCGAGGCCGAGATCCAGGAGGCGATCGAGAGCGGGGGGGCGGACCTCAACCTCGACGCCGTCCCACCACCCGTCGGCGACCTCCAGCGGCTCTTCGACGACCCGACGATGGCCAGGCGGCTCGCGGTCGAGACCACCGGCTGCGTCCACTACCTGACCCTGCAGATGGACGCCGGGCCGACCAGGGAGCTGGCCGTCCGCCAGGCGGTCAACTACGCCATCGACCGCCAGGCGGTGGTGCTGGCCATCGGCGGCGCCTACGCCGGCGCGCCGGCCTCGACCGTCCTG
>Ga0081538_10005862_pt1 | contig 10945 bp, 7 predicted proteins | sample TabmetS5T2R1_FD_71022 | JGI IMG/M metagenome (GOLD analysis project Ga0081538, IMG submission 71022) | Tabebuia heterophylla rhizosphere microbial communities from the University of Puerto Rico - S5T2R1 | ecosystem: Host-associated > Plants > Roots > Rhizosphere ...
TCAATCTCCAAACCAGCACGCAAGAGAAAAAAGCCCTCGGCGAGATTCTGGTGGAACACCGCTTTATCGAAGAGCAGAAACTTGCCGAAGTGTTGTCCTATCAGCTCGGGCTTCCGTTTGTTGAGCTGCATCTCAGCTCCATTGACAAAGCCCTACTCATGAAGGCCAACGCGCAGATATATGCCGAGCACCATTTCCTCCCCGTACAGCAGCAAGAGGGCCGCATTCTCGTCGCCTTTGTCGATCCGCTCGACCGCGCCGCCCGGGGCACTGCTGAAAAACTCTTTGGCCCCGATCTCACCCCTGGCATCGCCACAAAAAGAGCGGTAGCGGAGGTCATTAGCCTCTACCAGCGCGGCATCCAGCAGGTGAAGCCTGCAGCCACGGATGAAAGTACGGTAGTCGGCATTGTTAACGCCCTCTTTGTCGCCGCCCTGCGTGAACAGGCGAGCGATATCCATATTGAGCCGACTGCAGACAGACTACGTGTGCGCTTTCGGTGCGATGGCGTCTTAATCCATCACAAAGATTTTCCAAAACAGATCGCAGCGGCAATGAGCAGTCGCATTAAGATCCTGGCGAAGGCCGATATCACCGAAAGAAGGCGTCACCAGGACGGCAGAATTCTGTTCGAAGACCCGCAGCAGGGCATCGTCTTCGACATGCGTGCCTCCTTCTATGTCACCATCCACGGCGAGAAGATCGTCTTGCGGCTGCTGAGCAAGAAAGGCGAGCTGATCGAGATCGACGATATTGGCATGGCGCCTAAAATGCTGGAACGGTTCCGCGAGGATGCCCTCGACGTCCCCAGTGGTGTGGTCATCATTACCGGACCCACCGGTTCAGGCAAGACCACGTCTCTCTACAGTGCCGTCAATTACCTGAACGACATGCACACCAGCATTATCACCGCCGAGGATCCAGTGGAGTACGTGATTGAGGGGATTGCCCAGTGCTCCATCAACCCCAAGCTCAACGTCACCTTTGAGGAAACGTTGCGGCACATCGTGCGACAAGATCCTGACGTGATCGTGCTCGGCGAAATCCGGGATCGCTTTTCCGCTGAGACAGCGATCCAAGCCGCTCTGACTGGGCATAAAGTGCTTACCACGTTCCACACCGAAGACAGTATTGGGGGCTTGCTGCGGCTGTTAAACATGGACATCGAGGCCTTTTTGATCTCTTCTACGGTTGTCTGTGTGGTGGCGCAACGGCTCCTGCGCAGAGTGTGTCAGCATTGTGCCGAGCCCACTGCTCCCGCGTCGCTGGAGCTACGGCGCCTGGGTTACGGCAACCATGACTTGCAGGGAGCACGCCTGTGCATGGGGCGCGGCTGTGCCCAGTGCCGTTTCACCGGGTACCGCGGGCGCGTTGGCATTTTTGAGCTCCTGGTTCTCAACGAGATGGTCAAGGACGCCATTCTCAACCGGAAAACGTCGTATGAAATCCGCCGCATCAGCCTCGAAACATCTGGCCTCGTCACCCTCATCGAAGACGGGATTGTGAAAGCCGCCAGGGGCGAAACCACCCTGCAAGAAGTCCTGCGTCATCTGCCCCGGCTGCATAAACCCCGTCCCCTGCACGAGCTCAATCGCGTTCTTGGAGGATAACGATGGCCAACACGATGTCCCTGGTTGACATTATTCATGAGCATTTGCTCTCGGAAGAGTTGCAACTGCCGGTCTTTCATCACGTCGCTTTGCGCTTGCAGGACATGCTGGCCAAGGATGATTACAACCTGCAACAGGTGGCCGCGCTGATCATGGAAGACCAGTACCTGGCAAGCCAGGTCTTACGCGTCGCCAACTCGGCCTTTTTTTCAGGATTAAGCAAAGCCTCGACCATCAAAGATGCTATCGTGCGCCTAGGAGCCAAACAGCTCTTGAGCATCGTGATGCTCGCCACCCAGAAAAGCAACTATCACTCGCAAAGCAAAACCCTCGGGCTCTACATGCAGGATCTGTGGAAGCACGCCCTGGGATGTGCCATGGGAGCAAAATGGCTCGCTGAAAAAATTGGCTATAGCAATCTTGCGCAGGAAGCCTTTCTTGGAGGCTTATTGCACGATATTGGAAAACTCTTCTTATTAAAACTCCTTGAAGATATCCATACATCCAACAAATATGATGTGACGCTCTCCAAAGCGCTCGTCTCAGAAGTCCTGGCAAGCATGCATGCTGAACAGGGCTACACCCTGCTGCAGAAATGGAACATCCCAGAGCTGTATTGCCACATTGTCCGCGATCATCAAAAGGAAGACTACAACACCAGTGACGTGTTGCTCTCCATGGTCCGCTTGGTCAATCTCGCCTGTAAGAAACTCGGCGTCGGCATGCAACACGACCCATCGATAATCCTGGAAGCGACCCCTGAAGCCTTGCATCTCGGCGTCTCTGATCTGCTCCTGGCTGAGCTGGAAATTGCCATTGAGGACGGCCTTGGGCTTGAATGTTAGCGACGCGTTGGGGCAGCACGCGCTCTGCGATTGATGGCGGTTTCCTGCCTGAAGAGCTTTACTGGCATAGCACCTTCCCCTACAATCTGGTGAAGCATAGCATCCGCAGTGCATCATGAGTATGTCTCGATACATCTCCTCCGCCTCCTTTTTGGCAAAGGAGTGAGGAGAAGAAGAAAGACTTCTTGCAGTTGGCGTCTATCGGCATGCGGGAGCAGAAGGAGAAATATCTGTGGCCAAGATGAACAGCGGACAAGCCGTGATCGAATTGCTCAAAGCGGAACAGGTGCGGCATATTTTTGGCATCGTCGGGTCCACCTTTCTGGACGTCCTTGACGTGCTCTACGATGACACGAGCGTGGAGTATATCAATGTGCGACACGAGCAAGGTGCGGCGTTTATGGCCGATGGGCTGGCGCGCGTCACCGGGCTGCCAGCGGTGTGTCTGGTCACCAGTGGTCCGGGGGCGACCAACCTGCTCACTGGCATCGGTGCTGCATACGTGGCACATTCGCCGGTTATCGCGCTCACCGGTGGTCCACCATCTAGCAACTATGCGCGAGATGCCTTCCAAGAGTTCGACCTGGTCAGCATGTTTAAGCCGGTAACCAAATTGTCCGTGCTCATCAACAAAACCGAGCGCATACCAGAACTCTTGCACTATGCGTTTCGTATGGCCATGACCGGTCGTAAAGGGCCGGTGTTCGTCGAAATCCCACGGGATGTGCTCAATGGCCAGACCGTAGACGTAGATATCATGACGCCAGAACAGTATCGCCCTACCTACCCCCATCTCCCCCACCCGGACGCGATTCAGTACACCGTCGAGCTGCTACGGCAGGCAGAGCGCCCTTTGTTGATCGTGGGCGGTGGGGTCAATTGGGCCGGGGCCAATGAGCTCGTGGCCCATCTCAGTGAACGGTTCGCCATACCCATGATCACTGCTTACGGACGCAACGATGCTGTAGCCAACGCGCATCCGCTCTACATTGGCCCTCTGGGTCGTGCTGGTGCACCAGAAGCTGCAGAAGCCTGCCGCCGTGCCGACCTCCTCCTGGTGGTAGGCTCGCGTTTGGGCAATTTCAGTACCTACTACGACCACCGCGTCATTCAGCCCGGCGTGCGCCTGGTGCAGATCGATATCGAGGCGCGGGATATGGGTCGTATCTATCCGGTTACCCTCGGCATCCAGGCTGATGCCCATGCAGCGTTAACAGCCCTCCTGGAAGCCCTAGGCCAGGATCGTATGGCAGCGAGCAGCGCCGCCTGGCAGGAGGAAGCCCGCATCTTGCGTGACCGGCGTCAAGCGCGGCTCGAGGCGGAAGCCAAGCTTGACGCGCTTCCCGTAAAGCCTCAGCGCGTCTATGTGGAATTACGCCGCGTCTTACCGCCCGAGACCATCGTTGCCCTGGATGCAGGGGCAGCCCCAGCCTATGGATACGACCGCTTGCACCTGTCTCATCCCCGTACCCTTCTCACCCCCCTCGATCTCGGCGGCCTCGGCTTTGCCTTCCCTGCCGCCCTCGGAGCCAAGCTCGGGCGCCCTGAGGCCCCGGTGCTTGCCATCCACGGCGACGGGGGTTTCTTGATGAACGCCCAGGAACTGGAAACCGCGGTACGTCATGGGATCAACATCGTCATCCTGGTCATGAATAACAACTGCTGGGGTTCGGAAAAAGCGTATCAAAAACACTTTTATCAAGAGCGTTACGTCGGTGCCGATATCGGCAATCCGCGCTATGACAAGTATGCTGAGCTTTTTGGCGCCAAGGGATACTATGTGGAACACCCCGATCAGATTGGCGATATCATGCTGGAAGCCCTACACTGTGGGAAACCGGCGGTGATTGAGATACCGATCGATGCGGACGAGTTTCCCACCCCGGCTACTGCGGCACGCCGCGGGGAATAGCATGCGGAATGGGGATGGCGGAATGCGGAATAGGGGAGTTATACGGACAACACGTTCCTTTGTGACTTGGGAGAACCGTGATGGAGCTGAAGCGACTGGGAAACACGAATGTCATGGTGCCAGAGATTGGTCTGGGCGCCTGGAAATACCGCGGCGGCGTGGAGCCGTTGCGCCACGGCCTCGCCCTGGGAGCCTCGCTCATCGACACCGCCGAGATCTATGGGACTGAAGAGATCGTCGGCCGTGCCATTCAGGGCCGGCGTGAGCAGGTGTTTCTGGCCACCAAGGTGTCCGGCTCACATCTGCGTCACGACGATGTTCTGCGCGCGGCCGAGGCCAGTCTGCGGCGGTTGCACATCGACGTCATTGACCTGTATCAGATCCACTGGCCAAACCAGAGCGTGCCGATCAAAGAAACCATGCGCGCCATGGAATCGCTGGTCGATAGCGGTCACATTCGCTACATCGGGGTCAGCAATTTTTCTGCCTCCGAGATGCGGCAGGCCCAGGCCGCCATGAATAAATACGCGATCGTTTCGAACCAGGTTCTGTATAGCCTCAACCGACGAGAAATCGAGCGAGAGCTTGTACCTTACTGCCAGGAGCACCAGATCACCGTCATTGCCTACACCCCGCTCGACGACGGGCGCCTGGCCGTCCGCTCGCGGTTCCGGCGCAGTCAGGGCATGCAAGTGCTTGAGCAGATCGCCGCGGAGACCCACAAAACCTTGGCTCAGGTGGCTCTCAACTGGTGCACGTCACGTCCCAACGTCATTGCCATCCCCAAGTCCAACAGCCAGGAACGGATTGCGGAAAATTGCGGTGCGTCAGGCTGGCGCCTGTCGCCAGCGCAAGTGGAGCGCCTCGATGTTGCTTTTGCCTGATCCTCCCTATCCTGTCCCTTGCATTCTTGCTTGAAGAGGACTACTTTTCTGGCTATACAAGATAAAACTCTTGGACAAGGAGACCAGAGCATACGATGAGCACAGGCAATTCTCCCGGTGGTAATGTTGATATGGCCGCACTGCAAAGCATCGTGGACCGTATTGTCGCCTCGAACCTCACCACGGCCATCTACACACGTTTGCACACCATCCAGTCACAAGACGATTATGACGAAACTGCCTTCGACGAAGTGGCGCGTAGTGTTGTGCGTGAAGTCATGCATACATACTCGGCATTGCTGAACGTTTTCAGAGGGGCGCACGAGAACCCGACAGAACCCGACAATGGAGCCTGATGCTGTTCCTCTTGGTGCACCTGGTCCTTCTCTCAGACTTACTGATTCGCGTGCTGTGGGGTGGGAGTGTAACCCGGAATCTCCGCAAGGTTCACCTGGTCAATCTGTTCGGGGGCCAGGTGGGCGTCCGCATAGATCTGATACACGCGTTCTTTGATGAAGACATCAAATAAGTCAGGATCAATCTGTCCGTGGAGCTTCATCTGCCCCAGGATCTGCAGACTCTCCATGAGCGTTTTCCCCCGCTTGTACGGACGATCCGGCGCGGTTAACGCCTCAAAAATGTCAGCAATGCCAATGATCCGCCCTCCCATGGGAATCTGCTCTTTCGTATACCCACGTGGATAGCCCATACCATTCATACACTCATGATGCACGCCGGCCAACAAGGGCACCTGGCGCAGATAGGCGGGATAGGGCAGAGCTTCCAACATCTTGACGGTGATGGCAGCGTGGGAGTTGATTATTTCACGTTCTGCGGACGTCAGAGTGCCCTTTGGGATGCTGAGATAGTGCACTTCCTCATCTGTCAGCAACGGCATCTGCCTCCCTTCGGCGTTGCACCAGGTATGCTTCTCGGCGAGTTCGTGGATACGACGTCGGCAGCTTTCAGCCATGGCTTCGCCGCCAAGGTTACAGCTGCGAAGAAAATCCTTTGCCTCGTGCAGTTGCTGCAGGGTGGCATGGAGAAGCGCTTGTTCGCTGCTGTCCAAGCTCTGCGCCCCCAAGGAGGCGAGCTTTTGCCGTAACACGGCAATTTCGGCGTCACGCTGCAAAATCTCAAAGCGTGTATCAATGAGCTGGATACGGTCGAAGATCGTTTCCAGTTTGGTCGCTTTATCCAACACATACATCGGGATGGAGAGCTTGCCGCAGTCGTGTAACAAGGCCGCCACTTGCAGCTCGTACAACTCCTCGGCGGACAGGACAAAATCTTGCAGCGGCCCCTCCGTTTGTCGGCAGGCGGCCTCGGCCAGCAGCATGGTGAGGACCGGCACGCGCCGGCAATGCCCGCCCGTATAGCGCGATTTCTCATCAATGGCGGTGACAATCAGATCGATCAGTGACTCAAACAGCCGTCTAAAGTCGTCGACATGCTGCACGTTCTTCATGGCGATGGCGACCTGGGTGCTGATACCACTGAGCATCTGCAGGTCATCGGCGGCAAACAGGCGCTGGCCGGTACGCGTATCGACCTGGATGAGCCCGAGAATCTCGTCACCCACCAGGAGCGGCGCACACATCATGCTCCGTATCGAGAGGCCGATGATGGACTCTTGACTTTTGAAACGCGTATCATCCATCGCATCACAGGAGAGAATCGCCCGTTTGTGCGTCAACACCTCGTTGACGATCGTGCGCGAGATGGCAAAGGCGGGTTGCGGAGATGCCTCGGCGTGGCGATGTTTGGCGACAGCCGGGATGAGGCGCTCACCGTCCTGCTCTTTGAGCAGGATAAAGGCGCGGTCTGCAGCGGGAAAGATGTCAAAGATACAGTCCATGATCTTCCCTAGTAACGCTTCCCGTTCCTTAATGGCTCCCAAGGCCACACTGACTTGACACATGGCCTGAAAGCGTTTCAGCGTCTCCCGGAGATCAGCGTCTCCCTGTGTCGCACTGCTTTCCATTTTCGTGAGGAGTTCCGAGACATCCAGGACCATACTAGGCTGCAGTATTTCCTTCTCATCCACCAGCACGGCAAACGCGACAGCATCACTGTTGTCCATCAAAGACCTCTCGGCCCGCCGAGGGCTCTTTTCAAGACGACGGGCGTGTTGCCCCAGTAGCGAGTCATCCACGTAAAAACCTAAACAGAACGAACCAATGTGAATTTCGTCACCATCCTGGAGGCAACATGGGGTGTGGGGTGGAAGGCGTTTGCCCTGCAGCATCGTCCCATTGACGGAGTCGAGATCTTCAATGAGAAAGTGTGGACCTTGTCGGAGAAGGCGGGCATGCCGACGACTGATCTGGCCGTCGGGAAAACAGATATCGTTGTCGTAACTGCGGCCGAGTGACACCTCGCCAGGCAGAAGATAACACTGGCCCGCATTGTAACCTTCGAGCACTTCTAAATGAGCCATAGTGGAACCTCATCTGTTGTCCATCGTTGTTCTTATCGGCTAGAGCAGAGAAAACTTGAGAGAGAGGGGACACGGGTAACGGCCGGCAAGCAAGTTTCGCCACCCTTTTTCGCTTGCATACGCAGAGACGCGCCCTACAATACAGTCTACGCGTTCTATCTTGAGTATCCCGATTCGAGCAACGGCACGCTGAGCGCCACGCGGTCCGTCGCAGCAGCGACATGGAGGAGATGAACGATGCAAGTCATAGCAGCGATCGCAGAGATCTTGAAGCGCGAGGGTGTAGAGTTTCTGAGTACCTATCCGACCACACCACTCATCGATGCCGCGGCCGCGGCTGGCATACGGCCGGTGCTCTGCCGCCAGGAGCGGGTGGGCGTTGGCATTGCCGATGGTTTCACCCGGACGGCAAGCGGCAAACGCACCGGGGTCTTTGCCATGCAGTATGGTCCAGGGGCGGAGAACGCGTTCCCTGGCGTTGCCACCGCCTATTCCGATTCGGTGCCCATTCTGGTTCTGCCCCTCGGGCACCAGCGCGAACGGGCGCAGGTGTTTCCCCTGTTCAGCTCGGCACGTACCTATGCCTCTGTGGTGAAATCGGTGGAGACCCTGAACCTTGCCAGCGAGGTCGGTGAAGTAATGCGACGTGCCTTCAATCTCTTGAAGATGGGGCGGCCAGGGCCGGTCATGGTGGAGATCCCTGCCGATGTCGCGCTCGAAGAAATCGATGCTGCAGCCCTGGCGTATAAAGCGGTAAAGGCCACCCGTGCCGCTGGCAACGCGCAGGATGTCGCCGCGGCCGCGCAGGTGTTGCTGCAGGCGCGTATCCCCGTCATGCACGCCGGCCAGGGAGTGCTCTATGCCGAAGCGACGGACGAACTCGTGGAGCTGGCAGAGCTGTTACAGGTGCCAGTGATGACCACGTTGGAGGGCAAGAGCGCTTTCCCAGAGGACCATCCCCTGGCATTGGGCACGGGTGGTGGTGGCGTCATGTCTGGCCCGGTATACCACTTTCTGCAGCAGGCGGACGTGGTGTTTGGTATTGGCTGTAGCTTTACCCGCCATGGCATGGCGACCACCATTCCGCCTGGCAAGACGTTTATTCATGCCAGCAACGACGAGCGCGACCTCAACAAGAACTATCCCACCGATTATCCGATCCTGGGGGATGCAAAACTGGTCCTGCGCCAGTGCATCGAGGCGCTGCAGGACATGGGTGCAAAGCCACGTGACCATGGTGCCGTGGCGGCGGAGGTGCAGAAAGTAAAAGACGCCTGGCTCAAGGAGTGGATGCCCAAGCTCACCTCAAACGAGGTGCCGATCACCCCCTACCGAGTGATCTGGGAGTTCATGCGCACCATTCCCCCCAGTGAGGCGATTGTCACGCATGACTCCGGCAGTCCACGCAACCAACTCGTGCCGTTTTACTGCGCCACCACGCCACGCGGCTACATCGGCTGGGGCAAGTCCCACGCCCTGGGCACTGGATTGGGATTAAACATCGGTGCCAAATTGGCGGCTCCTGAGAAGTTTTGTGTGAACTTTATGGGCGACGCCGCCTTCGGCATGACCGGACTTGACTTTGAAACCGCGGTGCGCTGTGGCATTCCCATTCTGACCGTGGTCTTGAATAACTCGGCGATGGCGATCGAGAGGCATGCGCTGACCGTATCACACGAGCGCTACCGCACCCGCGACATCGGCGGCGACTATACCGCCATGGGCCGGGCCATGGGCGGCTATGCCGAGCGCGTCGAGCGTCCTGAGGAGATTGCAGCAGCCTTCCAACGCGCCAGAAAGGCAACAGAGGAAGGCCAGGCAGCCCTGCTCGAGTTCATCACCAGCGAAGAAATCGCCTTTTCCTACCGTCGGGCGTTTTAAGTAACAGCTTCATAGGGCGGCGCTGTCGTCCAAGTCGTCAAAGGTTGTGTCGAGTTGGGCGGAGAGGTTGAAGAAATATTGCAAGCTCTGATTAAATCGGAAAAAATAATCCGCCCGGGACTGATCATCGGTGTCACTACTGACGATGCCTCCGGGCGTACGCTGGTCTAACGTACTGAGCGTATGATCGGCATCAGCGCCGCCGTTTTCTTTGATGTTCTCAAGCATCGCTTGCCACTGGTCGGCATCCATCTCCAGGTAAAAATCCACGTCGAACAGGTCGTCGTCGATGCCGGGCTCGACCTTCTCACAGCGAGAGGCCCGAAACGTCACCAGGAAAATCTCGGAGCCGACTTTCATGCCCATTGTGGTATCAATATTGCCGAGGCGCTGAAATGCCGGATCGGCGTTAGCCAATTGCTGGAGTGCCTGGAACCACTCAAGCGATGGAAAAATCAATGGACCGCCTGGCATGAACTCACCCTTCTCCTTACGCATCTTCGCGTCTTTAGACATCTTGAGACATTAGGAGACCTAGAAGAGGACAAAGCCGATCAACGCACACTACCCTAGAGTCAGGATAGGGTTGCATACTACCCTGCACCCACAGGTTAGTCAAGCATTTCTCTATAACACCCTGGACGTGCTGAGTGCAGAGCTGACGTCGCTCCTCTACACGGTCACGGCATCACCACCACCGGCTTGACTTCGCGCAAGGCGCGCATCGCCTCCATGGCATCGTTGATCTGCTCCAGCCGATAGTGATTCGAGAGCATATCCTCAAAGCGAAAGTGCTCGCGGTTGTGGCGTAAGAACTGCAGCGCTTTATAGTAATGGTCAGTATCGCCGGACATGATACCCAGAATGGTAAGCTGCTTCTCAACCACAAGCCGCGGCGCGATGCTCACCTGCTGGTCGCCCACCTGGCCGATCACCAGGAAGCGACCGCCCCGCCGTACCAGATCAATACCTTCGGAAAATGCCGTAGTGCCGCCGGACACCTCGATGACCACATCGGCGCCACGACGCTCGGTCAGATCACGAATCAGACGCCGACGCTCGCGCGCATCAGGGATGTCATCAATGTTGATGGTCTGCGACACCCCCCACCGCTTCGCCACCTCAAGCCGCGCTGCTGGTGCACCAATGACGATGACCTGGTGCGCTCCAGCGCGTAAGGCCATGGCCGCGGCATAGAGCCCCAGAGGGCCAGCGCCCTGCACCACCACCGTCTCCCGGTCTTCAATGCGTCCCAGGCGATCAAAGCCGTGTACCACCGTGCGCAGCGCACAGCTGGCAGCCGAGGCGAGAGCGCTCGGCACGGCGTCCGGCACTTTGATACGGCCAGAGGTGGGCAGCACATAGCAATATTC
>Ga0081538_10005863_pt1 | contig 10945 bp, 12 predicted proteins | sample TabmetS5T2R1_FD_71022 | JGI IMG/M metagenome (GOLD analysis project Ga0081538, IMG submission 71022) | Tabebuia heterophylla rhizosphere microbial communities from the University of Puerto Rico - S5T2R1 | ecosystem: Host-associated > Plants > Roots > Rhizosphere ...
ATCGGCCTCACCGCTCTCTGTCCGGCTGGTCCACCTCGACCTCTTCCCTGCGGACCGGCTCGGACACCTGCGTCTGGTCGCGGACGACCTCCTTGCCGATCCGCAGGCGCTCCTTGGGCACCACCCGCTTGTCGACCACCGGCTGCTCCTCGCGCAGCTCGATGGTCCGCTCGTCCGGTGCCAGCTCGGCGTGGCCGTCGCCGTCGTCGGCCGGGATCGGCTCGCGCTCGACGCGCAGCTCCTCCCGCTCGATCGGGACGGTCCGTTGCTGCTGCTCGGTGACGACCCGCGTGCCCGCGCCGGCCTGGCCGCGCGGCACCTGCTTGGGCAGCCGAGCGGCTGCGATCGACGCGGCGCAGGACGGGTGCGGTCCTGCTCGGAAGGCGGCATCGCCATCCTCGGGATACGCAGGACGACCCCGCCCCAAACCTGCGACAGCACAGCGATGCTGGCTGGATGATGACCTCTGGCGCCGCTCGAGAGTCCCTCCCCGACTGAATGCCATGAAGAGGGGCCTCCCCGGTGGCAATCTCCGGATTGTCACCATCGGGAGCACCACGAGGAGGCCCCGTCGCCATGTTGTACGCAGGGTTGGACCTGTCACGCCACCGCTTGGACGTGCACCTTATGAACGAGGCAGGCGAACCGGTGCAGGTGACCACAGCACCGCCGGATGCTGATGGGCTGGGTGGCCTGGCTCGCCAGGTCGGCGGGTTCGGGCAGCCGGTGGTCGCGGCGATCGAGTCCATGAACGGCGCCCGGTTCGTCCACGACCAACTTGAGTTGGCCGGGTGGGAGGTCGAGCTCGCCGACGCGGCCGAGGTCAAGGGCCTGGCCCCGCTGGCCTGCAAGACCGACCGGATCGACGCCTGGGTGCTGGCCGAGCTGGCCCGTCGGGAGTTGGTCCCGGCGATCTGGCTGCCGACCCCGGAGGTCCGCGCCGAGCGGGAACGGGCCCGCTTCCGGTTGCACCTGGTCCGTCACCGGACCGCGCTCAAGAACCGGGTGCACGCCACCCTGCTGGCGTTCGGGCGGCCGTGTCCGGTCAGCGACCTGTTCGGCGTCGGCGGTCGAGGGTTGCTGGCCCGGCTGGGGCTGCCCGAGCCGTGGGCAGGGACGACCGCCGCGGCCATCGCGCTCATTGACGACTTGGAGAGCCAGATCGACGCCGGTGCGCGCGACCTTCGTCACCTCGGCGCCGACCATGCCTCTGTGCCCCTGCTCATGTCGGCCCCCGGCATCGCCTGGGTCCTGGGCGACACCATCGCCGCCGAGCTGGGCGACATCGGTCGGTTCGCCAGCCCCAAGAAGCTGGTCGGCTACACCGGGCTGTGCCCGCGGGTCCACCAGTCCGGCGCCCGCGATCATCGGGGCCCGCTGGCCAAGAACGGCCCCAAGTACCTGCGGTGGGCGCTGATCGAGGCCGCCACCCATGCCGCCCGCCATCCCATCTACCGTGACAGCGACCAGGCGACCAAGCGCCGCCTCGGCAGCCAGCGCGGCCCGGCGGTCGCTCGCGTGGAGGTCGCCCGCAAGCTTGCCGAGGCCAGCTGGCACATGCTCACCAAGTAAGCGCGGTTCGCTCCGGCAAAGGCCCCACGCTAGGGCTCTGGTCGCATGACGACCCTCGACTGAGATGGGCTAGCCGGACGCTCCAACCCGACCTGCTCCTCCCAACGAGGAGGCGATAGCGAGATGAGCACCACCACCAGCCACCGGCACAAACCTGCTACCCCGCCCTTGCCCTATGACCCCTCTTCATAGAGAGTCCTCCAAGCCAAGCAGATCGTGGACCTGCTAGACACGGTCCTCGACCCAGGGGTGAGCCGAGACGCATGGTGATTCCCGGGCAATCGCGGTCGGCGCCGATGGCGGTGATGCCTGATCGCGCTCGTGTGCGGCGGTGTGACCTCGCCCGGCGGAGGATATGGGCGGCTGGAGGCCCTTTAGACCGTGGGGCAGCGGCCGGCGGCAACCAGCCCGACCAGCGCTAAAGCCATCCAGGCGACGTAGCCCAAGGCCGCCGCGCGGATACTAGCGTCCAAAGGAGCCGGCGATGGCGCTGGCAGCTAGATTGCTGAAGCTCTGCAGCGCCGCCAGCAGCCCCAACCCGGACCCGCGCAGCTCGACGGAGGCCAGGGCTGACGGGAGTTAGGTGGCGGTCTGCGCCCAGCCCGGCGGCACGATGGGTTCGCGGCTGCCCCGGGTGACCAGCACCGCACCTTGACCTGGGGAAGCATGTCCTCGATCGGGTCGCAGGGCATAGCCAGGTGCCGACGACCCGGCCCGGTCCCGCGTCACGGACGTCTCGGACCAGATCGGCAGCTGCAAGGGGTCCTCCCTGACCGTGTCCACAACCACCTGAGGATCTGCCGGGGCGGGTGCGGGCCGACGGATCCATGGTCGAGTCAACCAGGACCAGGGCGGCGAGCCGGTCGGGATGGCGCACGGCCAGCTCGATGGCGACCCGGTAGCCGAAGGAGTTGCCCAGCATCGCCACGGATGGCACGTCGGCCGCGTTTAGCCAGTCGGCCAGGTGGTCGGCGTGCTCAATGACATCCAGGACCCGGCCGGGTCGCCGCTGAGCCCGAAGCCGAGCAGGTCGACACATAGACCGGCTGGTGGCCGGCCAGCCTGGCGGCCAGCGGCATCAGGTAGCGGTGGGAGACGGCCAGCCCGTGGACCAGGATCAGCGGCGTGGGAGGGGCGAGCGAGCAGCGGGCATGAATGGCCACTCCTCGGACGGTCCGCCAGCGGCTCTGGAACCCCCAGGCCGTGCCGGCCGCTGGTGGCCAGCCGATACCGGTCCCGGGCAGCCGCCAGGACACGACGAACTCCAGGCATCGTCCGTGCTTGTTGCTGGCCGCGCTGCCCTAGCTGGCCCGGCGAATCGGCCAGCTCGACCAGAGGGTGGAGGCTGCCGGGTCGGTGAGGAAATTGGTGACCATGCGGGCGAACCGCCTAGGTTGCTCCCAGTAGAGCAGATGGCCCGCCCCGTGGAACAGCTCCACCCGCGCGTTCGGGAGCAGGTCGGCCAGCACATCGGCGTTGCCGGGATCCACGACCTGATCGGCCGTGCCCTGGATGACCAAGGTGGGTTGGTCGATGTCGGGTTGCCGGCCGAGGGGGTTGAACATCATCCCGGCGGCCACCTGGGCCCGCCAGGCCGGCTCGGACTGGGGATGGGCCAACTTGGCGGCCGCCAGGCGCTCGGCGATCTCGGGCCGGCGACGGCGGGCCGCGGGTCCGAGCGCGTTGTCGATGAACCGCCGCAGTCTGGCCTTGTCGGTCAGGAAGGGCGCGGTGGCGAGCAGGAAGGTGGTGCCCAGGGGCATGGGGCGGCTGCGCGGCCCGCCTGGGACGGTGGCCACCAGCACCAGCCGGCCACCCGCTCGGGGTGGGCCAGGGCCAGCTCCTGGGCGACCATGCCGCCAAGGCTGGTCCCGAGCACGCTGGCCCGGCGGATGCCGGCGTGGTCCAGGACGGCCAGGACGTCCTGGACCATGACGTGGGTAGTGAAGGGTCCTGGTGGGGCGTCGGAGGCGCCGATGCCGCGGTTATCGATGGCGATGACCTGGAAGCGGCGGGCCAGCCGGTCGGCCACCGGCTCCCAGCCCCAGCGGCCGATCCCGACGCCCTGGACCAGCACCAGCGGCCGGCCGCGACCGCGGACGTCGTAGGCGATGCCCACCGGGCCGTTGCGGGCGAATTGGGTCGAGGGCACCCGGGGGGCCGCCGCCCGGCGCCAGGAGACGGCGGTGGCGGTCCGTGCGATCACACGGCCGGCATGCCGGAGCACCGCCCGGAGGCGGCCGGTCAGAAGAGGCGTGGTCATGTCGATCCTTGTGGCGTGGCGTCTTGGTCAGCCGGGACGCGCAAGCGGCCCGACCCGCGCGCGACGCGTGGAGCCGGGCCGCTTCGGCCGGCGGTTTGGGCCGGAGTTACTTCGCCTGCCCGCGGAGGGCGGCGATCAGCTCATCTTTGGCCATGGTCGAGCGGCCCTCGATGTCCAGTTCCCGGGCCCGCTCGCGCAGCTCTTCGATGCTGCGCTCCTCGTAGCTGCGGCGGTCCGCCGGGCGGTCCTGCTTGGGCGCCTCGCGCTTGGCCGATCCTGACTTGCGGTGGTTGCGGAGGGCGGCGATGAGCTCGTCCTTGCTCATCGTCGAGCGGCCCTCGATCTGCAGCTCGGTCGCCCGCTCGCGGAGTTCCTCGACGCTGCGCTCCTCGTAGGTGCGGCCGTCGGGCCGGCGGTCCTGCTTGGGCGACGCAGCCTTCGCTGTGAGCGTGTCACCTGTGGAGGCCTGCGGCTGCTCGACACGCTCCCGGCGGTCCCCCCACTCGCCCGCGACCTGGCGGGCGCGCTCGCGCACGGTGCCCTCGACGTTCTCCACCGTGGTGTCGGTGGCCTTCACGGCGGTGTCGATGCTCTCCACTGCCGTGTCGACCGCGATGTCGACCTGGCGGGTGGCGAGGCCGGTCAGGGTGAGGGCGAACTGGCGCTGGGCGGCCAGGGTCTGCTCGGCCACGTCGAAGGCGCGGTCGACGGCCTCGTTGAGGTCAATGCGGGCGACGGGCAGGCGGAGGTCGCGCGTCAGCTGTTGGCCAATGTCGGTCCAGACGCGGAGCACGTCGATGACGGCGGCCTGGCTCTCGCGGACGGCGCTCAGGAACGAGCTCTGGGGATCGTTGTCCCGCTGGGGGGTGGTTGGCATGGGGTGCTTCCTCTCGATCGAGCATCATCTAGCTGGTATGCAAAATATAGTAGGCACACGCGTAGTTCAGCAAGCAAGGGAACCGGCTGCGCCTAGCGTCCACCGCCGAGCGGACCGTGCAGTGCGGTTGACGGCTTGGGCGGGGGATCAGCGGCGCCTGGTCCTTGCGCGGCCGGGGCACCTGCAGCCGCCAGCTGGTGTCCCGCAGGTGCCGTTTGAGCTCGCCGACCACATAGGCCACGGCGTAGGGGACGAACGGGGTGCCCCGGTCGGGGTCGTAGCGATCGATGGCGGCGATCAGCCCGACCCGGGCCGTCTGGCGCAGGTCCTCGGGGCTGGTGCCGCGGCTGTCGCGGAACCGGCTGGCCAGCCGGTCGGCCAGGCCCAGGTAGGCCAGGATGATCTGCTCGCGCAGCCTGGGGTCGCGGCTACTGGCGTAGGCCTGCAGCCATCCCTGGACTTGGGTCGCGGCCTCCTGGTCGCCGGGGCGGACTTTGACCGCATGGTCGGGAGGCTGAGAGATGGTGGTGGACGCCGGTACCTCGTTGGACTGGTCGTCCACGAGGGCTAGGTGGACAGTCAGCATCAGCAGCAAGCCTCGGCGTCCTCCCCGCGCCGGATCTTCGCAAACCTCATCGCATGGCCAGCAGGTGGAGGTTGGCAAGGCCGACCGTGCCCGCGACTTGGCGCCCTCCCCCGGGACCCTGGGGCCCCGGCACGGTTCGGCGTTGCGCTGGCCCGTCTCTAGAGACGTCTTGCGCCCGGAGGTAGGTATCGGGCGCGGAGCTGATCCGGCGGTGGCGACTCCTGCCGACCAGGAGCCGCTTCCGCCGGGTGGGCGCCCTAATAATGGCTCCTCAGGCTTGGTGATACGGCGGCATCGGGGTCAACCGGGACCTGAAGGCTTGTCTGGGACGTTGCATGTGGTCATTAAGAGGGCTGCAAGCAGGGAGGACCCGCTAGACTGGGCGCCGACAACTCGCAACGTCAGAGCTGAATTGATGACTCGAAAATATGGGCGTGTGGCGCAGTGGTAGCGCGTGTCGCTTACAACGACAAACCGGGGTCATATTTCTCTCAGGCGGTGACCAGCCAACTCACGGAGAGCGGCTGGTGGTGGAAGCCGTCGACCGGTAGGCGCGAACGCCGTCGACACACCCTTCGGCGAAGGCCCGCGAGCGTCGCCAGATGCGTCCCGCCCTCAAAGCGTCCCGTCGCAGCACATGATGCCTGAATTTGAGGAGGAGGAACGGGATGAGCAGCGCTCTGCTTCCGTGCTTGAGGAAGAAGAGCAGCTCATTGCGGTAGAAGGCAGGCACCTCAGATAGCGGAAGTCCCTCCGTGCAGCCACCCTCAGGTGCCTCCATATGCACGACCGCAGCCTCGGGCACGTACCGAATACCGAACCCGGCGGCCCGAAGCCGAAAACACACATCGGTCTCCTCCCTAATGGCGTTGCCGATGAAGCGGCTGTCAAAGCCGCCGACCTCGCGGAGTCGTGCGGTGTGGAACGACATGTTGCAACCACGGACCGTCTGCACCGTCGCCGTCCGCGGAAAATCAAAGCCCCCCCGAGCCCCTCCCAAGCGGCCAAGCTGATAGAGCTGCGTCGACTGTCTCTCACCATCGACGCGCACCCTTCCCGCGACCGCAGCGACGTTCGGATCGTCTCGATACAGCCTCCAGTGAGCATGAAGTAATCCAGGCTCGACGATCACGTCGTCGTCCAGGAAAAGCACCACAGGAGCCCGGGCCCGGGCGAGCCCGAAGTTCCGCGCGGCAGGCAATGAGGGAGGCTGGATGCGATACCAGCGGCACCAGTTGACCGGCAGGGAGGCGAGAAAGGCCTCAGTCTCGAGCTTGTGTGTGGGCGTCTGGTCGACGACGATGAGCTCGTGCGGGAACTTCTCGAGCATGAGCGACCGGATCGACTGCACCAGCTGGTCCTCGCGCATGTAGGTCGCGATCACCACGGAGACGGCGATTCCGGGTCTTGCCATTCCGCTCCGTCGCCTCCGAAGGGGTCATCGCATGGGTGCTGGCCGGATCGGGCCCCTTGGCCGATAGCCGAACACAATTGACTTCTCTCTATACACTAGGGTTTCGCAATTGACTAGCTGGGGTGGGCGAGAACATGCGCGTGCTCGGAATCAACATGCGACAGCTCGACGGGCACCACGACGCATCCGCGTGCCTGGTGGACGGGGGACGGATCGTCGCCTTCGCCGAGGAGGAGCGGTTCTCCCGCCGCAAACATGCGTTCGGGCAGCAAGCGAGCTATGCCGTGAGCTACTGCCTGGCACAGGCTGGACTGACGCTCGATGACGTGGACTACATCGCGACACCGTGGTTCGAAACTGGAAACGCCGTGAGGGGCCCAGCAGGCTCGAATCCTGAGATCAGCTTCGCGCTCCATCCGGTCGACTACGAGTCGGAGCGCCCGCCGGACTTTGCGTTGGATGCCCTCAGCCTGGTCCTGCCCGGAGCCCGCCGGTTGCCTCCTGTCGTCCACGTCTCCCACCATCTGGCCCATGCGGCGAGCGCCTACCGGTGCGCGCCGTTCGAAGAGGCCGCCATCCTGGTGATCGACGGCGAGGGCGACCGGGTTTCCACGACGATCGCCAGAGGAGCCAATGGCTGTATCGAGCCGATCGCCCAATTCCCAATCAGCTCGTCGCTCGGGCACTTCTACGAAGCGGTCACGGCGTTCATCGGGTTCGGTCACATGGGGCAGGGCAAGGCCATGGGTCTGGCGCCTTACGGCAGGCCCGTGCACGCCTTCAACGAGATCAAGCTCCACGACGAGAGTTACGAGATTGACCTCGCAATTGATGACGGGCGGTGCGATCCCGTTCGGGGAGGATGGCGAGGCGTGGGCGCGGCTTGGCAGGTCCACCTGGACCGGCGCTTTGGACCGCCAAATCCCTCGCGGATGACGATCGATCCGGACTCCATGCGACCGCGAGACACCACCCGCTGGCAGCAGCGAGAGCTCGACATCATGGCTTCCGCCCAGCTTGTTCTGGAGAAGACGCTCTGCCACCTGGCCTCGATCGCCGTTCGGGAGTCGGGATCTGCCCGCCTCCTGCTCGCGGGAGGGGTTGCCTTGAACTGTTCGGCGAACGGTGCGATCCGACGTCTGCCGTTCGTCGAGGATCTCTTCGTGCAACCAATCGCCGGTGACGCAGGTGCCGCCCTAGGAGCCGCCTTGGAGGTCAGTGCCTGGGCCGGATGCGACGTTCGTTCGGACTTCACGGATGTGGCGTTGGGCCCGGCATTCTCCGACGATCAGATCGTGTCCATCCTGCGTGGCGTGGGCGTGTCCTTCACGGCGCCTGACGACATCTGTGACGTGGTCGCCCGCCTGCTGGCGCGAGACAAGGTACTCGGCTGGTTTCAGGGTCGCATGGAAGGCGGACCGCGAGCCCTCGGCAGACGTAGCATCCTCGCCCCCCCGCAATCGGAGGAGATGCGGGATAGGACAAACGACGTCAAGCGACGGGCTCGCTGGCGTCCGCTCGCTCCTGCGGTACCGGTGGAGGAGGCCGAGCGGCTCCTCGACAGCCTCATGGTGAGCCCCTACATGATCGTGAGCGACCAGGTTCGTGCGGACATCCGGCACGCCGTTCCCGGCATCGTGCACGTAGACGGCTCCACCCGTCCGCAGACCGTGGATCGAGCACGCAACGCCCCCTTCTGGGAGCTGCTCACGAGCTTCCAGTCGCGGGCCGGACTGCCGTGCGTCATCAACACCTCATTCAACGACGAGGCAGAGCCGATCGTCTGCACGCCGTATGACGCGCTGCGCACGTACTTCTCCACTGACCTCGACGCGCTGGCGATTGGCTCGTTCCTGCTCTGCAAGGACCGGGGCTAGTGGCTCGAGCGGAGACGGTTGCACGCGTCCATCTCCTCCAAGCGGACGCTCGACGAGTCGGCGCACTCCTCCAGCTTGGCTCCGTATCGGGGGAATTGTCGTTCGCCAGCCATGACATCGCGCTCGCCGAGCCGGGCAACGCCTTCCTCGCGACGGCGCTGCTGCCTTCCATGCTCGCCGCGACCAGACTCGAGGTGGACGCGCCCGTCTCTCCCCGGCTGTTGGCTGCGTTGCCCGAGATCATGCAGCTCGTCCATGGCTGGGATCCGCGCTACCGGCCGATTCGGATCCACGTGGAAAGTGAAAGGCTCCTGGCACGCGACGACGGTCGAGGAGTGGCTTGCTTCTTCTCCGGAGGCATCGATTCATTCCATAGCGTCCTGCAGAACTTGGACCGGCTCTCGGCGCTCGTCTTCATCCACGGCTTCGACATTCCGCTCGGTGACGGCCTCGTTCGGCAACGGGTCGCCGCCGGTCTTCGCAGCGCCGCCCGTGAGCTGGGCAAGCCATTGATCGAGGTGGAGACGAACGCTCGAGAACTGCTCGAGCAATTTGCCCCTTGGACTGCGCTTCATGGCGCCGTCCTGGCCAGCGTCGCGCTCCTGCTCGGTCAGGCGTTCCGGGAGATGATCATCCCGGCTACCCACCCGCTGGCACAGCTGCGGCCGCACGGCTCCCATCCATGGCTCGACCCACTGTGGAGCAGCGAGGCCGTGAAGATCGTGCACCATGGGGCGGAGGTGGACCGTATCGGCAGGATCACGGCCATCGCCGGGAGCGGGGTCGTGCAGCGCTGGGTCCGGGTGTGCTGGCGCAATACGGGCGGGACCTACAATTGCGGAGCATGCGTGAAGTGCCTCCAAGCACTGGCGGGCTTTCGCGAGGCAGGTGCTCTGGGCAGGCTCCGGTCATTTCCTGCGGGTAGCCTCCGGGCCGTGCGTCTTCGAGCCTTCGCGAAGAATTTGCTGTCCAGCGAGGAGCGCGACCCGGCGTTCGGTCCGCGGAGCCTCGGCGTCAACGACCCGACATGGGCTTCGCGGCGACAGCGACCCGCTTGACCCTCGAGACCCTTAGACGTCGTTTCGCTCCCTTGGCGGGGTATGCCATGATCCCGCTCGCAGCAGCGACGTAGATCCTCGTCCCGACGGTCTGCGGCCAGTCATCGAACCGCTCGGCTGCTGGCGGCCGACGCCGACCCGGTGCAGAGGTGCCCCGTGTCCCTAGAAGCCAACAAGGACCTTATCCGCACCTATGTGGAGACGATCTTCAACCAGCAGCAGGTGGATCGAGCCGACGAACTCGTCGCGCCGGACTTCATCGACCACGCTGCCTTGCCCGGGCAGGCGCCCGGGCTGGAGGGGGCGAAGCAGAAGTGGGCGATGTACCTGGCCGGCCTCCCCGATCTGCGGGTCACGATCGAGGAGCTGGTGGCAGAAGGCGACAAGGTCGGAGTGCGCCGCTCCTATGCGGGCACCCACCGGGGGGAGCTGCTGGGTGTCCCGCCCACCGGCAAGCAGGTGCGGATCGGCGGCATCAGCATCTTCCGGCTGGCCGGGGGGAAGATCGCCGAGCACTGGGAGCAGTTGGACCGGCTGGCCCTGATGCAGCAGCTCGGCGTGCTTGCGACGCCGGGGCAAGCGCCACCACAAGCCTAGCCGGGCACACCAGCAACGCCCTGGACAGCTCCCTCCCTCTGGCCGGTCAGAGCCGGTTGAAGCAGACGACCGCACAGGCCAGCAGCACGAACGCGAACCACCGGCCCGAATCTCGGTCCCAGCGCACCTGGAGCCGCCTGAAGCAGCTCAGCCAGGACAGCGACCGCTCAACCTTCCAGCGATGCCGCCCCAGCCGCGTCGAGGACTCAACTCCACGCCGGGCGATCCGTGGCCGGATCCCACGACGCCGCAGCCAGGCCCGGTTGGCCGCGCTGTCGTAGGCCTTGTCGGCGTGGAGCTTGCCGGGTCGGTGGCGCCGCCGCCCAGCCGGCGTGCGGATCGGCGGGATGTCGGCCACGGCCGCTTGGAACATGGTGGTGTCGGTGACGTTGGCGGCGGTGACCACGGCGGTCAGGGGCAGCCCGCCGCCGTCGCAGACGAGGTGGAGCTTGCTTCCAGGCTTGCCGCGATCGACCGGATTTGCGCCCACGTGGTCCCCCCACGCTTGGCCCGCACGCTGGCCGAGTCGACGCTCGCCCGTGACCAGTCCAGCCGACCCGCCGTCCCCAGCTGGTCCAAGACCTTGAGGTGGAGGGCATCGAACACCCCGGCCTTGGCCCACTCGGTCAGCCGACGCCAGCAGGTCGCCGGCGAGCCGCAGCCAAGTTCGCGGGCGGGCAGCAGCCGCCATGGGGTGGAGG
>Ga0081538_10005864_pt1 | contig 10944 bp, 13 predicted proteins | sample TabmetS5T2R1_FD_71022 | JGI IMG/M metagenome (GOLD analysis project Ga0081538, IMG submission 71022) | Tabebuia heterophylla rhizosphere microbial communities from the University of Puerto Rico - S5T2R1 | ecosystem: Host-associated > Plants > Roots > Rhizosphere ...
CCGTCCGCGGCTGTTGCCGCGTCGTCTGGCTCCCACGCCACATGCGCGCACATCAGCCACAAAGCTCACAGCCGTGTGACTCCAAGTCAAGCACCCGCTCCCACGCGCTAACTCAATACCAGCGCCCTAGGTCATTCTCACATCACGACGTTCGGCAATGCGGGATCCGGTGTCGAGACCGACGCCCTGGCGGCGGCGCATCGCCGGTCAGCTCGCCGCTATCGAGTTCGCGCTGCCTGGCAGCATCACTTACCGGATGATGCGCTGCGGGAAGCGTCGCTGCCGCTGCAAGGACGACCCGCCATAGCTCCATGGCCCTTACATCCAGTGGACCCGCACCGTAGACGGCAAAACTGTCACCAAGCTAGATGGTGAGACGCCGTTGCGGCCGGATATGTCAACGATCTCCTCGCGCCGTTCCATGGCTTTGAAGGCTTCGCGGAGGTGGGCTTTGCGGTGGTCGGTGTCCGCGAGCACGAACTCCTCGAACCGGGTCACCCGCACGGACTTGTCCGCGGACTGTTGTTTGAGTTCCGCTCCAATCCGCCAGGGCGGCAGCTCGTCCCGCTCGGGATAGGGAATGCGAGCGCTTCCCTGGCCGTCACCCGCTCGGCCAATGCGCCCTACGAAATGAGAGAGCCGTCCGGACCACTGGCTGCTACTGACTGATTGACGAGGGCCTCCAGATCTTCGAAGTCGCTGGCGACCCTATGTGCGCCTGCGGTTTTCCATGACGCCTCTGGGAAAAATAGGACAGTCCGAAAACCCAGCTCCCGGGCGGCGTCCAGGTTCTCTGTCCGGTCGTCGACAAACAGGCACGCGGTGGACTTCGCGCCGGTGTCCCGCACGAAGCGTTCGTAGATGGCCCGGTCGGGCTTGCGGACCCCCACCTGGGCACTCACGATCCAGTGGGCGATGTATGGCTCGATACCCTGCAGACGGCGTCGAGCGGCGGCCCACTCGGCCACATCGTTCGAGATGCAGGCGACGGCTATTCCTCGACTGCGCATACGCCGGAGGAACCCTCCGACACCGGGCATCGGGAGCTGGGCGCGTACGAGCTGTTCGTCAAGGGTCTCGGGGCATCCGTCGATCCCGAGCATTTGCCAGAAAGCGGCGGAGGGATACTCGCCGACGGTGCAGGCCAGATAGGCGTTGCGGATCTGCTCAGGCGGCATGTGGCAGCCGCGGGCCGCGGCGAAAGGTAGCAGGCACTCCTGGACGACGCTGCGGTGCCGGTAGATCACACCCATGGCGTCTAGCACTACGATCGGCATCGGTCCCGCCATCGTGCGTTGGAGCTTCTAAGGATCGGGTCAACCGGCGCCCAGGCCGACACCGGGCGAGGGCGCCGGCGGATGGCGCTCAGCGCGCCAGCGCCTCGTAGACCGCGCCCAAGAGCCGCTTGCTGCGGTCCTGCTCGTGGATACCCCGCACCCACCGGTTCGGCGTGAACCCGAACGACATCCGGTGACTCAGGTCGACCCAGGACATCGAGCCGCCGCCACCGGCCCAGAAGGCGACCCGCGAGCCGGCCGCCTCGGGGACGAACTGCGCGTCGAGGCAGTAGCCGAGCCCCCAGGTGATCGGGACCCCCAGCACGACGTCGGTCCCGGCCCGGCCGACCTCGAGCACCCGCGCCCGCCCGGCCTCCGACAGCCGCAGCGAACCGGCCTCCCCGCAGGCCAGCAGCGACTGAATCCGCGCGATCGCCCGCGCGTTGCCGTGCCCGTTGATCGCCCCGATCTCGGCCCGCCGGAACGGGAGCTGCCAGGAGTCCTGCGGCGTCGCGGCCGGATTGAAGAGCGCCCGGTCGTAGAACAGATGACCGGTCTGGCGCGAGGCCAGGCAGCCCTGGATCAGCGGCGAGACGTCCTTGTCGTACTCGGGCCCGGTCCCGATGTGGTAGTGGGCCCCGACCCCGAGCGGCCCGGCGATCTCCTCAGCCAGGTAGGCCCCCAGGCTCTTGCCGGTCACCCGCCGCACGACCTCGCCGACCAGGTGTCCGACCGTAAAGGCGTGGTAGCCAGCCGCGCTGCCCGGCTCCCACCAGGGCGCCTGCCGGGCCAGCATCCCGCTCGACCGCTCGTGGTCGTAAAGGTCGCCAAGAGTGAGCGGCTCGCTCCAGCCGGCCATCCCCGAGGTGTAGTCGAGGAACTGGCGGACCGCGATCAGGCCCTTGCCAGCGGCCGCGAACTCGGGCCAGTAGTGGGCGGCCGGCGCGTCGAGGTCGATCTCGCCCCGGTCGGCCAGCAGCAGCGCGCACAGGGCCGTCATCGTCTTGGTCGAGGAGAAGCCGTTGACGATCGTGTCACGGTCCCAGGGGCGGGTGTAGGTCGGGTCGAAGTAGCCGCCCCACAAGTCGACGACCAGCTCGCCGTCCAGGACAACCGCGACTGCGGCGCCGACGTCGGCGCCGCCGTTGAGGTGAGCGGCGAAGACCTCGCGCACGCGGGCGAAGCGATCGGCGCAGGTGCCGTAGATCGGCGCCTCATCGTCGAGCCAAGCCGTCTCGGCGGTGCCGTCGAAACGCGGCGCCCCGAACGAGACCGCCGGCGCGGGGCTGGTCGGGCTGCTCATGGATGTCCCCTCCCTATATATCTTCTGGCTCTCCGGCCGCCGTCGACGGCGGCCGGAGAGCCAGCACGCCGGGCCAAGTGGAGGGGCACCCCCACACGGGTAGATCGGGCGCGGCTGGCCGCCGCCGCGCCTAGCGCTTGACGCCGTTCGGCGAACGCGCTCACTCGCGCCAGCGACTCGGCAACCCTGGGTCCGCGGGTTCAGGTCGCTCGCAGTTGTAGATCACCAACACGGACAGCCTAGGCTCACCGAGCCCTCGCAACACCGCCTTGACGTCGCTGACCGCAAGCTCGCGTCTCGGCAGGGCATGGAGCACATCGCCGCCCGCGGCGGCCGGTTTTGACCGTGCTGCCCCGCACCCGACGGCGTCTTCCGTGACTGGATCCAGACGCGCGCTCCCGCTTGGGTCGAGGTGATGCGCCGTCCCGCGCGCCGACGCGGCGATTCTGAGTAAACGAGCCGATATCAACTCCCACAAGGTGCGGAAACGAGTTACACGGGCTCGTGACGGCGGATGCGCTCGTACAGGTTAGTCGTCTCCGGGCTCGGCGTGGCGTCGAGGCCCGAGCGCAACGCCTGCACGCACTCGTGGTACTGGCGCAGGGCAAGCTCGTGAAATCCATTTCGGGCGTAGTAGCGCATAAGGTCGCGTTGAGCCCCCTCCCGGTAGGGCTCGAGCTGGAGGATCTTCATGCATGCGGTAGCGCATCCCATCCAGTCACCGCTGCTCCAGGCGTGCGCGGCGAGGCGCTCCAACGCGGCCAGGTACGCGTCCTGCAATGCGCGCCGGCGCGCAAAGACCCACTCTTCGTAGGGATCGTCCTCGAACAGCGGCCCCCGGTAGAGGGCCTCGGCTGCTTTCCAGGCGTGCGCTGCCGCATCGAGGCGGCCGGAGCGCTCTGCGTGGCGCGCGGAGGCGAGCAGCCGCTCGAACTCTTCGATGTCGACCCACAGGTCAGGCTGCAGCGCGTAGCAGCCGTCAGCGAACCGTACCCCTTGGCTGTCGTCCAGGTAGCGGCGCAGCCCGTGAATCGCGACGTTGAGGTTGTTCCGGGCCGCGCTCGCGGTCGCCTCAGGCCAAAAGCGCTCCATAAGGACCTCCCGCGGCACGGGGGTCGCGCGGTGGGTCACGAGGTATTGGAGCACAGCGCGCACCCGGCGCCCGGGGAGTGGCCCGAGGTTGTGATGGTCCCGGTAGATCTCCAGTGGGCCAAGGCAGTAGACGGCCAGCCGCTGGCCCGGCTGCGCCCAGAACGGTGGCGTCGCCAGCCGCCTGCGCCTGGGCAGGTAGCTCAAGGAGCAGGAGGCGATCCCGGAGCCCACGCTCCAATTCGCCAGCGACGCGGGCCGCTCGCTGGTGCGACTCGAGTTGCGAGCGGTACGCGTCGCAGGAGAGGCACAGCCGGTACGCTGCGGCGAGGGTCTCGGCAGTGGACGCATCCCCGCCTTCGGCCTCGCGTTCCTGCTGCAACCGCCTCATGACCTCCGCAGCAGCGTCGTACCGGCCCTCGCCGAGGAGCCTTCCGAGTTCGCCGCCAGCGCGCGCCCAGATGATCTGCGCGGGGCGGCAGCGCGCTCGACGGTTGCAACGGCCTCGCGCGAGGGACGGACTCCTACCCATGCGCTGGACGAGGCATTCGCAGCAGCCGAGCCGCAGGTCTGGCCATGTGCGTTCCTCTTGCTGACCAAAGCCCGCCAGAAGACGGCGCGGATCTGCTCGATCGTCGAGAGGTCAGATATCGCTTCGACTACGTCGCTATCGTGGCAGAGCCGCGAGACTTTTCTCTTCACGCCCCGAACTGCCCACGACCGTATTGCTCCTGCTGCAAGCTCGCACGAATGGTGCGTCTAGAGACTGGAGCACACCCTTGCGTAGATCTCGTCCTCGCCAGGGCCGCAGTCCTCGTCAAGGACACGGTTCGCCACCTGCGCGCTGCGATTATGAGCCAACGTGCTTTGACCGTTGGGGCGGACAGTGAGGAATGGAAAGAACGTAAAGAGCAGACTGTCACTAAAAGAGCCGGAGGGCGAGTCCTCGCCGAGCAGCTGGATCGTTGCCTGGTACCGGAGATACTGGCGACATCTCTGGCGTCAAACCTAACGAGATACCGGACGATGACCCTGGATGTGGGATTGCCGCGTTCGATAGTGAGCCTGACTTGCTCAGGTCTGGCCATGCTCCCTCCTGGCTCTTGCTGACCGAGAGCCGCCGGAATGTGTTACCTGGCAGCTGGTCTTTTTGATCCAGAAAGGAGAGCCTCAGCCAGGATCGGCAGAGATGAGTAACGGCTACTCAGCTTTGATAGCTCACGTTGTGGCTACTGAGTTTCCCAGGAGCGGCCTTGCGCCTTTAGCCTCCGGCTCGGACGGGAGCGCGACGCCGAGCGTGATGCGGTCGCTGACGGCGGCGTTCGATGCGGTCGCGGCAGAGCCGTGAGCGCTGCCCGTTCGCATCCGTCCATGACCGTATTGCTTGTCCTACAGATGGGTAGGAATTGGGCGTCCAGAGAGCGAAGGCACACTTTCGCGTAGATCTCGTCCTTACCGGCACTGGGATCCTCGTGGAGGATGTTGTTCGCGACCTGCGCGGTGCGAGTATAAGCCACCGTGGTGTGACCGTCGGGGGAAAGAAGAATGATGAGAGGTGGGAAAATGAAGAGGAACCCATCATGGTCGGGGGGCGAGTCCTCGCTGAAGAGCTGGATCGTCTCCTGATACCGGAGGTTGCCGAGTATGTCAAGGCGGTTGAATCTGATGCTGTACCTGACGGTGACAGTCGAGGTGGGGTCGCCGCGCTCGATGTCAAGCATGACTGGCCCGAGTCTGGCCATGTTCTCTCCTAGTCCTCGCTGATCAAGCCGCCGGCAGGTGTTGTCCGGCGGTGGATCTGCTCGATCCAGGAAAGAAGAGGCGCGGCATGGGCCGGCAGAGATGAGTAACGGCTACTCACCTCGGCAGGCCACCATTACGGCTACTCAGCTGCCAAGCGGCTCAGGCGGGAGCGCGACGCCGAAGCCGCGCACACCGAGTTTGAGCAACACCTGGCCGGGGGCGAGCAGCTCGGCCACCTTCGCTTCGCAGCGCTGCTCGAGCTGGAGGAGGCGGGCGTCGAGCGCGGCGGGCCCTTGTTGCCGGGCATGCTCGAGCAGCTCGGCGTTGCGCCACACCTTGCGGCGGGCCTCGGGTAGCCACCGGGCGAAGGCGAGCCGGTTGAGGGGGTAGAGCAACCGGTCGAAGAGCGTGCTGTCGCCGGGAGACTCCACGGCGAGCATCCTCCGGTACTCCTCGGGGACCCGCCTGACCACGATCTCGTCGATGTGCGTGAAGTCGGCGTGTCGCCGGGCGACGAGTGCGGGGTCGGTCCAGTCCTCGTGGCCCATCACCGCAAGCAGAGCCTGCGGGAGGTCGAAGTTGAGGTGCGCGTTAAACCCGATAAGCCAATGCCGCAGCGGCGGGATCACCGAGTCACGGGCAGCCTTGAAGGCGAGCCGCCACGGGCCTGGCGAGGTCCCTGCCCGCTCCCACTCCTCCAGCGCGTCGAGGTAGCGGTGTGCGAATGCGACGTCCAAGCGTTCGAACCACTCGGGGTCCAGAAACCCGCCCCGGTCGATCTCAGCCTTGACCGCTCGGGTGATGCGGAGATACAGGTCGTGGAAGTGCCGCCTCTCGTCCTGCGCCTGCAAGCCGGCAGAGGCGGCCTCATAGCGGGCGAGCAGCTGATTGATCGGCCTAGCGAGCGGCATCGCGTGGGTCCTCCCGGCCGCTCCGTGAGAGGCGGCTCGCAGCCGCCCACCCGTACAGGCCAACCACCAGGATGCTTGCCACCATCAACGTGTACGCCCATGCGGCGACGCCCCCTCGCACGTGCTCAGCGAACCTGGCTAGCGCGCCGAGTTGGAGCGCGCCGAACACTGCGGACGCGGCTGCGACGGCCCGCAGGCGGACGAGGTCGTTCTCCCAGATGGCCAGCGCCGCCGCAGCGCCCAGCGCGAGCAGCCATGCGCCGACCGCGCGCCCGGTAAGCGGAGTGAGTGTCCATGGCCAAACCGCCCCGACCACCCTGGGGGCGATGAGCAGTGCGACGCCTGTGATCGCCATCACCGCGCTTTGCAGGCCGACCAGCCAGGCGAGCCAACCCGGCAACGCCCGCTGCCGGGGCGGATCCGAGCCTGGCACTCGCGCCTGCGCAGCTAGGAGCGCGAGCATGGCGACCGGAACGATCACGTAGATGACCAACCAGAACCACGCCGCGAACCGCGCGACCGCCCCGGGAGCGCTGAAGTGGAACCGGTCGAGGTGGAGCAGCGTCGCGAGCAGCATCACCATCACGTACAGCAGGATTGTGAGCACGCCCGCGCGCGCGTTGGCCCAGGCGCGCTCGCGCCGGGTGAGGACGACTAGGGCAAAGCCTGCGCCGAAGCCGCCACCCAGGAAAGCGGCGGTGATGGGTGGTGAGATTGTCCAGGCAAAGTAGCGATCGGTGGACTCGGCAAGGATGTAGAGGACACCGACCGCGAGGATCGTGAGCAGTCCGAAGACGAAAAGCAGCCCCCGCATCCTGTTGGTCAGGGGCCGGATGGATGGCGATGGAGCGCTCATGGCGGCTCCTCCTCGATCGGCGGTGAAGTATGCCAATGACTGACATCGGAGGGATGCGCCCAACCCGCACGCTGATACATCCTCACAACAAATCAGCTACGTTGCGATCCTCGCTCAGATCTAGGCGTGGCTGGCGGAACGCGAGGCCGCCCCGCCGCTCACGCTCACCGCAGGGCTAAGTAGTCATCCAGCGCCCGTACGTACGCGGTGCCCTCCCACGACGAGGGAAACCTCGCCCGGATGTTTTTCACTCGCTGGATGCCTAAGCCGTAGCCGATCTCCTCGCACGCCTCAAGCGCAGTCATGGCCGCACCGCAGGTTTGGGCGCAGTCGCCGATAGCGAGGTAGGCCAGCACGCTGTCGACGTACCAGACGGTGGTCAGGTTACGGGAACTCGGCAATCGCATCGCCGATGTCAGCTCGGTGATGGCAGCGTTGCCGTCCCCCAGCAGCGCGAGGCACCGCCCCGTCAAGCCAATAATCGGGCCGGGAGAGCGGTAAGTCTTGAGATATCCGTCAACGCTGAAGAGCCCGTATCCCCATCCTTGCCCCCATTGGCGGTCGGCGGCGTTCAGCACGTGGAAGCACTCTTTACGCTCTTTCAGCACAGCCAGCTCTGGGGCGAGATTGGCCAATGCCCAAGCGCGCATCACACCGGGCTCAGCAGTGTCGGCGGCGCGCCGGCCCCAAGCCACCGACTCATGGGGGCTCCCGATGCCGACCTCGGCCGAGTAGTGCAGGCGTTTCATACCGGCGGCACGGGCGATCAGCTCAGGTTGGCCGCTGTTCTCAGCCCGAGACTCCGCTATTGAGGCAAAGGTAAATCCCGCATTCCTCTGGCCTGCCGTATACCCGGTAAGTGCGGCTAGGCAAGCCACATCAACAATGAGCGAGGTGAGTGAGGAGCCCCCCACTCGCACAACTTTCAGGAATAACTGGCGGGCTTCCTCATGGAGCTTCGCGGGTGGGGTCTTCGCATCATTCGCGTACAGCTCTTCGGCTTTGGCACGCAGATCCATGGACAGCTCTCCTAATCGCCATGCCGCCGCTAGCGCAAGTGCCCCCAGCAGTCGGCGACGTTGCATCGCTGTCCCCCGGTCTTACTTGTCAGCAGAAGTAAACAACGCGAGAATCACTTCGTCTACCTTTGTCCCGTCTCACGCAACCGCTTTCCTCTTTTCGGCAACCTCCACCGTTTATCCAGCTAATGAGGCCCCCGACGCTCATGGCCATCCGCGCCCTGCCCCACGCCCGCGCGGGTTGGTGAGCAACGGCCTTTGAGCGAGGCGGGGCCATAGGATGGCTCCACGATCCGGCAGAGAGGGATTCGATGCTTGAGCAAGAAGCGCGACAGTTACGCGCACGGGTGGTTGAGCTTGAGCTTCGGCTCGCATCCCTGGAGGCTCGGTTCGAGGCGCTCGCAACGCTCGCCGACCGGATCATCGTGTTTCTCAAGACCGCCCACGACCCACGCCTGCCCGAATTCCGCCATATGGAAGAGGCTGCCGAGGAGGCGCTACGCCCGTCGTGAGTGCCCCGGTCGCCGCCCTCGGTTTGGCGGCATGCGATCCCGTTTACCCGCGTGGTTTGTGGCGCGCTCGCGGGAGCGGCGCAGGGCGCCCCGCTCGTCTTCCGACATACCGCCCAATACTCCATGATTCTGATGAGTGACCATTGCCCACTTCAGGCATTGGGTAATGACGGGGCAGCGCCGGCACACGGCTTTCGCACGCTCGGCCTGCTCAAGCGCGATCCCGGTCGTGCCGGACGGGAAGAAGAGTTCAGGATCTTCCTCAAGGCATGCGGCCTTATCACGCCAATCAGATAGCTGACTCATCACTGATTCACCGCCTTCTGGGCTGATTGGCCTTGCTCGGCTTCATGACTGGAGGCGTCGCGCTCGGCGGCCCATACCGCTTGATACGAGCCGACGGCACGCACCTGGTAGCCGGTGCCTTCCCAGCCGCACCGGCAGTGGGCGCAGAGCGTGCCCGCGCGATAGGCCAACTGGACAAAATGTCGTTTCATGCCCGCAAGGCTGTCCCCGGCCTCGCGCTCACTGGAGGCGCGCAGGTGTCTGGCTATGGTCGGCCTTTCGAAGCCCATGCGCGAGATTTCTTCTATCGAGCGGGCAGGCGTAACCTCATCCCCCTCGACATCGCCGGGCGAAAGGAAGCGCGATGCCGTCACGGGTACCGATTAACGGCCGAGTATTAGCCCAGCTGCGCGAAGACCGCCTCTGGGGCCACGGGCAACTCGCCGACCACGCACGAGCCTTCGCCAAATCCCAAGGCGAGACATGCGGGCTGTCCCGAACCCAAGTCATCGCCTACGAGGCCGCCCGGCTACACAACCCCAAATCGCGCTACCCCAGCCGCGAGAACCTGCGCTACCTGGTCGGCGCGCTCCGGCCAACCGCAGCCAACCTGAAGCGGCTGCTCGGTCGCACCCCACCCAGCAGGCTGGCACAGTGGACCAACGACACGGCCGTCAAGCCGGCCAACGCCTGTGAGCAGGCGGGAACAGCCGCCACAGATGTTAAGAAGCCCCCGGTGGATCGCGACGAGTTCGTCCACAAGCTCGTGCCCGCCGTGGCCGTCTTTGCCGCGCTGCCCAAGAGCACTCACCCACTGCACGCCGAGGTCGACCAGCTCATCGGCGCCTACGCGACCAGCTCGCCGCAGAAGCTGCTCCCCCAGTCCCGCCGGCTGCTGGACAAGATCGTGCGCGTGCTGGCCGAGCCGATGCGCGACAGCGCGCGCCGCAGGCTGCTCATGGACGCGTCCGAGGTCGCTGCGGTCGCTGGATGGATGGCGCTCTTTGCCGGCCATCCTGGCGAGTCAGACGCCTACTTCACGTTGGCGGTCAAGTACGCGGCAGAGTCGCGGGTTGACCGGGCGCTGGGCTGCGCGCTCGCCTCCGCAGGGATGCTGCACGGTATCGATGCGGGAACGGGCGACAGCGCGACCGCTTTGGCGATGCTGCGGGCCGCTGAGCCGCTGCTGCCCGCCGAGGGGCTGATGAGCAAAGTCGTGGTGCTGCGCCAGGCTGAGGAGCTTGGCGCGCTCGGCGATGAGCATCGGCGGGACGGGTTGAGGACGCTAGAGCGGGGCGAGCGCATCACGGAGACCGATGACGGCGAGGGGTTGTATTCCCGGAGAGGATGTTTGCCCTTAAGTGAGGCGTTCATGTCAAGCTGGACTGGGCGGATCCAGGTGCGCCTCGGGGACGTCGGCGAGGGCCTGTCGAGGCTGCACCTGTGGAAAAGCGCGCCGTCGATGGGTACGCGCACTCCAGCGCTGAGGCTGGCTGATGTGGCCTTGGGGCATACGAAGGCGGGTGATCCTGAGCCTGCGTGTGAAGCGGCGGTCCGCTCGCTGGACGCGTCTGACGCGGTTGGCTACCGCGTGGGTGTGGAACGGGTGCGCCGGGTCCGCGCGGCGATGCCTCCCGAGTGGGCGCCGCTGGCCTGCGTGCGGGATCTGGACCGGCGTCTGGGCATGCCCACCTGACGAGCAGCTTAGTACGTGTTTGAGAACTGCGGCTGCGGTCCGTGGGCGAAGCGAAGCGGAGCGCGGTTTCGGTGGCCCAGCATGGGGAACTCCCCCGGCCCCTGGCCGCCGAAACCGCCTCAGAGATAACAAAAACCACGAAGATGAGCAGGCGCAGGTCGTGCCTCGTCCCGGAAGGAGGCTCCGACCTAAAAGGGTGTTCCGCGAGCGGAACCCGACGAGGCACGACCCCCAACCAAAGACTTCTCAAACA
>Ga0081538_10005865_pt1 | contig 10944 bp, 12 predicted proteins | sample TabmetS5T2R1_FD_71022 | JGI IMG/M metagenome (GOLD analysis project Ga0081538, IMG submission 71022) | Tabebuia heterophylla rhizosphere microbial communities from the University of Puerto Rico - S5T2R1 | ecosystem: Host-associated > Plants > Roots > Rhizosphere ...
CCCCGGGGTCGGCGCCGGGAACCCCTTGGAGAACCCCTGCCCCCCCGGCGAAGCCGTCCTCGACCTCGTCGAGCCGGTCCGGCCACGCGTGGGCGGCGAGCGCGAAGTCGACCCGCGAGCGGTCGCGCAGGTGCTCGGCCTTGGCCCGCAGGTCGTCCGCGGAGATCACCGGCGCCGCGTGCGTGTGCTCGATCACGGTCGTCACGCCGGCCCGCGCCGCCGCCGCGGTGCCGTGCGGGAAGTCCTCCCGCTCGGGGTCGCCGGGGTCCATGAAGTGCACGTGGGCGTCGACCATGCCCGGCATCACGAGCGCGCCGGTGGCGTCGAACGTCTCGCGCGCCGCGTGCCGCTCCGGCGTGACGGCGGCGATCTTCCCGTCGCTGACGTAGACGTTCGCGGCCCGGCGTCCCGCCCCGGTGACGACCTCGCCTCCCACGATGCCGAGATCCATCCGGTGATCGTATGAGAGCGATGGTCGTCGAGCGCTACGGCGAGCCGCTCGCCGCCGCCGAGGTCCCGGAGCCGGCGCTGCAGCCGGGCACCGCGCGGCTCGAGATCCTCACCTGCGGCGTCTGCTTCTCGGACGTCAAGACCGCGCGCGGGAAGATGCCGTTCAGCGACGGGCTCCCCCTCCCCCACGTGTGCGGTCACGAGATCTGCGCGCGGGTGCTCGAGACCGATCCGGCGGGTGCGCTCGAGCCCGGCACGCGGGTCGTCGTCTACCACGTGTGGCCCTGCCGCCGCTGCGACCGCTGCCGCGCCGGCGACGAGCAGCTCTGCCGGCAGCCGGAGGCGTGGGCCGGCTTCAGCCACCCCGGCGGCTTCCAGCAGCAGCTCGTCGCGCCGCTCGACCGCCTCACGCCCGTGCCGGACGGGATCGACGCCGTCCATGCCGCGCCGCTCACGTGCGCGCTCGGCACCGCGTACCGCGCCGTGCTGACCCGCGGCGGCGTCACCGCGGGCGCGACCGCCGTCGTCATCGGCCTCGGCGGAGTCGGCATCCACGCGCTGCAGATCGCCCACGCCGCCGGCGCCCGGGCGACGGGGACCGACGTCTCCGAGCGGGCGCTCGACGTCGCCCGCGAGCTCGGCCTGCGCGTCGCCGACCCGTCGGGCGGCGACGAGGTCGCCGGCGGCGTGGACGTCGTCGTCGACACGGTCGGCACGCCGGCGACGATCGCTCGCGCCGAGCGGCTCGTGCGGCCGGGCGGGCGCATCGTGGCGGTCGGCTACGGGGTCGACCGCTCGTTCGAGCTGCCGTCGGCGCGGTTCGTGCTCGAGGAGGTCGAGGTGGTCGGCTCCCGCTACGTCGCGCGCGACGAGCTCGAGCGGGCGATCCGGCTCGTCGCCGACGGGCACGTGCAGACCGTCGTCGACCGGGTCCTGCCGCTCGAGCGGGCGAACGAGGCGTTCGAGGCGCTCGAGGCCGGCGAGGTCGTCGGCCGGGTGGTGCTGGAGGTGGCGCGATGAGCACGCCCGAGTCGCTGCGGCTCGACGGTCAGCACGCGCTCGTCACCGGCGCGGGCCGCGGGCTCGGGAAGGCCTGCGCGCTCGCGCTGGCAGAGATGGGCGCCACGGTGACGCTCGTCGCGCGCTCGCGCGGGGAGCTCGAGGCGGTCGCGGCCGAGATGGACGGGCGCGGGTTCCCGCACGTCGCCGACGTCACGCGGCCCGAGGACGTCGCGGCCGCGGTGCACGTCGCACGCGGGCACGGCGACCTCTCGATCTGCGTGAACAGCGCCGGCACCAACCGCCCCGGCCCGACGCTCGACCAGGACGTCGCCGACTTCGACCTCGTGATGGACGTCAACGTGCGCGGCACCTACCTGGTCTGCCGTGCCGCCGGCGAGGTGCTCGTCGCGCGCGGCGGCGGCCGCGTGATCAACGTCTCCTCGCAGATGGGCTCGGTCGGCTATCCCGGCCGGGCGGCGTACTGCGCGAGCAAGCACGCGGTCAACGGCCTCACCAAGGCGCTCGCCGTCGAGTGGGCGCCGCACGCGGTGACCGTCAACGCGGTCGCGCCGACGTTCATCGAGACGCCGCTCACGAAGCCGATGTTCGAGGACGCGGAGTTCAAGGCCGAGGTGCTGCGGCGGATCCCGATGGGTCGCATCGGGCGCGTGGAGGAGGTGAGCGCGGCGGTCGCCTTCCTGGCCTCCCCCGCCGCGAGCCTCGTGACCGGGCAGATCCTGCTGATCGACGGAGGATGGGTGGCATGGTGAACACGACGACCGACTACCGGACGTACGCGGAGCAGGCGGAGGTCACGCTCTTCGGCAAGCGGCTCGCCGTGCTCGACCTCACGCGCGAGATCTCGCCGGCGATCCCGGTCTACCCCGGCCACATGAAGGTCGCGATGTGGGACCACCTGACCCACGAGGAGTCGCGCATGCGGATGGGCGACACGCCGTTCCGCGGCTACGCGGTCAAGGGCCTCGCGATGTGCGACCACGACTCGACCCACATGGACGCGATCTCGCACTTCCACCCCGACCGGCCCGATCTCTCGATCGACGCCTTCCCGATCGAGCACTGCTTCGCCGAGGCGGTCTGGATCGACGTCTCCGACGTGCCGCCGCGCACCCACATCACGCTCGACCGGGTGCGCCGGGCGCTCGACGAGGCCGGCGTCGAGCGCGTGCCGGAGGGCGGCGCGCTCCTCTACTACACGGGCGCGCGCTGGGACGACGCGCGGGCCTTCGTCAGCGAGTACCCGGGGCTCGACGAGGACGCCTCGCGCTGGATCCTCGACCAGGGCGTGACCAACGTCCTGACCGACGCGGTCTCGACCGACAACCCCGCCGACGTCACCTACCCGAATCACACGGCGCACGCCGAGCGGCTGGTCAACCACACCGAGATCGTCGCGAACATCGACCGCATCCCCGTCCACTCGGGGTTCACGGTGATGATCGTGCCGCTGCGGCTGGTCGGCGCCACCGGCTCGCCGGTGCGCATCTTCGCGCTCTGGGAGGCGTGAGCTACCAGTCGTCGTCGCCGACGCTGCCCGCGCGGCGGTAGGGCTCCTCCTCGCGGCGGATGAGATCCGGGTTGACGCCGCGGTGGGCGGCGAGCTCGAGCGTCAGCCGCTGCAGCGCGGCGGCCCCGGCGAGCAGCCGCTCAGCCGACCCCGGGATCCCCTCCGGGGGCAGCAGGGTGAGCACCGGGATGCCGATCTCGGCGAGCGCGGCGGCGGCGAGCGCGGTGCGGCGGTCGACCCGCGGGGCCGCCGGGTCGCTCTCGATCAGGACCGCGGCGGTCCGCGCGTCCTCGCCGGCCAGGTGGCCGTGCAGCAGCGTCTCGAGCTGGAGCGCGGCGGTCGGGATGCGCGCGCCCTCGGCCAGCTTGAGTGCCAGCTCGCGGGCGGTCACGAGGTCGAGCCCGAACCCGGCGCACAGGATGCGCTCGGCGCCCGCCACCGCGGCGGCCGCCGGGCGGCGGTCGAGGCCGGCGCGCAGGAGCCGCTCGGCGGCCTCGGCCTCCGGTACGGCGAGCCCGAGCTCGCGGCCGAGCAGCGCGCCGACGAGGATCGACGACGTGTAGGCCACCGTGTGGCACCACGAGTCGTCGTGGACCGGCGTGACGATGACGTGCTCGGCGTGCTCCGAGGCCGACCCGCCCGGCTTGTTGGTGACGAGCGCGGTGACGGCGCCGTCCGCCGCCGCGGTCTCGAGCGCCAGCGCCGTCGCGCGCGTCCCGCCATCGTGCGAGACGCCGATGCAGACCCCGCCGCGCTGGGGCCGCTCGGCGGCGTCGAGCGACTGGCGCGCGACGGCCGCGGGCGGCCACGAGCCGGAGTCGAGCGCTTCGGCGAGCAGCGCCGCGATCGCCATCGCGCCGTGCTCGGAGGTGCCGCAGCCGATGACGGTCACCGGCTGGCCGGCCTTCGCGGCGGGCCCGATCAGGGCCGCCAGCTCCGTGACGCCGTCGGGCGGCGACTCGAGCATCGTCCGCGCCAGCCCCGGCTGGGCGGCGACCATCTCCTCCGTCACCCACGGAGGGCCCGAGCGCAGCTCGGGGTACACGTCGGTGTGCCAGTCAGCCAAGGCGATCGAGGCCCGCGCGGAAGCCGTCGGCGATCGCGTCGATGTGCTCGGGCTCGATCACGAGCGGCGGGGAGGTCGCCAGCGCGCCGAGCAGGGGCCGCAGCAGCACGCCGGCCTCGCGCGCGCCCGCGGCGACCTTCGCCACCGCGCCGGGATCGCGCTCCAGCACCGAGTCGGCGAGCTGGACGGCGGCCAGCAGCCCGACGCCGCCGCGGACGCCGGCCACGGCGGGGTGGTCGGCCAGCTGCGCGAGCGCGTCGTAGAGCGGCCGCTCGAGCTCGCGCCCGCGCGGGATCAGGTGCTCGCGCTCGTAGATGTCGAGCACCGCCAGCGCCGCCGCGCAGCAGGTCGCGTGGCCGGCGTAGGTCGCGCCGTGGCGCAGCATCGGCCCGCCCGGCTCCTCGAAGAACGGCGCCGCCACGCGGCCCGCCGCGATCACGCCGCCGAGCGGCAGGTAGCCCGAGGTGACGCCCTTGGCGAACGTGATGAGGTCGGGCCGCACGTCCTCCCAGCGCTCGATCCCGAACCAGGTCCCGAGCCTCCCGAAGGCGCAGATGACGGCGTCGACGACGAGCAGGATGTCGTGCTCGGCGCAGAGGTCGGCGACGCCCTCGATGTAGCCGTCGGCCGGTGGGCGGACGCCGCCCGCGCCGATCACCGGCTCGCAGAAGAACGCGGCCACGCGCTCGGGCCCGATGCGCAGGATCTCGGCCTCGAGCGCCTCCAGCGAGTCGTGCTGCACGGCCGAGACGTCGCCGACCAGCGGGCCCCAGTTCGTCACGTTGGCCTCGATGCCGCCGATGCTCGTCCCGAAGCCGTGCGTGCCGTGGTAGCCGTGGCTGCGCGAGATCAGGTGCGTGCGCTCGGGCCGGCCCGCCAGCACCCAGTGGCGGCGAGCGATCTTGGCCGCGGTGTCGATCGCGTCACCGCCGCCGGAGCCGAGGAAGACGCGTGCGTCGTCCATCGGCGCGAGCGCGGCCAGGCGCTCGCACAGCTCGTTGGCCGGGCGGTTGCCGAAGTCGCCGAACGTGGAGTAGGCCTCGAGCGTGCGCATCTGGGCGGCGACCGCGTCGGCGATCTCGGGCCGGCCGTGGCCGAGGTTCGCGTACCAGAGGCTCGCGGTGGCGTCGAGATAGCGCCTGCCCGCCGAGTCGTAGACGTAGACCCCCTCGCCGCGCTCGATCAGCAGCTCGTTCTCGCTGACCGCGCCCATGTCGGCGAACGGGTGCCAGAACCGGGTCGTGGCTGTGGTCACTGCCATGGCAGGCCACGGTATCGCCCGTGCCTAAGCGCGTGCGGACAACGTGACGGGCTCGCGCACGCCGGACCGGCTACGCCGGGTCGGCGGCGCCGGCCGGCCTGGGCGTCGGGAACAGCCGGACGAAGCGCTCGACCGCCGCCTCGTCGCCCGTGACGGTCATCGCCCCCGAGCGTCGCGCGTCGGCGAGCGAGCGGCCGCCCCACAGCACCGCCGAGATCGTGTCGGCGTCGGTCGCGATCGTCGCGTCGGCGCGATCCGCGTCCCCGCGGACGACCTCGAGCTCGTCGCCCGCCACCGCGACCCGGAACCGGTCCTCGCCGAGCTGCAGCTCGTAGTCGGCGCGCAGACCGTGGGCGGCGCTCGCGTCGAACCGCCCGCGGAGCGCGAGGACGACCGAGTCCGCCGACCGGACCGGGGCGGGGTCCGGCGGGGTCGGCGAGCGCGCGGCCCAGTGGCCGAGGGACATCACCGTCTCCTCGAGCTCGCGGCCCCAGTCGGTGAGCTCGTACACGCGCGCGCTCGCCGGCGGCGGGAGCTTGCGCCGCCGGATCACCCCCGCGCCCTCGAGCTCGGACAGGCGCTGGGTGAGCACGTTGGGGCTCGCGTTGGGAAGGCCGCGGCGCAGGTCCGTGTAGCGCTTCGGCCCGAGCAGCAGCTCCCGCACCACGAGCAGCGCCCAGCGCTCTCCGATCACGTCGAGCGCCTGTGCGATCGCGCAGCCGTCGCCGTATGTGCGCATCGTCGCCATGCCTGGAAGGGTAGCAGAGAGTCCTAGTTCAAATTCTTCTTGTACTTTTTTAGGACTATATGCTACGGTTCCGCATCCACCATCACGACCACAGGAGGCACACCATGAAGGCCACGCCGATCAACCCCACGACCTGGTCACTCGGGCTCGGGTTCGACCAGGCCCAGCTCGTCGAGGGGCACCAGCGCGTGCTCGTCTGCAGCGGCCAGGACGCGGTCGCCGACGGCGCCCCCCAGCACCCGGGTGACATGGCGGCGCAGCTCGCGCTCGCCCTCGACAACCTCGAGGCCGTCCTCGCCGGCGCCGACATGACGCTCGGCCACGTCGTGCGGCTCAACGCGTACACCACCGACATGGACGACCTGCTCAAGCACTGGTCGACCCTGACCGACCGCTTCGGCGGCGATCGCTTCGCGACCAGCCTGCTCGGCGTCTCGCAGCTCCCGGCGCCCGGTCTGCTCGTCCTCCTGGAGGCGACCGCGGTCGACTGAGTCGGCCTAGGCCTTGCCGAGGCGCTCGAGCTGGTCCTTCTCGCCGGGCGCGACCTTGTGGCCGACGCCGTCGAGCACGTCCTTGCAGCTGATCACCACGGTGTCCTCGATCGCGGTGACCTTGTGCTTGACGTTCGGCGGGGCGTGGAAGCCCTCGCCCGGGCCGAGCTGCTCGTCGCCGCCCTCCATCTGCACCCGCAGGCGGCCGGTGATGATGATCATCACCTGCTCCTGCGGGTGGGCGTGCTCGACGGCGCCCTCGTCGGCGTCGAAGCGCAGGCGCCCGACCTCGATCCGCTCGCCGGCGACCAGCTCGCCGAAGGCGGTCGAGTACTTGGGGGTGACGAACTCCTTCTCGATGTCGTCCAGATGGATGTAGGGCATGTCAGGTGGCCACCAGGTCGAGGGACTCGAACTTGCGAAGCAGCTCGGCCTTGGCCAGAGCCACCTCGTCGGACGCGGGGTCGCGCGGGAACGGCAGGTCGACGGGGATGTCGTCCTGCAGGTGCCCGCCCTTGGCGAAGAGCAGGATGCGGGTCGAGAGCTCGACCGCCTCGCTCACGTCGTGGGTGACGAAGAGCACGGTCTTGCCGGTCTTGTCCCACAGCTCGTGCAGCTCGCGGCGCAGCGTGCGGCTGGTGATCGCGTCGAGATGGCTGAACGGCTCGTCCATGAGCAGGACGTCGGGCTCGATCGAGAACGCGCGCGCGATGCCGACCCGCTGCTGCATCCCGCCGGAGAGCTGGCCCGGCCACTTCTTCTGCGTGTGGCCGAGCTCGACCATGTCGAGGTAGCGCTCGCAGCGGGCGCGGGCCTCGGCGTCGTGCTCCTCCTGGACGAACAGCATGTTGTCGATCACCGACCGCCACGGGAGCAGCCGGGCGGCCTGGAACACGTAGCCGAGCCGCGCATCGCGCCCGCCTTCGGTGATCTCGACGACGCCTGAGGTCGGCATCTCGATCCCCGAGAGGATGTTCAGGAGCGTCGACTTGCCGCAGCCGGACGGGCCGACGACGCTCACGAACTCGTGGCCGGACACCTCGAACGACGCGTTCTCGAGCGCGACCACCGTGGAGTCGTCGGAGACGAACTCCTTGCGCAGGTTCTGGACGCTGATGGTCCCCACGTCTACTCCCCTTCCTTTCGAGCGCCGGGCTGCGGCCGCCAGCGGAAGACGTACGCGGACAGCCGGCCGAAGATCAGGCGCTCGACGATGAGCGCGAAGATGACGAAGAACAGCGCGTAGCCGATGATCCCCTGCGCGCGGTGGGCGTCGTACCAGAACTTGATCGTCCAGCCCGCGCCGTTGGTCGACGCGAACAGCTCGGCCAGCACGAGGCCCTTCCACGCGTTGGCCAGCGCGTAGCGCAGCGCCGCGAAGAAGAACGGCATCAGCGACGGGAGGATCACGTAGCGGATCGAGTCGAAGCGGGTCACGCCGTAGGCCTTGCCCATGTCGAGCAGGTCCTTGGGCACGTTGCGGACGCCCTCGGCGACGTTGATGGCCACGAAGGTCCACGCCGCGAGCACGACGGTGATGAGCGGCGCGATCGTGCCGAAGCCGAACCACATCGCCGCGATCAGCGCCCACACCAGCGACGGCATGGCCAGGCCGACGACCACGAAGTCGTGCCCGAACCAGCTCGCCTTCTTCGAGAGGCCCATGAGCAGGCCGATCGGGAGGCCGATCGCGAACGCGATCGCCAGGCCGAGGCTGAGCCGGCCGAGGCTGGTCCCGAACGCCTGGTAGACGGTCTGCGGCGCGAGCGTGTCGCCGCGGATCTCGTCCCACATGAACTCGGCGACCTCGGCCGGAGTGGGCACGAGCAGCGTCGGCAGCAGCGGGATCGAGACCTGCCAGATGACCAGGAACGCGATCCAGGAGAGGACGCGCGCGAGCCGCGGGGAGCGGATGATCCGGCTCAGCCGGCGGTTGCGGGCGCGCTTGGCGGGCCGCGTGCGAACGGCGATGGCGCTCACTTCGCCACCTCCGGCCGCCAGCGGTTGGCGCGGTTCATCAGCTGCTGCAGCACGCCGCGCTCGAGGAACAGCGCGAGGGCGAAGAAGAGCAGCACCCACGCCAGGAAGCCGGCCATGTTGAACGACTGGAACTCCCGCCGCATCATGAAGCCGATGCCCTCGGTGCCGACGATGACCTCGATCAGCGTGGCGATCTTCCAGGACACGCTGAAGCCGTAGCGGGCGGCGGTGAAGAAGAACGGGGCCAGGAACGGCAGCAGGATGTGGCGCAGCGCCCGGTGTCCCGGCACGTTGAACGCCCGCGCCATGTCGCCGAGGTCCTTGGGCGCCGCCTTGACGCCCTCGACCACGTTGACCGCCACGTAGGAGAAGGCGGTGACGACGACGCAGACGATCGGGCCGAGCTCGCTGAGGCCGAAGACCATCGCGCACACGAGCGCGAAGACGAGGCCGGGCGTGGTGAGGGTGACCATCACCCAGTCGCCGAGGAACCCCTCCCACCAGCGGCTGCGGCCCATCGCGATCCCGATCACGGTGCCGAGCACGAACGCGATGCCGAAGCCGATCGCGATGACCTGGAGGGTGGCCGCGAAGTGGGTGACGAGCTGGTCGGAGGTGACGATCCCCCACATCTCCTCGGCGATGACGCCGGGCGGCGGGAGGATGAAGTCCTGGACCAGGTAGGTCGAGGTGAACTGCCAGATGGCGAGGAAGGTGGCGTAGCCGAGGGCGCGCCAGAGCCAGCGCGACCGCCGCTCCGCCTTCTTGCGCGCCTGGGCGACGGCCGCCCCGGTCGTCGGGACCGGTGCGGGCGGCGGCGCTGTTGCGATCGACGACACGCCTCTAGACGGTCGGCGGCTCGACCGGCTCGAACTGCGGGACCTTCGTGCCCGACTCCATGAAGTCCGTCTCGATCATGAGGTCGTAGAGCTGCGTCTCGTTCTTGATCCACTCGTCGTCGAGGTACACGGAGTCCACGAACCAGTCGTGGTCGGCGATGTAGTCCTGCATCGCCTTGACGTCCTCGTCCTCCTCGACCGCGAAGTGCTGCGGGTAGGTCTGGATGATCTTGGCCTGGTTCTCGCGCCAGCCCTTGATGCCCTCCTCCCAGAGGGCGAGGAAGGCCGCGGCCTCCTTCGGGTGGGCGTCGTACCACTCCTTCGTGGCCGTGAAGTTGTTGCCCATGATCCCGGCGTGCTCGCAGGAGCAGATGTCGCCGTAGACCTCGTACGGCAGCTTGCCGTCGTACATGACCTCGAGCTCGCCCTTGCGCAGGTACGGGATCGCCGCCTCGGGGATGGCCAGCGCGGCCTCGAGCTCGCCGCGCACGACGTGCTCGGGCATGACGAAGTGGTCCTCGACCACGAGCTCGAAGTCGCCGCCGCCGACGCGGAAGTCGAGGTCGTGCAGCTTCTTGGCGTACATCCCCCAGACGAGCGTCGAGGAGACGGCGCTGGGGACGCCGATCTTCGAGCCCTTGGGGATATCGGCGAGCGTCGCGTAGCTCTTGCCCGGCTGGGCGAGCGGCGTGATGCGGAGGAGGTTGTACTTGCCGAACGTGACGGTCGGGATCTTGGTCTTCTCCTCGAGCAGCGGGAGCTCGTAGGTGGCGGTCGAGACGATGTCGCCGTGGCCGCCGGCGAAGTACGCGAACTCGTCCCACGTGGACGAGGTCACGATCCGCATGTTGTGCTCCTCCTCGTACTTCACGATGATCCCGTTGTCGTTCATGTAGTCCCAGACGGGATCCGGGGCGAAGGCGAAGCGGATGACCGAGCGACCGCCCTCCGCGGCGCCGCCCTCGTCGTTGCCGCAGGCGGCCAGGACACCGCCCATCGAGGCCAGGGCGGCGCCCGACGCAGCCGCGCGAAGGAACTCGCGCCGGTTGCGGGGCTCGCTGAACGCGCGCTCGAACGGTGACGTTCCCATCCCTCGTCCTCCTCCTCGGGGGTTCGGCGTGCACGTCATGGACGCACACCTCGGCGAACGCGCGGAACCTTACAGCAGCACTTCCAACCTTGCAAGCATTCCTTCACGAAGGAGCGTGACACTGGAAGGTACTGGGCTGCAATCGGTTGCATGTGAATGCCGGGGCGATCGTCCTGGCATCGTCATTCGGCCGCCTATCGGACTCCGGTCCGCATTTCGGCAGCGCTGCTAATACTCTGCGGCAATGTTCAGCCGTACTACGGCATCTAGTGGCGGTGCCGCCGCGCGCGGCGAGGTCGGGGCCGACGGCGAGGTCGGGGCCAACGGCGGCGTCGGGGCCGACGGCGAGGTCGGGGCCGCCGGCGGCGTGGTGGCCGACCGCGAAGCCGTCGCCCGCGACGACGTCGTGGCGCGGCCCGGCGGGCGGCATGCGACGGTCGTCTCCGTCGCCTACTCCGTGCTGGCGGTGCTGCCGCTGTTCCTCGTCAG
>Ga0081538_10005866_pt1 | contig 10944 bp, 14 predicted proteins | sample TabmetS5T2R1_FD_71022 | JGI IMG/M metagenome (GOLD analysis project Ga0081538, IMG submission 71022) | Tabebuia heterophylla rhizosphere microbial communities from the University of Puerto Rico - S5T2R1 | ecosystem: Host-associated > Plants > Roots > Rhizosphere ...
GTAGCTCGTTCCGCCCCAGCGCAGCGTCAGTGTGATCCCTATGAGCAGGACGAAGCCTGTCACTGTCATCAGGACCATGGCGACATCATGCACGCCGCGACGGGCGGCACCGATCTCGAGTTGGGCACTTGCAAGCACATGTTCGCATGGAGCGACTCACACACCACAGTCCCGGATCTAGACCTGGAGCTCAGTGCCTCGCGGCACTGAGACCCCTTGAGGAGCCCAGATCCGTCCGCCAAGGTTCGATCCAGGGCCATCGCAATCGACGACCGCACTCAAGTGCCGCCGGCCGTCGGCGCGGCGCCACAACGACTCGAGGCCGGATGTGTCACGAACACATTCCGGGCGTCCTGAGCGTTGACGGTGCTCCGACGTTGGGACACGATCTTCTGTGGCTCTCGTCGGGAGAGGATTCCATGACGGCGCAGACCACGAACCTCTTCCTCCTCGAGGATCTCAAGGACGTCAGCGAGACGAGGGACTTGGCGGACAGCGATCTAGGTGCGCTTCGCGCCATCGCAGACTGGATCAAGTCCTTCGTGGTAAAGCCTCACAAGGATCTCGGTCGGGCTGGGACCGTCTGTCCCTTCGTGCCCGGGTCGTTGGAACGGAAGGTCCTTTGGCTCGCTCCTGAGCACGTCGCCGACCGGGGCGAGACAGACGTCATCGAGCTCGTAAGCGGCTACAAGAGGCTGTTCTTGGAGACACAACCCACTGGCGACGACGATGCTGACTACAAGGTAATCGTCATTGTCTTCACACGCCTGCCGGCTGATCGTGCCCGGGGTGTCTTCGACGAGGTCCTACAGCGTCTTGCCATTCCGTCCTATGCGGACGATGGAGTCTTGTTCGGGCCGTATTACGAAGGCAACGAAACGACTGCGATTTACAATTCGAGCTTCCGACCATTCCAATCGCCCGTGCCGTTTCTGTTCGTAAGGCAAGGGGTTATAAGCGACTGGAAGTTCTTTCTGGACGACGACGAGTGGCTCAACTTGTGGGCGCGTCGCTTTGGAGAGCCCGCGGTCCACGCCCTTGCTGAGGAACTACGCCGCTTGCCGTGGAACGCAAGGCGTGACTGATTCGAGGGACCAAATGTCGTCGACGCCCGAGCCCCAGCGCCTCAACAACCCTCATCACCGTCAAACGCTGCTCCAGGTCTTCCAGCATCCGGCGGGCCGCAACATCGAGTGGCACGCCATGTTGTCGCTGCTCGAAGCCGTCGGATCGGTCGAACTCCGTCATGACGGCGAGTACGCGGTTCACATCGGTTCCGAGACCGCGTTCCTCGGCCGTCCGAAGGACAAGGACATCGACGTCGAGCAAGTCCTCGCCCTGCGTCGCCTGCTGACCGCCGCTGGTTATGGTCCCGTCGTGGCGGCCCTGAAGGCCAAAGGCACGGAGGTCTGACTCATGGCTGGGGGCGTTGCTCCCGAGCCTGTCGCCTGGTCGCCGGTCACGGCTGCGCGTTAGGCGGCCCGAGGAGCTCGACGCCGTACCGGGCGGCGACCTCCGCCAGCCTGCTCATCTCCTTGCGTGGATCGGCGTCCGGCGTCGCGATGGCGGCGACCTCCTCGAAGAATCCCTCGAACCCCGCGGGCATGGTGAGGCTCAGGTGCCGGCCGCGCTCCGAATGGATCTGATAGCCGTGTGCGACACCGCGCGGTCCCCAAACCCACGTGCCTGGGGACGCCTCGATCAGGTCGTCGCCGACGAAGACGCTGTAAGCCCCCTCCATGACGTAGAACGCTTCATCCTCACGGTGATGCACGTGGAGAGGTGGGACGGCCCCCCGCGGGCTCGTCACCTCGATCGCACCGATGACGCCGTTGGTGTCGCTCCCGTGCGCGAGTATCGCAATCGTCTGCCTGAAGAACCGGATCGGCACCGTGCCTCCTCGCCGAGATTCTCGTCCGGACTGTGTGCCATCGACGGGCTTCGCTTGGTGAGCCACGTGCAGGGCCTCCACGACAAGGGAGTTGCCGATCGGCGCCGTCGCGCCCGGTCAGCCGCTAGCGGACGCCGGACCCGCCCTGGTTCGGTGGGCATCCCCGTCGTCGTCCAGCTCGCAGACGTCGACCGGGTGACCTCTGCGTCGCAGCTCCCAGGCCATTTCGTCGGCGGCCTCCCGATCCTCGACGATGAGCAGGATCTGCTCCCGGACCGCAGGCCGGGAGCGATCAACGAGAGCAAAACTCTCCATCGCCAGTTCCTCCCCAGACAGTCGGTCCGGCATTACCCGCCCGTGACATTCGCTAAGCGGAGACGGCGTCCCGGCGTCACGTCCTGACGCGGCCGGCGCCGGTGCCGGTGCCGTCCCTCGGCGGGTGGCCGCTCGTATGCGGCCGCCGAAGGGCGGGTACACGCCGCGGCATGACAACAATCCTGTGGATCATCGCCGTCGTCCTCGTGATCGTCGGCATCGTCCAACTCCTTCAGGGCCAGCTGGGGCTGGGCATCGTCCTCATCATCGTCGGGCTCCTGGTCGGGCCAGGTGGTGTGTCGATCTTCGCGACCAGCTCGCTGATGGGGGCGGGGGGACTCGTCACCTGGAGGTCCAAATCGCGTCGGTGGCCAACAGTGCTTCCTCCGCGGTCGCGAACCGGCCCACCGTCGTGACGGGTGATAGGCCCGGTGGCTCGTCCAACTTCACGTAGGCGAGCCAGAGGCCTGACGACTCGAGAATGACCGTGCCGCGGGGCTGGCTCCCCCAGGAGCCGGACCAGAGGTTGCGGGCCGCCTCTCTCCACACCAGCCCCGGGCCCTCGGGCTCGGGGCTGGGTGCGTGGTGAGCGAACTCGAAGTCGTCTCGCCAGTTGCCACCCACGATACGAACATACGTTTGGTACACGGGTGGCGGCAACCCCCTACCGAGTTGTCAGGGAGGTCCTTGCGAATCGCCGGCTGTCCGACCGGGCTCGACGCCCACCTCGGGCGCCAGCGATTCGTGGGGTCCGGGAACCTCGACCACGGGATCGTCGCGGTCGTCCCACTCGGTTCGGAGGGCGCGACTCATCGTGGCGTGCATCTCGTAGAGGCACGTGATGTACGTCAGCTCGAGGATCTGCTCGTCGTCCAGGTGGGCGCGCAACGAGGCGAAGACTCCCTCCGGCACGCGGCCGCCGTCGAGCACCAGTGCGTCGGCGTAGGCCAGCACCGCCCGCTCGACCGGCGACCAGCAGTCCGCCACCGACCACGCCGGGATGGCGGCGATCTTCTCCTCGGCCATGCCCAGGGCTCGGCACGACTTGCAGTGCTGCGAGAACACGAACTGGCTGCCGCGTGCCCAGCCGGCACGGATCTGGCCCAGCTCCCGCAGCTCGGCGGGCAGCCGCCGCCGCGGCGACCGGTACAGCGCAAAGCCGGCGACGCAGTGCTCGAGCACGTCGGGGACGAGGGCGAACGTCGTCCACCAGTCGCCCGGCGTGCCGGTCGCGGTCCCGGGATCGGCCACCGGGTCGCGGCCGCTGCCGAACATGAAGTCGTACATGGCGGTGACGATCGGTGCATCCGCCTGTTCGCGGGGCACCTGGCGCAAACGGGGCATGGCCTCAAGGTAGAGGGACGAGCCGGTGGACATCGGCGCCGGCCGGGGTGGCGGCGCGGGTGGCGGAGCGCGGCGAGCGGCGGCGTCAGGGGGTCGCGGCCACCGCCAGTGTGCGCAGGATGTCCGCCCACTGCGTGAACAGCAGGTAGTGCGCCGCCCCGGGAACGACGTCCAGGGCCGCGGCGGGGAGCTCCCGGGCGTACCACTCGCCGAACGCCGGCGGCGTGACGGCGTCGGCGGACCCGTACCAGAGGCGCGTCTGGCAGGCGACGGCGGTGACATCGACGTCGAGCGCCCGGGCCTGGGCCTCGACGTCGGCCGCGACCCCGGCGAGCCCGTGCCGCACCGCTTCGACCAGGGCGCCGGCCATGCGATCGGCGCCCCCGGCCACTGACGCCAGCTCGCGGGCGCCCGCCGGGTCACGGTGCTCGGCCTGATGCTCGAGCGCCAGGGCGTGGTCGCACGGATACGGTGCCAGCAGCGGCGCCACCGCCTCCCCCAGCTGGCCCGGGGGCAGGGTGTCGGCGAGTTCGAGCGTGCGCAAGCGCTCGGCGCCCGCCCGCCGGACGGCGGGGTCGTCGTAGGCCTGTCGCGGTACCAGGCCGGCGACGATGCCGAGCGCCGAGACCTGCGCCGGAAGCGAGGCGGCGAGCGCCAACGCCGCCAGCGTCCCGCCCGACCACGCCAGCAGAGCAACTCGCCCGACCTGCAACTCGTCGAGGACGGCTGCCACGTCGCGTGCCAGGCGCCCCGTCCACGACGAGCCACCGATGGGAAGGGGATCGCTGCCGCCGTAGCCGGGACGGTCGAGCGCGAGCAGGCGCACCCCCGCCCGGGCCGCAGGACCGTCGTCCCCAGGCCGGGCCAGGCGGGAGTCCGGCGTGCCGTGGAGGTAGAGGAGCGGCACGCCCGCCGGATCACCGACATCGTCGAGCATCATCGCCCGTCCCTGGCCGACGGCCACTCGACGGGTGGTCACGGGCGGCGAACCTACATCTCAGGCTCGGCGCCACGTACCACGCATAATGGCGTCGGTTTCGACCAACTCGGCAGCCCGGCGGTACCGGCAACCCGCCTCACCAAAACCGGAGGTCCCTCATGCAGCCCGCTCCTTCCGTCGCGCCGGCGCAGACGACTCCGGCCGACGGGGCCCGGCCCACGGCCGTCGCCGCCGTCTCGCGCCTGGCCATCGCCGCCGTCGGCGCCTACGTGGGTGCCCAGGTGATCGCCGACATCACCAGCGTCAAGATCGGGTCGACGTTCGGCCGCGCCGTCGACATGGGCACGTTCATCTATCCGATCACGTTCACCCTGCGTGACGTGGTCCACAAGGCTCTGGGTCGGCGGGCCGCCCGTACCCTGATCGTGACCGCCGCGGTGGTCAACCTGTTCATGGCGGTCTACCTGCTGTGGGTGGCGCGGGTGCCGAGCCACGAGAGCTATCCCCTTGGCGACGAGTTCCGCGCCGTGCTGGGCCCGCTGTGGCGCATCGTGGTGGCGTCGATCATCGCCGAGGTGATCAGCGAGCTCCTCGACACCGAGGTGTACCACTGGTTCGTCCGCAGCGTGACCACGCGCTACCAGTGGGCGCGGGTGGCGGTCAGCAACGCGGTGAGCATCCCGGTGGACAACGCGCTGTTCGCCATCGCGGCGTTCGGCTCGCTGCCGCTGCTCACCGACCACGCCCTGACGCTGCCGTGGGCGGCCGTCTGGGACATCTTCGTCGTCAACCTGACGATCAAGGGATTGGTGTCGGCGGCCAGCCTGCCGCTGATCTACGTGTCGCCGGACCGCGACTGGAGCAACGATCCCGACGATGCGTAGGAGGCCTCGGGCCGGCTACTCGTCGCGCTCGACCCCGGCCAGGCAGATGCTGGCGTACTCGTCGACGAAGGCGTCCCGGTCCGCCGGCCACGGGAACTGGGGCTTGGCGATCAGCAGCGACGTCAGCCCGTGCACCCGGGCCCAGAACCCGATCGCCAGGCGGTAGGCATCCGTGAACCCGGGACGGAAGCGCCCGGCGTCGATGCACGCCTGGGTGCTTCGCCGCACCTGCTCGAACGCGGCGTTGTCCCGTAGCACCACGGCCTTGTACTCCTCGGGCGTGTCGTCGGCGCCCGTCATGAACAGGATGCGGTAGGGCTCGGGGTTGGCCAGGCCGAAGCGGATGTACGCGAGCCCCATCGCGCGGAGCCGGTCCACCGGGTCGTCCACCCCCTCGGCGGCGCTGGACAGGAAGTCGTCCAGTGCCGCGAAGTGCCTCGCGCAGACTTCGAAGATGAGGTCGTTCTTGTCGGCGAAGTGGCGGTAGATCGACGGCGGCGTGACGCCGACCCGGTCGGCCACCGCACGGATCGAAACCGCCTCGGCCGACCCGGTCTCGAGGAGCAGCCGTTCGGTGGCGGCCAGGATCTCGTCGCGCAGCGCCGCCCCCTCGCCCTTCCGGGCGCGGTGACGGCGGGACGCAACGGGCGGGGGGACGGTGCTCATTGGCCTGACAGCGCGGGCGTGCTCACCTCCCCAGCATCGCGCTCGGGTGCGGGTGGGCCACTGGCGTCCTCGTCGTCGAGGTCGACGTGCTCGCTGACGCCCCAGCGGTCATGGAAGCGGCGCAGCGGCCCGGGGGCCCACCAGTTCCAGTCGCCCGCCAGCCGCATGAACGCCGGGACCAGCGTGCCGCGGATGAGGAAGGCGTCGGTGAGGACCGCCAGGGTCAGGCCCACCCCGAACAGCTTGATGAAGCTGACCCGGCTGGTGGCGAAGGCGATCATCACGACCGCGATCAGGACGGCGGCGGCGGTGACGATCCGGCCCGTGCGCTCCAGGCCCACGGCCACCGAGCGCACGCTGTCGGCGCCGTTGTCGTGCTCCTCCTTGATGCGGGAGAGCAGCATGACCTCGTAGTCCATCGACAGCCCGAAGGCGATGCAGAACATGAGGATGGGCATCGCGGCGTTGAGGCTGCCGGTGGCGGTGAAGTCCAGCGGGCCCGACAGGTGGCCCTCCTGGAAGATCCACACCATGGCACCGAAGGTGGCGGTGAGGCTGAGGACGTTGAGGACGATCGCCTTGGCGGGGATCACCACGCTGCCGAACATCATGAACAGCAGGACCGCGGTGATCACGGCGACCAGGCCGAGGGCCCACGGCAGGCGGTCGAACAGCGACTGGTTGGTGTCGATGAGGCCGGCCGATTGGCCCGTGACCAGCACGTCCCAGGGAGCGTCGGCGTCGCGGATCGCGTGCACAAGGTCCTCGCCGGCCTCCGACACCGGCTCCACCGACGGGATCACCGACAGGTAGGTGGCGCCGTCGGCGGTGAAGTCTGCGTAGCGGGGCGAGCTGTCGGGGGGCAGCACGAGCCGGCCCGGCTCGCAGCCCAGTTGCTCGGCGAGGCCGGTGCCGCAGTAGGTGCCGGTGGCGGCGTCGACGCGGGCGACGCTCGGCATCGTGGCCAGCTGGGTGGCATAGGCGTCGATCTGGTTCCGCAAGCCCGGGACGGCGTTGGGCGCGTCCGGAGCCACCACCGACAGCGCGCCGGCCTCCTCGGACGAGAACTCCTCGCGCAGCACGTCGTGCACCTGGCGGACGTCGGCGGACTCCGGCAGGACGCGGTCGTCGGGCGACGACAGGCGCAGCCCCAGGAAGGGGGCGCCCAGCACCAGCAGGAAGGCGACCACGGCGGTGGCGATGGGGATCGGCCGGCGCATCACGACGATGGCGACCCGGTGCCAGAAGCCCTCCTCGGGCGGGGTCACGGAGCGCCGCCACAGCGTGAGGGCGTTCACCCGATGGCCGAGCAGGAACAGGATCGCGGGCAGGACGACGACCGAGAACAGCCCGGCCAGGATCGCCACGGCGACGCCGGCGTAGGCGAAGCTCCGCAGGAAGGCGATCGGGAACACCAGCATGGCGCACAGCGAGGCCGCGACGGTCAGGGCGCTGAACGCCACGGTGCGGCCGGCGGTGCGGACGGTACGACTCACGGCGACCCGGGGCGCGTAGCCCGCTCGCAGCTCCTCGCGGTAGCGGGACACCACGAACAGGCTGTAGTCGATGGCGAGGCCGAGGCCGAGCGCCGTGGTGAGGTTGAGGGAGTAGATGGAGACGTCGGTCAGCATCGCCAGCAGCCGCAGCACGAAGAACGTCCCGATGATCGACATCACGCCGATGACCAGCGGCAGGGAGGCGGCCACCACGCTTCCGAAGACCAGGATCAGCAGTATCAGTGTGATCGGCAGGGCGATGGTCTCGGCCCGGACCAGGTCCTCCTCGATGGTGTCGCCCACCTCGCGGAACACCTCGGCGAAGCCGCCCAGTTCGACGTCGACGGCGGCCGCGTCGACGCCGGCGGTGCCCTGCCAGTGCTCGTAGCGGGGCGCCAGCCCCGTGACCCGGTCCTCGACCTGGTCGTCGTTGCCCACGACCCGGGCGACCACCAGTGCCCGGCTGCCGTCGTCGTTGCGGAGCGGCGGTGCGTTGCCCTCCGACCAGTAGGAGACCACGTCGGCGACGCCCTCCTCGGCGGCCAGCTCGTCGGTGAGGGCCGTCCCGGCGGCCGCCACCGCCGGAGCGTCGACGTCGCCGTCCCGCGCGGTGACGAGCAGCAACATGTTGGGAACCCCGGTGTCGAATCGCTCGGCGAGCGCGTCGTCGGCCCGCTCGGACTCGGAGGACGGGTCTTCGAACCCGCCGGACGTGAGGTGATCGGCGACTCCGCCACCGAGGGCACCGGCGATCGCGAACATCACGACGGCGGCGATGACGACGGCTCGGGCGTGGTTCGTGGAGAGTCGGGCGAACCGGGTGAGCATGGCACGGCCTCCCTCGGCCGAGTTAACGGCGTTACGTTATCTGCGGTATCGAACACCCGACACCGGCGGTTGTCGAGGGGTCATGGGTCACACGCCGCGCTGGGTTGCTCGATCCTTGACCTTCGGGTCAGTCTCTCGACGTGACAGAGGCCCGAGACGTGACCGGCGCGCCCGAGGCGCCAGAGGCGCCCGAAGCGGTCGGGTACCCCGGCGCCCGCGGCCCCGATCGCACGCGGGCCGTCGTCTCTCACGGGATTCGACTGGCCGTCCACGAATGGGGCGAGCACGACGCCCCGCCCCTCGTGCTGGCGCACGGCGGGTTCGACTTCGCCCGCACCTTCGACGTGTTCGGCCCCATGCTGGCCCAGGCCGGCTGGCGGGTCGTGGCGTGGGACCAGCGTGGCCACGGCGATTCCCAGCACGCCGCCCTCTACTCGTGGGAGGCCGACCTGCGGGACGCCGTGGCGGTGGTCGATTCGGTGTCCCGCGACCCGCTGCCGGTCGTCGGCCACTCCAAGGGGGGCGGGATCACCGTGCAGTTCGCATCCGCCCTGCCGCATCGGGTCAGCCACCTGGTCAACCTCGACGGGCTGCCGTCGCGCCGCAACATGCCCGACATCCCGGACCACGAGCGGACCAAGTTGATGGCCGACGAGCTGGCGACCTGGCTGGACTTCCGACGCAGCGTGGTCGGCCGGTCCCGCCGGCCCGGCACGATCGACGAGCTGGCGGAGCGACGAGGCCGGATGAACCCGCGCCTGTCGCGGGAGTGGCTCCGCTACCTGGTGACCGTGGGCGGCCGCCGGGACCCCGACGGCTGGCGCTGGAAGATCGACCCGGCGCTCCGCATGGGCGGGTTCGGCCCGTGGCGCGTTCAATGGGCGATGGCGCGGCTGCCGGGGCTGAGCATGCCGCTGTTGGCGGTGCTGGGGCTGCAGCCCGAGACCATGGGATCGGGGACCCAGCCCGCCGACGTCGAGCCCCACCTGCCCCCCGGCGCCCGGATCGCGGGTCTGGAGGACACCGGCCACTTCGTGCACATCGAACAGCCGCGGCGGGTGGCCGACCTGGTCCTGGACTTCCTCGGGACTCCGGCGTGACGCCGCCCGGTCTCACCGTCACCGTCCGGCACAGCCGGATCGAGCTGGCGCTGCACCGCCTCCGGGGCGGCGGCGGGGCGCCGCTGCTCCACCTCCACGGGCTGGGGGAACGCTCGCCGGACCCCCTGCCCGATCACCTGGCGGGCTGGCCCGGGCCGGTCTGGGCACTCGACTTCACCGGCCACGGCGCGTCGGGCATGCCGGTCGGTGGTGGCTACTTCTGTGAGCTGCTCATGGCGGACGTCGACGCCGCGCTGGCTGAGCTCGGCCCCACGACCCTCTACGGGCGGGGCCTCGGCGCGTACGTCGCGCTGCTCGTGGCCGGTGCCCGCCCCGGGCTCGTGCGGGGCGCCATCCTCGACGACGGACCGGGCCTCCGGGGCGGAGGCCCCGAGCCCACCACCCCCTACGTGCTGACCGAGTCGCTGGAGACCGCGGGACCGCCCGACCCGTATGCGCTCTTCGAGCTGAGCCACGACGTTCGCCCGGCCGACTACGCGACCACATATGCCCGCCTGGCGGCGACGGCGTCGGGCCTCGACGTCGCCCTGGCGGTGTGCGCGCAGGTGCGGCCGCCATGGCTCGCCGCGGTGGCGGCCGAGCCCGGTGTCCGCGAGATCGATCGCGACGGGGCGGTGGCGCTGTTCGCCGCCACCTAGCGGCGTCGGGGGTCCGATCAGGCGTCGCGGGAGGCCACGAACCGGGCGAGTCTCACGAGCTCGTCCCGGGCCCGGGCGGGGATGTCGGCGGCGCCGATGGCGGCGATCTTGTGAGCGAACCGCACGGCGTCGTGGCGGTAATCACGCCCTCCGGGGCCGCCATTGTAGCGCTGGTCGCGATAGCGTTTCTTGAACGCGGCGAGCCAGGGCGCGGCTTCATAGAGATCATTGTCGCCCCAGTTTTCGGCATAGATCCACAGCCTGATGGTCGGATCCCAGAATTCCGTGAAGGTGTCGACCATCCTGATGCCGTGCGCCTGCCACTGCTCGGCGTTGCAGGTCGTGACGGCGAGGTAACGAGTCATTCGTATTCCCAAGCCAACTCGTAAGCCTCGCACAAGGCGTCCGACTTCGCCATGAACGCCCGCTCGATGTCCTCGCGCACTTCGTCGGACATCGCGAAATGCGCGCCCGATCTCAGACGGATCACTGGCTGGTTATCAGCGTTGAAGCCGACGAATTCCCACCCAAAGTCATCGCAAAAATCCGACCATTCCTGCATCCTGCTCATAGGATATGCCTGGATATTAAGGCTGCGGCGGCAATCGCTGCGCCCACACTAGCCCCATACTGGTAGAATTTCAGCGGCGGCTTAAGTCCGCGCCCGGTATGCCAGGTTGCCGCGCAGATCACGATAAGGCAGACGAACATAACCTGATCCGTGATCAGATCGCTCATGCCGCCTTCAACGACCCTCGAGTCGCGTCCAAGATCGCCAGCTCCTGGCTCCAAACATCCGACCACGGCGGATCTTCGTAACC
>Ga0081538_10005867_pt1 | contig 10942 bp, 12 predicted proteins | sample TabmetS5T2R1_FD_71022 | JGI IMG/M metagenome (GOLD analysis project Ga0081538, IMG submission 71022) | Tabebuia heterophylla rhizosphere microbial communities from the University of Puerto Rico - S5T2R1 | ecosystem: Host-associated > Plants > Roots > Rhizosphere ...
CCCCTCCTGCCTCGTCTCGGGAGCGGGGCGCGAGGCTCTCGCACCTCGATGTGGAGTGACGCCTACGCCGCGGACTCTGTCCGCTCCGTGTCCGCCGGCCGTCTGCCTCGAGGACGAGCCGCCGGGCGTCGTCCGATAGCCAGTGGAGGTGGTCTACGGAGCCGCACTGCGGGCATCGAAGCGCCTCCTTGCCATCGCCGCCTATGACGATCGGCTCGCGGTCCTCGATCTCGCCCGTCCGGCCGCAATAACAAACCTCTTTCATCTCGTTCACCTCCTCTCAACCCAGTTCCTTGCGTTTTGGGTGCCTCGTTCGTTTCGTCCGCAAGATCCGGCGATCTTGTGCCGGGATTTCCCGCCTCAAAGGTCCACGCGTGCTGGTGGGTGGAAGTCTGCCAGCACGTAGGCTTCCAACACGATCCTTGTGCCGCGTCGGGTTACGCTACCGTCCGGGAAGCCTCGCTGTGCCTGGCATAGGGATAAGGGTATTCGGCTCGATACCCGAGCAGCCAACCGACTTTGGCCAACACTCCAAAGATCACCCTCTGGACGGCCAGCGGAGGCCTGACGAAGTAGATCTCGTCCTCGAAGTGGCGCAGGACGAGCGCCAGCACCAGCGGGTTCCTGGGCGCCCCCGCCCCGTTGGTCTTCCCATCGCGCGCCAGCCCTGCCAGGGTTTCGAAGGCTCTCGGTTCTGAGCGCCGGTACGAAATCCACCAGGACGTGTACTTCATCGTCGCCCGCGTTCCAGGCAGCGTGCTGAACACCCGCCGGGGCCACGACTACGTCGCCCGCGCTATGGACGCGCTCGACGCCTCCCACCCGTAGGCCCAGCCTACCGGAGAGGACCTCGAAACGTTCCTCTTGCCGCGGATGGACGTGGTCCGGACCCATGGTCCAGCCCGGTTCGCCGATCCAATCGACCTGGAGCAGCTCGCCGCTCGTCTCCTCGGCAGTCTTCCGGAACACGGTCCTGAGTCCCGTCACCGGGTTTAGTAGCTCGTCGCCTGCTCTAGCCATGCCTTGTCCTCCTTTGTTGTCTTTGCTTCAACTTCCTCGCTACGCCGCTTCGCGAGCTGTAGCCTCATTTATCTCGCTCATCCATTTGGACAGTCATTAGTTCGCAAGCTCCCTCCCGTGTGAACTCGGATTCGGCGAGTCTGTGCACGCCTTCTTCAACCGACAAGTGATGTCTGACCCAGCCCTAGCCGACATTCCTCAAGGTCCTCACGAGTTTGAGGAGGACTCCCGCGTGTCTCCTTAGCTCCCACGCCAGAGCCGAGCTCCGGCCAGCACGCCGTTTGCCGGTCGCCCGCATCGCTTTGACCTGGCGATTCATCTCCGCTTCGCGCAACAGCTCCTCGTGACGCTGCTTTGCAAACTGGAAATACATCATCTGTTGCATCCTCGGATCGCTCCTCCTGCTTGTGGATGACTAGATCAGGCGCTCTCTCTGTCCCTTTGCTCACTCCACACCCCGCCGGCGGTGCCGAACTCCGTCACTTCGGCGTCAATCATCCCGACGTTGTGGTAGGAGGCTACCGAGACACGGTGGTGGCCATCCAGGACGAAGTAGAAGCTCCCTACCTTGTAGAGGCTCACAGGAGGTAGCTCCTCACCCCGGTGGAAGGCACGGTCTATGCGCTTCCACCTATCTTCTGCGCTCGCCTTAGCGGGCATAAAGTCTCCATCGAATTCAGAACAACGGCCGACGCTGCCTCCTATCTGGCTCAGCGGCACCGTCCTCATGCCTCGATGGATTCTCCCCGCTGCCCCGGGGATCTTTCCGAGATCATCGAAGCATAGAAGCAGCCATTCAGACGCGTTGTCTCTTCGCAGCCGGGCACCGACGCGCCCGAGTAATGCCTTCCGGCGGGCGAGTCTGAAGTCCTTATCCACCTGCTCTTCAAGGCTCATGTAACCAACCATCGGTCAATTCCTTTCTTTGAGCACACCGACATCTGGTTCTCCTTCGGTGCCTTTTTGCAGGACGCTGGAGTCCCACGGCCGCGTTTCATCCTGCTCAACCATCATCTGCTCCTACTAACTCCCAACAACATAAAAGTGGGATCCTCGAAACGGAATCGATTCGGGTTTTTGCGAAAGGTGTTGGTAAGTCGGTAGCGCTCGAGCTGTTGGCCGGGTTGCTATGCGGACCTCGAGAATCCTCGCCTCGCCTGCAGATCCGTTCAGGGTGAGAGCGCGTAAGCTCTAGACCAGCGCCACTTCGACCTCCCGCTCCTTACACAGCGTGGCAGAGAAGCGGACCTTTAGGGTGTTGTCATTTCGTACTGTTGATGAGCAAGTAAGTGCCGCAGGACGAGAGGAAGTGCCGAGACAGGTTGGCTAGCATGATACTCTGGTGGTGAGGGATACTCCATCAAGGTAGCAGGAGGACAGAAGGTGCAGTTCGGCTTGACATTGCGCAGGATCATCCTGCTGGGCACGCCGCTGGTCCTCACCTTCTTGCTGCTATTCCACCCATCCCCCTACGACGAGGTAGCGGGTGAACTCCTGCCCATAGCAAACTGGTGGATCACCCTGCACACCATAGTGTTTGTACTCCTCCCGCTTATGGGCGTGGCACTCTGTATGCTTACTGCGGGCTTGGAGGGTGTCATTGCCACCCTCAGCCGGGTGGCGGCTGTGGTCTTTGCACTGTTCTACGCCGCCGGGGACGCCATAGCGGGCATATCCACCGGCATCCTCGCCCGTAGCGCCGAGGTAGGTGCTCTCGGAGAGCGGGCCGCTGTTGAGGCCATAGAGACCCTCTTTGCGGACCCCCTCAAGAGCCTCCTGTTCGACATCGGCAGATACGCCTGGGTCGTGGCGCTGGTTTTGGCGGCCGTGGCGCTCTGGCGGGCAGGAGTGCCTCGCTTGCCCCTGGTGTTACTGGCGCTACCGGCTTATTTGGTCACCCTCGACCACGCCTTCCCTTCTGGAAGCCTCACCTTCGGGACATTCTTTGTGATCGCAGCCTGGATCGAACTCACTTCGGGAAGGTTTACTACAGCCGGGCAACATCGCCGCGTGAGCTGATCTTCCGACTTGTTTAACTCCGGCCAGGAGCTTGGTGATCTCTAGAGCCGCTAAGCTTCTAGGGTACCGGTTACACAGGGATCGCTCGCGAACTTCCTGTCGCCCGTAAGGTGGGTTGGCTTGTTCTCGGCTTGAGTCCCGCCGTAGAGAACGGCGTGCGAAGTGGCTCAAAAGAGGTATGTGCGCGGCACGCGAAGTAGTAGGAATGTCCTTCGCTCGCGTCGATGGCACAGTGGTCCGACCGAAACGGAGGTACGCACGCATGAAGGTGCTAATAGGGGTCGATCCCCACAAGGCGTCGGGGTAGCCGTCGCCGCGGTCGACGAAGCCACAAGCGAGCTCCTCGAGCGTGCTAGCTTCCTGCAGGACCTAGCGATGAGCAGTTCACCAGCCACCCGCGCCTGGACGGGATGGCCTACGGCTTCTACGAGCAGACCCTAAACGGCGAGCGGGTGATCGAGGCCGGCGGCGGCAACCGCCAGTACCATACCAGGCTCGCCTTGCTGCCCGAGCACAACGTTGGCATCTTCGTCGCCTACAACTCCACTGGGGACGGCGGGGACCTTGCCGAGTACGAGCTGGTCGAGACGTTCCTCGACCGCTACTATCCCGAGCCGCCGATCTCCGCTGAGTCTCCAGCCGAAGCGGCATCAGGCGATACCGAGAGGCTCGTCGGCAGCTACCGCCTCACCCGCTCGAACCTAACCGCGTTCGAGAAGATCCTGACGCTCCTCGGCTCAGCGACCGTGACCGCCAACGCGGACGGCAGCATAACCACCAGCGGCGTGCCGTCACGGAAGAACCTCCAAGGCGGAGAGGGGCCCTGGGCAGAGCAGCGCTGGGTGGAGGTCGAGCCGCTATTGTTCCGTGCGGAGGGGAGCGACGAGCACATCGCCTTCCGCCAGGACGGTGAGGGCAACGTCGAGTACCTGTTCGGCGAAGCGCTCCCCCCGGTCGTCGCCTACGAGAAGTTGTCGTTCTACGAGTCGCCCGGGCTGCACCGCGGCCTGCTGGGCGGGAGCGTGGCCGTCTTCCTGCTCACGGCTGTGGCGTGGCCGGTCGGGGCGGGGGTCTCACGGTGGTACCACAAGCGGTACGGGAACCGCGGCGAGAAACCGGGGCGGAGTGGCAGGGTGGCACGCCGGGCGCGGGTCCTGGCCTGGGCCGTCTGCGTTCTGGATCTGCTCTTCGTGGTCGGCATGACTATGGTGATCTCGAGTGACGAGGTCATGGCCTACGGCGCCTCGCCGCTCCTTATCGCCGTCCTGTCGATGACCCTCCTGAGCGTTGTTCTCACGGTGGGCGTATTGGTCCACGCGCCGCTGGCTTGGATGCGAGGGTACTGGGGTCTCTTCGGGCGGCTGCACTACTCGGTGGTCGCGCTCTCGTCGCTGGCCTTTATCGCGCTGCTTGGCTACTACAACTTGCTAGGATTCCAGTTCTGAGCGAAAGGAAGGCCGAGCGCGCTACAAAGACAGGTACATCCCATGCAGACCTGCTCACAAACCCTGCGAAGCATGCCACGGGCGGCTAAGGAGCGACGTCCCGGATCGACCGAGGGGTCACTCTGAAGGCACATAGGGCCCGCGGATAGAAGGGTCAGGCCGGTCCGAGGCGCCACCCGCAACCACCTATAGCGTATTAACTGCCTGTGTTGATGGCGAGGGTTAACCTGATATCGGAGTGCTTTAGCATCTTCCGAGCAGTAGAGGACCGAACGCGGGGCACTACCGTTTAGAGGAAGCTTGGCCAGTATAAGGCTGCGAGGATCTGGCAGCAGTAGTAGGGACGATAATGGGCGGGGATCCAGCGCTACGTGACGGACAAACTAGCGTCTACGAAAGTGATGCAAATACCAGGTTTTGGCTTACTTATGCGCCATCTACGGTAGAGTCTATTCGGATTGTGGTTTTAGAGAAGGTCGCGGGTTCGAGCCTCGTCGGTCACGCTCTCAGATTCAGCAGAGATGAGCCGGATATGCGGAATTGAAGTCTACTTCAGTTCGCCGAAGATCCCGAGCAGCTCCTCGCCAGCGCCGCTCAGACGGTAGAACACCTTCCTGCCGCTACGATACGGCTCGATGAGCTCTGCGGCCTTTAGCCGCAGGAGGTGGGCTGAGACCGCAGAGGGGCTCAGGTGGAGTTGGTTGGCCAGCTCGGTCGTGGTGGTCGGCATGGGAGAGAGGCTCTTGAGTACGCTCGCCCTTCCGGCTCCGAGGGCGGCCTCGAGCGCCGTCCCGTTGGACGCAGGAGATGAGGAGCTCCACAGCTTCGCCACCCCGCGGGGACCGTAGGCGAGAGTAGGCTGGTAGCCTGGCTGTACGAGTACCATAACGCGGGGCCAGGCGAAGACGCAGGGCACCAGCGTTATCCCCCGTCCTGCGGGTTCGATGAGAGCCTCACAGGTCTTCTCCAGCTCCAGGACGCCCCCGCTGTAGCTCGCCTTGGGATGCAGGTTGGAAAGGAGGGCCTCCACGCCACCTAGGGCGAGAGCCTGCCCGCGCTTGATCGTGTCTCCCTCCAGGAGCTCGCGTATCCGCGGCCAGTAGGGAGCGATCGTTAGATGGTGGTAACGCCGCAGCGCGTCTACCAGCCGCTTCAGGGAGCCCTCAGGGTCGCTCAGGTAGCTCTTTAGCAGATGTGCCCTTTCGGGCGAGAGGGGTCCAAACTGTTCTTTCTGCGCCTGCACGAGCAATTGCACTTCTTTATGCACGATTTCAATGGGAGTGGCCCTCAGGCGCTCGAGTTCCTCATCGAAGGTAGCGACCGAGGCCTCAGGGGGAGGGCTCAGGAAATCCGGGCAGAGCCTCTCCAGGCACATAGCGGCGAGCAGGGGAGAGAGGTCGGTGCCAGGAAGTACCCGCCACGCATGGGTCACCCAGGGAGCGTGTATCGTGTCGCGCCCGTGGTGGAGCAGCACTCCAAAGCTAGTGACCGTCTCCCAGAGCGGGCTGGGGGCGAGGCGTACCTTGGTTAGGTCTTCTGTGGTGAGGGGGATGGTGATCATGATTGTGCAACCTTCAAGTAACAAGGCGGAGGTCCTGCGGGCCTCACGCTTCGGGTCGGGAGCGTGCCCGGAGAAGGCACCCGCATCCAACTGCGGACTACGGCCGAATCCTTAGATATGCCGTCCATTTGCTTAGGTGCCGACCCGGATACCCTTGCTGCGTGCCGTACCCGCGGCCACCCTCATCGCGGTCTCAACGGATGAGGTGTCCAGGTTCGCCATCTTGGTTTCGGCTGTGCTCCCGAGCTGCTCCTCGGTGATCGACCCTACGCCATCGCGGCCCGGTGAGCCGTCTACACGTTCCATCTCAGGCAACTGCCCTGTGCTCGTGATCTCCGGAAACGAAGAAAGCCTCCGGGTCTATCGGGAAGACTAGGCGCACCCTGTGGCCAGGCATCCCATCTCCGGCGATCCTCAGCGCCAGCGCGATGGAGGGAGCGGTGACCCGCGCCTGGCGCGTGATGGCACCCTCATGAATCTCCACGGTCACGCATATCATCTTCTCGCTCCTCATCTCCTTCACTCCGCTTTTCTCCAGGACGCCACGACTCGGCGCGTAGCCACACACTGGGCAGCGAACCGTATTCTGGTCGCCGGAGGACAGCTCACCCTCTTCCCAACTGAGGCAGATGATGCAGTGAGAGCCGGAAGCTGGAGCCGGAGGGTTCGCTGTGTGCACTTTCATTACCATTACTGACCTGAGCATAGGAGAGTCCGGGTAGGAAGCGCATCCATCCAATTGTGGAGATATAGGTGGGTTTTGCAGGTGGGGTCAAGAGGATGTCTCGACTGTATCGGGTATCTCGAGGACTGGTTGGGTAACCGGAACTACTTCTCGGATGTGAGGTGTAGTTCGCGCGCGCGTGCGGCCGCTTTGGTCCGGCTGTCTACATCGAGCTTGCGCAAGATACTATGGACGTACCATTTGACGGTGCTGGTGGCAATGAAGAGCCGGGCTGCTATCTCCTGGTTCGAGAGGCCCTCGGCGACCAGCGAGAGCACTTCCCGTTCGCGTCTAGTAAGGTGCTCAGGAAGCGGTTGCCCCGTCGCTTGGGCATGTTGCGGCGGTGGCTCGGTGCCCGTGTGTGGCGACTCGAACACTGCCAGCAGCCGTCGCACGTAGCCGAGGGAAGCGAGCTGCTTTGCACCACGCCCTCCTTTACGAGGCGCCTTGAGAAACTCAGAAAGCAGGGCCGCCATTGACGCTCCTTCGTCCACAAAGGCCCGGATGTAGCCCTCGGGTTCGGCGAGGGTCAGCGCCCGCCCTAACGCGACAAATGCCCCGCTTGTTTCCCTCCGCGCGTACAGTGCGAGCGCTCGGAGGACGAGGATCTCGATCGCGCTGCCCATCCGTGCCCCATTCTCTGCCGCCCCAAGCAGTAAATCTATGAGGCGCAAGGCGTCGTCGAAGTAGGGCCCCTCCGGGTCGTCCCGCCCTTGGGCGATGAGCACGCGCGCCAGAGTCAGGTATTCCGCCTCACGAGGATAGCTGGGTTCGTCGACGTCCAGAATACTCTCCTCGGCCCAGCCGATGGCCCCTGGTAGGTTGCCTTGCGCCAAGGCCAAACGAGCCTTCGCCGCGCCCGCGTGCCCGAGCAGTGGAGCGTAGAAGTTCCGCTCATGTGCCAGGTGCGAGAAGATCTCCAACGTCGTTTCCGCGGCACCGTACTCTCCCCGCGCCTGCTGCAGTTGTGCGAGGCTAATGAAGCCGTGCGCGACTACCTCCGCGTCGACCGTCGGGATCTCGCTTACCAGGTCCATACCCTGCTCTAGGTGACGCTCCGCGGCATCGAGGTCGTTCCACTCGCGCAGCAGATCGCCCATACCGAAATAGTAGGCGGGGTTGCCGACCAATTGCTCACTTTCCCCTGACCCCGACGACGAACGCGCCCCCTCCCCGAAGGTGGTAGCAGCTTCGCGGAGTCGGCCCTGTAGCACCTGCAATTGGGCCAAGTTGATGATGCTTCTCAGGATGGTTAATGGGTTGCCGGTGCTGCGCACCGTGGCGATCGCATCTGCCACTAGGCGTTCCGTGGCGGGTGTCACCTCGCCGCTCACCTGGTAGGCGTAGGTCGCATTGAGCTTGGACACTTTCCAGGTGAAGTGCGTCTCGGGCAATAAGTCCAATGCCTGTCGCGAAAAAGCCACGCAGCGCGCGAGGTCGCCAGAGATGCGGGCGAGGTTCCCACGAATCGAGGCTGCTTGGCCCAGGATGAGGGTTTGATCTGCCGGCGCATCCGGCTGGACGTACCGTTCGGCATCGTCGAGGCGGGCCTCGGCAGCCTCAGGCTGGCCGGCGAACATCAACGCCGCGGCGTGGACGATGCACAAAGGCGGCCGCGAGCGCACCACCGCATCGGAGAGCTTATCTAGCCAGCCAAGCAGCGTAAAAACCTGCCCGGGGAGCATCACCGAGAGACCGATGTCTTCTATCAGGGCGGCGGCACGCTCGATGTCGTGGGCCTCTAGTGCATGATGCACTGCTTCGACAGCCAACCCCTGTCGCTCGAACCACACGCTGGCCCGCCGGTGCAGCTCCGGAAGGAGATCCGTGTCGGTTTCGCGCAGCCGCTGGCGCAACACGTCGGTGAATAGATGATGATAGCGGTACCATCGGCGGTCTTCGTCCAGCGGGATCACGAACAGGTTCGCGTGCTCGAGGTACTCCAAGGCTTCCTGGCCGTCACCCCTGGAGGTCACCGCGTCACAGAGCGAGCCGCACATCCGGTCGAGGATGGAGGTTTGGAGCAGGAAGGTCCGCAACGCTTCCGGCTGGCGCGCGAGCACCTCTTCGACCAGGTAGTCCACCACGTAGCGGTTGCTGCCCGTGAACGCGGCGATGAAGCCAGAGGTGTCGAAGCGGTCGCGCAGGGCCAGCGCCGCCAGCTGCAGTCCAGCCACCCAACCCTCGGTGCGCTCCTGCAGCTCGGCGACTTCCTCGGCCGACAGTCGAGAGCCCACTGTCTTCTCAAGGAAAGCCGTGGTCTCCTCCGTCGTGAAGCGCAGGTCGGACGCGCGCAGCTCGGCCATTTCCCCTCGCGCCCGAAGGCGTGCTAGCGGCAAGGGCGGGTCCGCACGCGTGGAGATGACCAGGTGCACCTGCGGTGGGAGGTGCTCGATAAGGAAGGCGAGCGCCTCGTGGATCGTCTGAGACTCGATCAGATGGTAGTCGTCGAGGACAATCACCGCGTCGGCAGGCAGCTCCGTGAGCTCGTTCAGCAGGGTGGTCAGGATAGCCTCAATGGGCGGCGCCTGAGAGGAGTGAAGCAGCACCAGCGCGGTATCCCCGGCACCCGGATACAGACGGTCCGCCACAGCGATAAAGTAGCGCCAGAACCGCGTGGGGTCGTTGTCGCCAGGATCCAAGGAGAGCCAGACGGCGGAGCGACCGCAGCGGGAGGAGACAGCGAGCCACATGCTCAGCAAGGTGGTCTTGCCGAAGCCGGCGGGCGCCGAGATGAGGGTGAGCTTGCCTCCCAACTCTTCTTCGAGTCGCTCGCTAAGGCGCAGGCGGGTAACGAGGGAGGGGCGCGCGCTCGGGACCGACAACTTGGTCAGTAGGAGCGGGTCGCCTTGTAGGCCCGGGTGCGAGCTCTCCCGCGCGTGATCATCTGACCTGGTGAGTACCTCCCTACCGGCACCATCAGCAGGCGTGGGTCCGGCATCGTCAGCGGTTGTCACCTTGCCTTCGCCGCGACCGGCTAGCACTGTCGCGGCGTCCTCTAATCGGGCGAGGGTCAACCTCTCCGCTTTACCGAGATACACCTTTCGAAGCTTACCGCCCCGCTTGCGATAGGCGCTCCAATATTCTTCGCCGCCCGAGCGGCGCTCCTTGCGGGCGGTGAAGGTGCCTTTGGAGCCTCGGAACGAGAACGACCGTGTCGCCGAATCCCTCAGCCAAGCGGCCCAGCCAGGGGAGTCAACCGTAATCGTCGGCTCTCCTGGTGGATCGAGGACACGGAGCCCCTCGGCTGTCACGAGAGGTATGCGCCGCGCCATTCGTGCTTCCCCTAAGCCTGGTGGTACGGTTACACAATCATTTTAGGCCGTCTTTGGGTAACCCTGCAACATCGGTGGCATGCCGTCCGGGGTGGCGCTGTCGCGAACCAAGGGTTTCTAGACTCTCGCTTGACCCTTACCTCCATTCCACAACCTTTCGCAAATACCCGAATCAATACCGTTTGGAGGATCATGCCTTTAGGTTATTGGGAGTAGGAAGGAGCAGATGATGGTTGAGTAGGATGAAACCCGGTACCGGATCTCCGGCGCTCTGCAAAAGGCAACGAAGGAGACTAGCAGCGAGATCAGGCTACCCAAAGAGCGTCTGGGCGAGGCCGCCGCTCTCCTCACCCGCTGCTCTGGTGACACCCCAGATGACAATGTGCTTAGAGAAAGGAATTGACCAATGGTTGGCTACATGAGTCTAGAAGAACAGGTAGACGCGGACTTCTCCCGCGCCCGACGAAGGGCACTGCTTCGGAAGGTGAGGATCCGCTTGCGAAGAAACTATGTCTGGGAGGAGCTGCTGTGCTTCGATGATCTCAGAAAGATACCTGGGGCAGTGGGGCGGGTCTATCGGGGCACTAGGACGGTGTCGGTAGCTCAGATATGGGGCAGCGTCGGACGGTGTTCTGACTTCGACCGAGACTTCATGCCCGCCAGGGCGAGCGTAGAAGTGAGGTGGAAACGCATAGACCGGGCATTCCACCGGGGCGAGCAGCTACCTCCCGTGAGCCTATACAAGGTAGGAGGCTTCTACTTCGTCTTGGACGGCCACCACCGCGTCTCGGTAGCAGCTTATCACCGCGTGAAGTGGATCGACGCCGAGGTGACGGAGTTCGGCGCCGCCGGGTTGCAGAGCAACCGAAGGGACAAGGAGGGCATTAAAGAGGCCTCC
>Ga0081538_10005868_pt1 | contig 10942 bp, 16 predicted proteins | sample TabmetS5T2R1_FD_71022 | JGI IMG/M metagenome (GOLD analysis project Ga0081538, IMG submission 71022) | Tabebuia heterophylla rhizosphere microbial communities from the University of Puerto Rico - S5T2R1 | ecosystem: Host-associated > Plants > Roots > Rhizosphere ...
CGACATCTAGAGGCTCACCAACTCGACTTCGTGAGGCCGGGGATCATGCCCTCGTGCGCGATCTCGCGCAGGCAGATGCGGCAGAGCCCGAACTTGCGCAGGTACGCGCGCGGGCGGCCGCAACGCCGACAACGGTTGTAGTTCCTGGTCTTGTACTTCGATCCGCGCTTCTGGCGGACGATCTGTGACGTCTTCGCCATCTACTCCTTGCTCTCTTCGCCGCCCTCGGCAGGCTCGCCCTCGGCGGCTTCCTCCTCGGCGGGCTCGGGCCGCTCGTAGGCCTCCGGGTTCTCTTCTTTCAGCGCCTCATAGGCCGCGGCCTCCGCCTCGGCCTTGGCGCGGGCCTCCTCCCTGCGCCGTTCCTCCTCGGCGTCCCGCTCCGCCTCGACGTCCTCGCCGGGCGCGCCCTCGCGCGCGAATGGCATACCCAGCTCGCGCAGGAGGAAGTAAGCCTCCTCGTCGCTTCCCGCGGAGGTCGTGATGGTCACGTCGAGCCCGCGCACCTGGTCGATTGCGTCGTAGTCGATCTCGGGAAAGATGATCTGCTCGCGCACGCCCATCGAGTAGTTGCCGCGGCCGTCGAACGACCGCGGGCTGAGACCGCGAAAGTCGCGGATGCGGGGGATCGCGATCGACATCAGGCGGTCGAGGAACTCCCACATGCGGGCCTGCCGCAGCGTCACGCTCACGCCCACGGGCATGCCCTCGCGCAGCTTGAACGCCGCGATCGACTTGCGCGCGCGACGGACGTTCGGCGCCTGGCCCGTGATCGTGGCCAGCTGCTCGCTGGCGGCCTCGAGCATGTTCGAGTCCTGCTTGGCCTCGCCCACGCCCATGTTGAGCGTGATCTTTTCGATCCGCGGCACCTCCATGACCGTGCCGTAGCCGAACCGTCGTCGCAGCCCGTCGCGGATCTCCTGCTCGTAGCGCTCCTTGAGCCGCGGCGGGATATTGGCCTGAGCCTGAGCGGTGGCTTCCATTAGTCAATCACCTGACCGGACTTCTTACTGAGCCGCTCGCGCCGGGGCCCGTCGCGTCTGACCCCTACGCGCGTAGGTTCGCCGGTGCCCGGGTCGATGAGCATCACGTTGGAGATGTGGATCGGACCCTCCTTCTCGACGATCCCGCCGATCTCCTGGGAGCGCCGGGTGTCGCGCAGCGTGCGCGGGCGAGTGTGGCGCTTGATGATGTTCGCGCCCTCGACGTAGACCTGCTGCTTGCGCGGGTCGACGCGGAGCACGCGACCGGTCCGGCCGCGGTCCTTACCGGCGATGACGCGGACGGTGTCGTCCCTGCGGATCTTGAGAGCCACTACAGCACCTCCGGAGCGAGAGACACGATCTTCATGAAGTTGCGGTCGCGCAATTCGCGTGCCACCGGGCCGAAGATGCGCGTGCCGCGCGGGTTGTTCCCGGCGTCGATGAGCACCGCGGCGTTCTCGTCGAAGGCGATGTAGGTTCCGTCGTCGCGCCCGAACTCCTTCTTCGTGCGCACCACCACGGCCTTCACGACCTCGCCCTTCTTGACCGAGCCATGCGGTATCGCCTGCTTGACGGTGCAGACGATGACGTCGCCCACTCCGGCGTAGCGGCGCTTCGAGCCGCCGGCCACCCTGATGCAGAGCACCTCGCGGGCGCCGGTGTTGTCGGCCACCTTGAGGCGCGATTCCTGCTGGATCACCGGGCGCGCTCCAGGATCTCGGTGAGGCGCCAGCGCTTCGTCCGGCTGAGCGGCCGGCTCTCGACCACGCGGACGGTGTCGCCCACGTGGGCTTCGTTGTTCTCGTCGTGGGCGTACAGCGTCGACGAGGCGCGAACGATCTTCTTGTACATGCGGTGCTGGCGTACCACGTCGATACGGACCGTGATCGTCTTGTCGGCCTTGTCCGAGACGACCACGCCCTGGCGCACCTTCCGGATGCCGGTCGACTTGGCCTCGGGCGCCGGGGCGTCGGCCCGCGGACCCTCAGAGGTGCGGCGCTCGCGCACGCGCTGCCGGTAGACCCGCCGGCGCTGCGCCTTCGCGCGGCGACGGTCGGCGCGCTCCCGCGTCCGCTCCTCCGGAGACCGCGGCGGCCGGCTCTCGCCGGTGTGCGTTGAGCGGGAGATCCTGCGGCGCTCCTTGGGCGAGAGCTGCTCTTGCTCCTCGGCCGGCTCGGCCGGGGCGACCGCGGCCGCCGGCGTCTCCTCCGCCGCGGCCTCGTCGGCCGGGGCCTGCGCAGGGGCCTGTTCGGCCGCCTCGTCGGCGGCCGCCTCGGGCGCCTGCTCGTCGTTCTGGGTCTGCTCGTTCTCAGTCATTACGTGTCTGTCTGCGGATCTCCGTCTCCACGTCGATGCCGCGCTCGCGCGCGACGGTGAGCGCGCGCGCCAGGTCAGTCTTCGCCTGCTTCAGCCGCGCGGTGTTCTCGAGCTGCCCCGTCGCGTGCTGGAAGCGCAGGTTGAACAGCTCCTTGCGCGCGTTGTCCGCGAACTCCACGAGCTGCGGATCCTCAAGGTTATGCACCTCGACGGCCTTCATCCCTCGCGCACCACAAACTTCGTCTTGACGGGCAGCTTGTGGCCCGCCAGCCGCATGGCCTCGCGGGCGAGCGGCTCCGGCACGCCCGACAGCTCGAACAGCACCCGACCCGGCTTGACCACGGCGACCCACCCCTCGGGCGTGCCCTTGCCGGAGCCCATTCGGGTCTCCGCCGGCTTCTTCGTGTACGGCTTGTCCGGGAAGATGTTGATCCAGACCTTCCCGCCTCGCTTGATCTTGCGCGTCATCGCGATTCGCGCAGCCTCGATCTGGCGGTTGGTGACCCAGCCGCGCTCGAGCGACTTCAGCCCGTACTCGCCGAACTCGACGCGCGTGCCGCCCTTCGCGTTGCCGCGCATGCGGCCGCGGTGCTCCTTGCGCCACTTCACACGCTTCGGCTGGAGCATCAGAGCCTGCCGCCTCCGGACGGCCCGCCACCCCCGGGACCTGAGCCGCCGTCGCGGCGACCCCGGCCGCCACCGGGACCGCGACCGCCACCCGGCCCGCGGCCCCCGCCGGGACCACGTCCCCCGCGGCCGCCGCCGGGCCCGACGGCCTGCGGCGCCTCCAGGTCCGTGAGGTCCTGCGCGAACCCCTTGGGCATGATCTCGCCCTTGTTGATCCACACCTTCACGCCGATTCGCCCGAACGTCGTGCGCGCCTCGTAGAAGCCGTAGTCGATGTCGGCGCGCAGCGTGTGGAGCGGGACCCGGCCGTCCGAGTACCCCTCAGTCCGCGCCATTTCGGCGCCGCCCAGCCGGCCCGAGACCTGGATCTTCACGCCCTTGGCCCCCGAACGCATTGCGGAGGTGAGCGCGCGCTTCATCGCGCGCCGGAACGCCACGCGGTTCTGCAGCTGCTCGGCGATTGACTGGGCGACCAACTTCGCGTCCAGCTCCGGCCGCTTGATCTCGAGGATGTTCACCTTCACGGCCTTGCCGGTCATCTTGTGGAGCTCCCTGCGAAGGGCGTCCACCTCGGAGCCGGACTTGCCGATCACGATGCCGGGCCGGGCCGTGTGGATGTTGACCTCGACCTCGTTCTTATTCTTCTTGATCGTAATTGTGGACAGACCCGCGTGCGCGAGCTTGTTCTCGATGTGCTCGCGGATTTGGATGTCCTCCAGCAGGTAGTCGGAGAACTCGCGCTCGTTGAACCAGGTGGCCTTCCAATCGTGGATGTAGCCGACCCGGAGTGACTCAGGATGGACCTTCTGGCCCATGGCTACCCCTCGTTCCCTTCGGTCGTCAGTTCGATCGTCATGTGGCTGGTGCGCTTGAGGATCCTGGTGGCGCGGCCCCGTGCCCGCGGCCGGAAGCGCTTGATGATGGGCCCCTCGTCCACGAAGGCACGCTCGATCCGCAGCTCGTCGGGGCCGAGCTCGTAGCTCGACTCGGCGTTCGCGACCGCCGAGTTCAGAAGCTTGAGGATGTCGCCGGAAACGGCGCGCGGAGCGTGGCGAAGAATCGCCTGCGCCTGCTCCACGTTCTTGCCGCGAATGTGGTCCATGACCAGTCGTGCCTTGCGCGGGGCGCTGCGCACGTACTTTGCGCGGGCGCTCACGACCAGCGCGCCGTCCGGCCTTGGGGCGGGGGCGCGTGGCTCGGTCGCGGGGGTGGTCTCGGCCGACCCGCGACGCTGCGGCCGGGCCGCCGCCTCCTCGTCCGGCTCCTCCTCGTCGGCGACCGGCTCCTCCTCCTCGGCCACCGGCTCCTCAGCGACGTCCGGCTCCTCCTCGTCAGCCCGCTCCTCGACGGGCTCCTCCGGGGCGACTGCCTCAGTGGCCTCGGCGGGCGCGGCCTCGGCGTCCTGCGCTTCACCGGACGCGTCGTCCTCCACCAGGCGGGCGACGAGCTCGTCCTTCTTGCCCGACTTGGGCAGGCCCCGTGCTTCGAGCTCATCCCTGAGCTCGTCGACCTTGAGCGACTCCCAGCCGCCCTCGGGCGCCTGTCGTCCCGCGGGGCTCATCTCACCCTCACCCTGTCGCTCCCGGCGTGACCCCGGAACACGCGCGTGGGGGCGAACTCGCCCAGCTTGTGGCCCACCATCGACTCCGACACGAACACGGGCACGTGCTTGCGGCCGTCGTGCACGGCGATCGTGTGGCCGACCATCTCGGGGAAGATCACCGAGGCACGGGACCATGTCTTGATCATCTGCTTCTGCCCCGACTCGTTCATCTGCTCGATGCGCCGCAGGAGTCGCTCCTCGACGAACGGGCCCTTCTTCGAAGACCTGGACACCTACCTATCGCCTCCCCTTCTTGCCGCGCCGCCGGCCGCGGACGATGAACCGATCGGACGCCTTCCTCTTCTTCCGCGTGCGGTAGCCGAGCGTGGGCACGCCCCAGGGCGTGACCGGATGGCCACCCGGCGTGTGGTGTGCCTCGCCGCCGCCGTGCGGATGATCCACCGGGTTCATGGCCACCCCGCGCGTCTGCGGCCGCTTGCCGCGGTGACGCGCTCGACCGGCCTTGCCCAGCTCGACCAGCTCGTGCTCGGCGTTCCCGAGCACGCCGACGGTGGCGCGACACTCGACCGGCACGATCCGCATCTCGCCCGAGGGCAGCCGGAGCGTCGCGTGCTTTCCCTCCTTCGCCACGAGCTGGATTGCGGTGCCCGCGGAGCGGCCAAGTTGGCCGCCGCGGCCCGGCAGCAGCTCGACGTTGTGCACGGTCGTACCCGTGGGGATCGCGCTCAGGGGCAGGCAGTTACCGGGCGCGATATCGGCCTTCGGGCCGGACATCACGGTGTCGCCGAGCTTGATCCGGGCGGGAGCGAGGATGTAGCGCTTTTCGCCGTCCGCGTAGTGCAGGAGGGCGATGTGGGCGCTCCGGTTCGGGTCGTACTCGATCGCCGCCACCTTCGCCGGCACATCGTCCTTGCGACGCTTGAAGTCGATCTTCCGGTACCTGCGCTTGGCGCCGCCGCCGCGATGGCGCGACGTGACCCGGCCGTGCTTGTTACGGCCACCCGACTTGGGGAGACCCTCGGTGAGGGACTTCTCCGGCTCCGACCTGGTGACCGCCTCGTGCTGGAGCCAGGTGGCGAAGCGCCGGCCCGGGGACGTCGGCTTGTGCTTCTTGATGGCCATGCGACTAAGCCTCCTGACCCTCGAAGAGCTCGATGGTGTCCTCAGGATGCAGCGTCACTACGGCCTTCTTCCAGCGCCGCCGCTGTCCCGACGTCCAGCCGCGCCGCTTCGGCTTGGGCTTCACCCAGGCGGTGCGCACGCCGATCACTCGCACACCGAAGATGTCCTCGACCGCCTGACGCACCTGAGTCTTGTTCGCCCGCTCGTGCACGCGAAACGTGTACTTGTTGGCCGCGAGGAGCGCGTAGCTCTTCTCCGAGATGACGGGCCGGACGATCACGACGCGCGCGTTCACTTGGTGACCACGCCCGCCTTCTCGACCAGCCGCTCGAGCGCCGCCCCCGACAACACGAGCCGGCCGGCGCCGATGATGTCGGCCACGCCGACGTCGTCGGCCTTCATCACCGAGACGCCCTCGATGTTCCGGAACGACCTGGCACAGCCTTCTTCGCCCTCGCCCAGCGCCAGGAGCACGCTGCCCTCCCCCTTCAGCTGGGCAAGGGCGGCCACCGCCTCCTTTGTGGACGGGCCGTGCCAGGCGAAGGGATCGACGGCGCCGATCGAGCCGCGCTCGGCGTGCAGCGTGAGCGCCGCCCGCAGCGCCCGTCGCCGCGCCTTGCGGTTGACCTTCACCGTGAACCTGCGCGGCTTCGGACCGAAGGCCACGCCACCGCCGGTGCGCTGCGGCGAGGAGAGCGCGCCCGCGCGCGCCCGGCCGGTGCCCTTCTGGCGCCAGGCCTTCGCGCCTGTCATCGCGATCTCGCCGCGCGTCTTGGTCGACGCGGTTCCGCGGCGATGCGCGGCAAGCTCGGAGCGCACGGCCTCGTGCACGAGCGACCTGTGGAAGGGCTCGCCGAAGACGGCCTCGTCCAGATCGAGCGAGCCCGTGCCCTTGCCGATGTAGGGAGCGCTGAGCGCCACTTAACCCTCCCTCCTGATCTCGACGACCGAGCCCTTGGGCCCGGGCACCGAGCCGCGCACCAGCAGCAGGTTGTCGTCCGCCCGCACGTCCACGACCTCGAGACCGCGCTGGGTCACGCGACCAGCGCCCATCTGGCCGGGTCCGCGGATGCCCCGGAACACGCGCGCGGGATCCGCGGAGGCGCCGATCGAGCCGGGGGCCCGGATGTTGTGCGAGCCGTGCGAGACGGGGCCGCGGTGGAAGTTGTGGCGCTTGATCGTGCCCTGGAACCCCTTGCCCCTGGAGACGCCTGAGACCTTGACCGTCTGGCCCTTCTCGAAGACCGAGTCGACCTTGAGCTCGGCACCCACCTCCAACTCGCCGGGCTCGCCTCTGAACTCGGACAGATGCTTGAGCGGCCCGACGCTCGCCTTCTTCAGATGACCCAGCTCCGGCTTCGTGAGCTTCTTCTCGCGCACCTCGCCGAAGGCGAGCTGCACCGCGTCGTAGCCGTCGCGCTCCGCGCGGCGGATCGCGGTGACAAAACAGGGCCCGGCCTCGATCACGGTCACGCGCTCCACGCGACCGTCCTCGGGGTCGAAGACCTGTGTCATGCCCAGTTTTCGTCCGAGGAGCCCGGCCATGTCCTCAGATGAGCTGTATCTGGATGTCGACGCCGGCCGGCAGATGGTCGAGTCGCTGCAGCGAGTCGACCGTCTTGGGTGTTGGTTGCAGGATGTCGATCAGCCGCTTGTGCGTGCGGATCTCGAAGTGCTCCCGCGAGTCCTTGTCCTTGAACGGGGAGCGGATCACGCAGTAGACGTTCTTCTCGGTCGGCAGCGGCACGGGCCCGGACACCGAGGCGCCGGTGCGCACGGCCGTGTCCACGATCTCCTTGGCGGCCGTCTCGATCGCCGAGTGGTCGTAGGCCTTTAGCCGAATGCGGATCTTGTTCTGCGTGAGTGTTGCCATGTGTGGACAGAATCGGGGGCGGGCCTAAGCCGCAAGCACTCGGCTCGGCCGAGTGCGCGCGGACTCTGTGGATCTGCCCGCCCCCACGCAGGTCGTCTGTCGAGGACTCCCTACTCGATGATCTCGGTGACCACCCCCGAGCCGACCGTGCGGCCGCCCTCGCGGATCGCGAAGCGCAGGCCCTCGTCCATGGCGATGGGCTGGATGAGCTCCACGGTCATCTCGATGTTGTCGCCCGGCATGACCATCTCGGTGCCCTCGGGCAGGTTGGCCACTCCGGTCACATCGGTCGTGCGGAAGTAGAACTGTGGCCGGTAGCCGTTGAAGAACGGCGTGTGGCGGCCGCCCTCCTCCTTCTTCAGGCAGTACACCTGAGCCTTGAACTTCGTGTGCGGCGTGATCGAGCCCGGCTTGCAGAGCACCTGCCCGCGCTCGATCTCCTCGCGGCCGACGCCGCGCAGGAGGCAGCCCACGTTGTCTCCGGCCTGACCCTCGTCGAGGATCTTTCGGAACATCTCGACCCCGGTCACCACCGTGTTGCGGGTCTTATCGTGAATGCCGACGATCTCGACGGTGTCGCCGGTGTGCACGACGCCCTGCTCGATACGGCCTGTGGCCACCGTGCCGCGGCCGGTGATCGAGAACACGTCCTCGACCGGCATCAGGAACGGCCGGTCGAGCGGGCGCTCGGGCTGCGGGATGTAGCTGTCCAGCGCGGCCGCGAGCTCGACGATCTTCTCGACCTGCTCCGGGTCACCCTCGAGGGCCTTCAGGGCCGAACCCTGGATCACCGGCACGTCGTCACCCGGGAACTCGTACTCGGACAGCAGCTCGCGGACCTCGACCTCGACCAGCTCCAGCAGCTCCGGGTCGTCGACCATGTCGGTCTTGTTCATGTAGACGATCACGTACGGCACGTTCACCTGACGCGCGAGCAGGATGTGCTCGCGGGTCTGCGGCATCGGGCCGTCGGCGGCGGACACGACGAGGATGGCGCCGTCCATCTGGGCGGCCCCGGTGATCATGTTCTTGATGTAGTCGGCGTGACCCGGACAGTCGACGTGGGCGTAGTGGCGGTTCTCCGTCTCGTACTCCACGTGCGAAGTGGCGATGGTGATCCCGCGCTCCTTCTCCTCCGGAGCGTTGTCGATCTCCTCGAAGCTCTTCGCCTGGCCGCCGTACTTCTCCGCGAGGATCTTGGTGATCGCAGCTGTAAGCGTGGTCTTGCCGTGGTCGATGTGACCGATCGTGCCGACGTTCACGTGCGGCTTGTTGCGCTCGAACTTCTCCTTCGCCACTCTGCTACTGCTCCTTTCTCAAAGCCCTCTCGGGCGCTTCGGGCCCGAACTTGCGAAACATACTCCTTACGCTCCGGCGCCGACGGGTTCGCCGGTGCGGTGCTCGATGATCTCCTCGGCGATGTTCGACGGCACCTCTTCGTACCGGTCGAACTGCATCGTGTAGGTGGCCCGCCCCTGGGTCGACGACCGAAGGTCGGTCGCGTAGCCGAACATCTCGGCTAGCGGCACACTGGCGCGGACCGCGACCGCGTTGCCGCGCGGCTCCTGGCCCTCCACCCGACCGCGGCGGCTCGATAGGTCGCCGATGACGGTGCCGATGAACTCCTCCGGCGTGACGACCTCGACGGCCATGATCGGCTCGAGCAGCACGGGCCTGGCTCGCTTCGCGGCCTCCTTCAGCGCCAGCGAGCCGGCAACCTTGAACGCCACCTCCGACGAGTCGGTGTCGTGGTACTTGCCGTCCACCAGCGTGGCGCGCACGTCGACCATCGGATAGCCGGCCTTGACGCCGGACTCGAGCGCCTCCTCGATGCCCTTCTCCACGGCCGGGATGAACTCGGACGGCACGGAGCCGCCCTTGATCCTGTTCGCGAAGTCGAAGCCCTCGCCGGGAGCCGGCTCGAGGTCGATGTAGACCACGCCGTACTGGCCGGCGCCGCCTGTCTGGCGGATGAACTTGCCCTCCACGTTCCGGGCCTCGTCCCGAACCGTCTCGCGGTACGCGACCTGCGGGCGGCCGACGCCGGCCTCGACGTTGAACTCGCGCTTGAGCCGGTCGACGATCACCTCGAGGTGGAGCTCGCCCATGCCGGAGATCACGGTCTGGCCGGTCTCCTCCTCGGTGTGCACCTGGAAGGTGGGGTCCTCCTCGCCGAGGCGCTGGAGGGCCACCGACAGCTTCTCCTGATCCGCCTTCGTCTTCGGCTCGATCGACAGGTGCACCACCGGCGCCGGGAACTTGATCGCCTCGAGCACGACGGGCGCATCCGGAGCGCTGAGCGTGTCACCGGTGGAGGTCTGCTTGATGCCGACGCCGGCTGCGATGTCGCCGGCGTAGACCTCCTCGACCTCCTCGCGGTGGTTCGCATGCATCATCAGAATGCGGCCCACGCGCTCGGTGCGACCGGTGACGGAGTTGAGCACGCGGCCGCCGGCGTTGAGCGTGCCCGAGTAGACGCGGAAGTAGGTGAGCTTGCCCACGTAGGGGTCCGCCATGACCTTGAAGGCCAGCGCCGCAAATGGCTCGTCGTCCGACGGCCTGCGGACCGTCGGAATGCCCTCGCCGTCCTGGATCTGGCTGCCCTCGAGGCCCTCGACCGGGGGGACGTCGAGTGGGCTCGGCAGGTAGTCGATCACGGCGTCGAGCAGCGGCTGCACGCCCTTGTTCTTGAAGGCCGAGCCGCAGAGCACCGGCGTCATCGAGATGTCGAGCGTCGCCTTGCGGACGTCCTGGATCAGCCGCGCCGGCTCGATCGGCCTCTCCTCGAGGTAGTCCTCCATCAGCTCGTCGTCGTACTCCGCGACGGCCTCGATCAGCTCCGTGCGCGCCTGGTTGGCGGCGTCCTGGAGCTCCTCGGGAATGTCGCTGATCTCCCACTCCTGGCCGAGGTCGTCCTTGTAGAGGATCGCCTTCATGTTCACGAGGTCGACGACCCCGCTGAAGTCGGCCTCGTTGCCGATGGGCAGCTGCACCGGCACGGGGTGCGCGCCCAGGCGGTCGACCATGGACTGGACCGAGCCGGCAAAGTTGGCGCCGATGCGGTCCATCTTGTTGATGAACGCGATCCGCGGTACGCGGTAGGTGTCCGCCTGCCGCCACACCGTCTCGGACTGAGGCTCGACGCCGGCGACCGAGTCGAACACGGCGATGGCGCCGTCCAGCACTCGCAGCGAGCGCTCGACCTCGACCGTGAAGTCGACGTGGCCCGGCGTGTCGAGGATGTTCACGCGGTGATCGCGCCAGAAGGCGGTGGTCGCTGCCGACGTGATCGTGATGCCGCGCTCCTGCTCCTGCTCCATCCAGTCCATGACGGCCGCGCCCTCGTGGACCTCACCCATCTTGTGGGTGCGGCCCGTGTAGAACAGGATGCGCTCCGTCGTCGTCGTCTTGCCGGCGTCGATGTGCGCCATGATCCCGATGTTTCGGGTCTTCTCGAGT
>Ga0081538_10005869_pt1 | contig 10941 bp, 8 predicted proteins | sample TabmetS5T2R1_FD_71022 | JGI IMG/M metagenome (GOLD analysis project Ga0081538, IMG submission 71022) | Tabebuia heterophylla rhizosphere microbial communities from the University of Puerto Rico - S5T2R1 | ecosystem: Host-associated > Plants > Roots > Rhizosphere ...
TGAGCCCGCCGAATCTCACACCGCAATGTATGGCGGCAACTCCAACTGGCGTGGACCAGTCTGGTTCCCGATCAATTACCTGATCATTCGAGCCCTACTGCAATACGACCAATTCTTCGGCCCCGAGTTCACCATCGAATATCCGACCCGATCCGGACAGCAGCTGAGCCTCCGTGATATAGCCGACGATCTCGCCAATCGGCTGATCAGCATCTGGCTTCCCGACCAAGACGGCCGACGGCCCGTCTACGGCGGTGTCGAACTCCTGCAGACCGACCCAGCCTGGAAAGACAATCTTCTGTTTTATGAGTACTTTCATGGCGACAACGGCGCCGGGCTCGGCGCTATGCATCAGACCGGCTGGACCGCCCTCGTCGCTGACCTGCTGCTCGACCCACCCCGTCAGGCCCGCCGCCTGCTGTTCGATGACGTCAGCATGACACCTGACTACCTGGCCACGGTTGCCGCAGGCCCAGCTGGTTAGTCAACGATTCCGGAGCGCCGCCATGCCATCAGATTTAAGCAAGATCACTCAGCCTTTTCTCTACGAGATCAACACCTGGCCCTGGCTGGAAGCGATCAGCCGGACGGAAGGCAGGGCTATTGATCTTGGGGCGGTTCCTGGGGCCTACTGGGACGAGATCGCCGATCTAGGGTTCGACGCGGTGTGGCTGATGGGAGTGTGGCAACGAAGCCCCGCCGGCATCGAGATCGCGCTGACCAATGACAACCTGCGCGCCAGCTTCGATGCGGCTCTTCCCGACTGGCAACCCTACGATGTTGTGGGATCTCCCTACTGCGTGCGCGGCTATGTTGTCGATGATCATTTCGGTGGACCAGGCGCGCTCGCCAGTGCCCGGCAGGCGCTCACGGCGCGTGGCATGGGCCTGATCTTGGACTTCGTCCCCAATCACGTGGCACCCGATCATCCTTGGGCCCCAACAAAACCCGAGCTATTCGTGACTGGCACCTCCGGTGAACTGCAGACCGACCCAAAGTCCTTTGTCGAGATTGACGGTCGAGTCTTTGCCAACGGCCGAGATCCCTACTTCCCGGCATGGCCGGATGTCGTTCAGCTGAATGCCTTTGCTCCCGCACTGCGCAGTGCCGTGATCGAGACGCTCAACGAGATTGCCGACCAGTGCGACGGTGTCCGCTGCGATATGGCAATGCTGGTGATAAATGATGTCTTCGCACGTACCTGGGGCGATCGCGTCGGTCCCGCACCGGATTCGGATTATTGGCGGGCAGTGATTCCTGCCGTTCGCGAGGCCCATCCGGGGTTCGTGTTCCTCGCCGAGGCTTACTGGGACCTGGAGTGGGCGCTGCAGCAGCAAGGCTTCGATTACTGCTACGACAAGCGGATCTACGATCGGATTTTGCACGGTCCCGCCGAACAGGTGCGCCTTCACCTGCTGGCCGATGATCAATACCAGCACGGCCTCATGCGGTTCGTAGAGAACCATGACGAACCACGAGCGGCGGCTGCATTTGGTTCGACTCGATCACAGGTAGCGGCCGTGACGGCGCTGACGCAGACCGGCGCGCGGCTCGTCCATAACGGCCAATTGGAGGGAGCGACCGTGCATCTGCCAGTGTTCCTTGGCCGATACCCATCCGAGCCGACCGACACAGGTTTGATCACCTTCTACCGCTCATTCCTGACGGCTGTGTCCGACCCGACCTTCCGAAACGGCCGTTGGCAACTTTGCGACCGGTCTGGATGGCCTGGAGACGATAGGTATCAGGATCTCGTCGGCTGGTGCTGGGAAGGCGATACGCGGTGGTTGATCGTCGTCAACCTCAGCGATGGCGTGGCAGCCGGTGAAGTGCGAACGCAATGGGACGACCTCCGAGGACGCCAGTGCGATCTCACCGACCCGACACAAAACCTCGCGTTTGCACGGTCGGGTGATGATCTTGTTGACGGGCTGTTCGTCGAGCTTGACGCGTGGAAGTGGCATATGTTCCGCGTAGAGCCGCGCTGAACTGTGCTGATGGGCAACTAGTAGCTTGCCGGGGTGAGGTCGGCGCGTGAAGTGGGGCACGCCGCACTCGTTGTCGGTGCAGTAACTGGGGCGACGGTCCGAGGTCCTTCCTGTGCGTACCGCTCGACGTGCCAGAACCCGAGCTCGAGAGGGCGGCTGCGAACCTCGCAGGCCGCTCAGTGGATTGACATTCATGCGCCAGGGCTCCGGACCGTGCAATCGCCGTGACCGCCAGGTAGTTCCGTCTGTCGTAGGCTGCCCAGAAGTCAAGGACCATTAGGGATCTCATGACCAAGCTTTCCATGCACGAGAGTCTCCCGTTCGACGAAGCGACGGCGCCCTCGCTGGTGTCCACCGGTCAGCTTCCAAATATCGAGCAGGTAAGGGATGCCGTCACCGAGGCCTACGAGCGCTATCGGTCCAACGGCGACGGTGCTGTCGCGGACTACATCCCCGCGCTAGCAAGCGCATCGCCTGACCTGTTCGGGATCTGCGTGGCCGGGGCCCGGCGCCGGTTCGTCGAGATCGGTGACGTACAAACGGCATTCTCAATCCAGAGTGTCTCCAAGCCATTCGTCTTCGCTCTGGTCTGCGAGGCGATCGGGTATGAGACTGCGCGACATCGGCTAGGCGTCAACAGCACAGGATTCCCGTTCAACTCGTTGATGGCCGTCGAGTTGAATGACGAGCGGACGATGAACCCGTTGGTCAACGCGGGTGCGATCGCGACCACGAGCCTCATTCCCGGCAGCACGGCGGACGAGAAGTGGGACGGGATCCGAGATGGGCTTTCACGCTTTGCCGGCCGCGAGCTCACCTTGAGCAAGGATGTCTACGAGTCTGAGTCGGCCACCAACATGCGCAACCAGGGCATCGCCCATCTCCTGGCGAGCTACGAGCGGCTCTACTTCGACCCCGACGAGGCCACCGACATCTATACCCGGCAGTGCTCCCTCGACGTGACCGCCCACGATCTCGCAGTGATGGCTGCCACGCTGGCCAACGGTGGGGTGAATCCGATGACAAGCGAGCGGGTCATCGTCGCGGGGGTGTGCCGGCGGGTGCTGGCCGTGATGGCCACCGCCGGTCTCTACGAGCTGTCGGGCGACTGGCTGTATGAGATCGGGATGCCGGGCAAGAGCGGCGTCAGCGGGGGCATCGTGACCGTCTCACCCGGCAAAGGCGGGTTGGCGACCTTCTCGCCTCCGCTCGATGCCGCCGGAAACAGCGTGCGCGGCCAACTCGTCACGAAGTACCTGGCCGAGCGGCTCGGGCTCAACCTCTTCGCCTCCGAACCAGCGGAAAATTTGACCGCGTCACCGATGTCCTAAAGCGACCGCCCTGCCTCGGGGGTCACGGTCGACTGGTCGACCCCCTCACCCCAACCACCAAGTACCTCACCAATGCGGTCGAGCGCCTCTGGCTGTAGGTACGCGACTGAAGTCGATCCCGAGTGCGCGGCGCATATGCTCAATCGGCGCCGACCACCCACCGGGCTGAGACAGTGCCGCCTGTACTGTCGGAGCGGCGCACGACAGCCGTCGCATCAGCTGGTGCGACCGCCCGACAGCCCCCAGGTGGGACCCGGCGATCCAACGGATTGGTAGAGTCCCGAGTTGAACCCTTGGTGCAGACCAGGTGAACGCTGGAGACACCGGTTGGTGTGGCAACACTCAAGGACACGCGGTGGCGAAGAAGCGGCGCACTGACAGGAAGCCGGCAGCCGAGGAGCGCGTCCCCATCCCAGCGCGCCTGCGCCCTCGCCCTGCTCTCCACTACGAGCTCGACAAGAAGCCCGAGCGCCAAGTCCTGGGGGTGCTGCGCAGTCTGACGCCCGGCCTGAACAACCTGACCAAGAGGTACTCGCGGCGGTGGATCCGCGCGGACAGCATCGCGGGGCTGGCGGTGGCGGCATACCTCATCCCGCAGGTGATGGCCTATGCGGCGATCGTCAACGTGCCTCCCGTGGCGAGCCTATGGGCGGCGCTAGCGGCGATCGTCGCCTATACCGTTCTCGGCAGCTCGCGCATCCTGTCCCCCGGACCCGAGTCCACGATCGCCCTGATGACCGGCGTGGCGATTGCCCCGCTGGCCGCGCAGAACCCTGACCGTGCCGTCGCCTTGAGCGCTGCCCTCGCGCTCATCGTCGCCGGATGGGCCCTGCTTGCTCGGCTGCTGCGGGCGGGTATCATCGCCGAACTCTTGTCCACCCCACTGCTCGCCGGCTACCTGGCCGGAGGCGCCGTACTGATGGTCGTCGGCCAGCTCGGCAAGGTGACAGGGACCTCCTACGAGGGCGGCACAATCGTCGAGGAAGTGCGTGGATTCCTCGGCGTTGCGACCGACACGGACTGGCTGACGCTCGCGGTTGCCGCGAGCACGCTGGCGGTCATCCTGCTGCTGCGTTGGCTGGGCCCGTTGCTGCCCGGGCCGCTCATCGCGGTGGTGCTGGCCACCGTGGCATCGGTGGTGCTCGATTTAGAGTCACTCGGGGTGGCGGTGGTGGGCCAAGTCCCTTCGGGGCTGCCCGTGCCACAGCTGCCCGATGTGTCGTTTGAGGACGTCAAGATGCTTCTGCTCGCCGGCCTGGGCATCACGATCGTCGGCTACAGCGACATCATGCTCATCGCCCGCGGATTCCCCCTCGCCCCCGCCGAGGGGGAGACCGCGGCCGACCTCCGGCCCGACCCGCAGGCCGAACTCGTCGCGATGGCGGGTGTGCACGCGATGGTCGGCGTCTTCAGCGGCTATCCGGTCTCCGCGTCCGGGTCGCGTACGGCCCTAGCGATCGCCAGTCGCGCGCGCAGCCAGGTCTACTCGCTCGTCGCCGCGTTGTGCGTCGTCGCCGTTTTGTTCTTTGCGGGTCCGCTGATGGCACCGCTGCCCTGGGCAGCCCTAGGCGCGGTAGTCTTCTACGCTGCGGGCAAGCTCATATCGATCCCGGAGTTCCGCCGGCTGTGGCAGTTTCGGCGACGCGAGTTCATACTGGGCGTCATCACGCTGGTCGGGACGGTCTTGATCGGCATACTGCAAGGCGTCGTCTTGGCCATCGCGCTCAGCCTGGTGGAGATGCTGTACCGCCTGGCGCGCCCGCACGAGGGCGTCCTGGGGCGGGTGCCGGGCGTCCCCGGCATGCACGACGTGGCCGACTACGCCGACGCGCGGACAATCCCCGGGTGCATGTTCTATCGCTATGACGCCCCGCTTTTCTTCGCCAACATCGACGACCTGCGCGAGCGGGTTGACAAGCTCATAGCCATCGAGAACGAGGCGTACCCGGACTCTCCGGTGCGGTGGTTCGTGCTCAATGTCGAGGCCAACGTCGAGATCGACATCACCGCGGCCGATGGCCTGCGAGAGTTGGCCCGCGAGCTCGCCGATCGCGGCATCCACATGGGCCTGGCTCGTGTGAAGAACGATGTGTACCAGCCGCTGGAGCGAGCCGGGGTCATCGACGTCATCGGCAAAGACATGCTCTTCGCCACGCTGCCGGTCGCCGAGGAGAGCTACCTGCGCTGGGCCGTGGCTCACGAGGCGCATCCAACGGAAACGCCCGAGCAGGCGATCGAGGAGGAACCCGCCGACAGCTTGCTGCCCTGGCAGCAGCCCGACTCAGACGACGAGCCGGCCGTAGGGCGCGACCCGGACCGCGACCCCTGACCACCGTCTTCGTTGCCGCGTAACAACCGTCATGCGAGCAAAGCTCCGCGGGAAGCGGGATAAGGCGGGTTGATCAGGGCATCGGGGAAATCTGTCGACGAGTCAATCATTGCCGCGCGTCATGGCGTATCCGTCGGAGTTGAGGCCGTCAGCGATCGCAGCCAGCGCCCCGCCTCGGATCCTCCACGCGCAGACGATCCGCGCCGCTAGCTCCTCGGGGGTGGCGCGGCAATTGCCCGGCACGTGGCTGTATCTCTTGCTGGCATGTGCCATTCCCTTGCTTTGCGCTCGGCTAGTCGACCGCGTACCCACTCGGCCAGCGCAGCGAGCAGGTGCAGGAGCATGGGGTTTCGTGGCTTGCGTTTTTTGGCTTAGAGAGGTGCGTTCTGCGGATTGCCTAGCGCGCCAGACGGCTCGTACCATTACGCTGCATTCTCGGATGCCTAGCGCGCCAGATGGCTCGCAGCTTTCGCGAAGCACGGGGGAATCCAGTCTCCGGACGTCAGTTCAGGAGGTCGCCTAGTGCCTAGCTACCTTCAAACTGCAAAGACAGACCAGATTGATCGCCGACTTCAAACCCCCCAGATAGTGGAAGTTGCAGCCCAGTTGACCCGGCACATCCTCGGCGCGGTTCCCGACCGCCTGACACACAGCCAAGCCGTCGCGGCACGCGCCAAATTCTTCACCCTCACCGTGGCGCCCGAGGACGCAGACCTTCTGGTGGCTGCCGCATGGCTCCACGACATCGGATACGCGCCCGAGCTGCGCGACACTGGGTTTCATCCCCTCGACGGTGCCCGCCACCTGCACAACATCGGCTGGCCGCCCGCAATCTGCAACCTGGTGGCTCATCACTCCGGAGCGCGTTACGTCGCCCAAGCTCTCAACCTCGACCGGGAACTTTATGCATATCCATTCTCCGCGTCCGCTGTTTCCGACGCCCTAACCCTCGCCGACCAAACCACCGGCTTACACGGAGAACCGGTGACCGTTGACGAGCGCATGCGCGACATGCTCAAACGCCACGGCCCACACTCGGCCAACGCCCGAGCGCATCCGCAGCGCGAACGCTATATCCGTGCCGCGGCCAGCAGGGTGGCCAACCGCCTGGACAGCTGCGGCGTGGACCGCGCCCACCAGTACATCATCAGCACCGGATGAGCGCTCGGGCGACACAAGACTCTCGGGGTGCCGTTTCCTTACGGACCGCCGTATTCGCTCTTTGTTTTGGCAATGCGGTGCAGTGGTACGACTTCGCCCTGTACGGCGCCTTCGCCACAGTTATTGGACCGGTGTTCTTTCCGGCTCAGGATCCCTCAATTGGAATGCTTGCAGCCTTCGCAACGTACGGCACCGCACTGGTCGTCAGGCCTGTTGGCGCGTTGCTTTTCGGCCGAATGGCGGACGCGCTCGGACGCCGTAAGGTGTTGGTGCCGCTCATCTTGATCATGGCGGGAGCCACGGCGGCGGTCGGGGTGCTGCCCGGCTACGCAGCCATCGGCATCCTTGCGCCCATCGCGCTGATCTTGCTTCGTGCTGTCCAGGGTCTGGCGTCGGGCGGCGAACTGGGCGTCGCCGCGGTAATCATTCTCGAGGGGGCGCCCGGCCGGCAACGAGGTGAGCTAACTTCTTGGCACACCAGCACCGTTGCACTCGGCCTCGGTTCCGGCATGGCCGTTGGCGCTCTATTGCTTCTGGTCGAACAATCGGATCCTACGGAGACTGGCTGGTGGCGGCTTGCCTTTATCGTGGCGTTGCCCTTGGGCCTGGTCGGCAGGTTCATTCGTCGCCGAGTCAATGAGTCGAGTCAGTTCCTTGCAACTTCACAGGCTGGGCAATCCGTTAAGCAGCCCATCTCGATGCTCTGGGCCAACAACCGCCTGTCGCTGTTCAGAGGCTTCGTCCTGATCGCCGCAGGTTCCCTCACGTTCAACACATTCTTCATATTCATGCCGAACCATGTGGCGGCCACCACAGATCTGCCTGTTGTGTCCACGTTGTCGACATCCGCAGCGGCGTTGGGCATCACTGTGATAGCTGCCGTCGCACTAGGTCGCGTGTCTGACGTTGCGGGGCGGCGGCCTGTGGCCATAGCGTCGATCGTCGCCCTCACATTGCTGGCTGCGCCGCTATCCGTCCTCGCGGCGACCTCACGGCTGGGGCTTCTGATCTCTCAACTGATCATCGGTGTAGTGATTGCAGGTGTATTGCTGCTTGCAATGGTGGGTGAACTCTTCCCAACACCACTCCGATCGACCGGAGTCTCGATGACCGCCGGACTCGCGACTGCCCTGGTCGGCGGAACTGCGCCCGTCATCGATCAGATCCTTGTAACGACACTGAATCTCACGGTCGCGCCCGGCATATATGTCAGCCTCGTCGCCCTCTTGGCCCTGGTGGCCTTATGGCGCTGGCCCGAGACGGCGTTCAGGCCGATGGTCTAGGCGGAAGTCTCGGACCACAGGGCGTATCTCGATCAGATCGACGCCAGCGTCCCGTAGGGCATCAACCAATACCGACGAGCGGCATCATCCAGCTGCTGCGTGCAAGATCATGCCAGGACCTGGTCAGGCGTCGGACGTCTCGACCAGCAACTGCTCCCGGATGGCCGCCTGGATCTGTTCCACCGCGCCGGTCGCATCCACCGCCACAATGACCTCCTTGGCGCGGAACCGGTCCAGGACGGGCCGGGTCTTCTCGTAGTAGTCCCGCAGGCGGGCCTCGACCGCTTGCGGAGTGTCGTCGGCCCTGGTCACCAGCTGGCCGCCGCACAAGTCACAGACGCCCTCTTTGGCCGGCCTGGAGGAGATGAGGTTGTAGTCCCCCCGCAATGCGAGCACAGGCGCCGACTGCGGATGCGCTCTTTGACCAGCCAGTCGGGGACCTCGAGCAGGATCACCGCGTCGAGGTCGTAGCTCTCCTGGAAGAAGCTGGCCTGGTGCTGGTTGCGGGGGAAGCCGTCGATGATGAAGCCGTAGTTCCAGTCGTGCTCGCTCAGGCGCCGGTGGACCACGGTCTCGACCAGGTCGTCGGAGACCAGCTCGCCGGCGGCCACGCTGCGCCGGACCTGGGCGCCCAGCTTGGTGTGGTGCTCGACGTTCCAGCGGAAGATGTCGCCGACGCTGATGTGCTCCAGGTCGAGGGCGTCGGCCAGCAGCTTGGCCTGGGTTCCTTTGCCGCTGCCCTGGACGCCCATGATGATGTACTTGCGCATCCCGTCACCTGCTCCCGTGCGTTGGCGGACGTCGTGTCCCGTGATTCTTTCAGCCTCGCCGCAGCCACTACTGCGCCTGCCCCAGCTGCATCCGAGCTGACGGGGTCACAGCCAGGTCGTTGATCTCCCTGGATGTACGTTGTTGGCGCTCGTGGGGCGATCACTGGGCTGCTGGATCTCTGCATGCGTAGGATGGCGGCATTACAAGCAAATTCGACGATGACCTGTGGGGGTGCAGCCGTGGCTGGGATCATCCCGCGGTGGGAATGGCGTGTCTTCGGTTCGGATTTCGGGGCCGCGGAGGGAGCCTTCGCCGACCTGATCCCGGGGCCGATTGCGGAGAGCGACGAGGTCTATCTCCTGTCCGCGGCCGGCGGCAACGGTAAGGTCCGCGACGGCCTCATGGACCTCAAGCTCCTGCGGGAGGTCGACGGCGACGGCCTGGAGCGGTGGGAGCCGGTGATGAAGGCGGGCTTCCCGCTGTCGGCGGCCGAGGTGGCCAGGGTGTTCGACGCGCTGGGCGTCGCGGTGCCTCCGCCGACCCGGGCGGCCTACAGCCTGGAGCAGTTCCTCGCCGAGCTGGTGGGGCCGAGCGATGCCGTGCGGGTGGTGCGGGTCCACAAGCGGCGCGTCCGCTACCGGCTCGGTGGCTGCATGGCCGAGGTCGTCGACCTGGAGATTGACGGCCGAGACGCGCGGACCATCGCGGTCGAGTCCGAGGACCCGGCCGCCGTCATGGCCGCCGTCCGCAGCCTCGGCCTGGACAGCCAGGCCAACACCAGCTACCCGCGGGCCCTCTGGGCAGGCATGGACGATGGACCCCAGCGCCACGCGGTGATCGACGTCGGCACCAACTCGGTCAAGTTCCACATCGCCGAACGCGACCCCGACGGGAGCTGGCGGGCCATCGTCGACCGCGCTGAGCTGACACGGCTCGGCGAGAGCCTCGGGGGCCAGGGAGCGATCGCGGCCGAGCCGCTGGAGCGGACCGTGGCCGCGATCGCCGGCATGGTCGAGGAGGCCAGACGCCACCGGGTCCAGGCGACCGCCGCGGTTGGCACGGCCGGCCTGCGGATCGCCCGCAACCGCGAGGAGGTCATCGCGGCGATCCGGGCCCGCACCGGGGTCACCGTCGAGGTGATCTCGGGCGAGGAGGAGGGCCGGCTGGCCTACCTGGCGGTGCGGGCCGGGCTTGGCGTGACCGAGGGTTCGTTGGTCGTCTTCGACACCGGGGGCGGCAGCAGCCAGTTCACCTTCGGCCGCGGCCCGCAGGTCCAGGACCGCTTCAGCATCAATGTCGGGGCGGTGCGCTACACCGAACGCTTCGGGCTCGCCGGCGTGGTGGCACCCGAGGTGTTGGGCGATGCCCTGGCCGCGATCGCGGCCGACCTGGCCCGCCTCGATGGCCGCCCCCGGCCGGATGCCCTGGTGGGGATGGGCGGCGCGGTGACCAACATGACCGCCGTGCAGCTCGGCCTGGCCAGCTACGACCCGGATCGGGTCCAGGGGGCGGTGCTGGACCGGGCCGAGATCGACCGCCAGATCGAGCTGTACCGGTCGCGCGACGCCGAGGCCCGCCGGGCGATCGTCGGCCTGCAGCCCAAGCGTGCCGAGGTCATCCTCGCCGGCGCCTGCATCGTCCGGACGGTCATGGACAAGCTGGGCCAGTCGCCGCTGACGGTGAGCGACCGCGGTCTGCGTCACGGGTTGCTGGTTCACCGGTTCGGCACCTGATCCCGGCGGGTCGGCCAGGGTTGCACCATCCTGGGTGGGGCCCGGCGGCATCCTTGCGACGATTGTCCGGCCGAGAGGCCCGGGTCATCTGGCCTGTTTGCCGGCGGCCGAAACCCAGTCGGTCCCGAACTGCTCGCGGTACGCGGCCACGGCCGCGCCCACGGTGGGGAAGAAGTGGGCGGGGTCGATGGTGCGGGTCAGCTTGTAGCGCTCGATCTTCTCGCGGACCGGGTCCTTCAGCTCGGCGAAGACCAGGCTGATGCCCTCGGCGTTGAGGGCCTCATCCAGGTCCTCGAGCATGTCGGCGGCGGTGGTGTCGACGTCGGTGATGGGCTCGGCCGCGAC
>Ga0081538_10005870_pt1 | contig 10941 bp, 9 predicted proteins | sample TabmetS5T2R1_FD_71022 | JGI IMG/M metagenome (GOLD analysis project Ga0081538, IMG submission 71022) | Tabebuia heterophylla rhizosphere microbial communities from the University of Puerto Rico - S5T2R1 | ecosystem: Host-associated > Plants > Roots > Rhizosphere ...
GCCAGGATCGGGTCGTCCCTGACGTGGCCGTAGAAGGTCCGGGTCAGCCGGGCGAGGGCCTCCGCGCCGCCCGCCCACCCAAACAGGGTCGGTGGCGGTTGCGCGCCGTCCTGCGGGGTCGAGGTCACTGGGTGCTCCTTCCACGACGAGCCCGGACAGGTACCGGGTCTATCCTTCGCGGGCAATGGTCAGAACCGGTGGATGACCTGGAGGGGTACCTTCCCCTGATGATCTGGACGTCAAGAGGTTCGATCAAGCCTGGCGTGGCAACGCCCGGCGGGAAGCTACGTCCCATGATCGCGGTAGTCCACGGCCAACGCGGGCTGGTACAAACACCAGCCTGGTGGGCAACGGCCTCCTGTTGGGAGGACCCTGACCGGCCACGCACCCAGGACCAACACCATGACCGGCCCTGCCGGCTGCGCCGTCGCGGCCCCGGTCGCCCAACCCTGGAACGCGCCGCCCACTAGGATGACCAGTGGTCCCTCACCCGATCGGGCGCCCGCGATCGCCGCGCCAGTGCTCGACGCTGCTGTGTCCTTCCCAGCTTCTTCGTCTCCCGGTCCTGGGTGCCCGCCCGCTCATCGGACTCGTCGCTCAGGGTCGGGTTGCTCCACTCGAGGGCTCTTCCAGTCGGTCCGTCGTCATCGGCTTCCTGCTGAGGCGGTAGGCGGCGAACCCCACGCGGTCGCCCGACCAGGCGCCATGGGGTACGGCCGCCTCGAGCCGCTCGAGAACCTCCGACGAGAGCACAAGGTCGGCCGCGGCGGCGTTCTCCTCGAGCCGATCGACCCGCTTCGTGCCGGGTATCGGCACCACATCGTCACCTTTGGCCAGCAGCCACGCCAGCGCCAGCTGCCCTGGGGTTGCGGCGAGCTCCGCCGCCAAGAGCGTCAGTTCCTTGACCAAGGCGCGATTCTGCTGCGCATGGTCGCCTTGAAAGCGCGGGTCGGTGTGCCGCAGGTCGTCGTCGGTCAGCGTGGCCGTCGAGACCGTGCCCGCCAGGAACCCACGACCCAGAGGGCTGTAGGGGACGATGCCAATACCGAGGCGACGCGCGGCGACGACGACGTCATCCTCGATGTCCCGCCACCAGAGCGACCACTCCGACTCAAGAGCCGTGATGGGGTGGGTGGCAACGGCGCGTTCGAGCGCATCGACACTCGCTTCCGAAATCCCAAGATGGCGAACCTTGCCGTCGGTCACGAGGTTCGCCATTGCGCCGATCGACTCTTCGACCGGGATGTCAGGGTCGACTCGATGCAGGTAATAGAGGTCGATACGGTCGGTGCCCAGCCGCGCCAGTGACGCCTCGCAGAAGCCGCGGACGCTCTCCGGACGCCCGTCGAGGTGCGCCCCGGCGCTATCGCGAACGATGCCGAGCTTCGTCGCGAGCACCACTTCGTCGCGACGAGCGGCGAGTGCACGTCCAAGCAAGCGCTCGTTGCGTCCCCGCCCGTAGCTCATCGCTGTGTCGAAGAACGTGACGCCCAGTTCAAGGGCTCGCTCGATCGTCGCCAACGACTCGCCGTCGTCGGTCGGCCGTACGCCTGAGACATGCCTATGCAGCCGAGGCCAAGCGCCGAGACGACGAGACCTTCCGGGCCGAGTGTTCGCGTATCCATGCCCAAAGCCTATGGGGACGCTACAGTGGTATCCAGGCCACGTTCTTACTGGTATTGAGAGTTCCACGATGATGTCTGTCGGACTCGCCGTGCGCACGCGTGAGCTCGGGGAGCTGCTGCGCTCCCGGCGCGAGCGCCTCGACCCGGCCGACGTCGGGCTTCCCACCGGTCGCCGTCGCCGGACGCCTGGACTGCGCCGCGAGGAGGTTGCCCTGCTCGCGGCCATCTCGCCGACTTACTACGCGTTCCTGGAGCAGGGTCGCGACCTCCGTCCCTCGCGGCAGGTGCTCGACGCCCTGGCCGATGCCCTCCGCCTCGGGCCGACGGAGCGCGCTCATATGCACGAGCTCGTTCACGGCAGTCCGCCGCCGGCCGGAGCGTCCGCCGCGGAGACGCTGGCCCCTGCGGTCGCCGCGCTCGTCGATCGGCTCGAGCCCCACCCAACCTACGTCACGGGCAGGCGCTGGGACGTCCTGGCGGCGAACCGCGCGGCTTGTCTCCTGTGGACTGACTGGCATGCGCTCGAACCGCAGGCACGGAACATGCTCTGGTGGACCTTCACCGACGCTGCCGCGAGGACGATCGTCGTCGACTGGGAGCGTGAGGCTTCGGGGCTGCTCGCCCGGTTTCGCGCGGCCGCGGCGCGCCACCCAGACGATCCGGCGTTCGAAGACCTGATCGAGCGCCTCCAGGCGGCCAGCCCTGAGGTGCGGGCGTGGTGGCCGCGGCATGAGGTCGCACCGTTGAGCTCGGGCACCAAGCGCCTTCGTCATCCAGAACTCGGCGAGCTGCAGCTCGAGTTCGTCACGCTTCAGGTCGCCGACGACCCAGAGCAGAAGCTCGTCACGTTCTCCGCCGGCCCTGCGGACCGGCAGCGCATCGCGGCGTGCATCGCGGGTCGCTGAGTGCAGCGCCAACGGGCGAGGTGCCGGACCTGTACTCGCGATGGCCCGGTCGCGTGCTGGGCGCACCAGATGGACCGCCGCGGCGCAACGCCAGGCCCCCCCGAGGATGCCACCAGCGTCGAGGAGGTCGTGAGCACCTTCCGCCCGATGGCCCACCGGGGTCAGGCGTGGGCCAGGCGGACCTCCACCTTGCCGTCGCGCACCCGGGTGAGGTAGGCGGGCTGCGGCGCCGTGGCCGGGCCGTGCAGCAGCGCTCCGTCCTCGAGGCTGAAGGTGCTGCCGTGGCACGGGCACACCACGCTGGTCTCATGCGAGAAATCGCCCTCGTGCAGCGAGCAGCCCCGGTGGTTGCACCGGTTGGAGATCGCGTGGATGGTGGCACCACGCCTGACCAGCAGCAGCGGCACCGCGCCGACGGTCACCGGGGTCGGCGAGCCCTCCGGCAGGTCCGCGTCGGCGATGGCCGGCTGCCAATCGGTCGGCCCCTCGTCGAAGGCGGTGTGGTCCACGCCGATGCCCTTGCCCAGCGACAGGTGGCCACCGAGGTAGGCCGAGGTGGTGATCACCCCGAAGCCGGTCATCGACAGCCACCAGCCGCGCAGCCGCCGCCCCCGCTTGCGGGCCAGCGACGAGCTCACGTACAGGTACAGCGCGACCACGTTGGCGCTGGCGTGGACCAGCCCCACCCGGCGGGGGCGGCCCCAGGTGTCGGCCCAGTCGGACAGGCCGGTCAGCGCGGTCGGCACCGCCGCCAGGATGCCGACGTCGACCAGCCGGTCCGAGGCCTTGCGGGTGCGGCGCCCTGGGATCAGGTCCAGCAGGAACGAGCTGGTCCAGGCGCCCAGGGCCACGTCGGTCAGCACCGGGTGCAGCGGGTGGCCCAGCCAGGTCCCGCTGAGCAGGTCCTTCAGCTCGCTGCGCGGGTGCACGTAGCGGTCCACCAGGGACTTCAGCGCCTCCCCGGCGCCGTCGAGCTGCTCGATCGCCTCGATGCGTTCGGCCAGCGGCCTTACCACGGATCGCAAAGGGCACACCTCCATTCGAACGGGCCCGGCACGAAGCATGCGTGGACCAGACCCTAACCCATGGCATCCAGGCCGCGAAGATGTCGGCGGCACCACGTGTCCCCCGCGACCCCGTCGACCATCACGCGCGCCGGGGCGTTCCTGAAGGTACTCACCGAGATCCTGGCCGCCGCGTCGAGTGCGGCGTGATCCCCCGCTCGCCATGCCGGCAGATCCTTGGCTTGGTCCTATATGCAGCCCCTAAGGGGGTTGACAATCACTACCTTCAGACCTACCAGCGCGGGGCGAGCCGGACGCTCTGTCGCCCAGACCAGCGGTTCGATCCCGTAGCGAAGAGGTAGGCCAATAGCAGGGCTCCGGCAAAGTGTCGTTATGGCCGATGAGGGCGGTCTGACTGACAGGATAGGCGTGAGACGAACACGGGATTCCGAGACTATGCGGTTCTCATCGCCTCTTGACCTGGGGGACCACCGTGCCTGCCGCCGGATCATCCCCCATGTTGACCGTCACTCAGGATGAGCACGAGACGTCATCGCGAATGAGCATCTCAGGGACCGAAGTGCGGTGACCGCCGACGACCCGATGGTGAGCACCACGGGTCACCGCACCCAGCCGGGGCATCCCGGGCGCGAACCGATCGGGCCTTGCACCTGACGCGGCGTGAGGTTCTACCGTGCACGGCATGGCCAGCAGCGTACCGCGCAGCGGCGAACCCGAGCAGACGTGGAAGATCGGTGCCCTGGCCCGGTCCACGGGCCTGACGGTCCGGGCCTTGCACCACTACGACCGCATCGGCCTGCTGCCGCCGTCCGGGCGGACCGACGCTGGCCACAGGGTCTACTCGGCGGGCGACGTCGCCAGGCTGTACCGGATCAGCCTGCTGCGCCGCCTGGGGTTCCCGCTGGGGCAGATCGCCGCGGTGCTGGACGATCCGCAATGGCAGCTGCCGGCTGCGGTGCGGAGGCACCTGGACCACACCCGGCGCAGGGCCGCCGCCGCGGCGCGCCTGGGTGCTCGCCTGGCCAAGCTGGCTGCCGAACTTGATCGGCGTCACGACCCCTCGCCAGGGCAGCTGCTGTTGGCACTGGAGGAGATGAGCATGCTCGACGGCGTGGTGCACAGCACGACAAGCCTGCTGGTCTACGACGACCCCGCTGCCGCGCACGAATACCTGGTGCGCGTGTTCGGCCTGGATGCGGGCCCGGTCACCCGCGATGCCGGTGGGCGCGTGGTGCATGCCGAGGTCCGCGCGGGCGACCAGGTCATCTGGCTGCACCCAGCGGCGCAGGGCTACCGGTCGCCGGCTTCGGTGGGCGCGGTCACCGGCATGACCGTGGTTGCCGTCGATGACGCCGACGCCCATCACGCCCGCACCGTCCAGGCCGGCGCGGACGTCATCGAGGAGCCCGTCGACCAGCCGTACGGCGTCCGTGAATACGGAGCGCGTGACCGTGAAGGCCAGCTCTGGTTCTTCCAGTCCGCCCTCGAACGATAGGCGCACCCACCCCGGTTGGCACGCCTGAAGTTGGGCGCCGCCACCGTCACGGTGAGCGTGGCCAAGGCCGCACGATATTAGTCAGCATCCATCGCTCCATCGATGTTCATCGGCAGTGACGTCCTATGCTCACGACCAGCGGCGCGCAACACTCCCCATCCCCGCCGTTGCACCTCCCTCGGCCATGCCTGCCTGCTTGCCTTGCGCGAAGGTCCTGGCCTGTTGGAACGGCTGGCGAGGATCGCCGGCCGCATGAGCGGCGGGGACGGCGGCACCCACTGGCAAGCGTGCTGGCCGTCAACGCCGCGGCGGTGCTGGCCGGCGCGAGGCCACGATCCGCCGGGTGCTTGCACGGGTGGACGGTGACGCGGTGGACACCACCGCTGGCGCGTGGCTGGCCGGCCGGCGACGCCAACGCCCGGTCGCCGTCGACCTGCAGCCGCCAGCAACGTCCGCGCTCACCGAGAGCACAGGCGCTCGCAGTGGCGTCTGGAGGAGGAGGATGTGGGCATGCAGTTCGACCATCTCATGCACTGGGTCCCGGACCTGGACGCCGCTACGCGGGCCTACCAGGCCCTGGGCTTCACCATCCAGCCCGGCGGCGAGCACCCGGGCGTCGGCACCCGCAACGCGGCCTGGCGCATCGACGCCCGCTACGTCGAACTGATCACCGTCCACGACCAGGGGGTCGCCCGTGCCGGCTTCGGCCGGGCGTGGCCCGCGATCGACGCCACCCTGGGTGCCGGTGGTGGCGGGTTGGCCTTCGCGGTGCTGGTCGCCGACGTCGCGGCGAGTGTGACCGAGCTTCGGGCACGCGGGGTCAGCGTCACCGACGCGCAGGCCGGCTCCCTGCGGCAACCCGACGGCGCCACGGTCACCTGGGCGCTCGCCTTCCTCGCCGAAGGTCCTCCCTGGGCGCCGTTTCTGATCAACTACGGCGTCCCGGCAGGGGAGTGGCGCGCACGCTTCCGGGGGCCGGGGTTCCCGATCGATCCGTGGTCGCTTGACCGCGTGGTCGTGGAGGCGTCCGACCCTGCAGAGAGCGCACGCTGGCTGGCGGGGGTGCTGGGGCTGCCCGTGGTGGGGGTCGGCCGGGGCGCGGTTGGGGTGCCGCTGCCCGGCTGCACGATCGGCTTCGCGCACGGTCCCGCCGACCGGATCACGCGGGTCGTGCTGGCCGGCGCTGACGCACCGGTTGGCGAGGTGGCCGGCCTGCGGTACCTGCGCGCGACGCCGTGACCTGCGCGCGCGACGTACGGGTAGGCACGGCGGTCCGGACTGGTCATGGGCTTGGATAGCCACGTGATCGCTTGGAGGCGTGCCTGCTCCTCATCTACCCGGCCGACTACCCCGACCATCACCAACTAGACAAGCCCGCACTATGACGAGGCCCTGGATGTCGGGTTCATCCCATGCCAGACCGCCGGAGCCTTGCTCCCAGGCCAGCTCGGGTCAGACCGCGCCCGCCCCTCCGGTCGGCGCCGTGCCAGCTGATGCGCGGTGTTCTGTTGGCGGTGCGGGCCGCGCCGCCGCGCGGGCGGCCAGCGCCAGGATGACCAGCGCGACCGCGGCAAAGACCGCGTTGCTGGTGAGATCGACGGTGAGGGAGCCGCCGGCCTCAGGGCGTAGCGGGAACGACGTCCACACATAGGTCAGGGCGGCGCCGGCGGCCAGCGCGAAGCGGTGCTGCTGGCCCCAGCCCTCCTGCCGCGACCATCGGGACACCAGCACCACCCCGACCGCCACCACCAGGCACCACACCGCCACGCCGACCCACTCATACCAGCCGGCGGTGACCAGCACCATTGGAGCCCAGTAGGCGCTGGTGCCGGCCAGGGCCGCGGCGCCGACGATCCATGGGGGCGGCGCGCTCCCGCCGACCCTTGGCAGGTGCCGCCACCGCAGCCTGAAGGCGAGCACGACCAGGGCGACGATCACGATCACGATCCCGCCGAGCTGTGCAGGCGAGGCGATGAAGTGCTCCTCGGTGTAGTTGCCCCAGAACACCAGCAGGGCACCCAGCGCGTACCCCGCCCCGACGACGGTCAGCCCGCTGCGGCCCAGCCAGGCGGTGTCGCGCCGGCCGGGCACGAAGGTCTCGACGATCGCGATGGGCACGCAGATGCTCCAGATCGTGTGCAGCGCCAGGATCGTCAGGGTCAGCTCCACGCTCATCCCCAGCGCCGGCAGGAACGAGTCGCCATGCAGGTAGTCGTGCCCGGCATAGGAGTCGTTCCACAGCAGCTGATCGACCGGCCCTTCTTCGATGAGCGCGTACGCCGCCGCCAGCAGCAGCATCGACGGCCAGCCGCCGCTGCGGCGGCCCAGCTCGCGGACGAGCAGCGCGCCGCAGCCGTACAGCGGCGCCAGCAGCACCCCCAACCACAGCTCGCTGGCGGCGAGGTTGCCCAGCAGGAACTCGCCGACGAACGGCGCCAGCACCAGCAGGCCGAAGACCGGGCCAAGCCGTCGCTTGCGTCGCGTCTGCATGGCCGGAGGGTAGCAGGGCCACGGCTCCACACCGTCTGCTCTTGCAGCAGTGGCGCCGCTGTTGTGTCGTAGTGTCGGTTTCATCTGAGGCTGATCCCGAGGGTGGCCAGGGGTCGGTGTGGGTCGCGGGCGTGGCGGCGCACCGCGGCGGCGACGTTGACCGGCCCCGCCCGACTGAGCATCCCGATGGCCAGGTTGCGCAGGCAAGCCATGACGTTGGGAGCGGCGCCGGTGCGGACCTGGGAGCTGTCCTCACAGAAGGTGACGTCGCGGAGGTGGTGCAGCGCCTCGATCGCCCAGTGCCCGCGCAGCAGATCAGCGAGGCGGGCGGGGCCGGCCTGCACGAACGAGAGGCTGGTGACCGCGTAGACGATCACCGTCTTGAACCGCCGCGGGGCGTGCAAGGCACGGGTCTTGCGGGTGACCTGGAGGACCTGGGCGGCGTGGGGAAAGCCAAAGTGGTGGACGCTGACGGCCTTGAGGGTGCTCAACTCGATGCGGCCGTGGCCGCGGTCACGGGTGCGGTCCAGCACCGGGACGCGGTGCCAGGCCAGGCGCTGGCAGCGGTCCAGCAGGGTCGGCTGGTTGGCCTTGACCACGAATAGGTAGTGCGCTTGCTTGTTGGCCACCAGGAACTCGGCGGCCTCCGGGTGGGTCTGTAGCGCATCGGTGGTGACCACAACCTCGGCCAGGTCGAGCGGGGCCAGCAGCGGGGCGAAGGCGGGGACCTCCTCGGGCGCGCCGCCGACCTGGCGTTGGGCCAGCACCGCGCGGCTGGCATGCTCCATCGCCGCCAGCAGGTGCACCGGGCGGCCGTCACCGCCGGGTGGGTGGGCGCCGCGCAGCGTTTGCCGTCGACGGCCACCGCCCGCCGCCCGCCGGCCCCGGCAACAACGGCAGCCCGGTCCCGCTCGGTCAGCCAGGCGCCGATGGCGCCGGCCAGCGCGTCTGGGTCCAGGCGGGCCAGGGTGCGGCGGATGGTGGCCTCGGCGGGAACGGCGAAGTGGCCGGGGGCGTGGTGGCGGGCGCCCAGCGCGGCCCGGACCGGCTGGGGTGCCTCGGCGGCCCACTCGGCGATCGCGGCGATCGACCGGGCGCCGGCCAGGACCGCGGCAGCGGCCATGGCCAGGATGGCGACCAGCGGGTGGCGGCGGCCACGGGTGGCTCGCGGGTCGGGGACGGCGGCCAGGTAGGCCAGAAGGTGCGGGGCGTCGGCGTCCTGAAGTTGGACCGGGTTGGTGTGGGCGAGGTGGGTGAGGGCGGCTGGGATCGGGGATGATGGGGTGGCGGGCACGGGCGTCCGTCCGGGTCTCGAGGCTGTGGAAACCGCGTGATCCTGGACGTTCGTGCCCGCCTTTCACTATCCGGCATCACGTCACGAACGGGACAACCTCACAGAACGCCGGAGCCCTGGGCCAATAGAGCCACGAAGCCTATGAAAAGGGCCAATGAAGTGCCGGTTGCGCCAGTTCCTTTATACCTATCAGGTAGGAACCCAATGAAACTGTCTGCCTGCTCCAATAGAACCGGCCGCGATTAGGCCCGAACCCTATCGCAGATTGGTAGTCATGGGTAAGGCTCTGGACCAATATACGTGCCGGAGAGGCTCGGCAAGAGTGCGCCGAGTCGCGGTTTTCGCGTTCTGGGAGAGTGAGTCCAGTCGCCCGGCGGCCGTCGCGTCGTCGCCCGGCCGGAGGCCGCCCGCAGGGCCGGCCTTGACGAGCCGGTGCAGGCCGCCTCCATGGCTGGGGCGAGCCGAACATCGTGGCCGCGCTAACCGAGGTCTCTCCACCAAGATGACCACAGCCGCTACCGACAGGCCACGCGAACACCGTCCACGCCGACCCAGGTCGCGCTCAACAACGCCAGCCATCGCAGGCTGCTCGCTCCCAAGGCAGCGAGCAGAAGACCTGCGTGCCCGACTTCGCTACGATCTCAGCTCTCAAGCTTGTCCTTGGCGGGAATGGACGACGGCGATGGCGCAGCACAACGCTCGGATCATCGCGGTGGTGGGGGCGACCGGCCTGCAGGGTGGGGCGGTGACCCGCCGCCTGCTACAGGACCATTGGCCGGTTCGGGCCCTGACCAGATATCCGGATCGAAAGAAGGCCCGAGCCATCGCCCAGCTCGGCGCCGGGGTCGTCAAGGCCGATAGGTCGGATCCCATGTCCCTGGAGCGCGCCTTCGATGGCGTTCATGGCGTCTTCAGCGTGCAGAGCCACCACATCAGCGGCTACCGGGGGAGGTGCGGCAGGGAAAGCACGTCGCCGAGGTGGGCAAGCGGGTGGGCGTCTCCCAGCTCGTCTACAGCGGAGCTGGTCCAGGCGTCAGGGGCAGCGGCGTTGGGTCTTGGGAGACCAAGGTTGCGTGGCGGCGTGCGTCAGGACCCTCGATCTGCCCGCGACGATCCTCCACCCGACGGCGTTCATGGAGCTGATGACGGAGCCCAAGTTCTTCCCGCCCGCCTCCGTCTGGCACCTCATGCCAAGGCTCATGGGATCGGCCCGACCGCTGGGGTGGCTGACGCGAAGTCGTGCTGGCCAGCGACGTCCAACCTATCGATGCGTGCCGAGCCCTCTGGCGCGAGGTGACGGGCCGGCCGCCCCGACGATTCCCATGCCCCGTTGGCTGTTCGAGCGGTTTGCGGGCACCGGCGAGACGACCATGTGGCGATGGCTCGGCACGAACGAGGTCGACTTCGACACGGGACCGACCCTGGCTACCCATCCTGAGGCGCTAACCGTTCGGGAATGGCTGGAGCGCAAGCAGGCCCCCAGTGTCCGTCGGCGACAGGGCAGAACATCAACCTAGGCGTCGTCCGGCCCGGGACCCTGCCCCGCTCCTGGCCTGGCTGCGGCCGGTTCGCCCGCGGGTACCGGGTGCCCGGGCGCCGCGCTGAGCAGCTCGGCGTGCCTGGCTCGCACGCCCTCGATCAGCAGCCCGAGCCCGTACTCGAAGCCAGCGTCGCCGGCCGCCGGGCCCGGCGGGTCGACGCCGGCAATGGCCGCCCGAAGGTTGGGCAGGGCCGCGGCCTGCTCCAGCAGCCGGGTGTCGCGCTCGCGGTCGGCGGTCCTTGCCTCCTCGGCCTGGCGCTCGACGGCGCAGCCGATCACGTAGTTGCCGATCGACGAGATGACGCGCAGGGCCTCGGCGGGGGGGAACGCGACGGCGACCAGGCTGTCCAGCACCTCCTCGATGTCGGGCAGGCTGGCCTCGGTGGGCCGGTTGCCGGCGACCACCAGAGCGGCGTCGCGACGGGAGGTGAGGGCCTGGAACTGGAGCCGGGCCCGCTCGGTCAGCCACTCCCACCAGGGCTGCCCCGGTGCCGGGGAGGTGGCGCGGCCGGCCCTGGCGACCAGGGCCTCGGCCACCAGGTCGAGCAGCTCGCGCTTGTTGCGGAC
>Ga0081538_10005871_pt1 | contig 10941 bp, 9 predicted proteins | sample TabmetS5T2R1_FD_71022 | JGI IMG/M metagenome (GOLD analysis project Ga0081538, IMG submission 71022) | Tabebuia heterophylla rhizosphere microbial communities from the University of Puerto Rico - S5T2R1 | ecosystem: Host-associated > Plants > Roots > Rhizosphere ...
GATCGGGCAAGCGGCCCAGCCGGCCGCCCCCGGACAGGAGGCAGTGATGGGCCAGGCAATTCCCAGGCAGCACCCCGCAGTCGTACTCCGCTCCCACTTCAACCAGCTGCGCGCGCTGCTCGCAGTCGCGATGGTCGCAATCGTCGGCCTCACCGTCGCCGTCGTGATCCTCGCCAACGACGACGAGGTCAGCACGACCAGCAGCACCAGCACCGTCGCGCCCGTCGGGACGACCCGCGCCGACGGCGGCCCCGAGGAAGGCACCCGCGGCATCGTCCGGCAGCCGACCGCCGACACGAGCCTGGGCGCCCGCATGGACGGCGGCCCCGAGGAGGGCAACGCCGATGTGACCGCAGCCCAGCCGCGAGTCACGCAGCAGCAGGCGTTCCCCGGACTTGCCGGGCAGGCCAACAGCGCGCAGTCCCCGTCGTCCCCGTCGCAGTCCGCCACCAAGGACTACAGCCTGAACGGGGCGACCGGCGACTACTCCGCTCCGCCCGCCGCGCCGTCAACCCGGTCCGACGGAGGCCCCGAGGAGGGTTCGGCCCTCCGCTAGTCAGCTCGGACCAGAAGCCACGCAGCACAGAGAGGGGGGCAGCAGCCCCCCTCTCAGTCGTTTCCGGACGCGCCTTCAGCTCAGGCGCTAGTCGTCGTCGTCACCATCGTCGTCGTCGTCATCGTCGTCGTCGTCGTCCCTGTCGCCAGGAAGAATCGAGAACTCCTGGGTCTGCGGGTTCAGGCGCCGCAGCCTGACGTCCTTGCGCGTCTCCTTTCCGGTGAAGCGGAAGACGTTCAGGCCCACCTGGATCTCCGACTCGTAGATCAAGCCGTTGTACCAGTACGACGACCACACGCCGCCCAGTTGGGTCGGGACGGCCGGCGGCGGATCGGACCACCCGATCGTGACCGGGTTGGATGGATCCGTGAATTCGGTGAGCCACGTGCCGGCCTGGTAGTTGCCGCTTACGAGGACGTACCTCCCGTCGCGCAGCGGCACCGTGTTGTAATTGTGGATCGTGCAATTCTCCTCCGCGGTCTGCGGCCGCGGCAGCGTCCACTGGCCCAGCTTGGCGCCCGTGTCCGCGTCGTAGAAGAAGGCGCTCTTGTGCACGTCGCCCTGCATCACACCGGCGGGCAGCCCCGTAGTGCTGCCGTTGGCCTGGCAGAACGGTGCCGAGCCACCACCCGGCTCCCAGCCGAGGATGACGACTTCGCCGTCCCACGTGAAGGCGGCGGAGTGCCAGTTGCCCACCACCCCGTCGACGCCCGGCTCCTCGATCGTGTACAGGAACTGGGGATCGTCGAGGCCACCGCTGATGTCGAACACGTTGGTCATGTGCCCGGACGCGCTCGCGAGCTTGTTGACGTCACCGAGAATCACGCCGTTGTCGTGCGCCGCGTGGCCGCCCATCAGCGGCTCACGGCGCAAGTGGCTGGCAGCGCCGGGGTCGTCGCGCGGCACCTCGACGATGTCGATCCAGTCGCATGCCTGATCCGCCGGCGCCAGGAGCGTGTTCCCGCCGGACGTCGCGTTGTAGATCACCGCACGATCGCCGTCCGGAACGAGCGTCAGCGTGTGCGTGCCACAACCGGGTGAGTCGGCCTGCGGCCGCGCGCTGAGCTCGACCTCGCCGACCAGAACGGGATCCCTGAGGTTGCTGATGTCGAAGACGTGCATGCCCTCGAAACCGGCCGGGACGGTCGTGCCGTCACAGTTGCGGGTCTCCATCTTGGGCGCGTTCCAAGCTCGGACGAGTATGTCCTTCCACACGACGATGTCGCCCTGATCGGCGTTGCAGCGCGTCCTCGAGATCAGCCTGGGGTTCGGCCCGCCACGCACGATCCGGAACCCGTCGTAGTCGCCGTGGAAGACCAGGTTTCCCTGGAAGGCGAGGTCCGAGTTGGCATCGCGCCCCTGACCTTCGGGCAGCAGGAAGCTGCCGAAGTCGGGGCTGTGCCCCAGTGCACGCAGGTTGTCCGTGTGCGGGCGGTCCGCGTGATTTGCCCCGGCCCCCGCAGCCGATACGAGCAATGCGACGGCGCCTATTGCGAGAAGAAGCAACAGGCGAGGTATCCGTCTCATTCCCTACCTCCTTGTTGAGAGTGGTTCCCCTGGTTCAAGCAAGGGCTAAATACCCGGCGCGGGCCAAACCAAGCAGCCACGTAGGGTTTTGCGCTCGCGGGCGGGGGCGGGCGGTGAGCCCGCCCCGCCCGAAGCTCAGGCGCTAGTCGTCGTCACCGTCGTCATCGTCGTCGTCGTCGTCATCGTCGTCGTCGTCCCTGTCGCGGGGCTGAATCGAGAACTCCTGAGTCTGTGGATTCAGGTGACGCAGCTTGATCGCGCCTCGCGTCTCCCTCCCCCTGAGCCCGAAGATGTTGAGCCCCTCGCCGATGTTCGACTCGTAGATGAAGCCGTCGTACCAGTAGGACGACCACGCACCCGTGACGTCACAGCAGAACGTGGTTCCGGGCGGGACGGGCTTCGGGGGCGGGTCGCTCCAGGCCACCGTCCGCGCGTTGGCCGGGTCCGTCACGTCGACGAGCCACGTACCGGCCTGGTAGTTCCCGCTTGCGAGGACATCCCGGCCGTTCCGCAGCGGCACCATGTTGTAGTTGTGCAGGCTGCAGTTCTCCGTCGGGCCCTGAGCCCGCGGCAGCGTCCACCGGCCGAGCTCGGCGCCCGTGTCCGTGTCGTGGAAGAAGAAGCTCTTCTTCACGTCCGCGTCGGTGGCCTCGCACTCGGCCGCCACGCCGCCACCAGGCTCGTGGCCGAAGATGACCACCTCGCCGTCCCAGGTGAAGGCTGCGGAGTGGCCGATCGTCACATCCGGCGGCGCAACCATGACATCTTGCAGCAGCGCAGGATCCTCGAGCGAGCCACCGCTCGATCCGCCCAGGCCGAAGAGCCGGTAGCCCTCGCCGCCCGCGCAGGCCGCCTTCTTCACTCGGCCCAAGATCACGCCGATGTCGTGGCAAGTGTGCACCGAGGGCTCCTGCCGGAGGAACTGTGCGCCGCCCGGATCGTCCAGCGGCACCTCCACGATGTCGAACCAGTCGCACGTGGCGGGCGGGTTCGGGTTGGTCGCCGAATGGGCCGACGAGCTGCTGTAGACGAGCAGCCGATCGTTCTTTAGGTCCGGGACGGCCGTAGCCGTGTGCGAGCCGCACGCGAGCGGAATCTCCGCGACGAGCACCGGGTCCGCGCGGTTCGAGGTGTCGAAGACGTGCAGACCCTCGAAGTTGGGGGCCACCGCCTCGCCGTCGCACGTCAGGCCGGCGCCAAAGGCTCCCGGTGTCCCCGCGGGCGTGTTCCAGGAGCGAACGAGGATGTCCTTCCACACCACGACGTCGCCCTGATTGCCGTCGCAGAACGTTCGCGAGACCTGCCGCGGGTTGTTCGGCGACCGGATGTCGCGGATGTTGAACCCGTCCCAGTTCCCCTGGTAGGCGAACTTGCCCCAGAAGGCGATGTCGGTGTGAACGTCCGGCTCCGCGCCGCCGAAGCCGCCGAGCACCGCGGGCTCGAAGATGTGGCCCAGCGGAACCAGGTTGTCGGTGCGCGGGTCGGTGGTGTGACCGGCGGCCGCCATGCTCGGGAAGGCCAACACGGCCACCCCGCATGCGGCAATAGCAAGCAAACGAGCCAATCGACTCATCGAAGAAACCTCCTTAATCGTCGTCCCCTCGACGAAGCGGAGGATGTCGAGGCTGCACGCCCTCCCCTCCCCCAACTGGGTCAAATCCCTTGTACCCCCGGCTCCAGAACGCAAACTCTGCCAACGTGCCAAAGTGAGATCGAAATCCCGCCCTTTTGGGTAGTGGTACGCCCGAGTGGGATGATGCAGTGCTCATGAGTTCACGGGGGGCCGCGTGGCTGATATCGCTACCGCTGGCGGTCGCGTCCTGGCTTGGCGCACACTGCTTCGCCTACTGGCTCGTCTCGCCCGGCGCGGAGCAACACATGGGGCTGCACGCCGAGCGCGGCCACGCCTACCTCGGATACGCCCCGGCGATCGTCGTCTGGGCGCTCGCGCTCGTTCTGGCAGGGTTGGTGCTCTGGGTCGGTGAGGGCCTCCGCGGCCGTCGACCGTCGGCCCCGCCGCTCCGCCTGTTTGCGCTCCTGCCGCCGGTCGGCTTCGCGGTTCAAGAGCACCTCGAGCGACTGATCGGAACTGGGGGAATTCCAGCCGACCTCGCGCTCGAGCCCACGTTCGTCGTGGGGCTCGCGCTTCAGCTGCCGTTTGCGATAGTCGCGCTGCTTCTTGCGCATGCCTTGCACGCAATCGGGTTCGGGCTGGGCCGCGTTCTCGCGCGCGAGGTCGTGCTCCGGGAGCCGATCCCTTGCGCGCCGCGCGCGCTGTTGCGCCTGCCGGCCTCGGCAACACTCGTTGCCCTGCCCGTCCTCACGCCCGGACGCGGGCCACGCGCCCCTCCACTCGCCGGCTGCGTCTAAACGCCACCGGTTGCGTCGGCGGCATACGCCCTGACGCCAAGGAGGGAGTGAATCCTGCTGCTTCGCCACGCGAAGACGTGGGGGCTCGCGCTACTGGTCCTAGCGACGACGCTTGCGCTCGCCCCTGCCGCCTGGGCGCATTCGACGCTCGTGTCGACTGAGCCCGCGCAGGACGGCACGGTCGAGCACTCGCCGAAGCGCGTGTTGCTGCGCTTCGACGAGCCCGTCGAAACGGCGCTCGGCTCAATCATGGTGTACGACGGCGAGGGCAACCGGGTCGATGCGGGGAACGTCTTGCGACCGTCGCCAAGGGAAGTCGCGGTCGCGATCGATGGCGAGCTGGAGCGGGGCACCTATACGGTGGCGTGGCGAGTCATCTCGGCCGATTCGGACCCGATCAGGGGCGCCTGGGTGTTCCACGTCATGCAGCCGGGGCCGCAGCCAAGTGGCATCGCCGGGGATGTCCTCGGGGACACGCCGCTCGCAACCAAGGTCTTCTATCTGGGCGGTCGCGGCCTCGACTTCGCTCTGCTGCTGGCGTGCGTAGGCGGCACGGTGGCGCTGCTGTTCGCGCTGCGCTCGGCGTCGGAGCAGGTGAGGCGCCGGCTGCTGGCGATCCTGGCGGCGCTCGCTGCCGCGCTAGCGGTCGTGTCGCTGCTCGAGCTGGGACTGCAGGGTGCGTACGCGGAGGGCACGGGCCTGGGCGAGGGCTTCCGCTGGGAGGTCGTGTCGTCGGTGGCCGACACGAAGTTCGGGGACTATGCGCTTGCTCGTGCCGTGCTCGCATCCGGGCTGTGCGCCGTGGCGCTGGTCGCGCGGGCCTGGCGCGGCCGTGCCCCGACCGCCACGGCCGTGGCGGCGGTGGCGCTGGCCGCCGGGCTCGTTGTGACTCCGGGGCTGTCGGGCCACGCCAGCGTCAGTGGCGCGGGGTCCGTGGTCGCCGACGCCGCGCACGTGCAGGCGGCCTCGGTCTGGACCGGCGGGCTGGGGTTCTTGGTGTTAGGGCTGGTGCTGGCCGGCCGTAAGCGCTGGGAGCTGGCGGCCACGAGTGTGCCGCGCTTTTCGACTACGGCGGTCGTGTCGGTTGCCATCCTGATCGTGGCCGGGACGATCAACGGCTATCTCCAGGTGCGGGTCTGGCGCGGGCTGTGGGAAACGGAGTACGGGATCCTGCTGCTGGTCAAGCTCGGGCTGGTTCTGCCACTGCTCGCGATGGGCGCGTACAACAACCGCTTCGCGGTGCCACGACTGCGCGCCCAGATCGCGTCGCGCGTGGAGCGCGTGCGCTTCCTGCGCCTCGCGGGCGTCGAGCTGGCGGTCATGGTCGCCGTCGTGGGTGTAACGGCGGCGCTCGTGAACGCAGCACCGGCACGAACCGAGGTCGAGATGCACGAGGCGGCCGAGACTGAGATGGAGCTCGAGCTCGGCCCCTGGATGGCACACATGGAGGTCAAGCCCGGCGCGGTTGGGCCGAACACGATCGACCTCATGTTCGAAAAGGGCCGGCCGGCAGAGGTCAACGTGTCGGCCCGGCTCAAGGCCAAGAACATCGGTCCGCTGCGCTACCGCGCTCGCCGCGGAATGGAGCCGGGCGCATACGTGGTCAGGCGCGCCAACCTGGCACCCGCCGGAAAGTGGGAGCTCCGCGTCGACGCGCGTCGCGGCGAGTTCGACCTCTACAGCGACACGGTCCACATTGAAATCGGGGCAGGGATGGGGGGAGGTATGAGTCCCGAATGATCGCGCTCGCGCCCCGTCCACGCGCAGTCGGCCCTCACGTTCGATGGCCGAACGCGGAACCTAGACATATGCATTCGATCGAAAGGGAGTTCTGAAGATGAAGGTCCCGAGCTACATCCTCGGCGCGGTGCTGGTGGCGGCGTTAGCCGTCGTACCGACCGCCGCCGCCCACGTGACCCTGCAGCCGGAAGAGACGGTGGCGGGCGATTTCACCCGCCTGGACGTGCGGGTGCCGAACGAGCGCGACAATGCCACCACGACCAAGGTCGAGGTGCGCTTGCCGCCCGGATTCCTGTTCGTGTCCACCGAGCCGGTCCCGGGTTGGGATGCGAAGGTGACCATGCGCAAGCTGGACAAGCCGGTCGAGCAGTTCGGCGAGCAGATCACCGAGGAGGTCGACCGCGTCACCTTCACCGGCGACGGCCAGACCGGTGTGATCCGGCCGGGCGAGTTCGTGGACTTCGGCCTCTCGGTCGGGGTCCCGGACAAGGCGGGCTCGACGCTGTCGTTCCCGGCGCTGCAGACCTACAGCAACGGCGAGGTGGTTCGCTGGATCGGGCCGCCCGACTCCGAGGAGCCGGCACCGCAGGTCAAGCTGACGGCCGCCGAGCCCGAGGGCGGCGGCGCAGCCCAGCCCGCCGCTGCGCAGCCGGTCGATGGCGACGACGACGGCGGCAGCGACACGCTCTCCATCATCGCGCTGATAGTCGGCATCGCCGGCCTCGCAGCCGGCCTCGCGGCACTCTTCCTGCGGCGCGGAACCCGGGTCGGGGCGGCGTAGTCAGGGTGCGCGCCTGAAGGTGAAGGGGTGGCCGGCCCAGCCAGAGCCGCGGCCGGCCACCCCGTCATTGCTCGTTACCGGCGCCAACTCCGCTCGATGACTCCGCAGGCCGCGCGCGCACCGGCGTCGCCGGTTGCCAGCGTTTCGGCATCGGGCCCGCCGTAGCGGTCCGGGATGTTCGCGTAGTTGTCGCGGTCCGCGTGCACCACGAGCGCGCTCCCGTCGGCATCGAAGAGGCCGTCGACCGTGAAGCGATCGGTCGCGAAGTGCAGCTCGCCGGTGCGGTCGCTGTTCACGAGCAGGCTCGGCAGGTCGCCGGCGTGGTCGCCGTGGTCCGCGTCGCCGGAGGGGCTCAAGTCCAAGTGCCCGCTCGCCGACGTGAACGGCGCCACACACTCTCCCACGGCGTGCACGTGGAAGCCGTGGAACCCCGGAGCAAGGTTCCACACGGCCGTTGTCACCGCCGTCTTTCCCTGCCTCTGCCTGAAGAAGGCCACTCCCACCCGGTTTCCGGCCGCGTCATAGATCGTCGTCGCCGCCGTGGACCGCCCCGTCCGCTCGTCGTCGTCCCCCCCGCTCGCGAGCGCCGCTCCGATTCCGGTAGCTAGCGCGGCCGCCGCCAGGATCGCCGCAGCCGCCATCGCCTTGATGGAACGCATCACCCCTCCACTCCTCTCGTGCCAGGCAGCTCGTGGCTCGCCTGGGGTTGCTTGGGGAGTCACATTCCCGGAACTCGCCGGCTCAGACACCTCGCGCCGCGCCCGCACGACGTAACCGGACGTGGCTGGCCTCGTTTGGCCGGGGTCGCGTGAGGGTAGGGGACTAGCGGCTTGTTTCTACTGCCGGTAGGAATCCACAACCTGTTGTTCGGGGCGGCACTACGCAAGGACCCAGGCGACGAGGCCTCGGTCTCTTGCCCAAAGCCCGCTGCCGGCCCGAGCCGTTCATCACACACCTTCTGGAGGAGGGCGTACGTATGAGATTTGCTTTCCGCTTAGTTGTAGCCGTGGCCGTGACGCTAGGTCTGCTGACCGGCACGGCCGCCGCGCAGGACCAGAGCAGGAGGATGGAGCGCCTGTTCGCATCACCAAACCAGGCGGTCAATTCCGACTTCGCGTTCTGGGGCGACCACGCGTTCTCGGGCTACTACACCGGTGATACGGGGACCCCAGCCGGTACCGCGCCTCGCGGCGGCGTTCGGGTCTTCGACATCTCCAATCCCGCCTCGCCCCAGCTCGTAAAGAACATCGAGTGCGACGGCCTCCAGGCCGACCCGATCGTCTGGGATCGCAACGGCAACGGGGTCGCCGACCTGCTGCTGCTGGCCGTGGACCGCACGATGTCGGGGCCCGACTGCGGAGATCCACGGTCGTTCAATCCCGACGGCACCGCGTTCCACGAGGATCCCAACGGCTGGGAGGGCGTCCGCGTCTTCGAGATGAGTGACGACCCGGACAACCCGTTCGAGACCGTCGAGCAGGTGGACGCGCAGTACACCGACTGCGGCGCTCACACGATCACCGCGTGGACGGGACACGCACACGATCCGGTGGACCCCCGCCTGGTTGTGTACGTGTCGTCGTATCCGCTGCGCCCGGGTCCGACCTGCGGTGTGACCGGCTCGGCACCGACGCTGCCGCACATGAACACCAACAATCCGTTCGAGGATCCCAGTGACAGGCAGGTCGAGAAACCGCTGCACGAAGTGATCCAGGTGCTCGAGGTGCCGCTCAACAACCCGCAGGCCACCGCGGAGATCGCGGAACCGGCGCTCAGCTATCCCGGCGATCCTGACGGGAAGCAGGACTGGACCGAGAAGGGTCTGACGGGACTCGAGCCGGCGGCCATCGCCTGTCACGACATCGTGACCCACATGGAGCACAACATCGCCGGCGCGGCGTGCGCCGAACAGGGTCAGATCTGGAATATCGATCCCGACACCGGGATCCCGGACACCATGAACCCGATCTCGATCGGTGACGACGAGCTCAGCTCGGGCGGCACCGGCCAGCTTCCCGGAGCGGTTGACTTCTTCCACTCCGTGATGTTCAACAACGACGGGACCATCGTGAACTGGGTCGACGAGTCCTTCGGTAGCGGCTGCCCGACGATGACCACGTATCAGTCGAGGCCGTGGAACCCCGCCGGCGGGACGCACAAGACGGGAAGCATGTTCTTCACGGACTTGGAGGGCAACTTCCTGAGCGAGTTCAACGTGGGTGACCGGCGGCCCGACACGACCGAGGGCGAGTACTGCTCGGCGCACATGGGCATGACCGTGGCGGGCATCAAGAGGGACCTGCTCGTCAACGCCTGGTACACGGGCGGGACCGACGTGATCGACTTCAGCAGGCCGAAGCGCCTGAGGGAGATCGCCTACTACGACCCCGATACGTTGACGGGCCACTGGTCGTCGTACCCGTACACCGGACCCCTGTTCCGCAAGCGCGGCGGCGTCCCGGTCTACGTGTCCGACGGCGTCGAGGACCCGATCAACGCGCAGGGGATGGAGGTGTACCGCGCGAAGATCCAGACGCCCAGCCGCCGGAATCTCATGGATCACATGAATCCGCAGACCATGGATCACACGGTGATGGGCGGGGACGGTGACGACGACGACGACGACGATGACGACGACGACCGCGGCAAGGGCGGCCGCGGCGACGACGATTAGCGCCGTCTAGCGCGTCAAGCAACAGCGCGACGCCGGCCCCCCCGGGCCGGCGTCGCTCTTTCTACTGCCTACCGACGCACCGGCGCCGGTAGGCAGCCCGGATGCACCCGCACCCCCGCGAGGCGCATCGCCTCGTCCCCCAGCGGGCCACCACATGCCGGGCAGGTGGAGCTCGAGCCGCGGCGTCGTGCGAGCGACGAGGCACGCGTGCGCATCAGCACCTCAAGCCGATGCACTTCCTCCCACGAAAGCCGCGCGCTGAATGGTTCGACGGCATCTTCCCGCATTCCAGCTTCCCTCCCGGCTTCCGGTCGAGTGTGGATCCCCCGTGTTCCCCTGCCGGCTGACCTACCCAATTGGTTCAAAGGTCAAACGTTTTCCACTGGGCGGTCAAATACGCCGTTGCGGGACGAAAAATCCTCCCCAAAACGCGGTGTGCCCGGAAGCGCGGCGGGTTTTGGGTCTCCAGGACACACAACTTGACTGCCTCCGGGAGAAGGAGCTTTCCGTGGAGGGTTTTCAGGACTTGAGAGGCGCAGCGGCAGGGTGTTCGCGGCGGTGACGTCTGCCCGCGCGTGAGCCCGTGCCTCGCTGGGTACCTTTCGGGAGGAAGCACGTGGCGACATCGTCAGCGAGACAGGCCGGAGTCGAGCAGGAGGGCGAGGTAGGGACGCCCTCCCTGACCGCCGACGACCGTTGCGCCCTGCTCCGGTTCATGCTGCTGATGCGCGCCACCGAGGAGCGAGCGCTCACGCTCTACCGGCAGGGAAAGGTCCCGGGTTCCTTCTACGACGGCCGCGGCCAGGAGGCGACGGCCGTCGGGCCGGCCTTCGCGCTCGCTCCGCAGGACCGGACGTGCATCCTTCACCGCGACCTCGGCGCACACCTCGTGCGCGGCGTGACGCCCGGCCGCGTCCTGGCGCAGATGATGGGCCGCGCCGGCGGGGTGACCGGCGGCAAGGACGCCAACATGCACTTCGCCGACCAGCGGCTCGGCTCCGTTCAGATGGTCTCGATGCTGCCCGACATGGCGCTGGTTGCGTGCGGGCTGGCGATTGCGTTCCAGATGCGCAAGGAGCCCCGGGTCGCGATGACCTGGTTCGGGGACGGCGCGACGGCCAACGGTCAGTGGCACGAGGCGATGAACGTGGCGGGCGTCCGGCAGCTGCCTGTCGTGTTCGTGCTCGAGAACAACCAGTGGGCCTACTCGACGCCGAACGAGCGCGAGTTCGCGGTCGACCCGGTGGAGCGCGCGGCGGGCTACGGATTCCGCGGCGTCAAGCTGGACGGCAA
>Ga0081538_10005872_pt1 | contig 10938 bp, 7 predicted proteins | sample TabmetS5T2R1_FD_71022 | JGI IMG/M metagenome (GOLD analysis project Ga0081538, IMG submission 71022) | Tabebuia heterophylla rhizosphere microbial communities from the University of Puerto Rico - S5T2R1 | ecosystem: Host-associated > Plants > Roots > Rhizosphere ...
CGGCCAGCAGCCGCCACAGCCGCTCCGCCCCCACCCGGGCCAGAGTGTGCTCGACCAGCACCGAGGGCCGCAGCCGCAGGACCTCGGCGGCCGTGTAGTCGCGCCGGACGCCCCGCCAGCGAGGGTCGGTCGACCAGAGCTCGGACAGACTCGTGGGCGTGATCTCGGGCATGGCGACACCACCTTCCGGGAGGGCTTCCCGGCGCGCTCCGTGAAGAAGAAGAGGGTCGACCCGATTGCCGACTGTAGCGCACGCTCTAGGTATTGATCCAATTAGTTGTTGCTATGTCAGCAATAGGAGAACTCGATAGCAGCAGCAAAATGCGGGTTGTCAGGAATCTGTCTCTTAGTCGGCGGCCTCCCTGCGGCAGCGCAGGGTCTCGGCGGCCACCAGTCCACGGTGGCCCAGCCCGAGGGTAGCGACCCAGCGCAGCAGGCGGATGCCAGCTCCATCACCCATATGGCGGCTGTCGCCTTCGCGTGCTGGTCAGAGTCAAAGCAGCGGCGCAACGGCTTCGGCGTAGGTAGGCGGAGGTCCACGCTACGTTGCCGGGAGGAAGGTTCGCGCGCCGTCGACACCGGGAGCTGAGCTTGTCAGCTCCGGTGGCCCTGCCTTCTGTTTGTCCGTATCTGGACGACCGCCGCTTTGAGCACAGGCCGAATCCGCGTGTGGTAGACGACCAGCGGCCGCCAGGCGCCCCGGTAGGCTCGAATCGTCACTCGCGGTCGGAGCTGGGCGGTCCACCTCAGCTTGTAGGCTTCGGGCCCGCCCATGAAGTCGTAGAAGCGGGATCCCTCCTCGATCGATGCGCGCAACGCCTCGCCTCGGAGGACGAGACCGGGGGAGAGGCGGCCATAGCGCTCATCGAAGCCGGTCTTGATGAGGAACGAGCCGCCGGCAAAGGCACAGCCCAGATCTCCCGCGATCGGCTCCCCGTTCAACTCAAGCAGGCCGAGCCGGAGCCAGCCGGCGCACGCGGCGGCGTGCGCGAAGTCGCGATATAGCCGCTCCGTTCGGCGATCGCTCAGGATGGCTGTCCCCGCCCGTGCCTTCCAGCTCGATCCTTCCAGCCGGAAAAACGCCGTGAGGTCGCGTTCGAGCCACTCCCCGCCAACGGTGGTGCGGAACTGCAGGTCTCCCTCCCGCTCGAGCGCACGGCGGCAGTAGCGCAGCTGCTTGCGCAACTTGGGGCTCACCGATCCCAGCAGTTGGTCGAAGGTACCAGGAAGCTGCAGGTAAGGGCTCCGGTTATGGATTGACTCGGCGATACTGTAGCCGGCGCGGCCGAGCACATCATGGGCGATGTCGAGCCCGGCCGGGTGGCGGAGCCCGCGGAGGTGTAGGCGCCCCGCCCCCAGTTCGGCAAGCGCCCGCCAGAGCGTGCGCCTGGCTTGGTCGTCGGCCGCCAGGACATCCCAGTCCTCGGTGTTGGCGTTGGCGGTCGCCGTCAGGCGGTTGCCGCGCCGCTCGCAGCAGGCCACGGCCTGCAGCAAGCCGTCGTCGTTCCGCAGCGTCAAGCATGTGAACGCCCCACTCCCAAAGGCGTTCCACCAAGCGTTTAGCCATTCCGCTGTATAGAACGGGCTGCCACTAGCCTCGGCGAGCCGGTTCCACTGGTCAGCGACGGCCAGCAGGTCGTGCTGACCCGGGAGCACCTCCACTCCGGGCGGGAGGCTAGTGACCGCGTTCATGCGACTCCAGGGGCATACGAGATAGCGATAGCGCTGCTAGAGGGACAGGTCATCGCGGTAATGAGCGTGCGGTCGCCGCACCGACTTTCTTAATACTCACTATAGTCGCGCATGTCCCCCATATTAGGAGTGCGCACCGGTCGGGCCGTCAAGCCCATGTCCCATGAGGGTCGCTCGGCATGTCGCCGTAATGAGTGTTCATGCATCTGCCGGCTCACGCCGTGTCAAAGGTAGGCAGAGACGCCGTATCGAGACGTACCCGTCGGTACTGCATCTGACCACCTTGGTCGCTCGAACTAACGGGTGCAGGGTTGCAGTATCTCGCCGAGCAGGCGCCGGCACCGGGGCGCCGATGTTGGCCGGGTCCACGCCGGGTGTTGGCGGAGGTTAGGCAAGGAGCCGACGGAGCTGCTCTGCTAGCCGCTGTTGCTGGGTGGCGTAGGCGGATCGACCGGCCAGGTTCTGGAGCTCGTAGGGGTCGGCGTTCAGGTCGTACAGCTCCCGTTCGCCGGTGGCTAGCTCCACGTATTTCCAGGCCGCCTCGCGGATGGCGTTGTAGGCGGGGACATTGTTGGTGCCGACCCACTGCAGCAGGACCCCGGTCCGCCAGGCGGGCTGCTGGCCCTCCAGCAGGGGGACCAGGCTGGCCCCGTCCTGGGCTCGGGTCGGACTGGCGTCGGCGAGGTCGGCGAAGGTCGGTGCCAGGTCGACGTTGGAGAGGAGCCGCTGGTCGGTCCGGTTGGCCGCGCCCGGGTAGCGGACCAAGAACGGTGTGCGCACGGCCTCCTCGTACACCATGGTCTTGTCCCGCAGCCGGTGCTCGCCGAACAGCCGCCCGTTGTCGGTCAGGAAGACGATCACCGTGTTGTTCAGCTTGCCGTTGGCGGACAGGGCGTCCAGGAGCCGCTTGATCGACTCGTCCACGGCCAGGAGGGTCCGCCAGGCGTTGCGCTTGTCGGTGTCGAAGGCACTGATGCGGTCCTGGTTCAACAGCGCCTTGCTGCGCACCCAGGCGGGCTTGTCGGAGACGTCCGCCTCGTTGAAGTTCGGCGGATGCGGCATCGCGGTGTTGCTGAATGCGGTGGCATGCCGCAGGGCCGGGGTGTAGGGGGCATGGGGCGCCTTGAAGGACAGGTACAGGAAGAACGGCCGCGTCGAGGGGTCCCGGATGAAGCTGAGCGCCCGGTTGGTGAGGACGTCGGTGGAGTAGTCCTGCGCTGCGGCGCCGTACGACACTAGGGTGCCGTTGACGTTCAGGGTGTAGCGGTAGTACTTCTCGCCGCCGGAGAAGGCGGCCCAGGTGTTCCAGCCGGGTGGCACGTAGTTGGCGGGTTGGCTGGCGTAGGGATAGCCGTTGAGATACTTGCCGATCAGGCCCGTGCGGTAGCCCGCCGCGTTCAGCCAGGTCGCCACGGTTGACCGGTCGTTGAAGGCTGCGCCGCGGGAGTTGTCGCGCACCTGATGGTGGCTGGAGTATTGGCCGCTGAGCAGGCTCGCCCGGGAGGGGCAACAAGTCGGGGTGTTGATGAAGGCGTTGGGGAAGCTGATCCAGCTTCCGTACGGGCCTCCTCGGAGGTAGGACATCGCCCGCATCGCCTCGGTGTTCTGGTCGTCGGTCAAGATCAGCAGGATGTTGGGTCGGGTCAGTGCCTTGGAGACGGCGGGGCCGACCCTTCCTCCGGGTGACGCCTGCCAGTCGCCAACCAGCAGCGCTGCCAGCAGGGCGCTCAACAGCACCAGCCGCGGCCATCGCAAGGATCGCGCCTTCATCCAACCTCCCTGGAGGCAGGCACGATCTGCGGACCGAGGTCGCAGGGCGGCGCGACTTCGACCGGATCGCGATCGGACCGGGTGCTGTCTGCTCCTCGCTGCCTTGATCAGCGACGAGCTGCTTGTCAGGTAGCTGGCGTGCAATCGGCGCATCTTCCGCCTGCCGAAGCTGCCAGTCGATCCTCCAAACAGCGCATCCTGCCAGATCGGAACGTCCACGGAACTACGACGTTTGGCGTAACCCTCCTGGCAGTCCCCTCACCGACGATCGACCTGACCGCGCTGTTGGGCTGATCTGGGGTCAGCGGCATGGCGGGCGGGTACCACTCCCCTGCCGGGCCGCGGCCGATCGATCGCTGCGTCAACCGCCGCGGGCACGGCCCGGCGGGAAGCCCGCACCGACGCATCGGCCGCCCTTCCTCCGGGAGCTGTTCGGGGCCGGGTGGGCAACCCGCCACTCCCCAAGTTTAGGCAGCTGGCCGAAGACTGTGGGGGATCATGACACCCGATCCTGCCATGGACAGCTACTGATCTCGCATTTGTTACGCGTCCTCCCTGGTCCTCAACAACGCGTAGTTCCTTGCCGGAGGCCTCGGTGCAGATCTCGCATGGAGGGAGTCGTTGGAGGTCAGCTCACGGACCGGGTTGGACCTAAACGTACATTCATCCTTGCCCGAGCGTGACTGGCTGGTCCAGAACGATCAGGCCGAGGGACCGTACCGGATGATCGTGACCCCACTTGATGTCAGCTCGAGGTCGACCCAAGTGAAATTGTTCGTGTTGTTGGTCTCAAGGAACCAATTCGACCTGTCCGCGGTCACTCTCAGCCGATACCGTCCCAAGGGCAGGCCCGTGATGTCGACGTATTGCCCAGCTAAACTGTAGTGATAGGTGTCGCCCCAGCCGACAGAGAGACCCATCTTGACGGTAAGTGAGCTCTGGCTGCCACAGCCGGTGTAGACCGGGCTCTGAGGCGCGCCGGGCAGCGACAGGTTGTGCTTGGTGTTGTCAAAGAAACAGAACCCGGTCTTGGCGCCAGTACGGCGCCGGCTGCCGTCCACGCTGGTCAGGACATACCGTTCCAGGTTCTTAACATGCCAGTGGTCATGGCCGTCGCCAGAGTAGATCATCGTGGCGGACGTGGCGACGGTGCGCGAACCGCCCGCGTCGTTGGAGATAACCTGAGTTGCCGACATGGTTTTCGTGCCGGTGTCAGTCCGCTGACCGCGCGTTTCGAAGCGGCCGACGCCGACGTTGACAATGATGGTGGTGAAGCGCAGTAGCCTTGTGCCGTCGGTTAGGGTCTGGACTCGGAAGTCCCTCAGCCGGGCCATCCGCAGATCGGGCAGCTTGTCCGCAACGGCGTGCCCTGGCTGGGCCAGCATCGCTAGCGCGCCGGTCAGGACCATGACGAGCAGGAGACGTAGGGTTGCGCCCCTGGTACGTAGGTTGATGGCCATGATCTGCCTCCATCATTTTGGCGGAGGCGCTTACGTTGCGTGGCCTACTTGGCCGGCAAATCCACTGCACCATAGGCATACGGTCATTGCGTCTGCATCCTGCAAATGAGTGAACCGGCATCCGACATTTGGAGGACGTCCAGCGCGCCTTCCAGATCTCCCCGATAGTCCACGCCATTTAGACATGGTGAGCGGGGCGGTTCTCCCTGCCGTCATCGAGATTGCCATGCCCGGAGTGGTTCCTTCCATCCTATGAGGCTCGCCCTCATGTCCGTGATGGCGCCTGTGCCGATGGCCGAAGCCATAGCGACATCGCCGTAGGTTGCATCGTGTTGTCGACCACCGCGACCAGCTCGGCCGACAGCGAATCCAGGTCGATTTCATTGCGGAGCCGAACGGCGGGCCGGCTGGAACAGCGCCGCCGCCGCCAGGGCCGCGCCGGCCATCGCCCGGCTCGGCCATGGGGGCCTGGTCACCGACCCCCTGGCCCCGGATCAGGCACCCCCAGCTTTACGGACAGGTTGCAGATGTGGGACCGGACCGTCTGGTAGGACAGGCACAACTCCTGAGCAATGCGCCGAGTCGGCAACCCACGGGTCAGCAGCCCGAGGATCTTGCGCTCCCGGAATGTCAGCGTCCCCCACCAGCAACTCCACGCTGGCGTCGCGGTCTGGCACCCGCGCAAGCGTTTCCACGACCGCCTGCTCACCGGCCGCGAGCTTCCGGACGGCGGCGACCACCTGCTGGCGAGCCAGCGGCTAAATGGCTGTGGACAAGCCTGCACCCCGCTCCCGGCGTTGGGCTACCCTCCGGGTTGGGGCCCCCGGTAGCGGGTCGGTTGCCCGGCGCGCCCGGACCTCAGGCGAGGCGGGCGGCCTGGTTGAGGTACGGGCAGTGCCGGCAGCCGCTGTCGCAGCAGGTGCCCCGGTCCCACAGGTAGGCGGCGGTGAAGCACCAGTAGCCGGTGGCCGGGTCGAGGTAGCCGTCCTCGCCGGCCTCCAGGGCGCGGCCGTGGGCGGCCAGGATGGCCCCGTAGTCGGGGCGCGCCGGGTCGAGGCGGCCCGGGTCGGGCACGACCAGCGGGCCGGGGAGGGGGAGGTCGGGGGCGGTCACCGGCCCAGCCTAGCCGCCGGGCGGCTGGAGTAGGCTTCCTGCGATCCCGCCGCCTGCCTTCCTGTCCCGAGGAGCTTCCATGGGCATCCCCAGCGCGTCCTACTCGATCACCATGCGGGTGCACCTCGGCGCCGACCCGCTGGGGATCGGCCGCATCACCACCGCGGTCGGCGAGTCGGCGGGCACGGTGGTGGCGGTCGACATCGTCGAGTCCCATCCCGACCTGTTGGTCGTCGACCTGACCTGCAACGCGGTGGACGCCCGGCACGCCGACGCCATCACCCAGGCGGTCGGGGCCATCGAGGGCGCGGACGTCCACGCCGTCAGCGACCGCACCTTCCTGCTCCACCTGGGGGGCAAGCTGGAGGTCGCCTCCAAGGTGCCGCTGCGCACCCGCGACGACCTGTCGATGGCCTACACCCCGGGGGTGGCCCGGGTCTGCCGGGCGATCGCCGCCAACCCGGCCGACGCCCGCAAGCTGACCATCAAGCGCAACACCGTGGCCGTGGTCACCGACGGCTCGGCCGTGCTCGGGCTGGGCAACATCGGCCCCGAGGCCGCCATGCCTGTCATGGAGGGCAAGGCCCTGCTGTTCAAGCAGTTCGCCGGGGTCGACGCCTGGCCGGTCTGCCTGGGCACCCAGGACACCGACGAGATCGTCCGCACCGTCGAGCTGCTGGCCCCCGGCTACGGCGGGGTCAACCTGGAGGACATCGCCGCCCCCCGCTGCTTCGAGGTCGAGCGCCGGCTGCGGGAGTCGCTCGACATCCCCGTGTTCCACGACGACCAGCACGGCACCGCCATCGTGGTCCTGGCCGCCCTGGCCAACGCCCTGCGGGTGGTCGGCAAGGAGCTGGCCGGGGTCCGGGTGGTGCTGTCGGGGTCGGGGGCCGCCGGGGTCGCCATCATCAAGATCCTCCAGGCCGAGGGGGTCGGCGAGATCGTCGCCTGCGACCGCGCCGGCGTGCTCCACAAGGGCCGCGACGGCCTGGACGAGAGCAAGCAGTGGGTGGCCGAGCACACCAACCCGGGCGGCCAGACCGGGACCCTGCGCGACGCCCTGGCCGGCGCCGACGTGTTCGTCGGGGTCAGCGGGCCCGGCCTCCTCGACCCGGCCGACATCGCCACCATGGGGGCCGACGCGATCGTGTTCGCCCTGGCCAACCCCGACCCGGAGGTCGACCCGGCCGGCGCCCGCCGCCACGCCGCCGTGGTCGCCACCGGCCGCAGCGACGAGCCCAACCAGATCAACAACGTGCTCGCCTTCCCGGGGGTGTTCCGGGGCGCGCTGGACGCCGGGGCCCACGCCATCACCGAGGCCATGAAGGTGGCCGCGGCCCGGGCCATCGCCGCCCGCGTGCACGACGACGAGCTGCGCCCCGAGTACATCGTCCCCAGCGTGTTCGACCGCGGGGTCGCCCCCGGGGTGGCCGAGGCCGTCCGCCAGGCCGCCGAGGGACCGAAGGGGTGACAGGGGTGACCCCCGGGATCGACCCGGAGGGGGTGGCGGCCTGGTTCGAGGCCAACGTGCCCGGGGTGCGGCCGCCGCTCTCCTTCCGCCAGATCGCCGGGGGCCGCTCCAACCTCACCTACAAGGTCGAGGACGCGGCCGGGACGAGCCTGGTGCTGCGGCGCCCGCCCCTGCACGGGGTGCTCCCCTCGGCCCACGACATGGGCCGCGAGCACCGGGTGATCAGCGCCCTGGCCGGCACCCCGGTGCCGGTCCCGGCCACCTTCGGCCTCTGCCAGGACCCGGCCGTCACCGGCGCCCCCTTCTACGTGATGGCCTTCGTCGACGGGATCGTCCCCCGCGACGAGGCCACCGTCGCCGCCGCCCTCGACGAGCCGGCCCGGGCGGCGGCCGCCGGCTCGCTGATCGACGCCCTGGTCGCCCTCCACCAGGTCGACCCCGACCAGGTCGGCCTGGGCGAGCTCGGCCGCCGCTCCGGCTACCTGGAGCGCCAGCTGGCCCGCTGGCAGCGCCAGCTGGAGCAGTCCCGCACCCGGCCCCTGCCCGCCCTCGACGAGGTCCACCGCCGCCTGGCCGCCCACCTCCCGGCCCAGGTCGGCCCGGCCCGGATCGTCCACGGCGACTTCCGGCTCGACAACGTCGTCCTCTCCCCCACCGGCCAGGTCCTGGCCGTGCTCGACTGGGAGCTGTGCACCCTCGGCGACCCGCTCGCCGACGTCGGCCTGCTGCTGGTGTACTGGGCCGAGGCCGGCGACCAGACCCTCCCCCTCGGCTCGGCCCCGACGGTCATGCCCGGCTTCCCCGGCCGCGCCGCCGTGGCCGAGGCCTACGCGACCCGCTCCGGTCGCGACCTGTCGCAGCTCGACACCTACGTGGCCTTCGCCTCCTGGAAGCTCGCCGTCATCCTCGAGGGGGTGGTCGCCCGCCACGCCACCGGCGCCTACGGCGAGGGCGACGACACCTGGCGCGGGTTCGCCGAGGTGGTCGTGCAGCTGGCCGACCGGGCCCTTGAGCTCACCGACCGGCTGTGACCGGCGGCGGCCTAGCGCCGCACGGTCCGGCGGCGGGTGGTCCCGGCCGCCGCCGGGTCGACCATCGCCTGGAGCTGGCGGTCGCGGAACCAGGGACGCAGGGTGATCGGGGCCGGGGGCAGGTGGCCGTAGAGGAGCACCCCGTGCCCCGGGGAGATCCAGCCAAGGGTCTCGGCCGGGGAGGCCCCGGCGCGGTTGCGGGGGGCGCGGGCCGGCTCGCCCTCGCCGCGGTCCTTGGCCGCCCTGGCCAGGGCGGCCGGGCTGGCCAGCTGGCGGATCGTCTCGTCCCCCAGCAGGTGCGACAGCAGGGCCAGGGTCTCGGCGTCGGTGACGCCGCTCAGGATCACCTTGGCCCGGTGGTTGGCGAACACCGCCTCGGCCCGCTCGTCGTAGCGGGCCCGCATCTGCGACAGCTCCCGGAAGCTGGTGACCAGCTGGACGCCGTGGCCGCCGGCGCTGGCCGCGTACATGTCCAGCTGCGGGAGGGCGGCCGAGCTGGCGGCGTCGTCGAGGACGACCAGCAGGGCCGGGTCGATCGGCGCGTCCCGGTTGCGGGAACGCTCGAAGGCCAGGTCGATGACGTCCTGGATGAGGGCCACGGTGAGCGGGCCCAGGCGCCGCTGCTCGTGCGCGGGCAGGCTCACATAGGCGGTGTTGGCCAGCCCGTCGAGCAGGCGCTCGGCGGTGAAGCGGGTCCCGGCCGACGCCTCCTTGACCGTCGGGTCGGTGTAGGCGGCGATCACCCCCAGCACCTGGGCGTAGACCTGGCTGCGACGCTGCTCGCCAAGGCTCCAGATCGACTCGAAGGCGTCGAGGGCCGCCGGCTCGTTGGCCACGTGGATGGCGGCGGTGATCTCGCCCCGGTCCTGGCGCTGGCCCCAGCGGAGCACGTCGCTCATGGACCGGTCGGAGATGGCCGCGGCCAGCAGCATGGAGGCGAGCAGGTTGGTGGTGGCCCCCGGGACCGGCTCCGGCTCCCGGTCGGCCCGGCTGCCCAGCCGGCTGGCGCTCACCAGGGACAGGGCCATCTGGTAGGCGCCCCCCCAGGTCTCGCAGCGGGGCAGGGGCGACCAGGTGTTGGCCTCCATCCCGGTGGCCCCGGCCGGGTCGTAGAGGAACACCTCGCCCTTCTGCCAGCGCCGGCCGATGGTGGAGCGGATCAGGTCGGGCTTGACGCAGGCGGCCAGCACCGGCCCGTCCCACTCCAGGATGGCCGGGATGGCCAGGCCGCTGGTCTTCTGGCTCTGGGTCGGGCCGAGGGCGATCACCGACTGCAGCGGCTCGGCCGCGACCAGGCGCCCGTTGACCCGGCCGAGGGTGACCCGCCAGGGGGTCGGCGCCCGCACGTACAGCTCCCGGAACAGCTGTGGCCGGGCCCAGCCGGCCGGGCTCACCTGGTCGGCGGGGGCGCTGGTGCGCTCGACCACGATGGACCGGCCCATGCGCCGGCGGGCCGACCGCAGCGCCGACGACAGGTACACCCAGGCGGCGGCCAGGACGGCCAGCAGGATCAGGAAGGTCGCCCAGAACAGCACCGGGCCGGGCATGAGCCGCCGGGCGTCGGCCGGCCAGGCGGCGGCCGGGTCGAGCGGGTGCCGCAGCACCCTGGTCATCACCCGCCCCATCTCGGGCAGCGACACCTGCGGCCAGACACCGGAGTTGATGAACCCGGCGACCTGCCCGGTCAGCCAGAGCATGAAGGTCGAGCCGAGCAGGACCACGATGATCATCAGCAGGGCCTGGTCGAGTGGCCCCTCGCGCCGGACCGCCGGCCGCAGGCTCATGACGCCGAGTCGACGGCCTCGTCGGCCTCGGAGGTGGCCCAGGGCGCCGACCGGGCGCCCATGTTGGCGTCGGTGTCGACGATCTCCTTCTCCAGCATCGGGTCGATGCGGTGCTGGACGATGAACGAGCGCCGCCCGACCCGCCACAGGGCCTCGCCCCGCTCCAGCATCGGGATCTGCTCGACCTCGGTCTGGGTCAGCCCCAGCAGCTCCCGGGCCTGCTCCACCTCACCGGGCGACTGCCGGTAGATGACCCGGGTCTCGGAGTCCTCGAGCAGCCCCTTGGCCAGCTGCACCTGCTCGCTGCCCGAGTCCCCGGCCGCCGTCAGGTCGGACAGCCGGTGCATGACGGCGATGTTCTGCACCCCGTACTGGCGGGCCAGCTTCCAGCTCTCCCGCAGCCACCGGGCGATCGCCAGGTGCCGCAGCACGACCCACGCCTCGTCGAGCACGACGATCCGCCGCACCCCGTCGTTGCGCGCCCACGACCCCTGGAGCCACGCCGCCGTGCAGGCCATCAGGATCGGCCGGGCCTCGTCCTTGACCTCCCGCAGGTTGAACACGACCAGCCGCCCCGACAGGTCCAGCCCCGGCGAGGTCGGCCCGTCGAACATCCC
>Ga0081538_10005873_pt1 | contig 10936 bp, 11 predicted proteins | sample TabmetS5T2R1_FD_71022 | JGI IMG/M metagenome (GOLD analysis project Ga0081538, IMG submission 71022) | Tabebuia heterophylla rhizosphere microbial communities from the University of Puerto Rico - S5T2R1 | ecosystem: Host-associated > Plants > Roots > Rhizosphere ...
TCTACGACCTGGCGAACCCCGGCATCGTTTCGATCCCGCTCGGATTCATCGGGTGCTGGCTCGGCACGGTGCTGACCACGGAGACGAAGGCCGTTCGCACGTTCGACGAGCTCTACGTCCGGTCGGAGACCGGACTCGGGGCCGAGGCCGGCACGGGCCTGACGCTCACCGGACGGCGCGATGGTGCGCGTGAGGCGGCCGCGGTGACCAGCACGATCCCGCATCCGTAAGACCTAGTGGAGGGGCGCGGCGCCGTGGCTGCGTCCCTCCGCTCAGTACGGTTGCACGTAGGGATGGCCACCCTCCTCGTCCTACAGCACATCTCCTGCGAACCGCCGGCGGCCTACGAGGACGAGCTCCGCGAGCGCGGTCACGACCTTGTGCGGGTGGAGCTCGACGAAGGCGAGACGCTCCCGGACTGGCGCGAGTTCGCGGGGCTCATCGTGATGGGCGGCCCGATGGGAGCCTACGAGGACGCCGTCCATCCGTGGCTCGGCCCGGAGAAGCGGCTCATCCGAGAGGCGGTGGAGGCTGATCTGCCCGCGTGGGGCGTCTGTCTGGGCGCCCAGCTGCTCGCGGCCAGCCTCGGGACGGGTGTCCGCCCGGGCCCGCGGGCCGAGGTGGGCCTGCTGCCGGTGGATCTCACTCCCGCCGCCGCCGACGATCCGGTATTCGCCGGCCTGCCGCCGAGCTTCACGACGCTCCAGTGGCACAGCGACACTTTCGACCTGCCGGAGGGCGCCACCCTGCTCGCGAGCTCGTCGGCCTACGTGAACCAGGCTTTCGTGCGCGGCCGTGCGTACGGCGTGCAGTTCCACCTCGAGGTCCCGCCCGAGCTGGTGTCGCGGTGGGCCGATGTTCCTGCCTATTCCGAGAGCCTCCAGGCGATCATGGGGCCGGGCGCGATGCCGCGCCTGGTCGACGAGATCGGCGCGAATGCCGGGCGCATGCTGCCCCTGGCGCGGCGACTGTTCGGGCGTTGGCTCGAGCACGTCGTTCGTGTGCCAGCGGAAGCCATCGGGTAGAAGTTGTAGGGGAGGACGACAAGGAGGAGTAATGGAGGCCACCACCAAGCCGTCCGCGGAGCAGATCGAGCGCGAGCTGGCTGAGCTCCTGGACCAGGAGATCTTCGAGCCCCCGGCGGCGTTCCGCGAGAAGGCGTTGATAGCCGACGAGTCCGTCTACGTGGAGGCGGCGCGGGACCCGCAGGCGTGGTGGGCGAAGCAGGCCGAGGCGCTCGACTGGTTCGAGCCCTGGCAGGAGATCGTGGACGAGTCCGAGGCGCCCTTCTTCAAGTGGTTCGTCGGCGGGAAGCTCAACGTGTCGCACAACTGCCTCGACCGCCACGTGGAGGCGGGCAGAGGCGACAAGGTGGCGTTCCACTGGCGCGGGGAGGAGGGCGAGGAGCGAGACGTGACCTACGCCGACCTCCTGCGCGACGTGAAGCGTCTCGCCAACGTGCTCAAGGACCGCGGCATCCAGCCCGGCGACGTCGTGGGCGTCTATCTGCCGATGATCCCCGAGGTGGCGGTCGCGATGCTGGCCTGCGCCCGGATCGGCGCGCCACACAACCTCGTCTTCGGCGGCTTCTCGCCTGACGCCGTGAAGGAGCGGATGGAGTTCTCCGAGGCCAAGGCGCTCATCACGGTCGATCAGGCCCGTCGCAAGGGCAAGGCGGCCGACATCAAGCCGGCCGTCGACAAGTTCCTCGGCGAGGTGCCTTCGATCGAGACCGTGATCGTGGTGCGGAACACGGGCGCCGACGTGGACATGGAACAGGGCCGCGACCTGTTCTACGACGAGGCGATCGAGGCCGCCTCGGACGACTGCCCGGCCGTGCCGCTCGACGCCGAGCACCCGCTCTACGTCCTCTACACGAGCGGCTCGACCGCGAAGCCGAAGGGCGTCCTGCACACCACGGGCGGCTATCTGACCGGGGTGGCCTGGACCCACAAGTACGTCTTCGACCTCAAGCCCGACGAGGACGTCTGGTGGTGCTCGGCCGACGTCGGCTGGGTCACCGGGCACTCCTACATCGTCTACGGCCCGCTCGCGAACGGCGTGACCTCGGTGATGTACGAGGGGGCGCCCGACTATCCCGAGAAGGACATCTGGTGGGAGCTCTGCGAGCGCTACGGCGTGACGGTCTTCTACACGGCGCCCACGGCGATCCGAGCGTGCATGAAGTGGGGCATCGAGCACCCCCAGAGGCACGACCTCTCCAAGCTGCGGCTGCTCGGCACGGTCGGTGAGCCGATCAACCCCAAGGCCTGGCTCTGGTACTGGAAGGTGATAGGCGGCGAGCGCTGCCCGATCGTCGACACCTGGTGGCAGACCGAGACCGGCCACATCATGGTCTCGCCGCTGCCGGGCGTGACGCCGGCCAAGCCCGGCTCCGCCACACGACCGCTCCCGGGCATCGAGGCCGCGGTGCTGAGTGAGGGCGGGGGCGACGCGGAGGCGAGCGAGCAGGGGCTGCTCTCGCTGACGCGGCCGTGGCCGGGGATGCTGCGCACGCTCTACAGGGACCCGGAGCGGTTCAAGGAGACCTACTTCTCGAAGTGGGACGTGACGAAGTACTACGTCGGCGACGCCGCCCGCAGGGACGAGGACGGCTACTTCTGGGTCGTCGGACGCGTGGACGACGCCGTCAACGTGTCGGGGCACCTGCTGTCGACGGCGCAGGTCGAGTCGGCGATCGTGGCCCACCCGAAGGTCGCCGAGGCGGCGGTGATCGGCCAGGCCGACGAGGACACGGGCCAGGCGATCTGCGCGTTCGTGATCCTCGAGGGCGACCTCGAGGGCAACGAGGAGCTCGTGCAGGAGGTGCGCGACGAGGTGGGACGGCGGATCGGCAAGTTCTCGAGGCCAAAGAGGATCATCTGGACGGCCGACGTGCCCAAGACCCGCTCGGGCAAGATCATGCGCCGGCTGCTGCGCGACATCGCCGAGGGCCGCGAGCTGGGCGACGTGACCACGCTGCGGGAGCCGGGTGTCATGAAGGACCTGGAGAAGAAGTTCGCGGCAGTGGAGGAGTGATCTCGGCTAGCCGCAGGCCGCCGCCCGCGCGCTCGCCGCGGCGCTCACGGTAGGCCGGCACGAACAGGGACGTGACGATGCCGTGCTCGGCGGTCAGCTCGTCGACGACCGGCCACACCTCGGCGACCTTTGAAGGCCGGTCGACGTACGTCGTGTAGGTGGGTGCGTGGCTCGTGAAGCGGGCGAACTTGTCGCCGTGCGGGGGCTCGTCGCTCGAGAATCCCCAGTGGCCGCGGATCGTGGTGACGCCCGCGGCGCCCGCTTCCCGCAGGCGCCGCGTCAGCTCCGTGTAGAGGGCCCGGCCCCCTGCTTGTGCCGACTGGCGCGTGTAGACGCGAATCGTCTGCCAGACGGCCAGCCCGCGAGGATCGAGGTCCGAGGCCTTCGGCAGTTGCTCAAGCTGGACGCCGTCGTGCTTGAGCTGCGCGATGCCCTCGAGCGTCACGAGCGGCCGCTCGAGCGCCTCGCTCAGTTCGGGAAGCGCGGCGGCGAGCGGGGCCCTGGACCCAACCGCGATGATCATGAGTGGCGCCCCACGCCCCGGGGACACGAAGGTCGCGCGCCTGCGCCGGCCGTGGTACGTGCCGTCGACGCCGAGGAGCGCCGTCGCGCCGGCGGCTCCCCGCCGGCGAAGGACCTCCACCGCCTCGCGGTACGCCGACCGGCCCGTAGCTGCTCGTTCCAGGCGGTCGCAGTAGATCGTGAGCTTTGCCGCGCGGCCGGGTGCGGGCGGGAACTCCGCGTCGGCCACCTGGTCTCCACGGGCGAGACGTGCGTGCTCGAGCGTCACCAGGCCATCCGCCACCACGCCGTCGACCTCGTCGAGGAGCGTCTCGATGCGCTCGCGGGAATCGACCACGCAGGCCACGAGCGGCAGATCGGTTGAGATGTCCGGGAAGCGTTCGGTGTGGATGCGGCGGCCCAGCCCGAAGCCCTCGATCCCGCGGCACAGAGCCGAGACGGCCACGCGGCGGCGCGCCAGTACGTCCATCAGCGCGTCGCTCGTCAACTCGGCGCCCGTGAGCTGCGAGTCGCCGAAGTAGACCCACAGCTTGAGAGCCTCCGTCATCCGAGCGCGCCTCCGACGATCCAGCCGAGGCCGGAGGCCCCGAGCCCGGCCAGCATCGGCCCTGCGAGGTTGAGCCACATGAGCCGCCACTCCCCGTCTTCGCCGAGGCGCTGCGCCTCGAACATCCAGGTGGAGAAGGTCGTGTAGCCACCGAGGAGCCCCGTGCCGAGGATCAGCAGAGCGTCGCCCGCCACGCCGAGCCCGACCAACAGCCCGAGCGCGAACCCGCCGCTCAGGTTGACAGCAAGCGTGCCGAAGGGGAAGTCGCTGGGCCAGCGTGCCGACACTGCCCCGTCCACGGTGAAGCGTCCCAGCGCCCCGAGCGCCCCGAGCGCGCCCACGCCCAGCCACGGAAGCACGTCCATCACCCGTAGGCCTTCCTGCGCGCGTAGACGGTGCCGGCCACCGCGCACGCCATGCCGACCGCGATGCTCACGAGCGCGTACAGGGCGGCGAGACCGGGACGATCGTGCCTGGCGATCTGGATCGTCTCGACCTGGAACGCCGAGAAGGTGGTGAGTGCCCCGCACAAGCCCGTCCCCAACAGCGGCCGCCAGAAGCGCGTCGGCACCACCACCTCCGCGAGCTCGGTGGCAAGCCACGCCAGCAGAAGCGCCCCGAGCTGGTTGGCGATGAACGTGCCCCACGGCCACTCCCCGGCATCGGCGGAAAACGCCTCGGCGAGTCCGGCACGAGCCAGGGCGCCCAGCGCGCCTCCCGCCAGGATCGCTGCGGCGCGGAGCTGGGCCGCGGTGAGCCCGCGACCGGCCGCCCACACCGCTGGACGAAATCCGGCCGCCGGCGCGTGGCGCCGTGGCGCTCCACCACCCACGTCAGTTGACGGGCGTCCCTCCAGTCATGGCCTGGGGAGGCGCCGGAGAGTCGGGGTCAGCGGTAGCACCGGCGTTCGCTTGCGCGCGCCCTTCCGCGGCAGCGAGGTGACCACCTCCGGCTCGTCGCGGCTCTTCTCCGCGTGATCGATCGCGGCAACCAGGTCTGGCTGCGACAAGGACAGCATGGGCTTCGAGAACACTCGCCGCGCATCGTCGCCGCACATCGGACAGGCGACGGAATCCGGCGCCGTCCCGAGGGCCCGGAACACATCGAACGCACCATCGTCGTCGCAGCGGTACTCGTATACGGCCACAGCGCTCCTTCCCTCGATCGCGAGCCCGATCTCAGTTCGGCGACATCGGAAGGGGAAGGTCCTGCTTCACCTGGTGCGGCTTCTCCGCCGACGGCGCCGGATCGAAGTCGAAGATCCTCCTCGGGATGTAGACAGTCGCACACGAGTTCGGGATGTCCACCACGCCGGAGAATCGCCCCTCGATCGGCGCCGAGCCCAGGATCATGTACGCCTGGATGTCGGTGTAGCCGAACTTCATGAGGTAGTCGATGGCGTGGTGGCAGGCGCGCGCGTAGGACAACTGCGAGTCGAGGTAGTGCTGCTTGCCCGTGAGGTCCACCGACACGCCCGAGAATGCGAGCCACTCGGAGTACTGCGGATCTCGGAGGCCGGGCATGAAGATCGCGTTCTCCGACACCCCAAACGTCTCCATGCCGCCCTTGATGAGGTCGACGTGCAGGTCCATGAACCCGCCCATCTCGATTGCGCCGCAGAACGTGATCTCGCCGTCGCCCTGCGAGAAGTGCAAGTCACCGAACGACAGGTTCGCCCCATCGACGAAGACGGGATAGAAGACCCGGGTCCCCGCGGTGAAGTTCTTGATGTCCTGGTTCCCGCCGTTCTCGCGAGGCGGGGCGGTCCGAGCTGCCTCGCCCGCCACCCTGTCGAAGTCGTCGCCCTCGAGCGTTCCCAGAATTGCGCTGTCTGGCAGAGGTGGGAGAGCCAACGGCGGTACACGGTCGGGGTCCGTCGCGATCAGGTCGGTCTCGCGCTTCGTCCACTTTGCGAGCAGGTCCGCAGACGGCGCGGTGCCCATTAGACCGGGGTGGTGGATGCCCACGTACGAGCACTCGGGAATGTGACGAGAGGTGGCGACGTCGCCCCTGAAGTCCCAGATGACCTTGTAGGCGTCGGGGAACCGCTCCGTGAGAAAGCCGCCGCCGTTCTCCGTGGCGAACACTCCGGTGTAGCCCCAACCCATCCCCGAGTACGGCCCTTCGTCCTCTTGGTCGCAGGCGTCGATCTCGAGGATGTCGACGATGAGCAGGTCGCCGGGCTGGGCGCCCTCGACGCGGAAGGGCCCGGAGAGGACGTGGACCCCGGGAAGCGGAGCGTTGCGAACGTCATCCGCGGACTCGTCGTTGTGAATCGCCCCGTCGAACCACTCGCGGCAGTCCGCGCGGAAGACGTCGCCCGGCTTGACGCTCACAACCGGAGGGATATCCGGATGCCAGCGGTTGTGCCCAACGTGCTTCTGGTCGGTGAACTTCTTGGTGTTGTCCAACGGGAACAGGTTCTCGGGCATCGACGAGCTCCTTTGCTCAGATGGCTGGTGACCGTTGCGGGACAGCCGCCGGACGCGACGGGGCATGCTAGGCACACGGCCGAGCGCAAGTCAGCGCGTCGCGCGCGATCGGGTGCACGGTGCACCCACATGTTTGACGGGGCGCACGCGCGATTGGAAGGGTGAGCCTGCGGATGGTGCCGCGACGGCGCGCCGCTGGCAGCGGCGCCGTGCGCGAGGCAAGGCCGGCGGGCCAAGCCCGGTTGGGGTCGAGTCAAGCGATCAGGAGGTCAGCGTGCACGTCGCGTTCGAGGTAGACCAATCCAAGTCGGCGGCCGACCAGGCCGTACCGCTTCACAACCGCTGGCATCCCGACGTACCGTCGGCCTCGTCGGTGAAGCCCGGGAGCGAGTTCCGCGTCGAGTGCCGTGAGTGGACAGACGCCCAGCTCGGTAACAACGACAGCGCGAACGACGTACGCGACGTCAACCTGGACTTCTGCCACGTTCTGAGCGGGCCGGTCGAGGTCGAGGGCGCGGAGCCGGGCGACCTGCTCGTGGTGGACATCCTCGATCTGGGCCCGTGCCAGCCGCCGCACGACGAGGGGCCGGCGCCGGGTCAGGGCTGGGGCTACACCGGGATCTTCGCCAAGGTCAACGGCGGCGGCTTCCTGACCGACCATTTCCCCGACGCCTACAAGGCGATCTGGGACTTCCACGGCCAGGACGCCACCTCGCGTCACATCCCGGGCGTCCGCTACACCGGCATCACCCACCCGGGGCTGTTCGGCACGGCGCCGTCGGCGGAGCTCCTCGCGGAGTGGAACCGCCGCGAGCAGGCTCTGATCGACACCGACCCGGACCGGGTCCCGCCGCTCGCGCTGCCTCCACTCGAGGACCAGGTACTCGCCGGAGACGCATCAGGGGAGCTGCTCAGCAAGATCGGTCGCGAGGGCGCTCGCACGGTCCCGGCGCGCGAGAACGGCGGTAACCACGACATCAAGAACTTCACCCGCGGCAGCCGCGTGTACTACCCGGTGCACGTCCCGGGGGCGAAGTTCTCCGGTGGGGACCTCCACTTCTCGCAGGGCGACGGCGAGATCACCTTCTGCGGCGCGATCGAGATCGGCGGCTTCATCGACTTCGGCGTCGATCTGATCAAGGACGGCATGAACAAGTACGGGCAGCACCACAACCCGGTCTTCATACCGGGCCGGGTGGAGCCGCGCTACAGCGAGTTCGTGACCTTCATTGGCGTCTCGGTCGACGAGGAGGGCAACAACCACTACATGGACGCCACCGTCGCCTACCGCCGCGCGTGCCTGAACGCGATCGAGTATCTGAAGAAGTTCGGCTACAGCGGTGAACAGGCGTATCTGCTGCTCGGCTCAGCGCCGATCGAGGGTCGGGTGAGCGGCATCGTCGACATCCCGAACTCGTGTTGCTCGCTGTACCTGCCAACCGCGATCTTCGACTTCGACATCCGGCCGAACGGGGACGGGCCGGTGTCCGCGGGACGGGGAAGCGCGGCGAAGACGAGCTGAGCGTGCCGGTCTACGCGTTCACCTGCGCGGGATGCGGGCCGTTCGAGCTCGTCCGGCCGATGGTCGAGTCAGGTGCGCCAGCGCGCTGTCCGGAGTGTGGAAGCGACGCCCGGCGGGTGTTCAGCCCGCCGGGCCTCGCGCTCCTGGCGCGGCCGGTTCGCATGGGGCTGGACATGGAGGAGAAGAGCGCACACGAGCCCGAGGTGGTGAGCCAGAAGGGAGGGCGTCCGATGCCGCACCGGCACGCGCCGTCGCCGCCCTGGACGCTCGGACACTGAAGCGAAGGAGAATCGGATGCTGCTAGGCATCGTCTTGCTCTACGTCGGCGTGGTGCTGATCGTGAACGGGATCTGGCTCATCGGCCAGGCGCGAGTCGCGGAGGCGGCGCCGACGCCGGCGGGCCCCGGTGGCGCTGCCGTCGTTGCGGCCGAGTCGCACCCGACGTTCATAGAGAACCGCGAAGTCGCCGTCCTGAACATCTTCACGGGCTTCGTCGGGGTGGTGGCGGCCGTCACGCTCGCGGTGCAGGGCAACCAGGACGGGGACCTCGCGTCCATCCGCGGCGCCGGCTACATCCTGCTGTTCGCGTTCACGTACATCTGGGTGGCGTTCAACCAGTTCCTCGGAGTTAACGGCCACGCCTTCGGTTGGTACTGCCTGTTCGTCGCCATCACCGCGCTCGTTGCGGGCTACTACACCTTCAGGGATGCGGACGGGAACGACGCCTCGATCTACCTGGGCGTCGCCTGGTTCGCCTGGGCCGTTCTCTGGTTCATGTTCTTCCTGCTGCTCGCGCTGGAGCGCCCGATCGCCCGCATCACGGGCTGGGTGGCGATCCTCGAGGGGATCGGAACCGCCTGGGTGTTCGCGATCCTGCTGCTCCAGGACGAGCTCGCCTTTTGACCGACGATCACGAGATCTTCGAGCTGGGCGAGGTCCAGCTCCAGATGGGCGCGACCCTGCGCGACGCGAAGCTCGCGTACAAGACGTACGGCACCCTCAGCGACGACAAGTCGAACGCCATCGTCTACCCGACCTGGTACTCGGGCCGACACTGGGAGAACGAGTGGCTGATCGGCGACGGGATGGCTCTCGACCCGAACCGCTACTTCATCATCGTTCCGAACATGCTCGGCAACGGCCTGTCCTCGTCGCCGAGCAACATGCCGCCGCCCTACGATCGGGCCCGCTTCCCCAAGGTCACCGTGCTGGACAACGTCACGGTCCAGCATCGCCTCGTCAGCGAGCACTTCGGGATCGAGCAGCTCGAGCTCGTGACCGGCTGGTCGATGGGGGCGGGGCAGACCTACCAGTGGGCGGTGAGCTACCCCGACATGGTCATGCGGATGCTGCCCTTCTGCGGGTCGTCGAAGACGAGCGAGCACAACATCGTGTTCCTCGAGGGCGTCAAGGCGGCGCTGACAGCGGACGACGCGTGGGCTCACGGCTGGTACGACGAGCAGCCCGCCAAGGGTCTCCGCGCAGCAGCCCGCGTGTACGCCGGCTGGGGTTTCTCCCAGGCCTTCTACTGGGACCAGGTCTACAAGGAGATGGGCTACTCCTCGCTGGAGGATTTCCTCGTGAGCTTCTGGGAAGGGTTCTTCCTCGACGGCCGCGACGCCAACAACCTGCTCACCATGCTCTGGACCTGGCAGAACGGCGACATCGGCAAGACGCCGGGCTTCGACGGCGACCACGTGAAGGCGCTCGGGTCGATCAGGGCCAAGGCGATCGTGATGCCCGCCGAGAAGGACCTCTACTTCCCGCCCGAGGACGAGGACTACGCCGTGCAGCACATGACCGCCGCCGACGCGCAGCTTCGTGTGATCCCGGGCGTCTGGGGGCACTTCGCCGGTGGGGGCGGCAATCCCACCGACACGAAGTTCATCGACGAGGCGCTGAAGGAGCTACTCGCGAGCTAGCCGAGCGCTCGCATCTTGAGGGCGACGTGCAGCGCCAGCCGCTCCTCGGGACACGACAGATCCACGTCGATCAGCTCGAGCGCCTTGGCGAGCTGGCGGCGGAAGGTGTTGCGGTGCATGAACGCGGCGCGCGCGGCGGTGTTCCGATTCTCGTGATCGAGGGCGAGCTCGAGCACACGCTGCAGGTTCGTCCCGTGCTCGCGGTCGTACGCGCGCAGGGAGGCGAGCTGTCCCTCGACGAAAGCCGATGCCCGACGCGGATCGATCGTCTCGAGCAGGCAGGCGAGTGAGTAGCGTCGAGCCCAGACGAGCTCGCCGCCCCCACGGGCGCGCGCGAAGTGGGCGAGTCGACGCAACCGTGCCGCGACGACCGGAAGGCCCTCCCGGGACGTGATTCGGTCACCCACCACCGTGTGGATCTCCGCCTCGGGCCGGACCGCGTGCACCGCGTCGACCACAGCGACGACCGCCGTCGCGAGGCGCTCCCTGCTCGTTCCCTCGGGGGGCTCGTCCGGCACGAGCAGTGCCTGGGCGCGGCGGTCGACCGCGACGAGCAGGCTCCGGCGGGCCCAGTCGAGCGCCGCGCTCCTCATCCGTTCGATGAGGGCGTCGGAGGGGCCGCCGGCCAGCCAACTCAAGAGGCACGGCCGGTACGTGCGTGCGGCGCGAATGGTTCCCGCCGGCAGGCCGCGCCGCGCCCTCGTCGCGGTCGAGTCGAGGCCCGCGCCCGGTCGGCGCTCCGGTGCAGCCTGTCTCGCTGCGAGCCCCTCTCCCACGGGGCGCAGTCTACCTCAATACTTCCAATCAGAACTATTCCACGAGGGGAACGAGTGGACGTCCTCGAGCCGCGCCGCGGAGCCTCTACAGCTGCGCGATGACGTCGAACTCGATGTCGTTTGCCTCGGCCAGGTAGACCCGCTGGTCGACGTGGCGGTCGCGCATACGGAGCTCG